>Ga0137403_10006950_pt1 | contig 12872 bp, 13 predicted proteins | sample CZOMad2_1_16fung_FD_122057 | JGI IMG/M metagenome (GOLD analysis project Ga0137403, IMG submission 122057) | Vadose zone soil fungal communities from Angelo Coast Range Reserve, California, USA - CZOMad2_1_16fungal (Hybrid Assembly) | ecosystem: Environmental > Terrestrial > Soil > Vadose zone... | reverse complement strand
TGGCCAGAAGGCCCGGTTGACGCAGGCGACTTACGAGAAATATCGCCAGTCGCAGGTCCGCGCTGATCGCAAGCTGGTGTTCGACGAATACTGGGGCGCCTGGAAGAAATTTGAAGGCACGGCCGGTTCGATGCTGGCCACCCAGGTCATGGGCGATCATTTCACCGCCCAGGCGCGCAAGTTCGGCACCGCACTGCAGGCCGCGCAGTTTCCGGACAATATGCCCGACAAGGTGTATCGCACACTGGTGGCCGAGGCCAACGCGGCGCTGCCGACTTTGCATCGCTACCTGCGACTGCGCAAGCACCTGCTCGGCATCACCGACGACCTCCACTACTACGACAATTATCCGCCGATGTTCAAGCTCGAGAAGCAGCCGCAATTCGACGTGGCGGAATCCGAGCGCATGACGCTGGAGGCGCTGCAGCCGCTGGGCGAGGACTATCTCGGCCTGATGCGCAAGGGCTTCGCTTCGAGCTGGATGAGCGTCTACCCGGCGGAGGGCAAGAAGCTGGGCGCCTACATGAACAACGGCGCCTATGACGTGCATCCCTACCTGCTGCTCAATCACAACAACGATTACCAGGCGCTCTCGACACTGGCGCACGAGTGGGGCCATGCGGTGCACACGCTGCTGGCCGATCGCGCCCAGCCCTACGACAAGTCGTTCTATTCCACTTTCATCGCCGAATCGGCCTCCATCGGCAACGAGATGCTGCTGAACGATTACATGGTGGCGCATGCGGCGAACCGCTCGGAGAAGCTCTACTACCTGGGCCAGGGCCTGGAATCAGCGCCGACTCGACCGGGTTCGCTGCCTCTTCGGAGGTAACCTCGACTTGTGCTAGGGGCTCGAGGCCCAACCAACTTTCACTCGAACGCGAAGTATCTTTGGAGACGGACTGGGTTATTGTTTTGCGCATCGGATCCTCCTTCGAATTTTCTTGAGACTCTCTCGCTCACACCGTAATCGTCGTTGGGTCACTTCGCCCGCATCACTAATACCGGATCGCCGGAGTGGCGCACCACGGCCTCCGTCACGCTGCCGAGCATCCAGCGCTTCACACCGGTGCGGCCGTGGGAGCACATGGTGATTAAGCTGTCCGGGTTCTTGCGCCCCTAGGCGATGATCTCGTCGGCGGCGAAACCTTCTTTGGATACAACGGATACCTTCTCGACGCCGAGCTTCTTCACCTCGGCCGCTTTTTTTTCAAGATATTGAGTCGCCTCGTCGCGCACACCGGCGATCAGTTCGTCGTAGTCGACCGCAGAGTACATCTCGTCACTCGCATAAGCGGAGGTGGGGAGGTGATAGGCGCGGAACAATACCACTTCCAATCCCAATTCCTTCGCTTTTTCGGCTGCCGTCGGGATGATGCTCTCAGCCAACTCCGATCCATCCAAAGGTACGACGATCGACTTTAGCAGCGCGGCGCCCTCCGACTTTGCTTCCTCCGTCGCCCGAACTAACAGCAATGGATTCGCCGCGCCCCGCAAGACTTTTTCCGCCACGCTACCCAACAAAAAGCGGTCGAGTCCGGAGCGACCATGGGTCGCCATGCAGATCAGCATGCCGGTGTCCGTCTCGCCCTTCTCGAGGATCACCTCGTCTGCTCGGCCTTTTTCGACCGTGCATTTCACATTGGCGTCGCCGAACGTGCCGGCGACTCCGCGCAAATAACTCGCGCTCTTCTTCACGCCCTCTTCGATCATCGAATCGAAGAAGCGGGCCTTTTCGGCCGGGATATGAGTTGCCATCTCGGCCATGTCGATCACGGCCAACAGCTCGACCGGGAGCTTCAACTTGTCCGCCAGGTAGCGGGCGTAGGGCAAAACCTTTTCTGCAGTCTTCGAACCGTCTAGAGGTATCAGCATCTTTGTATACATAGCCCCCTCCTCTTTACGATCGTCTTTTTGACCTTCTCGATTGTTTTGCGCATAAGATCCTCTCGACTTTAAGCGTAACATATTGCGTGGCCCCTTCTCACGCAACCAACGCAATATTTATGCTATCAGCGGGGTTATAATTACGAGCTGGATAGGTTCCAAGGGTTTCCAATATTTCACTCAGTTTTCTTCGCATAATTGGCAACACATAGATTTGTATTCTCACAAACGGAATTCGTTTCGTGCGTTGGAGCGGGTCGGGTGAAGCAGTGTCTCCAGCGCGTTTTCATCCTGGCATTTGCGAAAACATGTGAGTCAACTGATTTGCCAAGGGAAAGCAGCGATTCCACAATTTCCGGTGCATTCCGAGCGTTATATCGAGAGCAGTCTAGACTAAGTTGGTTCTTTTAACGCCACTGAACCAAAACAGCTAGTGCATGCGACATCGTTTCGCAAGGTTGAGAACGTCTCATCAGAGAGTTAAATTTAAATTCAGCGTAGGTCTCCACGGCACGAACATCACACGTTCTATTCTCGTCCATGCGAGTTCCATCCTTCGACAGATCTGAAAACTTGACATGGCCTTAATGGTCGCAACTGGAAAGGAAATCACATGACAACCAAAATCGCGATTAGCGGCTTTGGCCGGATCGGCCGGCTGGTTTTGCGCAGCATGCTTGCGCGCCACAAAAACGGGCTGATGGTTGTCGCCGTGAATGACATGGCAGACTTAAAAACTAACGCGCATTTGTTTCGCTACGACTCCAATTACGGAGTCTATCCGGGTAAGGTGGAGATCGGCGAAGGCGTCATCAGTATCGACGGGCACAACATCGCCGTTTTGAATGAAAAGGATCCTTCCCGCCTGCCTTGGAAACGGCTCGGCGTCGATATCGTTATCGAGTCCACCGGCGTTTTTACCGACGCCGCTCACGTGCGTGCTCATTTGGAAGCCGGCGCCAAAAAAGCCATTATCACGGCGCCGGCGACGAATGAAGACATCACGTTGGTCCTGGGCGTCAATGACTCAAATTACGATCCGCGCAAGCATCACATCGTTTCGAATGCTTCGTGCACGACCAACTGTTTGGCGCCAGTAGCCAAGGTGGTGCATGATAGTTTCGGTATCGAACGCGGCCTCATGACCACGACCCATGCATACACCAATGATCAACGCATCTTGGATCTGATGCACAAAGACTTGAGGCGAGCGCGCGCCGCGGCGATAAATATCGTGCCGACCAGCACCGGCGCCGCGAAGGCTATAGGTTTGGTCATGCCCGAACTCAAAGGTAAGCTCCATGGACTATCGTTGCGCGTGCCGACCTCGACCGTGTCGATCGTCGATCTCGTCGTTGATCTCAAGAAAGCCGCCACCGTCGAAGCGGTTAACGACTCGCTCAAGCAGGCTGCAAACGGCAAAATGAATGGCATCTTGGCCTATTGTGACGAGCCCTTGGTTTCCAGCGATTTTCGTGGTAATTCGGCATCCTCAATTGTTGACAGCCTTTCAACCGTCGTGCTCGAGGGCAAAATGGCCAAGATACTTAGTTGGTACGACAACGAGTGGGGCTATAGTTGTCGTGTCGGCGACGTGGCAGAATTGATGGCTGAAAAAGGTCTTTAGGAGGTATTCAACATGATCGCCAAGGAGATTATGACCAGAGACATCATTACGGTCGAACCTACGATGCCGGTCAAGAAGCTGGCAATGACCCTCATCAAGAATCAGATCAGCGGCGCGCCGGTCGTTGGCAAAAACGGCAAAATCGTCGGCATCGTCTCCGAAATGGATATCGTTGCCAAAAAGGGCAAAGATGTTAAGGCGATCATGAGCAAGAAAGTGATCAGCGTCGCCGAAGACACGCCGATTGAAGAGATCGCTCAGCTCATGAGCAAAAACCGAATTCAACGCCTGCCGGTGATAAACCACGATAAGATTGTCGGTATCGTCAGCCGCGCCGACATCGTCAACGCGATCGCGATGGGAAAACACGTGACCATATCCAGTCCAGTGTACGATTTGTGAGTTTCCCGTCAGTCATTCCAAATCTTTTTCATCCAGACTGCTGCTCGCAGAAAATTTGACCGGTATCTGCGCGCAGCAAGAACCGCGCGGGTTCCGCGCACGATTCGCGACTAGAACAGGCTCCATCGCTTCTGGGCCCACCGGCGAGGGAACATATTTGCCGGACCCCAAATCGGGCCCAAATCCCCGATGCATCACGCATTAATCGACGGCGCCCGTAACCTTTGACTAAACTGTAACGCAATCAGCGCACATTAACGTTGACAAACTACCACAATCACCCTAGTGTGCTGACTACAAACCCTCGATAATCAATAGATAGGTCCAGCATTCATTTCCCGGAGCGGTGGCCGTTTGAGGACCGCGGCTTGTCCTTCTAATAGTTGCTGCCAATCTAATCTCGCTGAGCGTTTCGCTTTTGTGCGCGGCCGAATGTCACTACTGACATGACAAGGTGAAAAAGATGATCGAAAATGATGCTGATGCCTCGGGAGAATTCCGAGTACTGCCAGTCGAAACGGAAAATACCTCCGAGATCGAAATATCGGCGCGCTTGCACACAAAAAGTTGGGCCATCGATACAGTCCTTGACGCGGATATCGAAGTTGACGAACGCGAGTCAGCGGAAGAAATCTCGCACATTGAGGAGCTGAACAGCGCCGCCCAAAGCGACTCGCTGCTTGGGGCACCAAATCCCATCGTCCGTTACCTCCAGGATATACGCCTGGTTCCGCTGTTGAGCCGCGCAGAGGAAATCAGGTTGGCGCAACTGATCGAGGAAGGGGAGAGCCAAATCGTCGAAGAAGCTCTCTCATCGCTTATCGCGCTCCGCTGTGCGCTGGAGCTTGGCAAAACGATTGCCGCCGGACAGGTGAGTATGCGCGACGTCGTCAAACTTCGGGTGGAGACTTCCGGTGAGCATTTCAGCGATGAGCGTATTCTAAAAGCGCGCTTTCGGGTGGGCATAGGAAAACTCCAGCGCCTGGCAAATCATTGCCGACGTGCCCTTGCCCGGTCGGAGAAATCAGCCACTCTTAAGCGCGGCCGCCTGCCCGACGCGACAATCTTCACGCGCCAGAAAAAGATCGCCACGCTGATCAAATCGTTGGACCTCAACCCCCAGCAAATAGACGCGATCATCCAACAACACAGAGAAATCTACGAACAAGCCAAACGACTCGAAGAAAAATTCCACGGACAGCCGAAACAACGCAAAGAAATCCACGCCGTAGAAAAGGCGATCGGGATGCCGATTGCGGAACTCGGGCGGAAAGTCGAAACGATCCTGCGCAAAAAGGCGCAAGTCGCTGCGGCGAAGAATGATTTCGCCCAGGCAAACCTTCGGTTGGTGGCCGCGATTGCGAAGAAATATTGCGGCCACGGGCTCGCTTATCTGGATCTCATCCAGGAAGGCAATATCGGTTTGCTACGAGCCGTCGATAAGTTCGATTACCGGCTCGGATTTCGCTTTTCAACCTACGCCAGTTGGTGGATCCGCCAAGCGGTCACGCGCTCGCTGTCGGATTACGCGCACACGATCCGCATTCCGGTCCACATGGTCGAGTTGACCAATAAATTGACGCGCACGTTGGATAGCCTTGGGCGCCAAGTTGGCCGCAGGCCCACGCCGGAGGAAATCGCTGCGCACATGGCGATACCGGAAGCAAAAGTTCAAACGGTTTTGAATTTAGTCAGAGAACCGATCTCGCTGGAAACACCTTTGGGCGACGAAACCGGCAACTGTTTGGCCGACGTAATCACCGATGAGCGCGCCGCCGATCCCGAGGCGCTTCTCATGGACGCAAAATTCAAGGAAGAGATGCAAAGAATTTTGACGACTCTTACCCCCCGAGAAGAAAAAATCATCTGCATGCGGTTCGGCATCCGCGAAAAGTCGACTTATACGCTCGAAGAAACCGGCAAGGTATTCGGCATCACACGCGAAAGAATCCGCCAAATCGAGGCGATTGCGCTCAAGAAACTGCGGCGAGCCGATCCGGCACTGCGACAGCTCATGCCAACGACAAAGTAGACTCGCGTTAGGAATGAGTAATTCCCCGCGGGTAAAGATTCAATCCTGCCGATTGTGTTTGCTTTAGAGCCACTGAACGAGTAGCCTAACGACTATGAACATCCGCAGCCGAGAAAGTAAAAGATACACGATAAAAGAATCTTACCGTAAACAGGCCTACGTTGGGGTAGTTAGTTTGGACCTGGGAACAAACTCATGGGCATGGAAAGGCCATGTCGACTTTAATGAGGGCCTTCATTCCATGTTCACCAATCGTACTTTCCCCACTGCGATGCAGGCTGAAGACCATATGCGCCAATTCGCGCATCAGTGCATTGATAACCGGCTCAACGCAGGACAACCCTACGGTTTCTAGTTTCCGGTTCCAAAGCGACTTTGGCGAAGCTGACTGAACTTCTTCCCTTTCCCAACGTTTATCTCACAACTGTTTAGCCGAGCGCGCGTGATCTGAGATCTTCTGCCTCACGAAGCGTAAAACGCCTTTGTTAGTAAATTCCCTCGAACACTTGCGTGACGGCCTAGCAAGAGAACTCTTCGCTAACAACAAAGGAACAGGATTGGGCGGAATGAAGAAGGGAGGATTCAAATGACCATCGGAGTCGTATCGATCGGAATGTTACTGTTGGCACTCTGGCTTATACTGACCGGTCTGTCAGCTCTCATACGCTTTCCAATACCCTCTAAAGCAATGGGAATCCTCGCGGTACTAGCGGGGATCCTGTTGTTGGTGGGAAGATAAGAGCGAAGAAGCGGCGAAGCCGGGATTAGCAACTCTTCGTAGGTGCTAAACTCTTCTCCGAAGTCAGTCGTGATTCCGGGCAACGTTTCGAGGGCGACTTCCGGGTCTTCGTCGATTTCCTGACCTAGGGACGTCGGGATCGGAAAGCTTATGGGACTCCCCGCAGCTTTCATGTCTGAGCCCGAAGATGTCGAGGCTGGCTGACTTTGGTACGGTTGAGAAAGTTCTTCGCACCCGTGCATAAGCGCCAGCAGATTGATTGTTCGAGTCTTTGAGAGACAGTTGACGAACAGAAGGCGAGTAGATTTAACCAAATCGTTAATTTACGTAATTGATTGTCGAGCACGGAAGGATTACTTTGGCACTATGAAGCTATTGATTCAGATTTCTTGTGCATACCATGACTGCCTATTGACCCAGATTACCAAGGCGTCACCCTTGTATTACACGCTCATCAACGGCGCGAAAATCGCTCTCGCCGATATCGGTGGCAAGTCCAAATTTATTGAATTCATTTGTGACGCGGACGAGGCCCGGATGCTCGTGGATACCGCCAAGCAATTTTGCCCTGAGGCCGTGCCTCAAATTGAAGCTGGAAGAAGACTGCCTCTACGTCAGACGGTGTGAAAACTCGTTCTGTGAAAACTCGTTCATAGTTCGATCCTTCGGCTTCGCTCGGGACAGCATGAACCCACCACAAGCGGTTTAGTCGCTAACACTACTTAGCCGGTTCGTCCGAGGCTCTTGCGGGATCAACGGCGAGTTTTCACACAACCTGACATGAGCCGTAACGTTGGCAAAAGTGCGTTATCCGCCGAAGTTGCAAATGAAACAGCTCAGGCCCTGTACGAATCTGAAGGTTGGATTCGGTCCACTGATTTCTATGTGTATGACCTCCCGGCTAAGGGATAACAGGCTCGTGGATTTCGGCGTCGTTCACAGTTCTACCGTGCTCCTGCTGCGAAATCGCTTTCTTTAATGAACCGCCATCCAGCTAAATTGGCTGCTCCCTCGTCATCGGATGCTCCGCTTACCCCTTTCACGTTTCCGACCATGATGTAGTCGTCCGCCGGTATGTAAGTTTTTAGCTGGTTCAGAAAAATGTTCTTCGACATTTCCATTGGGCCGATGAAGCTGAAAATCCGATGCCATCCGGAGACGGTTTTAACCACCGCCGCCCAGTTGCCGTTCAGTCCAACGATGTGTCCTTGGACTTTAAGATTGCCTACATTTACAATAGTAATCGGGCCACCGGAAACTTCCAGCGTGTCATCGACGTCAAATGCATAGATGTTCATGGTGCGGTTCCGCTTTCTAAGTCTCTTTGAGTTTCACAGATTCTCTACTCAAGTTACTCGCGATTTCACGAAATGTTCAAGGGCGCGTTCGCTGTCTTCGACGATTTCTTGGGCCAAGACATCGGGAAGGTCATTCGGACTCGTCGATGCTTCCGTCTCTAAGTCCAAAGATGTCGAAGCCCAGACAAGACTTCCGGACCCCTTATGCCCTGACTACTTGTCCAGTCAAGCCTTTCGAGATCAGATCACGTGGACCGCCGCGAGCCTGAATGATGCGGAGACATCGTCTCCCTCGCGCAAACTCAACTCCGTGAAACTAGACTTGCTCGCCAGCGCAGTTACACAACCGAACTCAGCCTGTATAGCGATCCGATAGTGAGCTATCGAGGGAGAAATTCTCAGCACATTTCCTCTGATACAAATCTTTTCCTTTGGGCAATTCCGTTCTCCAAGATAGTGATTAACGTCGATGTCCTCGGGGCGAATACAGAGTGTCACCTTCGCACCGGGCGGAAAATCAGCCCTCACTCTTGCGGTTCCCCCGTTGAAGCGCACCGTGGTTATTCCATGCGCTGTTTGTTCAATGACACCCGGTATTCTAGTTTCCATGCCGACGATCGCTGCGACCCCTTCGCTGACCGGGCGCGTAAAAATTTCTCGCTGCGACGCCAATTGAAGTAACTTGCCTTGGCTCAGAACGCCAATACGCTCCCCTAGTGCGGCCGCCTCCTGCAAGTCGTGGGTCACCATGACCGTGGTAATTCTCGTCTCGGCCAAGATCTCCCGCAAATCCAAAAGAAGCGCTTCACGTGTGGGAGCATCGAGCGCAGAAAAAGGCTCATCCAAGAGGATCAAATCCGGGTCCAAGACAAGTCCTCGCGCCAAACTGGTCCGCTGCGCTTCGCCACCCGAAAGAGTGCGGACTTGCCGCGACGTCAAATGGGCAATGCCGAGTCGCGCGAGCCAGGGCCACAGTTTCTTATGAATCTGATCGCCAGGTAGTCCGCGAAGTTTCAACCCAAGCGCGGCGTTGGCGTACACCGTTCCATTGAGTAACAGAGGTTCCTGAAACACACTCGCCATGCAGCGCCGCATTTCAAGGGAGTTTTTCGGCGTCGCCTGCTCGCCGCGAAAGTAAACGCTTCCGGAACCGGGCTGCTGAAGCAAGCCCATCACCCGAAGAAGCGTGGACTTCCCTGCTCCGTTGGGTCCGATTACCGCAACGACTTCACCCGCATGAACATCGAAAGACGAAACCTCGAGAGCAGTAGTGGCTCCGTGTTGAACGCGGATGTCCCGTAATGCTAGGAGAGCCTCGGCCATCTCATTTGGCCTCGTTGCTGGATATGAGTCAATAAGAAGTTAAGCGCGAAGCACAGAGCAAGAAGTATAAGACCCAACGCGATGGCAATATCGAAGTTGCCTTTACTGGTTTCTAACACCGTCGCCGTGGTCAAAACCCGGGTTTGTGCCCGAATGTTGCCACCCACCATCATCGAAGCGCCCACCTCGGAGATGACACCACCGAATCCCGCCATAACGGCTGCCAGAAGCGGCAGCCGGGCTTCCTTGCAAAGAAGCCAGAGCGCCTGCAGCTTCGAAGCGCCGATACCGAGCAATTGAAGCGCCAGGTTCGGATCGAGACTCTGAAAGCTCGCCATCGTCAGCCCGGCCACAATCGGAAATGCGATGACCACTTGGGCGATAATCATGGCGCTTGGCGTGTAGATGAGCTCAAGAAAGCCGAGCGGCCCGCTGCGCCAGAGTAGAATCGAGATAAACAGTCCAACAACAACGGGCGGCAGGCCCATGCCGGTGTTGACCAGCGCCACGGCTATGGCGCGACCGGGAAAACGGCTTAACGCCAGCAAGATGCCCAGAGGTATGCCAAGCAAAAGGGAAATCAACGTCGCAGTGGCGGAGATTTTGAGTGAGAGCCAGGTAATGGCCCAAACTTCGCTATCGCCGCCGAATACAAGCTCGACCGCCTTGAAGATGCCTTGCCAGATCAGCTCCACGGGCTAAACTCCCAGCTCCTCCTCGCGCTTACCCGCGACGGGCACGAAGAGGGGCTGGCCGAATTTTTCCACGCCGAAGCTCTTAATCACCGATTGCGTTTGCGGTGCGACCATGAAATCGGCGAACGCCATGCCGCCCGCAGTGTTGATTCTCGGGCCGTTCGCTGGATTGACTTCCATAACGGAATAGATGTTTAGGAGCGCCTTGTCCCCCTGCCCAAGAATCGGCAAGATTATACGACTTCCGAGAGCCAAGTAGGTACCACGGTCGGTAATCGTGTAGGCGTTGCGCTCGTTGGCGATGCCGAGCGTCGCGCCCATCCCTTGACCCGCTTCGATGTACCAGGGTCCCTTCGGTTTGATCCCCGCTTCCTTCCAAAGCGTTTTCTCCAGATTATGTGTGCCGGAATTGTCCCCGCGCGACACGAAGCGAGATTTGGATTGCTCGATCAGCCTCAAGGCCGCACTCGCCGTCTTCGCGGGCTTGATCTTCGCCGGATCACTTCTGGGACCGATGATGACAAAATCGTTGTACATGACGAGCCGCCGATTAAGCAATTTGCCCTCGGCAACGTATTGTTTCTCTAGACTCGGCGCGTGGACCAGGGTTACATCGGCATCTCCCTTTGCCGCCAGCGCCAGCGCCTGACCGGTGCCCACTGAAATCGTTTTGACTGTGTAGCCGGTTTGTTTTTCGAAAAGCGGGACCAAAATGTCAAGCAAGCCCGAGTCCTGTGTGCTCGTTGTAGTCGACAGAATTACGTTTCTGCCTTTCGGCTCGGCGCCCGGCGCTAGCTTCAAAGCAGAAAAGCTAGAGAAGGCTGCCGCAAGACATAAGACTACAGTATTGAGTCTTCGCATGTGCCCCTCTGCTTCGACTCAAGCTCCATTCCTTGGCCGAGTCTTCACGCTGCCGTGTTGCCGCCTCTCCGCCCACTCGGAAACATTGACTCCAGATACTCGCCGAGTATCCGGCAAACGTCGATCGCCGACAAAATTCCGGCTAATTTTCCCTGGCGTTGAACAATCACCGACCCGATGCGCCGCTTGGCCATCTCAGAGACGACTTCATTTAGCGGCGCACGAAACGGCACGATATAAGGATGGGGAATCATAATGTGGCGTGCCTGAATTGTATCCTTTTCCGACTCCGGTGCTTCACGCTTGACGTGGTGATGTAAATCGCGCTCCGACACGATGCCAATGACCTCGCCCTTCTCCTGTACCGGCAGGTGACGGATGCTGTGTTCATCCATCATGCGCTCCATTTTCGCCGCCGTATCGTCGACTTCTACGAAGTAAGGAAAGGATGTCATCACGGCGCCAACGATAGGCATCTTTTTGTGCTTGATCATGTCGTTCACTCCCCGCTTAAACCTTACCCTTCGCTTTCCCTCACCCGCCGCTACGCGGCGGCCTCTCCCAAAAGGGCGAGGCACATATAGATCATGTTCGCTTCATTCACATCACGCCATGTCTAACGCCAGCGCAAGATAAAGGCTTTCCATCATCTCGTCGGTTAAGAAATGCTCATTCATCCTGCCTGGGCGCAGCGGGCTCGAGAAATTCGCCGGGCAACGGTACTTCCTGCACCGAACCGTGAACCGCGCGCATGCTGTAGGCTTGCGCACCGCGCTTGGAAGCTATGACCCGGTGAATTTCACTGCCTTTGAAATGGACGCCCGTCCAATCTTCGATGGCAACGCCCGCCGAGATTTCACCGGACGCGAGGAGCCGATGATACGAGGGCCGTCGTTGCGCCTCGCCGTCGTAATGCGGGCAGCAACTTCCCGGCAGAAAGCCGAGACACTCCAATGGCCGCAAGCCATCGGAGAAAGAATCCGTAAGCCCTTGGTCGAACCAGCAGATCGCGCCCGCGCTGACACCCGTGAGCACGATGCCCGCCTCCCACGCCTCCCGGAGAATTTCCGTCACACCCCAGTCACGCCATACGGCGAGCAAGCTCTTGGTATTGCCGCCACCAACATAGATCACATCCTGATTGAGCAAGAATGACCGGAGCTCCGGAGTTCTTTTAAAAAAAGTTAGAACCGACGGACGGCAGCCGAGCTTCAAAAACGCCGAGTAGAAACTCGCAACATAATGATCCGGCTCGCCACTCGCCGTGGGAATGAATGCAACGCGCGGAGTTTCCGCGCCGGTCTGCCGAATCACGTATCTCTCAAGCTCGAGATTTTCCGAGTCTCGGTAGAACCCGCCGCCGCCGATGGGAATGATTTGTTTTTCCTTGTTGGACACGGGAGTTCCTTACACTGATTAGGATCTTTGATGGGCTAGACCTATAAGAAGTTTTGCTAAGGACCGATTGACTCGAATGATTCGTTCGCGAGCGCGTCTGCGGAACGCGCTTGCACGTTGGCGCTTGTTAAGCTCTTTCGACATACCGGCAAAAACACCCGATCAGCGGCGAACATCAGAGCGACGGTCAATATGCCTCGCAAGTCCAGGCATCCCCGCCCCAATTATCGACGCCGCCAATGATCATGTCTCGCGCATCGAGCGTCAATGCGGCACGGGCTGGCATCGAGGGCGCGCCCGGATAGCTTAGTACGCAAATCTCATCGTACGGACCAGAGATTGTCTCCGCCTCGGGCAACTCGATCCAGCGGTCTCGGCTGCCGGTGCTCACCACCGCGTTCGCTTCCGGAACATAATAAAGCAACGGCGAATCCACGCCATCCTTGCCGCCGTATTCGTAGGTCACTAACGTGGTCTTGATGCCGCGCCGCTCGCAAGCGCGTATCGTGAGCATAACCTCGACGAAGGCGTTGCCCGAGCCGAGCCACGTTACCAGCGCCGCGTCGGCTCCGACCTGCGCTGCGAGCTGAGCGGTATTGAGAGCGACGAC
>Ga0137403_10006948_pt1 | contig 12873 bp, 11 predicted proteins | sample CZOMad2_1_16fung_FD_122057 | JGI IMG/M metagenome (GOLD analysis project Ga0137403, IMG submission 122057) | Vadose zone soil fungal communities from Angelo Coast Range Reserve, California, USA - CZOMad2_1_16fungal (Hybrid Assembly) | ecosystem: Environmental > Terrestrial > Soil > Vadose zone... | reverse complement strand
CTTCTGCCGTTGGCGTTTGAGGCCGGCGTCGAAGTAAAGGCTGAAGAGGCTACTGCAGCTCTTGAAGGAGAAATGGATGACCTGATCGAGATCACTATTGAACGGACAGCGTATCCGGAGGCGGCGGAGCACATCCTAGATGCTCAGGCTGGAGGTTATCCAAGTGTATTAACTCTCGAGAGAGAAGGTGCGGTTGCCAACAGGGCTGAATCTCTGCAAGGGATACCAAAAATCGAGGGCAAGCATCTCGACGAATATCCGCCGGCAATCTTTCGAGAAAACGGTGGACAAGCTGCTGTCCGGCCAATCAGCCCACGAGATAATATGGGAGCTGGGGCCAGCATAGGAAATCAGCTTCGAGGGGTTCCCAATGGCCGGAGAGTTAGGATCAAAGTAAATTGAACGACATGCAGACAACAGGAACGCACTTCTCTACGGTAGTAGCGCCGTTTGAACTGGAAGTCTTGTACTCGCAAATCGCCGTCTTCCACGCTGGTTTGGAGAGTCCATTTAACGACTGGACTCAAATGCACGTCGACCAAGGATTTTCTTGGCGACCGGAGTCGGTATCATTTCGTACCCTGAATGAATCTGGGAAAGCCAGAATCTACGTTATGAAACCAAACCATTGGGCACTGCGGTCAGATTCGGTTCGCGCGATCCAAGTTCCCTTTACGGTACCGGAAAGCAATCTTGTCGAAATTGCAAGCATCATCGAAAGTAAGATTGTGGAAATCGCGTCTGGAAGTTATGAGCTTTTGTTCGAGACAGGGCTTGAAGAAATCGGGCGAATGTGGTGTCAGTTCAGTTTCGTCCGAAATAAGAACCCAACGGCCCGAATCCTTAAGGCCGATGAGCAGTTAAAGGTACCAGAACATTTGTTGCTTGGTGCTGAGTTCGCCAGTTGATTGCTTGCAGGAGTCGTTGAGTAACTTTCGCAATCGCTTCGAGCCGCAGCTTTTCACTTTAGCTGCTGATGGTCTTTGACAAATTGCGCTCGCGCGGGTGGGCGCGGGGCTCAGCTCTCAGCCGCCCCCATCCATCAGCCACATCTACAACTCTTGAAAATACACCGGAAGTGTGTAATAGGTAGCGGCTACGCACAGCCTGACTCACCTCAGCGAAGATCATTCCCGCACGGCCCGCCACTAAAAGGGAAAATCCGCCAGGCGCACGATGAAACGATTCTTTCAAATTTATTTTTAAGTGGCTGTAGTAAAAAGTTGGCTATCTAAATCTATTAAACGCATGATTCAAGCATCTGATTTCTAATCAGAGGGTCGAACCTCTACCTATAGACAGCTATAAAACATCGCGCTATTTTGATTTCAGCCAGACAAAAAAGTCTGAGCTGAACAACTCATTCCTCTCGTGGGAGCTGAGCCGCAAGGCGGTAAGCAGTCGCTCATCCGGCCATTCCCTTAAACTAAATAAAGGCCGAGCGCAGAATCATAACTGTGCGCTTAAGCCGTAGTGTGTGGTCTGCAATCGAATGAAAGGAATAGCGATGAATCTTGATGAAGTGTTATCCAGACTAACGGACGTCAAAACGTGCGGAGAGGGATGGTCAGCTCGATGCCCAGCACACGACGATGAACGCCCGAGTCTAACAGTGAAAGAAGCCGATAACGGATTGATACTCATGTATTGCCATGCTGAATGTTCGTATGAAGATATTTGCCGCGCGATAGGAGTCTCCAACATCGTTGCGACTTATGATTACCGCTTTGCATCGGATGGGATTGGTAGCCACTTGTAACTCGGGAGGTGCGGGCAAATGGCGGAATGAATATAACCACTGGTTAAGTGGAAGGAACGTTCTTATTCGTAGCGCAAGCACTCGATGGGATCGAGACGAGAAGCCTTGCGCGCGGGCCATACACCGAAAAGTAGCCCCACGCCGATGGAGACCGTCAGCCCGGAAACGACGGCCCAGGCTGGAATCGAAGCGGGTAAAGCGGGAACCAGCAGCATAATGAGCTTACTGATTCCAACCGCGATCACGACGCCGAGAATGCCGCCGAGAAAGGTAAGGGTCATCGCTTCAAACAGAAACTGTCGCACAATATCTCTGCGTCGCGCGCCGAGTGCTTTGCGCACGCCTATCTCCCTGGTGCGCTCGGTGACCGTCACCAACATGATATTCATCACGCCAATGCCCCCTACCAGTAAACCAAGACATGATATCGCGATTGCCACCAGGCCGATCATCGCAAAGATGCTGTCGAACTGTTGAATGAACTTGTCTGCAGTCTTGATGTCAAAATTATTAGGATCCTCAAACTTTACATTTCGGCGACGCCGAAGAATCTCTTCCGCTTGCTGCAGTGCTTCGGTTGTCTGTCCCGAACGGGCCTTGATCACGAGCAGCAGATAGCCTTTCGCGGGCGCGATCTTTTGCGCCGTACGAAACGGAATCAAGACCGCATTGTCTTCCTCGTTTTCGCCAAAGAAGCCGGCCTTCCGCTTTTCCAACACGCCGATCACTTCAAAGTTGTACCCACCCATGCGTACCTGTGTTCCGGCGATCTGATTTTGCCCGGGGAAAAGCGCGTCAGCAGCATTGACGCCAATGACCATCACATTCGCGCGTTGCTGATCGTCGTTCTCGGTTATGAAACGACCTTCCTTGAGCGCAATGTTGACGATGCCGGCGTAGTTTGGCGAAACACCCGTGGTATTGCCCCAACGGTAGTTGTGGCCTTGATAGGTGACGTTATCGTCGAAAGGGCCGCCGCTATAACCGATGTTCGGGGCCTCAAGACCTACTTCTTCCACCGCGCTGGCCTGTGCCTGAATTGCTTCCGCGTCAGCCGCTGTTAGGGGTTTTCTGGTTCGCTCGGAACGATCCTCGCTGGTTCGCGGACCGGTGGAAAGATGGAAAGCGTAGATATTGTTTGTCCCGTATTCTTCGATGATGGAGACAATGTTTTGCCGTAAGCCTGTGAGGATGGAAGCGATAGTGATTGCAGTCATGACACCGATCACGATGCCCAGAACCGTAAGAAAACTCCGGAACTTATGCGCGCGCACACTATCGAGTGCCATGCGGAGCGTCTCACGCAACACACTTTGTGGGAGTTTTAGTTTCATTTGCTGATTTGCCACAGAGGTGCAGAGACACAGAGATTGCCAAAACGGTTATGAAGAATTCCCTGTTCTCGAACTACTACAACTACAATTTTCGCTTTTGCCGTTCCCGCTCCGACACTGTGTCTCTGTGGCGATTACGTTGCTTGCGTCAGCGCCAGAATCGGATCGAGCCGCGCTGCTTTAAATGCCGGATAGATTCCGGCAACCATTCCAATCACCGTCGAAACAATCAGTGCCAGCAGGATGTAACCAATGGTTATGGTCATCGTGATCGACGCCAGTGCGGTAATCAATGCGGTTACTCCCCACGATAGTAGTAATCCAAGAACGCCGCCAAGCGAGCACAAAATGGCCGACTCGATCAGGAACTGAAGCAGAATTTGCCTTTTCGTGGCGCCCACGGCTTTTCGCAGACCAACTTCAAACGTCCTCTCGGTAACACTGACCAGCATGATATTCATCACCACGATGCCACCCACAATCAGGGTAATGAGCGTAATGGGAACGACAACCATCGCTATGCTGCCGGTGAATTGATCGATCTGATTGTTGAGCTCTTCAACATTGACCAGGCCGAAGTCGTCTTCTTCGTTACCATTAAGCCGGTGCTTGTTTCGCATCGCCACACGCGCATCTTCGATTGTTGCCTGAAATGTTTCGCGATTGCGACCCTTGCCGTGAATCTGCAGGCCGTTGCGCCCGAACACTTGCAGATGGGTAGTCACCGGGATGTACACGTGCCGATCAAACGAATCCCCGAAAAAAGACCCACGCTTCTCCTCAACGCCAACGACACGCATGGGAAGCCCGCGAATTTTCAGCAGCTTGCCGATGGGGTCGGTGTTGGGGAAAAACTTCTCCTTAATGTCACCGCCCAGGACCACAACAAATGCCGAGCGTTGTACTTCATCGGTTGAAATAAACCTGCCCTCGGCGATTGTTTTGTCTTCGATGTCAACCATGTTCGCTGTCACACCAAAGACCAGTGCGCCGGGAAATTCAACACCTTCCTGTTTCAGATCGGACTGGCCCTGTACCGCGGCGCCAATTTCGGTGCATGAGCCGCAATGGTCGCGCACCCACTCATAGTCGTCCCAATTAATTCTCTTGTTGCGCCGGTTCATGCGTTCGAATTCTTCATCCGAAAGTCGGCCGCTGGAAACCATCCGCGCGATCATGAAGTGATTACTGCCGAGGACTTTTGTCACCTTGTCAACGACATAGGTATTCAGGCCGCTGATTGAGGCTCCCACGGTTACAACCGAAGCGACCCCGATGATAATTCCGATCAAGGTCAGAAAGGCTCGCAACTTGTGGGCAAAAATCGACTGGACCGCAATCTTCAGGGCGTCAGTGTAAAAGGAAAAGAAAGCTTTCATTGTTATTTCGAGCAGAAAAGTCTCGCGCCATAGCCTGTACGACAGTTCTCTGGAGAAAGTTTATTGAGATTAGTTAGACCCCGAAAACGACCGCCAGGTTCCCACACTTCGGCTCTACCAGATAAGACGTTCAGCTGGGATGTTTATTAACAGTCAGGTTAGTTCCGCAGTCGTCTGATCGCCAGGTTTTAGGGAGAATTTGTCAGTCCAACGAATACGCCCTGTCACCTGCATGACAACAAACAAAGTGGTAACTGAACCGATGGTTATTGCCAGTCCCGTGAATCCTTTCAGGAAGAAAGCGTAGGAGAACATCACGAGGTACACGATCTGTGCCAACGCCGCCTCACGACTCGCAAAGTGAAGCCCGACAACGAGGCGCAGGTAACTGACAACGAGAAAGACTGAAACTGCCGCAGATATCGCAAACGCCAGGTGGATTGATACGTGATCCACAAGGTAAGCCAGCAACAGATGGAAGGAGAAAAACGCCGCCGCGAGGAAGAAGTAGTTCATGGGATGAAGCTCGATACCGCGCATCGTAGTGATGATCAGCATGAGAAAGAAGAAAAAGAAGAGAGAGACCGGTGCAAAGAAACTTATTCTGCCGGCCAGCGGTCCTGGCTGAAGCTTCTCCGGCATCACCATCGCTATCTGATAGCCCGACACCAGGTTCTTATAAGACCACGCAAGCTCCCAACCATTGTCTGTCTCATGTTTCTCCGAGGGGGAAAGCGTGTTATCGGGAAAATCAATGTCCCTGAAGTTGGTCTTCATCTTGAGCGTGAAGTCGCGAACCTGACTCACATCGTTACTGCCAAAACTATAGCGCCACTCGTTAAGACCCTGGGATCGATAGCCGACAGCCAGACGCGCAACCTCTCCTGCCGGAACCTTAACCGACCCAATAGCGGTATTCTGCTGATTGCTAATTGCCACCGGCGCGCTGTTAACAGTAAAAGCGAGATCGTCATAGATCGCCTTCGCCGTCGGGAAGTTGAGCACGAAATTGACGACTTGTTCTTTATCGCTGGTGTTGCGGAAACCGTACGTACCGGCAAACGCTACTTTGTATGTGCTGTACCAGAGCAGACCTTTCTGCCGGTGTTCCAGATCAAGCGCGACGTCCACCATGCTGCTTTCCAGCGGCAGCGTAGTCGTAACTTCCTCCTGAATGGTTTTGACAATCTTCTTGCCGTTCTCGGTGCTTTCTTCCTTCCTCGGCACAATCTGCTTAAACGAGGCAATCGGTGGTGCCTGGTTTTGCGGGGTTCCCCAGGTGGAAGCCACGCGATTCTCGGCAATTTCGTCCAGCGAATATGTGCGCGAAAAGATGGTGCCGCCAAGAATGGCCCAGGCTACGGAGGTGCATATAAAAATGAAGGCAATGGCAATGATTCGTTTGGTCATTTCAAGACTCCTTTAGAGTTTATAGCTCAAGCTGATTAAAGTAGCGCTCATCTTCGACACGCTTGTTGTAGATACCATTTTGAATACATCTCGCAGGTGGGCAAATGTGGCGCACCACAGCGGGCTCGTGTGAATTGCTACACCGGTTTCCGACGCCGAGTTGCTCGGCGCTGGCCTAAGAGAGTTTCGTGAGTAGCAAAGTGGCCTGATTGAAAACTTCTTCACGGTAGAGCCCCACTTGTCTCACAGACAGCTTGCGTGGCCCATTGAGCGTCCACATCCGGAAAAGATCCGCGGCCGAAAAACACGTGCCACGCAAATGAATTGAGAACCGGCAAGCGCAACGCTGCGCATGCAAGCTCCAGTAGCGCCGGTTGGCGAACAGTGGCGACCAGGCGGCGCATCCACAACCAGGCGCTATTACCGGATCGAGAAAACAATGCAACCGGGGAGGTCCGTCGAGAGGAACGTCTGTAAGCACATCCTCAACGCCAACAATCCATTCGCGATTGCGCTCGAGATGGAGGTTGCCGGCGACGCGCGAGTTTGCGCCGTCAGCGCCGACAAGGTAACGGGCAGCCACCCAACGAGAAGAATGGCGACCCCGCTTATTATCGAGTCGCACCATCAGGTGTCCTTTTGCCTCGCGATGTCCGCCATAACGCGTCCCCGGCAACCAGGCGACGCCTGCGAGTAAACAGTGGTCGAGATAGCGCGTGTAGAGCTGTCCCATTTTCCCGACGCGGAATTCGTCATGAGGACTAACTAATTCCATTCGCCGCCGTGAAGGCGAATACAAAGTCACGTGTCTGACTGCCGGACCCAGACAGTCATCCGGGATGTCAAAGTCTTCGAGAGTGCGACGAACAAAAATGCCGGTGGTGTGGATCGAGTTATTGAGAGAGTCTTTGCGATCTACGAGGAGAACCCTGAGGCCCCGTCTGCCGAGGAGCCGTGCGCAGTGCAGGCCCGCCAGGCCGGCGCCAATAATGATCACGTCATAATGTTCCATTGGTTTTGCGGGAGAGAACTGACAACATTCCAGTCGGATAGTGCGTAGAGTACCTTCGCTGAAACTAGATTTGGAAACGAGTTTTCTTATGAAGCGGGCTGTTTTCATGGCCGATGACGAAATGCGTCCTTAATTCGCCTTCTCGAATCAGCAAAGTTGGGTTCCTGACAGCGGCGGGCAAGTCGAAAACCAAAGTGGTCCAGTAACTCTCGCCAGGGCGGAGCGGTATCGTCATGGGAGTACCTGCTGCCTGAGACTCTTCAAGCACGCGCTGAGCTTCGGCCGAGGGAAGGTATTGGTTCCCATTCTCGTCGTTGACAGTGACGACGCGCGAATTTGGATACAGCAGGCCGTCGCCCCGATGCGCGCTGATTGTGTTTTCGTCGAAGCGAGTTTTGATTGTTACCACGCGGAACACTTCAGAAGCAGTCAACTGATTAGGTGCATCGCCCAGGGTCTTCGTCTCGCGCACGTCCGTGATGGAATAAGCCAGGTGGCAATCGATTTCGCAGAAGTGTTTTTCTTCGCCTCGCGCCAGTACCTTCTCATTGCTGGCGAAGGAGAAGATGAGCAGGATGACAAGATAGAGCCCTGCTACCAGCACGATAGTTACCAATACAAACTTGCCGAGACGAAACTTTTTCCTTACGACAGAATAGATAAGCGCCAGAGCCACCACAAAAAGCAGCAAGCCTGTCCCCAGAAAAGCCAACGCTCCGACTGGCGCCGCGAGGTTCACATTCGTGTACATCTTTGGTCCTCCATCCTGGCAGCGAGCGGGTCAAAGCGCTTTACTGCGCAAAGTTACCAGGCAAAAAAAAGAGTTACTCAGCGTTTAGCTATTGCGCATCTGGTGAATGATCGTTTCCATGTGGCTCAAATAGTTTTCGAGGGCGCGCCGGCCGGGGACGGTTAATTTGTATTCCGTTTTTGGCAGGCGTCCTTCAAACGATTTGGTGCAGGCGATATACCCACTCTCTTCGAGTTTACGCGCGTGTACGCTGAGGTTTCCGTCAGTTGTATTCATCAAGCTCTTAAGATCATTAAAAGTCAGCGACTCATTTGCGGCGAGCGCGCTGACAATGCCGAGGCGCATGCGTTCATGAATCAACCGGTCAAGACCAGGGGCAGGATGCTTCGCCTTGCCGCCGCGAACGTCGTGTAAATGCGCACTCGCGTCACGCTTTTTCTGAGTGGAATGTTTTAGTGCTGATTGTCTAGCCACCATACCTCCTTGCGATAATCACTCCAAAAACAATATGCAATCCGCCGAAGCCCGCTGCCATAAACCAGTCAGCAAAACCCGCCGGCGCCAAAAACGCAGTCGCACCGAGCGCCATGAAACAGAGGCCCATAATTGGAACAGCGCTGACGGAAAACATCCCGCCAGTAACCACGCCCGTTCCATAAAGCAACAACCAAACACCAGGAATAGCATTGGTTAAGCCGGCACGATAAAGCACCACGGTCACTATTGCGCCGGCGAAAATCGGCGGCGACAAACTAAACGCGACCTTGCGTCCCGGTCCTGAGAGCAGCGGCATCTTTGCAGCACGAGCCTTCCGATCCATCGACCAGCCGGCGATGAGCAAAGCAATGACCGCCTCGGCAACCCAGACCATCAGCCAGCCTTTGAAGGTTTTCTGCTGGGCTGAGATAAGAGCCGTAGCCAGGGCGGTGATCCCGATGGCCACCTGGCCCCGCCCTGAAATGCCGGTAAAGGCAGTGGCGCGTTCCATCGTCTCGCGAATGTACTGGAGATTGTCCATTGCCCGCTCGTGCAGCGCGGGCGGCTCTTCTTTTTGCGGTATGACCAGGTGGATCGAGCCCATGCGAGCGATGATAACGAAAAGGCCGGAGTAGTGTCAAGTACTTTACGCAGCAAAGCCAAGCTGCCAGTTTCTGGAGGATTCGGCTGCGTAAGACCGGGTTTGGTCGAGTGTTGGTTACGCGATTTGAAGTTTACCCGAGTTGAAAAGGGCGGGCAGATCTTCGAACCAGATTCAGGCAGCGCTCGGCGCGGTGATGCCATCGGCGCGGGTTGTCGCAGCAGCCCTGCGCCAGCGCACGATCAACATCACGAGCGCCCCAGTGCCGAAAATGAGACTAATAATCTGCGAGGTTGACAGGCCGGTCAGGGTTGTCAGTCCAAGCAGATCGCCACGCGGATCGTCGCGCAGAAACTCGATACAGAAGCGAATAACAGAATATAGCAGCGCGTAGAAGAGAATTACCTGTCCGCTGAAGCGCCTGTGTTTGTGAAGCCACAGCAAAAAAAAGAAGACGATCAGCATGGCGAACGATTCGTAAAGCTGCGTCGGATGAAGGAATGTGTCAGTGGGCACACCGGTGATTTCGTGTCCCAATTCCGTAAACTTCACACCCCACGGCAGAGTCGTCGGTTTGCCCCAGCAACAGCCGGCTGCGAAACAGCCCTGCCTGCCAAAGAAGTTTCCCACAGCGATCCCGGGAGCACAGGCGTCGGCGGTCTTCCACCAGGGAAGTTTGTAGCGGCGCATTAAGAAGTAGCCGGCCAGAATTGCGCCAATCAGTCCACCATAAAAAACTCCACCGGAACGAAGAAAGTCGAGCGACACCAATTGCCACGGGTGATCGCGGTACTCAGGTTCGGTAAACAACATGAGTATTTTCGAGCCGATAAGCGAAGACAGCAGCATCCAAAGGCACAGGTCGTAGATCTTTTCCCGCGGTAATCCATCGCGCGCCGCGAGTTTTACTGTAATAAGAATTGCGCAGAGGAAGGCAAGCGCCAGAAAAACGCCGTAAGTGTTAATGGGGAAATTGCCTATGCGAAAAAGTTCAGGATACATAAACTTGAGATTGTCAGTGGTCAGTGGTCCGTTGCCCGTAGTCAATAGTCCAAATATGAACCTGAAGTGTCTTATGCATCTTATGCAACTGACAACTGACCACGGACTACGGACTACGAACCAGAACTAGTGACAACCGACCTGGTCCTTCTTCGCGCAAAGACCAGATCGTAGGCGAGCAGCAAAGCGCCAATCGAGATGCTTGCGTCTGCGACGTTGAAAGTTGGCCAGTGCCAGGAACCCGCGTGCAGGACGATAAAATCGATAACGTAACCAAGGCGGGCGCGATCGGTGAGATTACCTGCGATTCCTGCAAGCAAAAGCGCGCAAGCTCCCAGGACCCGATCATCATTTCGCGGCGTGCGCAAAAAATAAGAAAGCACCGCTCCGGCCGCAGCGACTGCAAGCACTACGAAGAACCAGCGCCCAAAGGTCCCGCTCTCCTGCAGTTGACCGAAAGCAATCCCGCGATTCTCTGTATAAACGAAATCGAGGAACCCGCGAATAATAGTTCGATCATCGCCAAACCTAAGCGCGCGTACGGCCCACGCCTTACTCGACTGGTCGACCATGTAGATGCCGAAGCTGGCAAGCAAATAGCCGGCGCGCCAACCGAGGCGAGACTTGACTATGGTTCCTTCCGGCAAGCTACTCAAAGAGCGTTCTCCTGCTCAATCTCTTCAAGCGCCGCCACGCACCGCTCACAAACGTCAGGGTAGCGGGTTGATTCGCCCACACGGGTCGAATAGTTCCAACAGCGCTCACATTTCCTGCCTTCTGCTGGAAGTACCTTGACGACGACTCCGCTGACGCCTTCATCCGAGCGTACTACATCCACCTGGGAAACTATGAAGATGTAGCGCAGTTCGTCCCGGTAACGAAGCAGCAGGTCGTAGCTGTCGGCCGCCGCGGAGATCTCCAGCCGGGCCTCGAGCGAGCTGCCGATCTGCTTCGCGACTCGTGCCTCTTCCAGGGATTGCAAAACATCGTCGCGAATCTCAAACAGCCTTTCCCAGTTTTCCAGCAGGCTTTCATCGCCCGCGGCGCCTGCTTCCGGGAGCAAAGCAAGGTGGACAAAGGCAGGTCGCGTGTTATCCGCCGGCAGGTTTTCCCAAATCTCGTCGGCGGTAAAAACGAGCAGCGGCGCGAGCATTCGTGCCAGGGCGTCAGCGATTCGGTAAAGCGCTGTCTGCGCTGAACGACGCGCGGGGTTGCGTGGCGCAAAGGTGTAGAGACGATCCTTTAGAATATCGAAGTAGCGCGCCGACAACGTTACGGTGCTGAAGTTGTAAAGCGTGTGATACACGGTGTGAAACTCGTAAGCTTCGTAAGCTTCACGAACTGTCCGAATCACCTCGTCAAGTTTGGCCAGCGCCCAGCGGTCAGTTTCCAACATCTCTTCCGCCGGGACACTATCGCGGGCCGGATCAAATCCGTTCAGGTTGCCGAGCGCGAACCGGGCGGTGTTGCGCAGTTTGCGGTAACCATCAGTGACGCGCTGCAGGATTTCTTTAGAAGAACGCATGTCGTCGAAGTAATTTGACGACGCGCACCACAAACGCAGGATGTCAGCGCCCGATTCTTTTATCACTTCGTCCGGCGGCACCGCGTTGCCGCCCGACTTGTGCATTTCCTTACCCTGCGCATCGACAGTCCAGCCGTGCGTGATCACTGTTCTATAGGGCGCGCGATCATGAGCTGCGAGCCCGACCATCAGGGAAGAATTAAACCAGCCGCGAAATTGATCGCCGCCTTCGAGGTAGACGTCAGCGGGCCAGCGTAACTCTTCGCGATGTTCTAACACGGCGATTGAAGACGCGCCGCTATCAAACCAAACGTCCAGAATATCAGTCTCTTTAGTCCATTCCGCGGCGCCACACTTCTTACAGGTGTAGCCCTCAGGCAATAGCTCCCGCGCTTCACGCGTATACCAGGCGTCTGATGACTCTTTTTCAAAGACGTCGGCCACGTGCCGGATGATCGCGGGCTCGGCAACTGCTTCGTTGCATTTCGCGCAGTAAAAAACCGGTATTGAAACTCCCCACACGCGCTGCCGCGAAACGCACCAGTCAGGACGGTTTTTGAGCATGTTGCGCATCCGCACTTTGCCCCAGGCAGGCAGCCACTCGACGCGCTCAATCTCCCGCAGCGCCGCTTCTCGCAAGGGTATTGCAGACGAGCTGTCACTATCAGAGGTGTTCTCGGTGAAGTTGGTCCGGTCGCGGCCGTCTTCATCTTTCTCTACTGCCGCTCCGCCGGCATGGTCCATCGCGATGAACCACTGCGGGGTGGCGCGGAAGATCACTGGATTCTTGCAGCGCCAACAATGTGGATAGCGGTGATCGTAATTCTCCGTAAACAACAGCACGCCGCGCTCACGCATGAATTCAACAATCTTCGGGTTCGCTTCGAAAACGTTCATGCCGGCGAAATGTTCTACGTCAGGCGTGAAGCGACCGGCGTTGTCGACCGGACAATATATCTCCAGGCCATAACGTTTGCCGATTACGAAGTCGTCGTGGCCATGACCTGGCGCCGTGTGAACCGCACCGGTCCCTGCTTTGCTGGTCGACTTCTTTTCGCGCGCTTCACTGACGTCGAGTTCGGTTTCCGCGTCAGCTTCACCGCCCAGCGTGACGTGATCGCCGACCATCAAAAGTGATGGACGATCGATCCACGAATGACGACACTCGAGGCGGTCTAGTTTCGCACCCACAAAGCGAGCCAGTACTTTCGGACTGAGAAGCTTGCCATCCGCGTCGCGTTCGCCCAGACCACACTTCTGGACAACGGCTTCCAATAATTCAGTCGCCACGATGTAAACTTCGTCGCCGTTTTCAAATGCAGAGTATTCAAACTCCGGATGAACTGCGATCCCGAGGTTCGCAGGCAACGTCCATGGCGTCGTCGTCCAGATGAGAACAAAAACCTTCTTACCGGCGAGCGCCGGATCAATCAGAGCCGGATCGCTGGCCAGCGGAAACTTCACATAGACGGATGGACTCGTATGCTGGTGATATTCAACCTCAGCTTCTGCCAGCGCGGTCTGATCATGGATGCACCAATAGACGGGGCGGGCGCCTTTGTAAACGTAGCCGCGCTCAACGAAGCGACCAAACAGGCGCGCTGTTTCCGCTTCGTAATGATT
>Ga0137403_10006946_pt1 | contig 12874 bp, 14 predicted proteins | sample CZOMad2_1_16fung_FD_122057 | JGI IMG/M metagenome (GOLD analysis project Ga0137403, IMG submission 122057) | Vadose zone soil fungal communities from Angelo Coast Range Reserve, California, USA - CZOMad2_1_16fungal (Hybrid Assembly) | ecosystem: Environmental > Terrestrial > Soil > Vadose zone... | reverse complement strand
CCGTTGTCAAATCACGGAGGGGAATCTGTGAAACAGAAACGAAGCAAGAGCGCTGCTGGGACGAAGGTGGTAACAGAGGCCGGGTCCAAGCTGCGTGAAATACGAGAAGGTCGAGGACTGACCATGCGCGATGTGCATGGGGAGAGTCGCTCGATTGCGCAAAAACACGGTCGCAAGGGATTTGAAATGGTCCCGAGCAGACTTCACATGCTGGAGCGTGGAATGCACGTTCCAAACGTGTTCAGGCTCTACTCGCTGTCCACCATTTACGGTATCAGCGTCAAGGACCTGTTTGGTCTGTACGGATTAAAACTGTCCGGATCGCTCGCCGCTGGAAAGAAGTAGGTTCGATCCGCGCCCGGCTTGGAGAACCTGGCGTGGATGGTTCCGAAACGATCTAGCCTAACCGGTTAAAAACCGAGGGGAAAGAACGAGGCGCTCGCGCCGGATTCTTTCCCCTCGGCTTTTTTGGTTGATTGGCGTCCTTTGACCGCGAACGCCAGCCCTCACAACTCTTGGCGTCACACGGAGTTGTGCGATTCTGGCGGATGTTGTTCACTGGTAGTTTGGCGACTACCGCTTGGCCCGCCGAAAATAAATCATGCAAATCAAGATTCTTGGTTCAGCAGCAGGAGGGGGATTTCCACAGTGGAATTGCGCCTGTGCGAATTGCAGCGCGGTGCGCGCCGGAACCTTCGTGGGGAAGGCGCGTACACAGGCTCAGGTCGCGCTGAGCGAGGATGACGAGTCGTGGTTTCTGCTCGGGGCATCGCCTGACCTTCGATCCCAGATTGAAGCCACGTCTGAACTTCAACCCGTTGCGGGCGTTCGAATATCGCCCATTACCGGAGTGGTGCTCACAAGCGCGGACCTCGACCATGTTCTGGGATTGCTTCTGCTGCGCGAGTTGCAACCCTATCGTGTGTTTGCTACTGCTTCCGTTTTGGGGATCCTGCGCGAAGACAATTCGTTCTTCGGCATGTTGAACCGCGTGCCGCGACAGGTGGAATGGAGCACGGTGTTCCCCGGCTCGCCGTTTGAGCTGATCTCGGCGGACGGATCGCGTTCCGGCACCTTCGCCACCGCTATCACGCTTGGGAAACGGTATCCTGCTTATGTCACGCCAGTTCGAGCGGATCAATTGCAAGCAAGTGAAGCCGTTACTGGACTGATTGTGGAGTCGGCCGGAAAGCGCCTCGCCTATCTTTCGGCAGTGGGATGCATCGACGACGTTCTGATCGAGAGGCTACAGAATGTGGACGTACTCCTTTTCGACGGAACCTTTTGGAGCGACGACGAGTTGATTCGGGTGGAAAGTAGCGGAGCAACGGCACGCCAGATGGGACATATTCCCGTCGGCGGACCCGACGGATCGCTGCGGCAACTGGCGAAATTGCGCGATATGAAAAAAGTTTTCATCCACATCAACAACACGAACCCCATGCTGAACGAATTAAGCCCGGAGTATCGCGAGGTGCGGGATGCGGGCTGGGAAATCGCGGAGGATGGATGGCAGTTCACGCTGTAGACGCGACTTCGCTGCTGAGTTCGGATGAACTGCAGGCACGACTGCTCGCGGTCGGCCCGGAGCGTTATCATCATCGGCACCCCTTTCACCTGCGGATGCACGAGGGCCAACTGACGCGGGGGCAACTGCAGGCGTGGGCGCTGAACCGCCACTATTACCAGAGCCGCATTCCGGTCAAGGACGCAATCATCCTTTCCCGCAGCCAGGACAAGGAATTCCGCAAAGTTTGGCGCAAGCGTATTGTGGACCACGACGGCGACGCCACGAGCGCAGGTGGAATTCAACGCTGGATCAAATTGGCGGAAGCTTCGGGCCTGGACCCGACCCAAGTGGAACGAGGCGAGGGCATCTTGCCAGCCACGCGCTATGCCGTGGATGAATATTTGAACATTGTCCGCGACCGGACACTTCTGGAGGCGGTGGCATCGTCTTTGACGGAATTGTTTTCCAAAGACTTGATCAGTCTGCGCATGGACAGATTGCGACTGCACTACCCGTGGCTCTCGGGAGGGCTGGATTATTTCGAAGCTCGCCTCACGCAAGCACCCGAGGACGCCGCATTTGCCATGCAGTACGTCCAGCAAAACGCGAAGACCCGAGAGCAGCAGGAGCTAGCGATCCAGGCGCTGCGCGACAAGTGCGACATTCTATGGGGGCAGCTTGACGCGCTCTACTTCGCTTACGTACAGCCCGGATGGCCACCACCGGGCGCATTCCAGATTGAGGGGGCATAACGATGGCTCGACCGCAAGACGCGAGCCTTCCCCGTTTGGCTGTGGGTTGCAAATGGGCGCCTCTCGAGAACCCCGAAGCTGAATTCGATCCGACCATTGAAGCTACTGTTCTTTTCCCGGAAGGAGCGATTAGGGTACAGGGAACAGGGCGGGCGATTCTGGAGCTGTGCGATGGCCAGCGTAACATGCTGGAGATCGTGGCGGAATTGCAGAAGCAGTACATTCTCGTGAAAGCGGGACTCATTCGAGAGGAAGCGGACCAGTTTTTGGAGAAGCTGCAAGAGAAGCGGATTGTGGATTACTGATGCCAGGTCCTCTCGCACTCATCGCCGAAGTCACGCATCGTTGCCCTTTGCACTGCGTGTACTGCTCGAATCCGTTGCAGATGACCGCGGCGAAGGCCGAGCTGGCGACCCCGGATTGGGTGCGTGTGTTTCAGCAGGCTGCGAAACTGGGCGTGTTGCATCTCCACCTGACAGGGGGCGAGCCCCTCGTGCGTCCGGATCTGACGGAGTTGGTCGCGGCTGCCAATAGGTTCGGCCTGTATACGAACCTGATCACTTCCGGACTGGGCATGACCGAGCCACGTCTAAAGGAGCTCGTCGGTGCCGGTCTTGACCATATTCAGCTTAGCTTCCAGGATTCCCAGGAAGAAAGCGCTGACTGGATCGCCGGAACTAAGGCCCATGCGCGGAAAGTCGAACTTTCGCGAATCATTCAACAGCAGCGCGTGGCGTTCACGGTCAATCTGGTCGTTCATCGGCAAAATCTCGATCACCTCGACGAAACTATTCGCTTCCTCGAAACTTTGCGGCCAGACCGTATGGAGATTGCACACGTTCAGTACTACGGGTGGGCGTTGCGGAACCGCGCCACGCTCATGCCCACACGCGAGCAAGTCGATCAAGCTCTGCTGATCGTTGCCGAAGCGCAGAAGCGTACCGCGGGAAAGATTCGCATCGACTCCGTCGTTCCCGACTACTATGCCCGCTATCCCAAGGCCTGCATGGGCGGCTGGGGACGGCAACTCGTGCTCATCGACCCCGCAGGAAGGGCGCTTCCCTGCCACGCCGCGGGAGTCATTCCGGGATTAAGTTTCGACAACGTAAAAGACCACTCGCTGGAGTGGATCTGGAAACAATCGCCGGCGTTCCAGAAATTCCGAGGCGAGGACTGGATGCCCGAACCCTGCCGCAGTTGCGACCGCCGAACAGAAGACTTTGGCGGCTGCCGCTGCCAGGCCATGCTGCTATTGGGCAACGCGGCTGCTACCGATCCCGTTTGTCAGCTCTCACCGGATCATCATGTGATGGAGGAGGCTCTCCGAACGACGCAAGTACTACCCGTCTTTGCCCAGCCTGTAGTAGCAGATTCGTTTCGGGAATTTGAGCATGCGGCTAAGGATTGGTGGAACTACCGCCTGAACCCTATCGACAAATGAGACGTAGCCTTATTCATGTGACGCCAGGGTTCGTGCGATAACATCCAAGACAGGGATTCGGATGAGGTCATCTGTGAAAATCAAGAAGCCACCTACTACAGGGAAATCAAAATTTGTTGCAGCTCCAATCGACTCGCACGAGCGGCTTGTTGCCGCGGGCCTTGTCCGGCCCGGCCCCAAACCGCGCCCAATTTCGGAACTCAAGATTGAAAGAATTAGCGCTGATTCCGCATTGGCCGTTAGGGCTATTTTGGAGGATCGCGACGAAGACTGACCGTTAGTAAAACATCATCGTCACAAAATAAGCACCGTTCGGATTCTTTTCGGTGCGGGCATAGCAGGCGCCGACGGAGAAATCCCTCATCTGGCTATCTCGGATGACATTGCCGGCGCTGGGCGGAAGCGCCTGCGGTTCGGCGTTGGAATAGCTGAGGACGTAGCGAGCGTTGGAGAATGCCGGGCGGGACTGTTTCGCTTTCCCTGAAGAACAGGCTTCGGAAGGGTTCGAGTTCTTTACGCGATTGAGCCGCGGCAGGCGAGTCTGCGTGCGCAGAGTCGCCACTCTATCCGCAATCAGGTCTTCGGCCTGACCGGCGTCGTACGTCGGCAACTCGCGAGCGAAATCTTGCACCACATACATCTGGCAGCGGTTCCAAATCACGGCAATCCCGACCGCGTTAAATGAGGGATCCAGCAAATTGCGGCGGTGCTCGTCGGACAGCATCAAGGCCTGATGGGCGTGGGCGGCGGAGTAATCGAAGGCCACATTTTCGCCCGCTCGGCTGAGGTGCACGCCGCTTTGCCCCAACCGAACCAGCAGATCGGCTTCCCCCGGAAACTGGTGCGATAGCTGACCGTGCTGCAGCATTTTGCGGCCATGCGCCTGTGCCGCCTGACTCAGAGTTTCATCCAGCGCAAGCGGAGCCAAGCTGGCTTGGGCACGGGCCTGATTCACCAAACGCAGTATTTGCTGGGCAGCACGGGCATCGAAACCGGTGCCGTTAGAAGCAGAATCGGCGATCGCCCGATCCGGCTGAAGCGGCTGCGCCGTCGCTTTGGACGCCTCGTCCGCGCGCTCGCAAGCCAGGGCCGAAACCCCAGTTAGCAGCAGTACACCGATCGATAAGAGAGCTCGCATCCGCACGCCTTTGGTCCTCTGTAGCAGCGTTCTCTGCAACAGCGTTCTCTACGGCCCTACCCCTGGGAAACCGAACTGCTTCCGTTAGTACATGCAGCATAAGCTGGGTTCCCCCGCTGATCACGTTACGGGGGACACTACACCGCTGGTTACTTTTATCCTGTTGAATTGACTGGAGTTAACGGAATCGGAGGAGTCTACACGAGAGTGGCGACCTCGCCAAGCACAAAATTGGCCATCGCAGTGCATTCGGCCGAAGCCATGCGGCAGCCTGCTAGAATCGGAAGCGAAAATCACTTTCATGAACGCTTTGTTGCCACTGGCCGCCGGAGGTTTGCTTGGGTTCCTGATCGCGTTCCTCGCCTATCGTTCGCGGGCGCAGGTGGTGGAGAGCAAGGTAGAGGGTTTGGAGCGGGATTTGGCGTCTGTGCGCGGGGAAATGAAGGCCGCTCAGCAGGAAAACACCCGGTTGCAGGCAATGGCGGCATCCCTGGATACGGCGTTAAAGCTGCAAACCGCAGCGCAGGAAGAAAAGCTAGCCGTCGTAGCCCAGGCTAAGCAGGAGTTTCGGGAGGCCTTTGGCGCGTTGGCTGCCGATGCCCTGCGGAATAACAATTCCTCCTTCTTAGAGCAGGCAAAATCGGCGCTAGGGAAGTTTCAGTCGGAAGCGCAAGGCGATCTCGACCTCCGGAAGCAAGCGGTAGAACATCTGGTCGCGCCCATTCACGAAAAGCTAGGCGATTTCGACAAGCATGTGCGCCAACTCGAAGACGCCCGCAATCTGGCTTACGGTGAACTCAAGCAGCAGGTTGCCTCCCTGGTCGATACCCAAGACCGGCTGCGCAGCGAGACCAGCAACCTGGTGAAAGCCCTACGCGCTCCTGCCGTGCGCGGACGCTGGGGAGAAATCCAGTTGCGCCGGGTCATGGAGATGGCGGGGATGCTTTCCTACTGCGACTTCGTCGAGCAACAGACGTTTACCGTGGACGACCGCCGCATGCGTCCAGATGTGATCGTGAAGCTGCCTGGTGGAAAGACAATTGTGGTCGATGCCAAGACGCCGTTGCAGGCTTACCTTGACGCGCACGAGAGCCCCACTGACGAACTGCGAAAGTCGAATCTCGACTTGCACGCCGGGCAGGTGCGGGAGCACATGCGGCAACTCAGCCTCAAATCCTATTCCGAGCAATTCGAGAATACGCCTGAATTTGTTGTCATGTTTCTTCCAGGCGAGTCTTTCTTCAGTGCGGCGCTGGAACAAGACCCATCGCTCATCGAGGAAGGCGTCAACCAGCGGGTCATTGTAGCTTCACCAACCACGCTCATCGCGCTGCTACGCGCTGTGGCATATGGTTGGCGGCAGGAAACGATGGCTCGGAACGCGCAGCAAATCAGCGCCCTAGGGAAAGAGCTCCATGACCGCCTGCGCACTCTCGCCAGCCACTTTGAGGACGTTCGCAAAGGCCTCGACAGGGCAGTCGAAGCCTACAACAAGGCCGTCGGATCGCTCGAGGGCCGAGTTATGGTCAGCGCGCGCAAGTTCAGCGAACTCGGAGCGCCTGTGGTCGACGATATCGCGGAACTGGAACCTATCGACACTACGGCGCGGACGCTGCAACTCGACTGGGGAGATGATCCGGTCGAGGAGATCGACACTCCCTTGAAGCGAACGCAGAACCGCTGAGGCCAACCCCTACTTTCATCGCCATAGCGAGGCGGGTCACTACGTCGTTGAACAGTCTATTGGGGATCAGCGTTCCCAATTCCACACACGCGTCTGAAAATCAAAAAACCCGGTCTAGTTCGACCGGGCTTTCGTCTAAACTCGCCTAACGAGAGCTAGGCGGCCGACCTTTTGCTTCGACCCTCGCTTGTCCCGACGGGCTGGGCGACCTTGCGGACCAGGAAGGGTTGGAGATTTGGCTCACTGCCGGCCCACTCTAAGCTGACAATGGAGTGCCCCGGTTGACAACTAACGAAGTAGCGCTCTCCGTTGGGGCTGGTGATTTCAAACTTGCCGGTCTCGCCCTGCAGGGCTTCGGCAACGTCGTAGGTTGTGATGGTGTCATTCAACTTCATGGGGACCTCCGTGAAATGTTTTTAGGATTGTCCCGTCCCTAGGGAAGAACTGATTTCAGAATAGGAGGCTACCATGTTGGAGTCAAGGCTATGGACCCCGGTATTTTTGAGTATTTCTCGGAGGCGTACAGCATTCACCCTAGGACCCAGCCGCAGGGAATTTTGTCGGCCTTCCCCGTCCCTAATCGGAAATTCCAAACACCTAAGATGTTTGCCGTGATGTTGGTGAAGATCGCAAGCGGATGGGTGAGGACACGCCCGTGTTCCATCGGTGCTTCGCTAATTCACTTTCCCCTTTCGCGCTTTGATCTCTTCCAAGACAATGCCGATTTTCTCCTGTTTCTCCAGTTTTTCCAGACGCTCTTCCATGTTGTCGCGGCCAGCTATTTCCGCTTTGGCCTGGCTGACGGCCTCCGAGCGCGAGACTTTGTGTTTCACGCGATCAAAAGCGGCAGCTTTGGATCCATCGCCGGTCGCTCCGTGTGCGTCGCTGGCTTTGCTGAGAGCCCGGGCACGGCGATGCTGGGCTAACAGCAGGTCGCACTTAGCCTGGGCTTCGGCTTGTTTGTGTTCCAGTTTGCGAAGAGCGTTCTTCAGGCCCTCGACCTGCATCCGCTGGTCAGTGAGCTGTTCACCGAATTTCTCGCTCATTTCGCTATAGCCCATGGAGCGCTCGATAGCGGCTCGCGCCAAATCTTCTTCCTGCTTATCAACCGCGAATTCCGCGCGGCGCATCCAGTCGGCAGCTTTTTCTTCGTTTTCTTTTTGCTTTTTGTCCAACAGATGCTGATCGGCAAGAGCCAGCGCCACTTGCGTTTTGACCTGCAGAAGCTGGTTCTGCATGTCGATGATGACTTGCTTCAGCATCTTTTCCGGATCTTCGGCCTTGTCGATAAGGTCGTTGAGGTTGGCGCGGACTAACGTGGAAACTCGTTCGAGTAGTGCCATTGGAGGCTCCTTTCGTACTGGCTGTCGGCTATCGGCCGTCGGCTGTCGGCGGTCGGCTCCAGAATGATTCGAAAGCCGATAGCCGACAGCTGGAAGCGAAATTACTCTCGCCCAGGTTGATTCAATTCGCGGGCCCTTGCGGGGGCTTCGCTGGTTTGTCGCCCAGTTGTCGTACTTTGCCAAGCAGATCAGTCAGGTTCATACCGGACAGGGTCTCAAAGAGCGCGGGAACCTGTGCGGCCATCTTGGTGATGTCAGCAGTAATTTTGTTCACTCCAGCGGCAGCGTCGTTCCCGGTGGAGACCACAGTGATCCTATCCACGTTCGCCAGCGGAGCGGCCAACGCTCGGACAATGTCCGGCATGGTGGTGAACAGCTTGTCAATGACTGCGGCTTGGTTATATTCCTGGAACGCCTCGGCCTTCACGTTCATAGCCTTGGCTTCCGCCTCACCTTTCTTAAAGATAATTTCGGCCTCGGCTTCGCCTTGCGCCCGAATGGCGGATGCATGGCCTTCGGCTTCGGCGGTAAGGCGCTGCTTCTCTGCCGCAGCGAGAGTTTCGATGCGTTGCCGCTCGATCTCGGCACCTTTTAGGACGGTCGCGATCAATTCCTTTTCGCGCCGATTGATTTCAGCTTCCTGGACCTTGACCTGCCCTTCTTTTTCGACCTGTTGCACGCGAACCTGCTCGGTAATGACTTGCTGCTGCATGATGTTGGCCTGGATGTCATAGGCCTTATCAGCTTGTGCCTGTTGCTTCTTGGTGACCTCGAGGTATTGCGCTTTCTTTACTTCCAGATCGCGCTGCGCCTCGGCTTGTTTGGCTAGGGAGAGAGTCTCCGCCAACACACGCTCTTGGTCGGCTTGTGCTCTCGCTACCGCCGCTTCGCGCGTTGCTACCGCGCGCCGGATGGCCGTATCGCGCTCGGCTTCGGCGGTGGCTACATCGGCGTCGCGCTTGATGCGAGCAACGTCGGGGCGTCCCATATTGACGATGTATTCGTTCTTGTCGCGGACTTCTTTGATGGTGAAGGAAATAACTTCCAGGCCCATCTTGTTCATATCGTCGGCACAAGTCGAGCGCATTCGATCGCCAACCATTTCCGGCTGTTTCACGATTTCTTCGACGGTGAGCTGGCCAATGATGCCGCGAAGATGACCTTCCATCACCAGTCGAATCAGGCTTTCGCGCTGGTCCGGAGTCTTGCTGAGGAACTGCTCGGATGCCGTCAGGATGGATTCCTGGTCAGATTTCACTTTGATTTGCGCCACGGCTTCGACGGTGACCGCCACACCCTGCTTGGTATAGAGATCCTGTTGCGGGGCCACATCGAAGGACATCAACTCCAACGAGAGTTGCCGCCAATTCTGCACCATGGGGACGACCAGAGTGCCATGGCCCTTAACTACGCGCGTCCCGCCAAGTCCATAAACCACGATGGCTTCATTGGGTCCTGCTTTTCGGTAAAGATTGGCCAGAAAACTCAGCAGCAACAAGAGGGCCAGAACTCCCATGCCGACGATTACCCAGAATTGAACGGAATTGAACATATTGCCTCCCGAAACAGCATCCATAAATCGACCCTCGCGGTTGATATTGCTTTCTTATTTCTCGTGCATTTCTTCGTTTCCCGCCATCTCGTCCCAGGTGCGGACATAGGCGAGTCCTCGCTCGTAACGGATCACAATCACTTCTGTTCCCTTCGGGATGGCAACACCATCCTCGCTGCGGGCGCCACAGGTCCGTCGCGTGCCCGCTTGGGCATAAATGAGTTCCCCGGTTCCACCTTCTCGAATCGGATTGGAGAGATATCCGAGAACGCCCACCATTCGGAAATCTGCGGGATCGAGCGTTTCGTTAGGCGAAGTCAGAACCTTGGTCATAAAAACGTAAATAATGAAAGCGCCGAACAGACCGACTGCCACCGCCATTGCCAGCCCCGTCACAAACCAGACGGTGGAGTAACGAGTCAGCAGAAACCCGGTTCCTCCGAACCACGCGAGAAACGCCGTGAAAGTCACGAAATTGAAGGGAGATGCCGCCGATCCCTTCGGTGTCGCGTGACCCGGACCATGAGTTCCACTATGGCCGAGGCCGTGACCGCCATGTGCCCCATGGAAATGGAACGGAAAATGGACGTGCACCCCGAGAAAGGCAAACAGGCTGAGCGCGAAGCCGACCACGAAGCATGCGAGATAGAAGTCTGCCCAAGTCATCGCGATCGCCTCCTGCCGCTGGCTCCTCGAGTTCTAGGAATGGAGCGCGGGTTTGAGTTGGGTTGCAAAGCTTCCAGCAGTCGTTCCGCCAAGCCCGGAGTATCCAGAATCGCACCGGTCAAAATAAAACACGAGCGCGTGTCCGGGTGCCGCGCCATCTTCACCATCACTTCTGCCACGTCATGGTCGGTGCGAAAATGTTCCGCGCCTTGCAGCAGCCAGATGTCCAGACGCCCTTCAGTCGTGCGCAGATCCGACGTCAGCTCGGTGTGAAATCCTTCCGGGTCATCGACGAGGAATCCCGGATGCACTTTGAAGAACTTTGCCAGCAGGGCCCGCGTGTCGTTCGTCATGTGCGGGCGCTTGCCGCTTTCGATTTGGGAAAGATATGCCTGGCTGATGCCCTTCCTGTGTTCCGCATTCAGAGCGCGGACGACTTCGGCCTGAGTGAGCGGACGGTCGAGGCCACGAAGAGATCCTTCGACCTCCCGCAGGTAACGAAGTTTGTCGCGGAGCGTCATATAGCAAATCGCTATTAACATATAGCTATCTGCTATGTATGTCAAGAACTGGATTTGCGGCAGAATCAGTAACTTACAGCGGTCAATGTCGCTTTTCCTACAAGCCGGCTTCGATCCTAGACCGCGGATCGAGCAAGTCGCGCAGTGCATCGCCGATAAAGTTGAACGACAACACCGCTAGCATGACCGCGCCCGCCGGAAACAGAACAAGGTGCGGCGTGTCGAGCAAATGTACTCGGGCGTCGTTCAGCATCGAACCCCAACTGGCGGTGGGTGGCGCAACGCCGAGGCCGAGGAAACTCATCGTGCCCTCGGCCAGAATCGCACCCGCGATGCCGATGGCGCTTTGCACGATGATGGGCTGCACAATGTTAGGAAGAATGTGCCGCAGAATAATTCGCAGGTCGCTCGCGCCTAGGGCCCGCGCCGCCTCTACGAATTCCCTTTCCCGAACCACCAGCACCTGCGCCCGCACCAGGCGCGCATACCCAATCCATCCTCCCAGAGAAAGAGCCAGAATCAGGTTGAACAGGCCGGGCCCGCGAAACGCCACGAACGCGATTGCCAGAAGGATTCCAGGAAAGGAAAGGAAAGAGTTCATCACGATGATGTTGATGAAGCGGTCGAACATGCCGCCGTAGTAGCCCGAGAGCGATCCCACAATCAGCCCCAGCAGCAGCGACAGGGACACTACACTCCCGCCCACCAGCATGGAAATTCGCGCGCCGAAAATGATACGGGAGAGAATATCGCGGCCCAACTCGTCGGTGCCAAACCAGTGAGTCCCAGAAGGCGACGCCAGTCGGGTCGGCAAATCAATATGTGAAGGATCCTGCGGGGCCAGCCATGGGGCGAACAGGGCGCAGCAGACGAATACCACCACCAACGCCGCTCCCACGGCGGCCAAGGGATTATGCCGAGCCAGTCGCGGGAGCGAGATGGTTGCGGATGCCAACGAGGACTCTCGGCTGTGAGAATTCCGTCAAAGGACTTCCTGCGGTACCAGAAGACCACCGCCCACAACACGATCACCACAATCAGTCCAAACGTTGCCAGTCCTTCGCCGAGCCACTGCCCGCTTCCCGTGCGTAGGTGACGCGATGCCGAAATCGGGGCCAGGTCGAACATGATGTTCGTGAGAACGACTCCGAGCATCGCCCCAGCCAGCTGGGCAACCACGAGCATGGGAGTTTCGACGACCGCAACGTCACCGCGAAGTGCAAACACCAGCGTCACCAGCGGATTGAAATGAGCGCCGGATATCGAGCCGAACGCCAGAATCAGCGCGATCAATGCAGCACCCGTCGCGAGGCTGTTCGCCAGCAAGGCGATTCCGACATTTCCGCCAGCCAGACGCTCGCCCATAATCCCGGAACCGACAATGGCCGCCAGGAGAAAAGCGGTGCCGATCAGCTCCGCAATGGATCTTCGCGCCAGGTTCGTCGACACCTTTGGTTGTCCTAGCGTTGCGCCGGCGCCGTGAAGGTGCCGATCGACACCAGGGTCGAGTCCGGAGTGCCACAACAGACGGAAGACTCCGTGAGGTTGTCTTTCAGAACGACAAAGGCTTCCCACGCGTTCCCGTCCGGATCGGTAACCCAGGTCTTGTCCTGAATCGCGTAACAGCAATTCGTCTGCATTTCATCCCGGGGATTCAGACCCGCTTCGATCCATTGCCGGCGAATCGCCAGCACGTCTTCGGTGGAGGCCACCTGAATGCCAAGATGGGAAAGTCCACCGCGATGCGATTCGGCGCTTTCGTTCAAGGAAAGATTCAACGAAGGCTGCTGCACGTCGAACTTCGCATAGCCGGGCCGCAATTTGACCGGATCGATCCCAAACAACCGGGAATAGAACGCGAGACTGTCTTCGACGCTGCGAACATTCAGCGCGATGTGAGGCTTCAATATCCGAATCGAGTTGTCCATTGCCCCTCCAGCATATCGGTATTCGCGAACGTATCCGTCTTCATACATATACGTCAATGCAAATATATCGAGCATGGTAGAATCCGTCGCAAATGAGCTCATCGGACAAGTCGTTTGATATGGAGCTGTTGTTTCGGGCGCTCGCCGATCGGACTCGCCTTCGATTGCTGAGCCTGATGGGATCGGATGAAGTGTGTGTGTGCTACTTCGTTGAAGTCCTGAACATGCATCAGCCCAAAATCTCAAGGCATCTGGCGTACATGCGCAATGCCGGGATCGTGGGTGCCCGGTGGGAGGGAAAGTGGATGCACTATCGCGTGGTGGAGCCGAAGGATCGCC
>Ga0137403_10006944_pt1 | contig 12876 bp, 10 predicted proteins | sample CZOMad2_1_16fung_FD_122057 | JGI IMG/M metagenome (GOLD analysis project Ga0137403, IMG submission 122057) | Vadose zone soil fungal communities from Angelo Coast Range Reserve, California, USA - CZOMad2_1_16fungal (Hybrid Assembly) | ecosystem: Environmental > Terrestrial > Soil > Vadose zone... | reverse complement strand
ATTGAGCAAAGAGTTTGCTATGCGCGATAACGGCGCCGGCGTCCTTGCGCTCAGTGACATCGACTTCGAAGTCCATGACAATGAATTCGTCACCATCATCGGTCCAAGCGGTTGCGGCAAGACCACGTTGTTGCGCATCATCGCTGGACTGATTCCCTACGACCAGGGCGAAGTGGCCATCGACGGCCGTGCGATTACCGGACCCGGACCGGAACGCGCGGTGGTGTTTCAGAACTTCGCGTTAATGCCGTGGGCCGACGTGCTTGCCAACATAACTTTTGGGCTTGAAGTCCGCGGCACGCCGCCGGATGAATGCCGAGACAAAGCTCGGCATCTCATCAAGCTCGTCGGCCTCGAAGGCTTCGAGAAACGCTTGCCTAAAGAGCTGTCGGGGGGGATGCAGCAGCGCGTCGGTCTGGCCCGCGCATTGGCAGTCAACCCGCAGATTCTGCTCATGGACGAACCCTTTGGCGCCTTGGACGAGCAGACGCGCCGGCTTCTGCAGGAGCAACTGCTCCGGCTTTGGGAGGGACAACGCAAAACGGTGGTATTTGTCACACACAGCATGGATGAAGCGGTCATGCTTGGCGATCGGGTCATGCTGATGACGCCGCGTCCCGGCAAGGTCAAGGAAATGATTGACGTGCCGCTGCAGAGACCGCGCTCGCCGCAGGTAGAAAAATCCGGCGCGTTTGTCGAGATCAAAGAATATCTCTGGGAGAACCTGCGCGCCATGCAGGTGGGTGAATCGTGAAACAGGAAACCGTCGGGAAAGCCGCTGTCAAATCAAGCGCTGCGCCAACGGTCGCTAGACTACCGGCCCTGCGGCGTTTCACGCGCGAAAACGCGCCTGAGGTTTTGGCTCTTCTAACGGGCGCCGCGCTTTGGGAGGTCTTGGGTTGGAGCCTGGGGCTGCAGTGGTTGCCACCATTTTCGAAAGTGATGGAAGCGCTCGCCCAGTTCGTCGGCAGCGGAGTCATTCGGGCCAACGTGGGGTCAAGCCTGCAGGGATTGATAGTCGGCTTCAGTCTCGCTTTGATTCTGGGACTCTTGTTGGGCTCACTCATGGGTCGTTATCGCTATGTTGAAAAGGCGCTCGATGTCTATGTGCACGCGCTTTTTGTCTGCCCGTCGATTGTCTTCGCGCCGATCTTCTTTGCTATTTTTGGTTTGTCCGACGCATCTCGTATCGCGATCATCGTGGTCTATTCCATGTTCGTCATCGTTATCAATACTGCAACCGCGATCCGCACCGTCGATCCGTCGCTGGTCGAGATGGCGCGCTCCTTCGGCTGCCGCGAGCGCCAGATATTCACGAGAATTTTATTGCCGGCGTCTTTACCGCTGGTATTCGCAGGCATCCGTCTTGGCATGGGGCGCGCGGTCAAGGGAATGATCAACGGCGAGATGCTCATCGCCTTCGTCGGCCTTGGCGCGCTGGCGCAGCGCTACGGCGCTCAGTTTGATGCCGCTAAAGTATTTGCTATAGCAATGGTTGTTCTTATAATCGGCCTCGCCAGCAACGCCCTTGTTCAAATGCTCGATAATCGACTGACGCGTTGGGCCGGCTAAATTCCATTCATCCCAGGCAGGAAAATGAAAAAGCAAATAACGTTTAAGGTAAACGGTGAAACGTACGATGTTGAGATGGAAGCGAATCGTCTTTTGCTGCACGTGCTAAGAGACAACCTCGGCTTGACCGGTACCAAAGAAGGCTGCAGCATCGGCGTTTGCGGCGCCTGCAGCGTGATCGTCGATGGCCGTTTGGTAAGCTCCTGTTTGACCCTGGCGGCAGGTTGCGCCGGGAAAGAGATCGAAACTATCGAGGGACTCGCGAAAGAGGGCAAGCTCCATCCGCTGCAACAGGCGTTTATCGAATACGGCGGTTTTCAGTGCGGCATTTGCACGCCGGGTCAAATCATGGCCGCAAAAGCGTTGCTCGACGAAAATCCCAAACCCAATGAAGAGGAAGTCAAAGAATGGATGTCGGGGAATCTCTGCCGCTGCACCGGCTATTATAAGATCCTCGAATCCGTCATGGCTGTGGTGAACGACAAGATCGATCCCAATTTCCAATTTCGCAAGCGCGACCAAACCGCCAAAATTCAGAGCCTGGACGTTTATAAACCGGTTGCAAAAACGACCTGATCCCTGCAGATGAATTTTGATTCACCGAATAGAAATGACTCGCGCAAAGCATGCCCTGAGCGAAGTCGAAGGGACGCAAAGCGCGACAAGTGACGGGCCCAGAGCTGTCATCTCGAGCGAATGCGAGAGATCTAAGAAAGATTTCTCCCTTCGGTCGAAATGACAATGTGCACTTAAGGTCTTGGCGCGAGAAAATTTAATTAGACGTCTTGTTCAATTAGAAAATCACAGAGAACACTGATTATGGCAAAAGCAGAAAAATTTTCGGTCGTCGGACGGCGTGTTCAGCGCGTTGAAGGATTCGATAAGGTTACCGGCGAATCGAAATTCATCGCCGATATCCAACTTCCTGGCACGCTGATCGGGCGAGTTTTAAGAAGCCCCTACCCGCACGTGCGGATTCGCCATATCGATACGAGCAAAGCGGCAAAGCTTCCGGGCGTGCGCGCGGTGGTCACGGCGGAAGACACCATCAAACGTCCCTGGGGAGCTTTCTTCGCCGATCAATATATCCTTTCCGTCGGCAAAGCCCGCTATGTCGGCGAGGAAGTCGCGGCCGTGGCGGCCGTCGATCCCGACATCGCCGAAGAAGCCATCGATCTCATTGAAGTGGATTGGGAGCCGCTCCCTGGGGTCTTCGATGCCGAGGAGGCGATGAAAGACAGCGCGCCGCTGGTGCACGATGACAAGCCGAATAATATCGCGATGACCATGGAGATCGAGCGAGGCAACATCGCCCAGGCCTTCGCCGAGTCCGACGTGATCGTCGAAGACACCTTTACGAGCATGCCGCAGTGGCACTGTTCGATCGAAACCATCGGCAGCGTCGCGGAATACAGCGCCAACGGCAAATACACGATATATATGAACACCCAGACGCTGTTTAGCGCGCGCCTTCGCATCGCCGCGGCACTGGGGGTGCCCGAATCGGATGTGCGCATTATCCAAAGCGCAGTGGGCGGCGGATTCGGCGGCAAATCCTGCGACGACAACAACGCCTTGGTTGCCGCAGTCCTGGCAAAAAAAGCCGGTAAGCCGGTCAAACTTATCAATACCCGCGAAGAGGAATTTCTCGCCGGCTGCCGGCCGCGCGTCTTCATGAAGATCAACGTCAGGATGGGCTTCAAGAAAGATGGCCGGATTCGCGCCAAACAATTGCAAGTCATCGCCGACAACGGCGCCTACTCGGCCAAGGCGCCGGCGATCACCGGCGTCGCGACGATGCGCCATGACACCTGCTATAAGTATTCCGATGTAAAGATCGACGCCAAGTTGGTTTATACTAATAAGGTTCCCACCGGAGCCTTTCGCGGCTTCGGCAATCCCTCGGCGGAATGGGCGGTCGAGCAGGCGATCGACCTGGGCGCCCACGAGCTGGGCATCGACCCCATCGAGATCGCTCGCATCAACGCCGCCGAAGTCGGCTACGTCTCCCCGCACGGCAACCGCGTCACGAGCTGCGAGCTGAAGCAGTGTCTTGACATGGTCGATAAAATGATCGACTGGAAAACCAAGCGCGCCAACAAACAGCCGAATACCGGATTAGGTTTGGCCTGCACCGTTCATGTCAGCGGCAAACGTCATTTCGGCGATTATGATGGCAGCTCCGCCACAATCAAGATCAATGAAGACGGCAAAGCGCTCATCTTGAGCGGCGAGGGTGAGTGCGGCCAAGGCGTGCACACGGCGATGTGCCAAATTGCCGCCGAAGAACTGGGCGTGCGAGTTGAAGATGTGGAGATTTCCCGCGCCGACACCGATCTCACGACGTTTTGTTTAGGCGCTTTTGCCAGCCGGCTCACCTATGTCAGCGGCAATGCGGTGAAGAACGCTGCGACCAACGTCAAGCAGCAACTTTTTGAGCAAGCGGGCGAGATGCTCGAAGCCAATCCTCAAGATCTCTTGTCTCGTGACGGTAAGATTTTTGTCAAAGGCGCGGAAGGCAAGTCGGTAACCGTTGCCGACGTCGCGCGCGCGCGGCTGTTCCGTCACAACGGCGCGCCGATCGTTGGCTCGGGTAGTTTCGATGCCGATTCGGTGTTGCCCGATAGCACCCGCTTCGGCAACGAGTCCGGCGCTTACAATTACGGCGCTCAAGCCGCGCAGGTCCACGTCGATCCACAAACGGGACAGGTCAAAGTCCTCAGTTTTGCGGTTGCGTCGGACTGCGGCACGGTGATTTATCCGATCGGCGCCGAAGGCCAGGTCGAAGGCGGGCTGGCTCAGGGCATTGGCTACGCGCTCACGGAAGGGTTGCAGATCGACGAAGGAAGACCGATCAATCCGAATTTCTCCGATTATCGCATCCCGTCCATGCGCGACATGCCGCCGCTCCAGCACGCCTTCGCCGATTCCTATGAACCGACGGGGCCGTTCGGCGCCAAGGGTCTCGGCGAGCTCAACATGGATCCAACGGCGGCAGTCATCAATAATGCGATCTTCGACGCGGTCGGCGTGCGCATCAAAACCTTGCCGATCACGCCGGAAAAGATTCTTCGCGCGCTGCGGGAGAAAGCGAGAGAAAAGTAGCCTGAACGCCCGTAGAGCGCGCAAGCAGAAGTCGGAATATCTCGCGCAAAGGCGCAAAGTAAAGCCGATCCGATCGTCATTTCGACCGAAGGGAGAAATCTTTCTTAGATCCTCGCATTTTCCTGCCGTTTTAGACTGCTCACTGAAAACTGTTCACTGCTTACTGGAGAACCCATGATCCGATTCGATTACCAAGAACCGACCACTCTCAAAAAAACCTTCAGCTTGATGGAAAAATACGGCGACGACGCGCGGGTCATGGCCGGCGGAACGGCTTTGATCATCATGATGCGCCAGCGCTTGCTCACGCCTAAGGTCGTGATCAGTTTGGGGCGTATTCCAAAGTTCGATCGAATCACCTACAACAACAAAGACGGCCTGCGCATCGGCGCCGGCGCGCGTCATCGCGATATCGAGCTTTCCGCCGCCGTGCACAAGCACTATCCCCTGCTGCACGAAACTTTTCGCAAAGTTGCTCAGCCGCGCATCCGCAACATGGGCACGGTCGGCGGCAACCTTGCCGGCGGTGATCCCTTGACCGATCCGGGAGCCAGTTTATTTGCACTCGATGCGGAAGTGACGCTTACTAGCAGCAAGGGCCAACGAAGGCTGCGGTTGGACGAGTTTTTCATCGACTATTATCAAACCGCTTTGGAGCCGGGTGAATTGCTGACCGAGATCCATGTCCCGCTGCCACAGAGACCGGGTTGGTCACATATCAAATTCACGCCGCGCAGCATTGAAGATTTCGCGACCGTCGGCGTTGCGATTACCTTGAAAGCCAATAACGGCACCTGCGAGGATGTTCGGATAGGGCTCAATTCCGTCGCTTCGACGATCGTGCGCGCCAGAAAAGCCGAAGAAGTTCTGCGTGGAAAACCCATCACCGATACCGCTCTCCAGGAAATGGGCGAAGTCGCCGCGACGGAATGCGATCCCACGGACGATAACCGCGGCTCTGCGGAATATAAACTCGACCTGGTCAGAGTTCTGGTTCCGCGCGCAGCGAAAGAAGCGCTCGAACGCGCTACTTAATTCCACGGTTGTCATTCCAATCAAAACATCATCAGTGGGTGGTCGACCAGCAGGTTACAACTGCACGATGCGAAAACTTTCTTGAGATTTTGAGAATTCCCAAATACGCTCCCGCTCCGAATCTGTCCCTTGAACGTTTGAACGCTTGAACCGCCGTGAGGTCTAGAACGTCTTGAACGTAGCGAAGCGATTGAACGTCTGGAACGATTGGAACGGACCGATCCCCGTGATGAACGAAGCACAGCGGTGAACCACCGGATCAACGCCTTAAGGCGATGCCTTGTATTCGTTCAATTCCATCGTTGCCGTAGAGCCTTCCGTATTTATCCGAATGATGTTTTTAACATCCGGGGCGTACCAAAATGTCCATTTTCCACATTCCGGTTCGTATGCGACGCTGATGGTCTTGCATTGGCACTCACATTCAAACGCACCGAAGGTTCCGGCTGTCACCACGATTTGCCGAAAGGTTGTCACCTGGCAATCGATTCGCGTAGGTGTGCGTGGTGCCTGGCTTGTCGGAGCGTTCCGTCCTCGCGGCAACGCTTCGCTGTCGTAGTTCCAGATTTTACCAATCCAGAGAGGAAAACCCACATTCGGCGCAATAGCGGTTGTTTTTGTTCTCGTCGAGTCTCCGCGCCGGTAAACCCAGTAGTCTCCTCGCTGTAGTACCGGCCGCTCCGCGATCGGCCCCCTGTAAGTTTCCGGCGGCCTATCGGGTAACATTGTCGGAGCGCAGCTAATTAGAAACCCGCACAGAGCCACGAGTGAAATAATATCCTCAGGTTACGAATCATACGGACAGGTATTTTTATTTGTGAAGGAATGTTCGTCACTAAACGCGACATTGTCAAGTTGTCTCTTGCCTCGACACGCTACTAGAAATGCATCCAGGTGGCGATGATCGTGATTCTGCTGAAAAACCCTAGGAATGCTTCGACTAGGCTCATGCTTCGGCAAGCTCGGTAGAACGGAAAATCTCCGATGATTTCCACCGGCCCTCCATTCGTTCCTTCGCAAGCTCAGGACTGGCTCTGAGACTCTCGAGGGATGACCGCTGGGTTTTTCAGCAGAATCGATTGTTATGTCAGACGCCGCAGTTATCCCTATTTATTTTCTCTCGCAACGTTGATATGCAGTCGAGTGCTTCGGCGTTTTACGATTTGCAAGCAAGAACCGCGACCGGGATATGCCACTGGCCGAACGCCAAATGTCAATCGGGCAGATCGGAAACTCAGACCCGGATCGTTCTCGCAAGCGCCATGGAAAAAAACCGCGCTGCAAATGCGACTCATCAACTACGTACCGTGCCAGCCGGCACCGGAGGCGGCGCTCGGTTTGCCTAATGGGTTTAAGCCGTCCGGCAGAATGCGAGGAACATAAGCCATGATTATCGATGTCCACGGCCACGTTTCAGCCCCAACCGAATTGTGGGCGTACAAGGCGAACTTACTTTCGGCCCGCGGCGCGCACGGGCGCGGCGGCGTCAATGTATCGGATGACGAGATCCGCGCGGCGGCGAATCGCAAAGAAAACTGGGCGAAAGGCCACCTGGATTACATGCGCGACCACGGCACGGACGTCCAGCTGATTTCGCCGCGGCCGTTTCAGTTGATGCAGTCGGAAAAGCCGACCAAGATCGTCCACTGGTTCACCGAGGAATGCAACAACATCATCCACCGACAGATGAAACTTTTCCCCGGCAAGTGGATCGGCGTTTGCGCCCTGCCGCAAACGGCGGGCGATCCGATTCAGAACGCGATCCCCGAGCTCGAGCGTTGCGTGAAGCAGCTGGGTTTTGTCGGTTGTCTTTTGAATCCTGACCCGTACGAAAACAGCGGCACGGAAGCGCCGCCGCTCGGCGACCGCTACTGGTATCCGCTCTATGAAAAGCTCTGCGAGCTCGACGTGCCGGCGCATATCCATGGCACGGGCTCGCGCTCGGAGCGCAGTCCCTATTCCGTGCACTTCATCAATGAGGAATCCATCGCGGTCTTCGGCCTCGTCAATTCAACCGTCTTCAACGATTTCCCCAATCTCAAGATCGTCGTCAGCCACGGCGGCGGCGCGATGCCTTACCAGCTGGGCCGTTTTGAAGCGCCGTCACTGCGGCGCGGCACCGGCGGACGATTTTCCGACGGCATGCGCAAACTCTATTACGATACCGTGCTGTATACCGAAGAGGCGTTGCGTCTGCTGATAAAAACCGCCGGGGTTGACCGCTGTTTATTCGGCACCGAGTGCCCGGGCATAGGATCATCCGTTGACCCGGCAACCGGCCGCTCCATGGACAACGTAAAAGCGATGATCGAGAACATCGAGTGGCTCAGCCCAGCGGATCGCAAAAAGATCTTCGAGGACAATGCCAGGACGGTGTTTAAACTGACCGTGTCTTAACACCACGCACCCAAGCAGAGATTGCGGCGTTCAGGGCCCAGGTTGGCCGCTAGCAGACCGAGCGCGTGGCCTTTGCAAGCGCCAACCAAGAGCCGCTACTTGACGGTCGAACGTCGTTCATCCGGGACAATCGGTTTGAGGAGGCTTCGCCATGAAAAAATGGTCGATGGCTATCGTCGTCTTGCTCGTCGTGACCATGGGAGTCGGCCTGGCAACAGCGCAAAAGCCCAGTGGCAAACCCATCGTCCGACTGGATCCGGCGCTCGATGCACTCGTGTCTCCCGACGCCAAGTTGGAACTGGTGAAAGGCGGCTTTGGATTTACCGAGGGAGCTCTCTGGGTTCACAAAGGTAAGAGCGGGTATTTGCTGTTTAGCGATATGCCCGCCAACGTGATCTACAAGTGGACGCCCGACGGCAAGATGTCCGTCTATCTGGACCACAGCGGCTATACCGGACAGGACATTTGGCGTGTGGGATTCATGCAGACGAATGGGAAGGATCGAAGTGACCCGCTGTTCGAGGAGTTTCCCATGATCGGGTCGAACGGGCTTGCGTTGGACCGACAAGACCGACTCATCATCGCGACATGGGCAGGCCGGTCGATCGATCGCATCGAAAAGAACGGTAAGCGCACCGTCCTCGCCGATCGCTACGAAGGAAAGCGCTTCGGCGGCACCAACGACGTCGTCGTGAAGAAAGACGGATCGATTTATTTCACTGACGGGTTTGGCGGCCTGCGCCTCAGGGAAAAGGATCCGAGAAAGGAGTTAGATCACGGCGGCGTTTACATGCTCAGGGACGGCAAGGTGAGCCTGGTCATCAACGATATCCCAAACACGAACGGGCTCGCCTTCTCACCGGACGAAAAGTATCTCTATGCCAATGGCAGCCGCGACAAGTTCGTCAAGCGTTATGAGGTCCAGCCAAACGGCACGCTCACGAACGGGATGATGTTCATCGACATCAGCAAAGACCCGACTCCAGGCATCACCGACGGCCTGAGAGTCGATAGCAAAGGGAATCTTTACGAAACGGCGGCCGGCGGCGTCTGGATTATTTCGCCGGAGGGCAAACATCTGGGCACGATTCCTACGCCGGAGCTTGCTGCCAATGTCGAATTCGGCGACGCCGACCGAAAGACTCTCTATATCGCGGCGCGGACGAGCATCTATAAAATTCGCGTGAACACGCCGGGTATTCGGTAGCGCTTCGGGCAAGATGAAGATCCCGGCTGCCAGGCATTCGTATGACTTAATCTTCCCGCCGCTTCGATGGCAGTGGCGGCAACACACAATCCATATTGCGGAGGTGGCAATAGCTCGCTCACCTGATCTTCGAGGGCACGCTGGACCGCTTTCCGAATGTGAAAATCTGCGCGGCCCACGGTGGCGGCTTCGTGCCGTTCTACGCCGCACGGATGGATCATGGCTGTGCCGTGTTTCCCGACCAATGCAAAGGTCCGACCCTGAAGAAACAAGCAAGCGAATATTTGAAGCAGCTCTATTTCGATTCGCTGGTCTTCACGTCCGAGGCACTCCGGCATCTGGTGAACGAACACGGAGCGAGCCAGATCATGATTGGAACGGATTACGCGGTTCCTTGGGTGAAGGGGCCGGTCGATCATATCCTCAAGACGCCCGGTTTGAGCGACGTCGAGCGCGTCGCGAGCCTCAGCGGCAACGCTGCCAAGCTAATGAAGATTCCGACGTGAGCCACGGCGAGAATGTCTAACTGGTCGGAGGTGATCTGTGCAGGTCGCGATGGTTTTATCTTTTTTGCCTCTAAAATTCATCGTGCGCGTTGTTTCAGGGAGGCGTTCACTTCTACTAGCGATGTGTTTAGGTCTGCTGTTTTCTCAGGGCTGCGCAATGCTTCAACGTCCTCCCGCGTCCACCGAAACGACCGCACAGCCTGAGACTGCTAAACCGCCGATCAAACAAACTCCCGCTGAGCAAAGGAAATTGCCACAAACCGGCGAAGCTTCGTGGTATGGGGCGCAACATCAAGGAAAAAGGACGGCCAGCGGAGAGATTTTTGATCAAGGGCTGTTTACGGCCGCGCATCGGACCCTGCCCTTCGGTAGCAAAATAAAGGTTACGAATTTAGCCAATGGAAAATCGGTGGAAGTAAAGATTAACGATCGCGGACCCTTTGCAGAAGATCGTATCATCGATCTATCGCAGGCGGCGGCAAAAGCTCTAGAGATGTTGCAATCGGGCAAGACAACGGTCCGACTCGAGCTATCATCGGACTGACAAATACAGTTGACGCTATCAGTCGGAGAGTTAAAAGAGCGGAGTTACCGGAACATTTTCGCCCTCGGCGCCTCGCCAGTGAATCATCCGTACCTTTCAGAGAACGTTTTGACGTTTTGATAATTCTCAAAACGTGCAAGTCCCCGCGCCGAGTCTGTCCCTTGAACCTTTGAACGGACTTGTTCTTAGTTTAACTTGAACCTAGCGCAGCGATTGAACGGCTGGAACGATTGGAACGGGCCGCCGTATAACGATGGAGAAGAGTGACCCTGTCGCTTCGACGCGTCAGGTCTGAGGAATAGCCCAGCGCACTTTCCCTGCGGCGATCTCGCGAAGCGCAATAACAATATCTCGGTTCTTCGATTCTACGAGCGGCTTGGCACCTTTTAAGAGTTGCTTTGCTCGTATTGATGCGAGCAATACGAGATCAAAACGACTCGAAACTTTATCCAAACAATCTTCAACGGTTATTCTTGCCATAGCCGATCACTGTAGGCCCCCGGATCGTAGAACACAAGGACAATTTCTCCAGTTTTGCAGTTTTCACCTCCGCGTCCGCCGCCAGTCTCCATAATCGTCAGCGATCCCACGGAGTTAGTCGAAACGACCCAACGAGGGAGTGTTTCATTTATTTTTCGTCTCCGCCAACCGCCCCAGCGCAATGGACTTCCAAGTGTAAAGTCTTGCCACTCCAGAGAACGTTTTGACGTTTTGATCATTACCAAAACGTGCAAGTCCCCTCCAAGTTGTAATTGACTATAGTGGCTTGAACAAAGCGTAGCGATTGAACGTTTGGAACGACTGGAACGTTTGGAACGGGCCGCAGTATTAAATAGCGGTGGAACGGTTTGAACCGTTAGTCTTGACTATTGCCTCGCGCCTAAGCCTTGTGCGATTAACCTTCATCCATGTAGTCTCTGCCGAATCGGAACTGCTCAAACCGTTTTTGTGCCTGAATCTGCTCTGTACTGGACGGTCCGTCGCACGGACCATAGTAATCGATGTAGTCACCCGCACCCATTACCGTTGGCCTTGCGGGATCCGTGGGACCAACAGGTTGCAGTTTCTTGTGACAGTAGCCGCTAGCGGTTTCTTGCTTGTCAACAGTGGCCACATTGTAAGTGCCGGTAGCACAGCCAACCAAAGAAACCAAAAAGAGAACCAGTGCGCTCGTTAGACCGAAACGGTTCATAGAAATCTCCTTTTGATCACGGCGTCATTATCTGAACCACTATCAACCCTTTGGCAGAGCTTATCAAGGGAGGACATCGGGGGCAGAGAAGTATTACTAGCTTTGCTGATCGCCACCAATAAAAAGCCCTCAACCCCTTCGTGATCTCGTCTCCCGCGGCTTAGTTACGGCAGGCTTAGCCGAGGCGTCGAGGTAGCTTCAAGCAGACGTAAAATCGAACGGTAACGGGAAGTTTCTACTTTCCGGATCGAGTCTTTTCTGTGCAAATTTCACCGCCCCGCGTCCTCGGCGCCTCGGCGGTGAATCATCCGTACCTTTCCGAGAACATTTTGACGTTTCGATATTCTCAAAACGTGCAAAGTTTCTCCTCCAGATTTAATGTCTATAACGACTTGAACGGAGCGCAGCGATTGAACGTTTGGACCTATTGAACGGGCCACAGCAGTCAATGAGCGCTTTCGACACCTCCCATTGGAAGAAATTAACTAACTTTTAAACATAACGCCAAATCTCGAGCCGGCTGATTTGCTATCGATGATAAAAAGTTTATTCTGGATTTGTCGCGCTGCGATTTTTTTTCACCTCTGAGACTAACGCATAGACAGAACACGAGCTATCAGGTGCCGACGGTTCGTTAAACCCGATCCTGCGAAGACCACCGATCGCTGAACGCAACTTGCCATGTTACAAGAGACCATCACCTTGATCTCCGCGACCGCCGGACTTGTCGCTGCCGCTGGAGGTGTTTGGGCCGCTCGTGCTGCCCATCGATCGGCCGTTACGGCACACGAGGCAGCCAGACATGCGGAAAATGTCGATCGTCGTGGACTGCTGAGAGATCTAACGACAACCGCTCACCGTGTTGTTGCGGAATCATTACAGATAGGTTCGCTCGTCGAAGAATTGAAGACCGAGTATCGCATGCTCCATACTTCCGCCGGGCAATCGGGAAGTTCGAGAGAGAAGCTGCTGATCCAACGGGCCGAAGTTAAGCAGAAGGAAGTATGTCCGTTGCAGGAGGAAGCACGAAAACTGATTGAAGAGCGAGCGCAACTTCGCAATGCTTCCGAAGAGGATTTGACGCAATCACTGAGCAAGTTCGACGGCTATCTCGTTCAGGTACTCCGGATAAAAGATAGTCTTGAAAGGGAAGTCGTCGCAACGGCACGTGATAACCGAATCCACCGTGAACGCCGCATCAAAGCTCTCCACCAGCACCGGTAGGGCAATCGAGATGCGAAGCCATGTTACTCAGCTCGCTCAGCTGTTTGAGTCTCCGACTTACCGTCGCAGGCGGCACACGGAAGGCGTCACCCAC
>Ga0137403_10006943_pt1 | contig 12878 bp, 20 predicted proteins | sample CZOMad2_1_16fung_FD_122057 | JGI IMG/M metagenome (GOLD analysis project Ga0137403, IMG submission 122057) | Vadose zone soil fungal communities from Angelo Coast Range Reserve, California, USA - CZOMad2_1_16fungal (Hybrid Assembly) | ecosystem: Environmental > Terrestrial > Soil > Vadose zone... | reverse complement strand
GGGCGCGGGCGCAACCGGTGTTCTGGTGCTCAAACCGATTTCGGGGTCGCTCTCCACCACTGCCGGCATCAGCGTCGCCGGCACCAGCGTTTACACTATCGACAAGGTGGACCCGCTCTCGGGTTCGGCCGTCGCCGTGGGCGCAAACGTGGGCGGCGGCATCCTCAATGCCGGTCCCACGATCTCCGGGGACACGACGTTCTCCTCGAGCTTGGTGAACTCCGGCACCGCCCCCGCTTTTGCCATTCAGCCTTCGATTGCCGGCGCAAGCGCCACCAACATCGCGATTGGAATCCTGACGGATACGGTGAATCCGAATCTCAGTTTCATCAACCGAGGCAATATTCGGGGGACGGACAACGATCCGGGCATCAGCACCATCGGGCTGGCTATCGGCGAACTGGGTGCCGCCGCTCATACGGTCACGCTGACGGGCGGCATCTTCAATCGGGGCAGCATCCTGGCCCAAACCGAGACGGACAACAGTTTCGCGACGTCCGCCTCGGCTGCAAGCGCCGATGCCACAGCCTTGTTGATCGGCAACGGCGCGATCATCAATGCCGGCGGCGGGTCCGCTGAGGCCCTGCGGAATGAGGGCTCGATCATTGCCGGCGTGTCGGGGAACAAGCCGGCCAATGCGACGGCCGTCCTGATAGGGGCGGGGGGCAACCTGCCCTCGTTCAACAACCCGGGCGCAGTGACGGGGGTCGCCGCCACGTCAGACCTCTCGATTGCGACCCTGAACGCCTATGGCGTGCGCGATCTTTCCGGAACACTGACCACCATCGACAATAGCGGCCGGTTGGCCATTCAAGTCACGACGCTCACCAACAATGCGCAACAGGGCATTGCCGCCGATCTCTCCCATGGTTCGGCGAATCAAACGTTCACGAATACGGGAACGGTCATCGGCGACATCGTTTTCGGCTCGGCGGGGATGAACGGGGGCGTGGCGGGAAACCAACTCATCATCCGTAGCGCGAACGCGACGGTCCAAGGCGCGGTGACGGCCGCGGGGGCAGGCACGATCGACGTTCATTTGGCTGATGACGACACCGGCGGTGCTTTTCGCACCAGCAAAGCGAGGATCACCTCGCTCATCGTCGGTTCGGGCGGCACGGTGGAGATGGCGCTCGATAAAAACTCCGCCGCCGCCGCGATCATATCCGCGACGGGCCCGGTGACCTTTCGCACCGGCTCCAAAGTGTCCCTGACGCCCTCGACGTTCCTGCCTGACAGCGGGACTTATACGTTGATCCACAGTGCCGGCGGATTGAGTTTCGCCGATTTCACCGGGGCCGTGGCCGCGCAGCCGATTCCTTTCATCTTCAACGGCGCCATTACCAGGAACGCCAACGATCTGCTGCTGACGCTCCAACGCAAGACCGCTACTCAACTCGGTCTGACCGGGAACATCGCAGCGGTCTATGAGCCTTTGGCGAAGGCCGCGCTCGGCGACAGCGAATTCGGCGCAGCTCTCTTGTCGCTGAACAGTGCCGCGGAGGTGCAAGCCGTCGTCAATGCAACAGTGCCCGATGTCGCCGGAGGGGTTCGCGCGCTCTCGATCGCAATGACCGATCAGGCGACGGGCGTGATCGGCGCTCGCGAGCGCACGCTGGTAACCGCGCCCCAAAACGCACGCGACGAGTTCCGCTTTTGGAGCCAGGAATTCTACAATATTGTGCGCGCCGGCGATACGGCGATCACTCCGGGTTATGGTGGAGCGGGTCAGGGTATCGCGCTGGGCGTGGAATGGGGCAACATCCAGACCGGACGTTACGGGCTCGGATATACGTTCTACTCGAGCCAGGAAACGGAATTTCACCCTCGCGACACCAAGACGAATGGCGATTGGAATCTGGTGTCTGCCTATGGTGGCTGGCGCACCGGCGAATTCTTCATCACGCCGGAGGTCAATCTCGGACTGGGCGATTTTCATAGCCGGCGCACGATCATCGCAGGCTCGGTGGGACGTTCGGCGACCGCCATTTGGTCGAACTATCTTGCCGCGGGCGGCTTCACGACTGGCTACATCATAAATATCGGCGGATTCCAGGTGATCCCCGAGATATCGCTGGACGGGCTTTATATGCGCCAAAGCGCCTACAGCGAGCTTGGCGCCGGCGGCATCGGACTTTCGCTGAAGCCAGGCGATCAGAAATCCGTGCGCAGCTTCGCCGGCTTGCTGGGTCAGGGAACCTATGTCTGGGACAATGGCAATCTGCAGCCACAGCTTCTGGTTGGCTGGAGCCACGAGTTCCTGAACACCCCTGCCACGATCGACGGCAGCTTCGAATCCACGCCCGGCTCGCCCTTCCATCTCGTCGGCCCCACGCTCGAGCCCAACAAGATCATCGGCGGGGCGAGCTTTGCCTATGTGGTCGGCAATTGGGCCGCCGGCTTCAATTATGACGCGTCGGCGAGCTCGACTTCAGGCGCCATGGCTCAGTCCGCCACGGTCAGCCTGAGCAGCCGCTTCTAGTATTCGCCTGCTGTGCCTTGCGCTGCGGGAGCCGAAGGGCTTCCATCCTCCGCGCGGGGCGTGATGGATCGTTCCGTCCACGGATGATTTCCGCAGCGCGCAGAATAGGGGGGTTCGCCCCGCCCCTTGACCCGCAAGCGGGCACGCCAAAGCTTCCCAAGCCCAAAAGGCAGTCCGCGCGCCCCCGCATGCGGCCGTGGGGCCTTGCCCAGGCAAGGGTAGCGGCCCGCGATTCTGCGGCCAGCCGCGCGCCACTCCCTGGTGCTCCGGTAGCACAAGCGCCGGATCAGGAAGCCTGTAGGAGCGCTTCCTACAGCTTGATTGCGGGATTAATTGATTTGCTTGGGAATAGCACGGGTTTGTGACACGTCATATTCTTGCGCGCCAATCGGGCTGGTCCACCGCTCTTTAGGTCTTTTCGTCGCATATCGGTTGCATATCGTTTGGATGATTGATTGCGCTGGGATTTTCGGATACCTCCCCGCGCTACGGATGCGGCACCGGAAGAAAAACAACACGCCGCGGGGTGGTTATCCACATGGAATTCGGACGTGAAACGTCCGGACTTTGTGGCAAGGATTTTGGATCGTGCGCCCTTTGGGATGCAGATCCGCGGATCGGGGTGCCGAGACCAACTCGGCCGATCCTCCAGGGAGGGGTAGGGTTAAAGTCCGCAAGGGTATGGACCATCTTGAAGAGGATGTTAAAATCCTTTGTGATGGTTTAAGAGGAAGAAACCTGCGGGCATGTGACCCGTAGGAGAGCCAAAGCCCACTTTGGCCTTGTCGTGGATCAGCTTTTTTTCGGGCACTTTGAGCGATGACAGCACTTCAAGAACTTCGTCCCGTCCATGGGAAGCCCCTCAAGAGAAACCGGTGGCCCGGAATTATTTTCGTGCTCGTATTTCACGCCTTCGCGATTTACGCGTTGGCGACGGGTCTGGCCAATTCGACAGTGGCGCTCCTGAAAGAAAACCTCAAAGCGGTGGTGACCACCGAAGAGGTCAAGAACGATGTCCCGCCGCCGCCGCCGCCGCCGGATTTCAAGCCACCGCCGGTGGTCTCGATTGCGCCGGAAGTGACAATCGACCTCGCACAGGCTCCGCCGGCTCCGGTAACTACGGCGATCACCAACACGCCGCCGCCGCCGCCGGCGCCCCCGGCCCCGGTCGCGGTTGCGCCGCCGCCGCCACCCCCGCCGCCGCCGCCGACACCCGCGACGCCGACCACGAGTCATCAGGTCACCGCCGATGATTATCCGCCGGTGTCGATTCGCTTGCAGGAGCAAGGCAAGGTTGGGATCAAATATACTATCGCGGCCGATGGCTCGGTGAGCGAATGCGCCGTGACAACGCCGAGCGGCAAGGCTCGTCTTGACGATGCCGCTTGCACGATGGTGAAGAAGCGCTGGAAGTTCAAGCCTGCGACGCAGGACGGCAAGCCCGTGGTTACTGCGCAAGTCGCCGAGGTTACCTTCGCGCTGAAATGATCGATCGGATTGCCGCTTCCAACTGGCTTCTGCGACATCGGACAGCGTAAGAGTTTGTGCACTGGCGGACGCGAGAGGCGTCCTTATTGAAAAACGGAGCAGAGTATAATGAACGCCAAGATCTTGACGATCGCTTTCGCCTTCGTCGCTTTTATGCTGGTCGTTGCCCCGGTCAGCGCGCAGACCCCCCCGCCCGATGCAGCTCCCGCTGCAGCCGCGCCGGCTGATGCCGGAGCAGCGGGCGTCACACCACCCGCGACCACCGCCGTTGTGGAAAATCCCTATGGCCTCGGGGCTCTCTGGGCGGGCGGCGATTTCGTATCGAAAGGCGTGCTTGGACTCCTGGCCGTCATGTCGCTCGGCACCTGGTATATTTTCTTCACCAAATACTGGGAACAAGCCCGGCTGATGAGCCAAGCCAAGACGACGGAAAAGAAGTTCTGGACCGCCGGCAATCTGGAAGAGGGCATCGACAAACTCGGCAAGAACAACGTGTTCCGCAATGTTGCCGAACGTGGTCAGCAGGCAATGGCGCGCCAAGGCGGCATGCTCAGCCAGGCCGACTGGGTCCAGATGTCTTTGCAACGCGCGGTCGAAGAAGAAAATGCACGGCTCGGCGGCGGTATCTCCTTCCTGGCTTCCGTCGGTTCAACGGCGCCGTTCGTCGGACTGTTCGGAACGGTGTGGGGCATTCTGAACGCGTTGACCGCCATCGGTATTGCCGGCCAGGCTTCGATCGACAAGGTCGCGGGTCCGGTGGGTGAAGCGCTCATCATGACCGCGATGGGTCTCGCAGTGGCCGTCCCGGCGGTGCTTTGCTACAACTTCCTGGTTCGCCGCAATAAGGTGCTGGCGGAGAAATTCCGCTCCTTTGCGAACGATCTTCAGACCTATCTGCTGTCGTCCAAGCGCTGAGCCGGAATCTTGGCGTAAATCGAAAGGACGTTTGTCATGTCGATGAGTTTGCCCAGCGGCGGCGACGAAGAAGACGAGATCAACTCGACCATCAATACGACGCCGCTGGTCGACATCATGCTCGTGCTCTTGATCATCTTCCTGATCACCATTCCGGTGGTGATCAAGTCGGTGCCGATTACGCTTCCAGTGGCCACCAACATCGTGACCATCACCAAGCCTGAGAACATCACGATCGCGGTCGACAAGAACGGCAATTATTATTGGAACGACGCGCCGGTCGAAAACAACGTGCTGCTCGACATGCTCAAGGATGTTGCGGTGAAAGTGCCACAGCCGGAGGTCCATATCCGTGGCGATAAGGATACGCGTTTCGAAGCCATTGGCCGGGTGCTCGCCGATTTGCAGCGCTCTTCGATGTTGAAGGTTGGATTCATCACCAACCCCGAACAAAAGATATTCTGAGTTAGGGACAAGAGAGGTTACGCGCCATGTCGATGAGCGTTGGATCAGCCGGCGGCGAAAATGAAGTCATGGTGGAGATGAACACGACGCCGTTGATCGACGTCATGCTCGTGCTCCTGGTCATGTTGATCATCACCATTCCGATCCAAACGCATGCGGTGAAATTGGATCTGCCGCAGTCACAGGCCAATCCGCCGCCGCCCACCACGCCGCCAGTTGTGGTGGACCTCGAGATCGATTTCGACGGAACGCCGATCTGGAACGGCACGCCGGTTCCAGGCCGCGCTCAGCTCGACAAATATTTCCAAGACATATCGAACCAGATACCGCAGCCTGAAGTTCATCTACGTCCGAACCGCCTCGCCAAGTACGAAGCGGTCGCCCGCACGCTGGCCGATGCGCAGCGTCTTGGAGTCTCGAAGATTGGTTTTGTGGGTACCGATCAATATATTCAGTAATCTTTCAGGGTCTTTGGGGCGTTTAGAGACCGAGACGCGTGAGGCGGCTCCGTCCGAACGAAAGAGGAACCGATGAATTCGAAGATCACGCGCACGCTTTCCGCGGCGTTTCTGATGAGCGCTGCGGTTCTTGTGGCTTCCGGGTTGAGTTCGTTCACGCCGGCCTATGCCGCCGCCGCCCCGGCCATTAAATTGCCCGCCGACAACAAACCTCTCGCCGACGCGGTGATCGGCGCGCAAGCCGATTTCAAGGCCATGCGCTTCGCCGAAGCGCTCGCCAAAGCCAAGGCGGCGGATGGGATGAGCGGCAAGCCCCCGGAGCTGGCCCGCATCATCCATGGCATGATCATATCCTACGCCATTGCGGGCAAGGATTACCCTGCGGCGCTCGCCCAGATCGACAAGAACATCGCGGCCAACGAGGGCAATAAGACCGAGAATCTGAAACAGGCGCTTTCGGTTGCCAACCAGATGCAAAACAAGGCCAAAGTGGCCGAATATGCTGGCCAATTGGGCAACAATCTGGATCCCGACACCCGGCTCTATATTGCCGGTCAGTTGATGAATGCCGGCCAATATAAGGAAGCGCTGGCCGAAGCTGACCCTCTGATCCACGCTCCCAACCCGCCGGAAGCGGCGCTGAAATTCCAGCAGGCGGTCTATTTCAAGATGAACGATCCGGTCGGCCGCCGCGCTGCGCTGGAACAGCTCGCGCTCAACTATCCCAAGCTGGAATATTGGCATGATTTGCTGCAGCTTGCCCGCAACGAAAAGGGCATGAACGACGAGCAGGCGCTCGACATCCTGCGGCTGCGTCTCGCGCTGGGCGATCTGAAATCGGATTCCGATTATCTGGAATTCGCCCAGCAGGCCTTGATCGCGGGCTACCCCGCAGAAGCCAAGGCCGCGCTCGACAAGGGCATGGCCGCCAAGATCGTGCAGAACAATGAACGGGTGACGCGGCTGTTCAAGAAGATCAGTGATGACACCGCCGCGAACGCCGCTGTCCAGGCCGATCTGCAGAAGAAAATCGCGACCGACCCCAATTCCAGCGTCAAGCTGGGGCTGATCCATTGGTCGACGGGCAAGACCAAGGAAGCCGAGGATGCCATTAGAGCCGGCATGACCAAGGGCAAGCTCGCCGACCCGGAATCAGCCAAAGTCGCTCTCGGCCATGTCCTGTTTGCCCAGGGCAAAAAGCCGGAGGCGGTCGCGGCCTTCGATTCGGTCGCCAGGAACAGCAAGGAAGCCCCGATTGCGAGGCTATGGTCGATCTACGCCCGCAAGGGGTAGAATCCGCCATTAGGTTGCCACAAAATTGCGGAATCCATAACCATAGCGGGTCCAAAATCGGGCCCTTCGAGTTTATGACCTGGATAGAGCGGCCGGCTGGGCGGGTTAAGCGCCCCAACCTTCCGCCTGGAAGTAGGAAGAGGAAAGCCATGAACAAACTCATTCGGCGTGCCGCTATGGCCGCTCTCGTCTCCGCCGCGTCGGCCACCGCCGTGACCGCGTTGATGCCCGCCCATGCCGCTGTGCCGCCGCGCACGGGTCCGAACGCAAAGGCCGCCGCGGCAAAGGATGCCGGACCTCAAGTCCGCCCCCCCGTCGGCAAACCCTTGAACGACGCGATGAAGCTGGTGGATATGAAGGATTTTGCGGGCGCGCTCGCCAAGGTCAAGGAAGCCGATGCGGTGATGGATAAGACACCGTTCGAAGAATACAGCGTCGCCAAATATATCGGCTTCATCGCCATCAATCAGCCGATGCCCGATTATGCCGCCGCTACCGTTGCCTATAACCGGGAGATCGCATCCGGCGGCGCGCCTGATGCCGAGAAGGCGACGATGTACAGCATCGCAATGCGGCTGAATTACCAGGCGATGGCTTTTGGGGAAGTGATCAAGAATTCGGTCGAGTTGCAGAAGTTCATGCCGCTCGATGACACGGGCTATCTGGTCCTGATCCAGTCCTATTACAACACCAATGATTTCGCGAATGCGGCGACAACAGCGAAGGCGGAAATCGCTGCCAAGATCGCCGCCAACATGACTGTGCAGATTGCCCAGGTCGAAGGCGTCACCATCCACCAGGACAAGCGCGAGGGCTCGGTATAATGTCAGCTGCGTTTGCGCCGGGGTTGCTGCGCCTTGCTCGCGAGATTCAATGCTATAGTGGGCCATGGCCGTCTGACTATGCCAGACTGAATGTTTTCACGTTGGAGCATGCTGCCAGCGCACTAATCAGACACGACAACCCCAAGCCTCTGCCGACGCTGCGCCAACGAGCCTTGTTGGTGGCCAAGTCCAAGAAGAGGAAACTAAAATGAAGAAGAGCCAGGCGATCCCACCGCACCTGATCGAGCAGGGTTGGGAAATCTATTTGGACTTCATGCGCCGTGCCAATCCAGAGGCCGGCCTCGATCCCAACCAAAAGCTCTACTACCTCGGCGGCTTTGCGGCTGCCATCGGCGTCCTGGTTGGCACGCTCGACGTCGGTATTCCCGCCGGCACAGCCACGCGCGACGTCATCAGCCAGATCGTCAACGACGAAATCCCGAAATACCAAGCCGAGATCGGGCACCTCACCGAAGCGGCCATGAAGCTGAAGAAGGAGAAGAACTGATGTCGAAGTGCGTTGTCTGCAACGAGGAGAACGGCGACACCCGATACGGTGTTTGCTTCGATTGTGCGACCGAGGGCGATCTGCGGCTCGGCGCTAGAACCGTCCGTGAGCACCTGGCGCACGCTTGGAAAGAGGTTTGGACCGGTGACTGGTGGGTGGCCCGCCTCGACGTCAAATGCGCCTGGGAGCGCCTGTGGCGCATCGGAGAGTATGCGCCAGGTCGCGATTGGGAAGAGCTTTGATCATCCAGGTCGAAGAGGTTGCCGAGGTATTGCGCCAGATGGCCGACGGCGGCGGTCACACGATTCAGGTGAGGCCGAGCGTTCTGCGCGAGCTGGCTGATCACTTGGTCGGCGCTAGGCGGCTATCGAGACTTCCAATTATGTGCTCCGCTCCGATGGAGCACTTGACCTGGGGTCGTTGTGATTTCTGGATGAAGACCGCGACCGCGGACCTACAGACCTGGCGCTACGCTTATATGATCGGCTACCTTGCTCCGCGTCACCAGGTCCCAGCCACGATAGGAGAAAGCTGATGTGGAAACGTTGGTTTGCATGGTTTCCGGTTCGGCTGTTGACCTTGGAATGGGCTTGGCTGCGATGGGTTGATCGCCGACCGGCCGAATCCGGTCAATGGAGCTATGGCAAATATGATTACGCCAATCCAATTCCTGGAGAAGACTGATGGAGTTTTGTCGAACACCGATCGATCGCCGTTCGCCGCGGGCGCAGCACTTGGTCGGCATGATCATGGAAATCCTGAAAGGCCGCATTCCTGCCAGCGAGTACGGCTCGATCATCACCGAAATTATGGACCTGATGTGGTGCCAGGGCGCCCAGGTCATAACCGATGCCGACCGCCAGCAGGCTGGGCTGCCGCCGCGCAATCATCACGGAATGACGCTAGAGGAACTCGCAATATTGGAGCGGCGCCAGATTGAGGCGATGCTACGGCCTCACGAGGTGATGTTCGTCGATCCCGCTGGCATCGCGGAGGTAAAGACAAGACGCGAGCCGCAGTATTACGAATATCGATCGCCGAAGGAGCTTTTAGAGGCTGGCGCGAGCCTGTTCGCAGCTCTTTCGAATAGCAACGAGGTGACGATCTTTCCGCCCTCAGATCAGCTGCGCAGCGCTATGAACGCTTACGTCAAGGCCAAGGTGGCCTATTCTGGGCCCGAGGAGAGATCGTGATCGTCGTCCACGACGTAGAAACCGGTACCGACTATCTGGTCGACCAGGACGATGGCGGGACTGTCCTGATCAGCGACACCAAGCTGGTGATCGGCCTGCCAGCGCCTATCGCCCGCTCGATCGCGGGCGTCCTCATGGGGATGACGGCCGACCGCGCCGAGGAACTCGACCATAAGCGAGGGCTTGATCCGCCGATCACGTCAACTTAGATTGACGTAAAGGAGGAGCGAGTATGCGATACACGATCCGCAACGGCCTGCCCTGGCGCCGGTGGAGGTTCGAGGACCGAGCCGTCGGCCAGCCGCATGATTCGCGGAGCCGGCCAGCCGCCTCCTGGAGATGGCCCTATGAAGCTAGCCATGTGCCTCGCGCTCCTTTTCCTCGCGATCTGGATATTGTGGGCGATCGGGCTGATGGCCGGGCCAGCGTGAGCCAATATTGGGTACCCGCATGATAGCTGACGATTTCAAAGACATCCGCTCGCGCATGAAGGGCGACTTGAAACCGAAAAAGCCGCTGAAGTGCGAGAAGTGCGGCGGCAGGGGCTGGATCGATTATAGACACTGCGAATGCGAGTGTGCCGGTGCCGGCCCATTACCAAAACCGGAGGAAGGCCTATTCGGATGAGTGAGATCACCGACCTAATTGAGCGCGCCTGGTCGCGCAACGAGCGCGCCGCCGACATCCTTGGATATGATCTCGTCATCCTGGCTGTGCCGCGGCACCCGGCCAATATTGAGGCCGTCGCCGCGATCGGGCTCGACCTGGTCGCGGATTTACTTGAGCACTTCGTTAAAGCGAGAGAGGTGAGCCATGGGCTACGAGGAACCGCGGCGCAGAGCAGTGCGCAATCTGGAAATGAACCGGTCGGCGAGGACAGCCAAACAGCCGGTCCCGCTGGGCCCGACGAAGTGGGGCAAAGGCGGGACATCGGAGGGCTTTCAGAAGGCCATGGAGACGCGCCGGCAGCGCAAGGTGAAGGTGACGCTGCCGACCCTGCCATGGACCTGAGCGACATCCCTGAGACCGGCGAGGAGTGGTTTAAGAAGGCGACCCCGAAGCTTCCGACTCAAATGGGGAACCCTGAACCGCCTCTGACCACTTCTGAGGATGAGCGTAATTTCCATGCGCTATTCGGAAGCAGAAAATGATCGAAATCCTTGCCCAAATCCAAGCGGATAGTCATCCGAAATTCACCGCAGGGATCGTGCTGTGGGACGATGTCGTGGTCGAAGCGGCGCCGATTGTCGGCTACATGAAGCGCCAGCGTTGGACTCGCGAGAAGGTGCGCGCCTATGTCGCCAAGCAGGGCTGGAGGATCAAAGTGATTCGCGAGGAGAAGAGGGCAAAGCCATGACGGCCCCGATATCTTCGCATTGGCGTAATCCTAGGGTGATTCAGCCGAATCTCTGGCGGCATCGTCCGAAAGAATGCATGGAGTGCGAGAAGCCGGTGCCCTCGCTTGCCAAGCGCTGCTCGCGCTGCTCGCGTAAGCATAGAACCCGTATAGATTATGAGAGAAAGCGAGATTATGAGCGAGTTCAAACTCAAGCGCTACGAGCACCGGCCGGCGACGATTGAAGAACGCGATAAGATGCGCCTGGCTTTGACGCACGCTCGCGTAAAGCTCTTCTGCTACCGCAAGCGCGGTGGCGAGTATGTTGGCGGCATGGGGTTCATGGACCTGATTCGCGAAATTGATGAGGCACTGAAATGAGAAAGAAGCCGATCTTGTGCGTAGATTTCGATGGCGTGATCCACTCTTACACCAGCCCGTGGGTCGACGAAGTTACGATTCCTGATCCGCCTGTGCCTGGCGCGCTTTTGTGGCTATGGAAAGCTACGGAATGGTTCGAGGTTGTGATCTATTCGAGCCGATCGAAAACGACACCTGGCGTTTTGGCAATGATGAAGTGGATGATGTTTCATTCGCGCGAGGAGTTCGGTGAGAATCACCCGATGAGTCTCTCGCGTAATTCCGGAGAACCTAAAGAATACCCTATCGTGTTCGCCCATGAGAAGCCGGCGGGCCTTCTTGACGATCGACGATCGCGCCATCACGTTCGAGGGGGATTGGGATTTCGATCCGGCCAAACTCCTTGCCTTCAAACCTTGGAACAAGAGAAACTTGAAATGACCGAGCCCTATGCTAAGCGCGCTGACAGCGCCACGAACTTCGATCCGGAACGTCAATTCGATGCCGATAGGGAGAAGGAGATTCCCATGTCCGAAGACGACAGGTTGAAAGCTTGGTGCCGAGCGAACTGGAACAAAATTCCCGAATTGACTCGGAAAGACTGCATCGCGCACCTAAAGTCCAAAGTCCCGGAAGAGGTGCTGGAGCGCTGGAAAAAGCAGGGGTACGAAGAGGATATGATGTTCCACTTCGGCGCCGGCATGCAAGTCCGCAACATCTTGCGCCAACGGCTGACCGACGACGAATTGCCGGAGGTGATTAGGGATCGCGACGGCAAGCCATACGGCTCGCACAACTGGGACGACTATTACACCGGCGCGCTGGACGAACTGCTGGAGCGAATGTGAGAAAGTGGGAAGTTAAATTTGATCCGGAAAATAGCCCTTTCCCTTGGCTCATTATCGATGCGCTTAGCGGTGGTATCGCATATTGCGCAAAGGAAAAAAGCGGAGCCATGAAATGGGCCAATGAAGGAGGTGTTGACAGGTGGGCAAAAAACAATGCCCCGATAACGCCTGAGGCTCAATTCGAGGTCGATAGGCAGACTGTCCTGCCAGGAGCGGCCTATTGGAGAAAACCAATGCCCGATAATCTCTTCAGTGCCTGGGTTGTGAAGAGCGCGAACGATACGCTCTATGGGCCCTTCACGAGCGCCGCTGAGGCCGCTGCGGCGATTGGCGGTATGCAGGAGAACTTTCCAGCGCCACTCGTTGCGCAGCCGATCCGTATCCCGCCTGGAGGCCTTGCGCCGACGGGCGCACTGCGTGCGGCGAGCAGCAAATTGACCAACCAGGACGAATGAATATGAGCAAACTCACTGACGAACAAGCGATGGCGATCGGGCGCGCAGTTCATAAGGAACTCTGCAAGGATAAGCCCGGAAACTGGCCGGACTTCCCGAAGATCATTTTTGCTGAGTTCGGTGACCACCACCGAAGGCTTTACATCAGCTCTTTTCCGGATCGAGTAGCTTGGTCTGAGCCGCACGAAAATGAAACGAGTCCTACAGAGATTAAGTTCCCTGAGATGTTTCCGTTGGAAAGTGATTGAAAATG
>Ga0137403_10006942_pt1 | contig 12878 bp, 13 predicted proteins | sample CZOMad2_1_16fung_FD_122057 | JGI IMG/M metagenome (GOLD analysis project Ga0137403, IMG submission 122057) | Vadose zone soil fungal communities from Angelo Coast Range Reserve, California, USA - CZOMad2_1_16fungal (Hybrid Assembly) | ecosystem: Environmental > Terrestrial > Soil > Vadose zone... | reverse complement strand
TCGGCGATCACGAGGCCTCGGCCGCCGGGCCGGTCCGGGCGCCGGTCGGCGGTGGTGAGGTCGCGGAAGTCGTCCAGACGGGGGTCCGCCGGGTCGTCGACCGTGATCATCCGCGCCATGCCGGCATCGTTCCAGTCGCGTCTCCTCCGCGTCCGCCGGCCCGGGCCGAGCGGCTCGAGGTGACACCTCGCCAAACCCTTCCGCCCCATCCGCAACAGGTACTTGATCAGCAAAGACGCGCTAGCACGGCGCGACGCAAACGTCGTGAGGCGCTCTCAGCTGGTCCGGACGATGTTGCTCACAGTGCTCGTCATCCAGACAGCCGTAGCGTCCGAGCTTTCCGTGTGTCACGGTGATAGGCCCGCCCGGAATCCGGAAGGACCCCGAACGAGGAGGGCCGTGTGGGCCGTGATCTGGCCCGAAGTTCATTCACTCGACGCGAGCGACAGCAGTACCGGGGCAAGGTGCACCGTTGCCTGAACGCCCTGGCCACGATGCTGCGCGAAGGCGCCTTCGCCGGTGACAGCGAAGCGACAACCGGCCTGGAGGTAGAGCTCAACCTGGTCGATCAGCGACTCGACCCCGCCATGCGCAACGTCGCGGTACAGGACGGGGTCGACTCACCCGAGCTGCAGTCCGAGCTGGGGCGCTGGAACGTCGAGCTGAACCTGCCGCCCCGCCCGCTCCCCGGCGAGCAGGGGCGCTACCTGGAGCACCACCTGCTGGACATGCTCGCGGAGGTCGAGAAGCAGGCCGAGACCGTCGGCAAGATCTTCGACCTTCCCGAGGAGGCGGTGCTGATTCTTCAGACCGTTCCCTACAAAGGCTCTCTGCCGACCGCGATTCCGACCGATCCGCTGATCTACCGCTGGTACGAGATCGTCAACGTCTACGGCACGACCATCAAGGAGCTGATCCACGAGGAGTTCGGCGACGGCATCATGAGCGCGATCGACTTTTCGATGGACATCAGCCGCGAGCCGCACGAGAAAGGCGACCGTGTGCACGTGGTGATGTCCGGGAAGTACCTGCCGTACAAGACCTACTGAGGAGGACGCGCGCGCATGCGCGCGAGCACCGCGGCGAGGCCGACGCCGACGACGCAGATCGCACCGGTCGCGATGAAGCCCCACTTGAAGACGCCGGCGGCGTCCTTCACCACGCCGAGGGCGTAGGCGAAGGTGAGCGCCCCGAGGTTCGCGAACATGTTGCTGAAGCCGGCGGACATGCCGGCGACGCGCGAGCCGAGGACCTCGAGCGGTACCGAGAACAGCGGCCCGAAGTAGAACTGCAGAAAGATCGAGTTGACCGCGATGACGAGGACGAGAAGCGGAATGGAATCGACGACGACGACCAGCCCCGAGGTGCACGCGAGCACGGCGAGCGATGCCCCTATCACGAGCGGTGGATTTCTCAGACGATCGGAAACGTAGCCACCCAGAGGATTGGCCGAGGCGGTCAGTACGGCGCCCATGGCGGTGATGAGGCCGGCGGCTTCCAGCGAAAGCCCGCGGTCGGACACTAGTAGCGAGGGCAGCCAGAAGTTGAACGAGGTGGTGACGGCGAAACGGATGAACTGGATGCCGGCGCACACCCACATGATGGGGTAGCGGAACAGCTCGAAAGCGTCGAGCATCCCCACCGGATGCCGCGGCCCGGAGGCGGGCTTCTCCTTGGCGCAGGCGAGGTAGACGAAGGCCATGCCAACGCCGAGCAACGAGAATCCCATGAACGTGGGGCGCCAGCCGTAGCGGATCGCGAGAAGCGGGCCGACGAGCGAGAGCAGGATATTCCCGGAGACGCCGCCGATTACGTATACGCCCATCGCGGTGGCCTTGCGGTCCGCGGGAAACCAGGAGGCGACCAGCGAGAGGCCGGGCGCGAAGATCAGCGCGCGAAACGCGCCCGAGGCGACCTGGTTCGCGATCGCGCCCGAATAGGTCTGCAGCGTCCCGAAATTGAACGACAGCAGCGTGGAGCCGAGGATGCCGAGGAAGAAAAGCCGCTTCGGGCCGAAGCGGTCGGCGAGGACGCCCGCGGGAATCTGGCCCAGCGCGTAGGTTAAGGTCGAGACTGCGGACAGCAGCCCGGCCTGCGCAAAGCTCATCCCCAAATCCTCGCGGATGAGCGGCAGAAAGAGCGCGATGCCGCCCACGGTCAGCATGTTGAAGCCCTGGCACACGACCACCAGGCTGACGGTAACGGAGGCCTTGCTCATTGTTTCTCGGGAACGGCCGAGCGCTTGCACTCGCTCGCCACCGCCTCGCGGATGATCTCCGCCAGGCGCAACGCGCCGGGGCCGGTAGCGTCGCGGTCGGCGAACACGAGGTAGAGGGAACCCGCGCGCTCGGCGCCCTCGCGCAGCGGGACCGGCACCAGCGCGCCGCGCTCGAGCTCGCCGCGGATCGCCTCGTCGGGAAGCCAGGCGTAGCCGTAGCCGAGCGTCAAGGCGTGGATCGAGGTCGCCTTGTGCGATACGGTCCAGCGCTGCTCGTTGAGCCAGCCGGCCGAGCGCGCGCGCTGGATGCCCGAGTCGCGAATCACCAGATGGCGGTGCCGGCGCAGGTCGTCGAGCGTCGCCGGCCGGCCGAGGTGGTGCAGCGGATGCGACGGCGCGGCGACGCACACCGCGTGCACCGGCATCAGCAAGTCGCCGATGAATCCCTGCGGCAGCGACGAAGTGATCACGAAGTCGACGCTGCGCGCGAGCAGCATGTCGTCCGTGCCGCTGAGCACCGTCTCGTAGAGCTCGATGCGCGTCTCGGGGCGCTCGGTGGAGAAAGTGCCGATGCCCTGCACCAGCAGCCAGGTCGGGAAGATGATGTCGACCGCGAGACGGATTTCGGTCTCCCAGCCCTTGGCGAGCTCGCCCGCCGCCCGCTCCAGGCGCTCGGCATCGTCGACCAGCGTCTTGCCGCGGCGGTACAGGAGCTGCCCGGTCGGCGTCAGCACCGCTTTGCGTCCCCGAATCTCGAAGAGCTTCACCCCGAGAAGCCGCTCGGCCTGCTGGATGGCATAGGTGAGCGTTGACTGACTCTTGTGCAGGCGCTCCGCCGCCTTGGCGTAACTACCTGACTCGACAACGGAAACCAAGGTCGTCCACTGGTCGATGCTGATCCTGGGCGCCGACATATATATCGATATTTTAGAATGATAAGGCCGATATTTTGTGCTTTTTAATCTATTTTATCAATTATAAAGTGGCTCTATCAAAAGGAGAGCCAGATGAACATCCTGCAGATCAATTCCAGCATCTTCTCCGGCAACGGCCAGTCGACCGCCCTTGCCAACCAGTTCGTCACCCGCCTGCGGGCGCAGAACCCGGCCGCGCGCCTGACGGTGCGCGACCTCGCCGCCGATCCGGTGCCGCACCTCGACGCCGCGCGCTTCGGGGCGCTGATCGCCAAGCCCGAAGAGCGTACGCCTGCGCAGCAGGCGGTCGTGCGCGACTCGGATGAGCTAATCGACGAGCTCAGGCGCGCCGACGTCGTCGTGCTCGGGTTGCCGATGTACAACTTCGGGCTGCCCTCGACGCTCAAAGCGTACTTCGACCATGTCGGACGCGTCGGCGTCACGTTCAAGTACACCGAGAAAGGGCCGGTCGGCCTGCTGACGGGGAAGAAGGTCTACGTCTTCGCCGCGCGCGGCGGGCTGTACGCCGGAACGCCCAACGATACACAGACGCCGTTCATTCGCGCCTTCCTGTCCTTCATCGGCATGAGCGACATCGAGTTCGTCTACGCCGAAGGCCTGGCGATCAGCGAGGCGAGCAAGCAGCAGGGCATCGCGCACGCCAACGCCGCGATCGACGCCCTCGCCGAGCCCGAGCTTGCCGCAGCGTAAGCTCACGCGGCGAGCGGCGCCTCGTCCATCAGCGAGATCTGCTCCTTCAATTCGAGGATACGGTCCTGCCAGTAGCGCTGCGTGTTGAACCAGGGAAACGCGGCGGGAAAGGCGGGATCCCCCCAGCGTCGCGCGAGCCAGGCCGAATAGTGGATGAGGCGCAGCGTGCGCAGCGCCTCGAGCAGGTGCAGCTCGCGCGGATCGAAGTCGTGGAAGTCCTCGTAGCCGGCGAGCACGTCGCCGAGCTGTCGCGTCATCGAGGCGCGGTCGCCCGAGAGCAGCATCCACAGGTCCTGGACCGCCGGCCCCGAGCGGCAGTCGTCGAAATCGACGAAGTGAGGGCCATCGTCGGTCCATAAGACGTTGCTCGCGTGGCAGTCGCCGTGCAGGCGCAACGTGCGCACATCGCCCGCGCGCTCGTAGCAGCGCGCGACGTTCGCGAGCGCCAGGTCGGTCGCGCTTCTCCATGCATCGAGAAGATCCGCCGGAATGAAATCGTGTCCGAGCAGCCACTCGCGCGGCTCGCGGCCGAAGGATTCGAGATCGAGCGCTGGCCGCCCGGCGAATGGCCGCACGGCACCCACCGCGTGAATTCGCGCGATGAAGCGCCCCATCCACTCGAGCGTTTCGGGGTCCTCCAGCTCGGGCGTGCGGCCGCCGCGGCGCGGATAGACGGCGAAGCGAAACCCGCGAAACTCGTGGAGAGTCTTCGCGCCGCTCGGAAGCGGCGCAACCACGGGGATTTCCCGCTCGGCGAGCTCGGCCGTAAACGAGTGCTCCTCGAGGATTTGCGCATTGCTCCAGCGCTCCGGGCGGTAGAACTTGGCGACCACCGAGGGCGGGCCGTTTTCGGCGTCCTCGAGCCAGACCTGATAGACGCGATTCTCGTAGCTGTTGAGCGCGAGCAGCCGTCCGTCTCCAAGGAAACCCGCGCTCGCCAGGGCGTCGAGCACCGTGTCGGGGGTGAGGCCCGCGTAGGGTGGCTCGGATGGCGACATCGCGCCATTGTACGGTTCGATGCCGCGAAGTCCGGGCTACGGAAAAAGAAAGTCCGCCCGAAGGCGGACTCTCTCAGGGCGGATTGACTGCGGTTTCAGCGCGCGAGTCCGTTGCCGACGACCGCGCCGATCAACGAGCCGGCCACGATCGCGCCGGGCCTGCCGTGGCTGACGATGCCTCCGATCGCCGCCCCGGCGATCGCTCCGCCGACAGTGGCCGCTGCAATCGGCGCGGGATAGACGGGTGCGGCGTAGTAGACGGGAGCCGGCGCATAGTAGACCGGCACTGGATACACGACCGCGGGGCGCACGACCACGACGCGATGGCCCGGGTGCGCGAAGTACGGAGCGCCGTAGCGGACATGGCCGTAGCGATAGCCGTCATGCGCCAGGACCGGGGCCGCCGCCAAGAGGGCCGAAACGGCAAGACCCGCGACGCTCAAGAGCCGGAACTTGTTGGTCTTCATGGTTCGCTCCTTTCTTGGAGGTACGAGCCCAAAACGGTCCGGCCGTGCGCCCTGTTGACCCCACCGGTGTAACCGCGTGTAAGCGTCGTGATCGCCGGTTACAGATGGCCGGGTCCGAGGCATGACATTGGGATAGAATTTTCCGTCGCTGTCGACGGACTGCCGACAGGGCTCCCGTCGGCGGCGCCGCTCGGCAGGGCGCGGATGAGCAAAATTACCGGCTGTGGGACCACCAGTCAGCGGCATGAAAGTTGCGTATTTGCTGCATTCGCTGCAGGAGGCAAGAGCCATGGTAACCATCACGATAAGCGGGGCTGACAAGAGCGGGGCGCTGGCGCGCATAGCCGCCTTCCTCATTCGCAAAGGCTATCTCCTCAAGGGGCAGCAGCTTGTGGACTCGGGCTCGGGGGCCAAGCTCGTGAAGATCACGATCGACGTAGGTCATCTGGACAAAGCCAAGTTCGCCGCTGAGATCAAGAGCCTCAGCCCCGAGTACAGCGTGGTCGCCGTGGACGGGGCTCAGTCCGGCCCGGTTCCATCCGTCAAGCAGATAGCCGAAAAATTCCCTGAGATCGCAGCCTTGGTCGTCGCGTACGGGGAGTCCCTGGCCGCTGACGTGAGGGAGCGCGAGTTGGTCGAGGCGGGGAGGAAAATCGGCGCTTTTCAATACGAAAAGGAGTGGTCTTTCGGCAGCCCGCTCAAGATGCCGATCGCCTTGCGGCGAACGCTGGTCCCGGCGCTGGAGGGGATCTCCAGGGTGGAGGCGACCGACACCGAAGTGCGCTTCCCGGACAGTCCCCTGTGCACCGGCAAACTCGCCTACTGCGGATTCCTCGGAGGCTTCATGCAGGGGTTCCTGGATGCAGGTCCGCTGACTGCGGGCACCACGGTGGGCCGAGTTTCATGCAAGACACAGGGGGGCAGTCACTGTGGTTTCAAGATCGAATATGATCTATAATTCCGCGGCCTTAGACACGCGATGCAATGCTTGGTCTTAGCCGTTCGACATAACATATTGTTTGAAAAAACGAACGAAGGAGGTATCAGATGAACACTATCCATTACGAGCCGTTTCTGGTCGGGCTGTCGTACGTGATTTCGGTGTTCGGTTCCTACACGGCCCTGCAGCTCGCTATCGCGATTCCGCAGGGACGTAGCTGGACTGCCGTCATCGGCTCGGTCTTCGGTGCAGCGGCGGCGGTGGGTGGCGGTGCCATCTGGTCGATGCACTTCATCGCCATGAACGCGGCTGACCTGGGCATTCCGGTGACCTACGACCCGTTCCTCACCTTCCTCTCGCTGGCCTTCGGGATTCTCGCGCCGGCGGTCGGACTGTTCATCGTCGGACGCAGCGACGGCGGGCCGTTCAACCTGCCCTTGGGCGGAGTGCTGACCGGGGCGGGCGTCGCCTTGATGCACTACACGGGAATGGCGGCGATGATCATGCCCGCAAAAATCAGCTACGATCCCACGCTCTTCTGGGCGGCCAACGTGATCGCGATCGTCGCGGCCACCGTGGCCCTCTGGCTCGCGTTCAATCTGCGCGGCAATCTGCAGCGCTTCGGCAGCGCGTTCGTCATGGGCATCGCCGTGTGCGGCATGCACTACACCGGAATGTATGCCCTGAAGCTGGAGCCGACGAAGGAAGTGATCACCAACACGGGGATTGCGCTGTCGCCGCAGAACCTGGCGTACTCGGTGTTCGGCGTCACGGCCGTGATCCTCACGCTGCTGCTCGGCTACAGCGCATGGAAGGCGCAGCGCAGGCTGAGCGCGGACCTGTAAAGAAAATCCGGGACGGGATCCCGTCCCGGGTCAAACGAAGCAAGCCGCGGACACCCGCGGCTTTTCCAGACCGGTCAGGCCTTGCCCGTCTTGGGGATGAAGCGCAGTGCGACGCCGTTGTTGCAGTAGCGCAACCCCGTGGGTTCGGGGCCGTCGTCGAACACATGGCCGTGGTGCCCGCCGCAGCGCACACAGTGGTACTCGTTGCGCTCCATGAAGAGCTTGCGGTCCACGCTCGTTCCGAACGCGCCCGGAATGGTGGTGAAAAAGCTCGGCCAGCCCGTGCCGCTGTCGAATTTCATCGCTGAGGTGAAAAGCGGCAGGCCGCAGCCCGCGCACACGAATACGCCGGGGCGCTTCTCGCGGTCGAGCGGGCTCGTTCCCGCGCGCTCCGTGCCCTCGTGCCGCAGCACATCGTAGGCCGCGGGCGACAGTCTCTTCTTCCACTCGGCATCCGACAACTTGAGCGGCTCCGTGTTCGGCGCGACGTCGGCTCCGGCGGCGAGCAGGGTCTTCCAGTTCTTCTGCAGGTCTTCCACTTTCACGGCTCCTTTGGCTTGTCCCAGCCCGGTCCGGGCGAAGCCCGCAAGGGACAGAACAGTCAAACCCTTCAACCAATTGCGACGATCCATTTCTTCACCTCCGTAGCGGGCTCAGCTTAGTATAGACGAGCAACGAGCGTATAGACCGTTGTACCGGCCGGGTAATTCCCTGGCGTTGGTCGGTTGGGCGGAAGAGGCCTTACAATCGGTCCTAGGTTGGCAATGCCCTTGAACTCTCAACCCTCGGAACTATGGCTCGCCTCGGGCCTGCGCACGCCTTTTGCGCGCGTGGACGGCCCGCTCGCGCGTCTCGGCGCGATCGACATGTCGGTCCCGGTGATGCGCGCGATGACGCGGCTCGAGACTTCTCCTCCGGGAAGCCTCCCGCACCCGGGCGCCGGCATAGCCCGCGAGGGCATCCGGCCCGATCTCATTGTTTGGGGCACGGTGATCCCGAACCTCGGCTACTCGAACCTCGCGCGCGAGATCCAGATCGACGCGGGCCTCGACCAGACCATTCCGGCGTTCTCCACGGTGCTCGCCTGCTCGACCAGCATGGTCGCGGCGTTCGAGGCGGCCGGGATGCTCGGGCACGGCGGCAAGGAGCTCGCGCTGGTCGGCGGCGTCGAGTGCATGAGCCGGGTGCAGGTCGGGCTCTCGCAAAATCTTTCCGATGGGCTGCGCAAGTTCACGCAGGCGCGAACCGTCGCGCAGCGGCTCGCGGCCCTCGGGAGCATCAAGGCGCGGGACATCCACCTCCACGTACTCACGGTCAGCAACAGAGCCACCGGCAAGAGCATGGGCGAGCACTGCGAGGAAATGGCGAAGACCTGGGGTATCGCCCGCGAGCCGCAGGACAAGCTCGCGCTCGCGAGCCACGAGAAGGCGGTCGCGGGACAGAAGGCCGGGTTCTTCGACGATCTCATCGTGCCGGTCGGGGAGGCGTCGCGCGACGGTTTTCCGCGCGCCGACACGACCCTCGAGCGCCTGGCGAAGCTGCAACCCGCGTTCGACAGGACCAGCGGCCGAGGCAGCATCACCGCGGGCAATTCCTCGCCGCTCACCGACGGCGCCGCCGGCCTGTGGGTGGCCACGGGTGCGGGCGTGAAGCGCCTGCCTGCGTCGACGCCGCGCGCGCGGCTGGTCGACTGGGAGGTCGCCGCGGTGGACATCTTCCACGAGGGATTGCTCATGGCGCCGGCGTACGCGATCCCCCGCATGCTCGCGCGGAACGGTCTGGTTTACACCGACATTGCGCTGTGGGAGATCCACGAGGCCTTCACGGCGCAGGTGCTGTGCAACGTCGCCGCGCTGCAGAGCCCGACCTTCCGGCGCGACAAGGCGGGGGTGGACGCCGACCTAGGCAGCGTACCCTGGGAGCGGCTCAATCCTCACGGCGGGTCGGTCGCGCTCGGCCATCCCTTCGGCGCCACCGGGGCGCGCATCCTGTCGCAGGCGGTCAAGGAGCTCGCGGCGATGCCGAAAGGCAGCCGCGCGGTGGTCAGCATCTGCGCCGACGGCGGCCTGGGCACCGTGGCCCTGCTGCAGTCCGAGTAGCCCGTGGCCGACGCGAGCGATAACCTCGTCGAGATCTCCGATCTCGAGTTTTCCTACGGCCCGCGCAAGCTGCTGAAGGGCCTGAGCCTCAAGATCCCGCGCGGCAAGGTGGTGGCGATTCTGGGCGCGAGCGGGTCGGGGAAATCGACGCTGCTGCGCCTGATCGGCGGACAGGCCGCGCCCGATCGCGGCTCGGTCAAGGTGGACGGCCAGATCGTGCACGAGCTCGGCACGCGCGCGCTCTACGCGCTGCGCCGCAAGATGGGGATGATGTTCCAGGCGGGCGGCTTGTTCAGCGACATGACCGTGTACGAGAACATCGCCTTCCCGATGCGCGAGCACCACAGGGATCTCCCCGAAAGCGTGCTGCGGCGGATCGTGCTCATGAAGCTGCACGCGGTGGGCCTGCGCGGGACCCACGGGCTCGTGCCCAACGAGCTCTCCGGCGGCATGTCGCGACGCGTGGCGCTCGCGCGCGCGATCGCCGCCGATCCCATGCTCACCATGTACGACGAGCCCTTCGCCGGGCTCGATCCGATCTCGATCAACGTCATCGCCAACCTCATCCGGCAGCTGAACGATTCGCTCGGCGCGACCTCGATCGTGGTGAGCTACGACGTGAGCGAGGCGGTGAAGCTGGTCGACTACGTCTACGTGATCGCCGACGGTGTGGTGGCGGGCGAGGGCACGCCGGAGGAGGTGCTCGCCTCGAAAGATCCCTACGTGTACCAGTTCATGCACGCGAAGCCCGACGGGCCGATGGCGTTCCACTATCCCGGCAAGCCGATCGGCGAGGATCTGGGGCTGAGAAAACGGGCGTAACAGGCGAGCCCGGATTTTGAACTTTCCCTGCGATGGGCTATCCTAGTCGCGGGGACTATTCCGTAATGTCGTTGATGACACGATATCGCCGTCGCTGGATCGCTGGCTTCGCCTTGGCGGCGATGGCGTTCGCGCACGCGGCGATTGCCGGGTATGGTTGCCTGCAGGGCAAGATGCCCGAGCCGCAGATGGCGTGCGAAGAACAAATGAATCCGGCGCCCGCGGAACTTCTGTGCCGCGTGCATTTCCAGGCGGAGACGCAAACACTCGATCTCGCCAAGGTGCCGCAGCTCTCCGCTTTCACCTCGCCCGTGCCGGTACTTGCGGTCGAGCATAGAGTCCTGCCCGCGGCGATGGTTGCACCGCTTCCGACGCGAGTCGCAGTGCCGGGGGCACGGCCTCCGCCTCTTACCGTTCTCTATTCCCGCTTTCTCGTTTAGCCACCGCTGAGCCGCGGTGCCGCCTTGTGGCGGCGCCGGTGTTCGTGCTCAACGGAGGCTTCATGGTTTTCGCTTTGCCGGCGCGTCTTGCGCGCCCATTGATCTGCGTCAGCTTCGCTTGCATTGCCATCGCCGGACCGTCGGCGCACGCCGTCGGACCGGAGCCACTTTCGCTCGCTGAAACCATCCGGCTCGCCGGCGGTCAGTCGCGCCAGCTCGCCGCGCAGAGCGCCGCCGTTTCAGCGGCGCGAGAGATGTCGGTTGCGGCGGGCCAGCTTCCTGATCCGGTCCTGCGCCTCGGCGTGGACAACTTGCCGGTGACGGGATCCGACAGCTACAGCCTCACAAACGATTTCATGACCATGCGCCGCATCGGCGTGATGCAGGAATTTCCCCGCGAGGAGAAGCGCAGGCTGCGCAGCGAACGCAGCGAGCGGGAAGCCGAGCGCGAAAGCGCCGGCCGCGAGGCGACGCTCGCCAACGTGCACCGCGACGCCGCGCTCGCGTGGCTCGACCGGTACTACACCGAGGAGATGCGCGCGGTTCTCGAGGAGATGGCGCAGGATACTCAGGCGCTCATCGTCGCAGCCGAAGCCGCCTACCGGGGCGGGCGCGGCAGCCAGGCGGACGTGCTTGCCGCGCGCGCCGCGCTCATCGGCCTGGAGGATCGCCGCAGCCAGCTCGACCGGCAGCTTCGCATCGCGAGGATCGCGCTCGCGCGATGGATCGGTGCCGATGCGGAGCGCGATCTCGCGGGGCGGCCCGACATCCGATCGCTGCAATTCGACGTCGCCAAGCTGGACGAGGAGCTGCAGCACCATCCACAGCTCGCGGCGCTCGCGAAGCAGGCCGCCGTCGCCGACACCGACGTGCGGCTGGCGCGCGCGGCGAAAAAAGCCGACTGGAGCGTGGAGTTCGCCTATCAGCAGCGCGGGCCCTCTTTCTCGAACATGGTGTCGATCGGCGTGAGCATTCCCCTGCAGATCGCTCCGGGCGAGCGTCAGGACCGCGAGGTCGCCGCAAAGCTCGCGATGGCCGAGCAGGCCAGGGCGCAGCTCGAGGATGCCCTCAGGATGCACACGGCGGAGGTGCGCTCCATGATCGCGGACTGGGAATCGGGCCGCGAGCGCCTGAGCCGGATCGAGACGGCCCTCGTGCCTCTCGCCGCGCAGCGCTCCGAGGCCGCGCTCGCCGCGTATCGCGGCAACGCCGGAAGCCTGACTATGGTGCTGGAAGCGCGCCGCAACGAGCGCGACATCCGCATGCAGGCGCTCCAGCTTGCCGCCGATACGGCGCGCGCCTGGGCGCAGCTCAATTTTCTTCTGCCCGAGCATGCGTCGGCTGGCGCGAAGGAGGGTTCCCGATGAACCGCAGAGCGATTGCCACGGGCATGGTCGCGATCGCGCTTCTCGGCGCGGCGAGCTACACGGCCTATCGGTACGGCATGCAGCAAGGCATGCAGATGAGCGACGCAGGCTCGCCTTCCTCGATGTCCGGCGACAAGGTCGATCCGAAGACAGGGCGCCGCGTGCTGTATTGGCACGATCCGATGGTGCCGGGGCAGAAGTTCGACAAGCCCGGCAAATCTCCCTTCATGGACATGCAGCTCGTCCCGGTCTACGCCGATGAAGGCGGCGGCGAAGGCACCGTCAGCATCGATCCGCGTGTCGTGCAGAACCTCGGCATCCGCACCGCAGAGGTCGTCAAGGGATCGCTCGCGCCGCGGCTCGAAGTCGTAGGCAACATCGCCTATAACGAGCGCGAGCTCGTGTTGGTCCAGGCCCGCGTCGGCGGATTCGTGGAGAAGCTCTACGTGCGCGCGCCGCTCGATCGTGTGGAGAAGGGGCAGGCGCTCGTCGAGATTCTCGCGCCCGATTGGGTCGCGGCGCAGGAGGAATATCTGGCGCTGCGCCGGATGCGGGCTTCCGACGCGGAATCTCTCGCTGCCGCCGCGCGGCAGCGGATGGTTCTAGTCGGCATGAGCGAAGAAGCGATTCAAAGAGTGGAAAGCACCGGCAAAGTGTGGCCGCGGGCCACGCTCCACGCGCCGGCAAGCGGGGTCATCGCCGAGCTCGGAGTGCGCGAAGGCATGACCGTAATGGCGGGGGCGATGCTGTTTCGTATCAACGCGCTCAGTAGCGTATGGCTCAACGCGGAAGTCCCGGTCGCCGAAGCCTCGGGGCTGAAGCCCGGGCAGCTGGTGGAAGCGAAATCTCCGACTTACCCCGAGGCGGTCTTCAAAGGCCGCATAAACGCTTTGCTGCCCCAGGTGAATCAGACCACGCGAACCGTCGTGGCGCGCATCGAGCTGGCGAACTCCGAAGGGCGGCTCGTTCCCGGCATGTTCGTGAGCGTCGATCTTTCGGCGGCGGCGAAGAAGGAAACACTCCTTGTCCCATCGGAAGCCGTGATCCGTACGGGAAC
>Ga0137403_10006941_pt1 | contig 12881 bp, 13 predicted proteins | sample CZOMad2_1_16fung_FD_122057 | JGI IMG/M metagenome (GOLD analysis project Ga0137403, IMG submission 122057) | Vadose zone soil fungal communities from Angelo Coast Range Reserve, California, USA - CZOMad2_1_16fungal (Hybrid Assembly) | ecosystem: Environmental > Terrestrial > Soil > Vadose zone... | reverse complement strand
CGGCCTGAATCCCGCAGGGCACTCGAGCACCAGATGATCGACGAGTTGCGGCCGCTCGGCGGCGAGCCAGGCCGCGAGATAGCCACCGAAGGAGCAGCCGATGACGTCGCAGGGACCGCCGGCGATTTTTTCGATGAATTCTCCTGCGAGCGCCGCGAGCCCTTTCATCGACTTCACCTGGGCGTGCGCCGCGGTGCCGTCGAATCCCGGCATGATCGGGACGTGCAGCTTGAAGGATTTCGCGAGCTCGTCCACCACCTTTGTCCAGCGCACCCCGCCCGCCGGGTGCAAATACACGACCGGCCGCCCCTCGCCCGCCGCGAAATAACTCAGCTCCCCGGACGAGAGCGATACCTTGCGCGTTTGCGGCTGCATCGTCGATTCCTCAGAGATCGCGAACGTGCGGGAGGACGCGGTCGCGGAACAGCTCCATGCCGCGGCGGATCACGTCGTCGGGCAGCGTGCCGACCTTCACCGTGAAGTTGAACACGCCGTGGCCGAGCTCGGCGTGGATGCGCCTGATCTGCGCGACCACCGTCTCGGGGCTGCCGCACAGCACCGTGCCGCGCTCGATCTGCTCGTCCAGCGTGAGCGTCTTGCGCTTGTCCAGGCGGCTCTTCCAGCGGTCGCGGCTTTCGTCGGTCTCGAAGTAGCGCGTCTTCTGCAGAACGATGCGCTGCGAGGCCTGCAGACCGCCCATCAGCACCTGGTCGAAATACTTGAGGCCTTGCGCGAGCTGGCGCCGCGCTTCCTCGTCGGTCTCGGCGATGCAGGTGTGCATCCCCACGAGGATGTTATCGGCGGTCGGCTCCCAGCCGTTCGCGCGCGCGGTCTCCTGGAAGACGCGGATGCACTCCTTGCCGCTCGGCAGATCGGCGAGCAGCACCATGCCCATGGTCGCGCGCATCTCGGCGGCGAATTTCGCCGAGTCGGCGTTGCTCGCCGAGATCACCAGCGGCGGGTGTGGCTTCTGCATCGGCTTGGGCCAGATCGACACCTGGCGGTACTGGAAGTGCTTGCCCTCCCAGCCGAAGGGCTCGGGCTCGGTCCACGCCTTGAGGATCAGCTGCACCGCCTCGCGCTGGCGCTCCCAGGACTCGCCGGGCGGAATGTTGTACGCGAGATATTCGTGGGGTATCCCGCGCATCAGGCCCGCGACCAGCCGCCCGCCGGTCATGCAGTCGAGCATCGCGTATTCCTCGGCGACGCGGATCGGGTTGTTGAGCGGAACCAGATTGCCGACGATGGCGACCTTCACGCGCTGGGTGGCATACGCGAGCGCGCCGCCGATGAGATTCGGATTGGCCATCATCCCGTAGGGGCTGAAGTGGTGCTCGTTGCATCCCACCCAGTCGAAGCCGCAGGATTCCGCGTGGATCATGCTCTCGACGTAGGTCTTGTAGAGCGCGCTCGCCTTCGCCGGGTCGAAGTAGCGGTTGGGGAACGGCCACTCGTGCGATTCGAGGTCCAGATGCGTGTAGGGCATCAGGTGGAAGAAGGAGAATTTCAAGCCGGGCCCCTGATCTTCTTGTCGATCCGAAGAATACAATAGCGGGCCGATTTCAGCCGCTCGAAATCGGCGCCCGAGGTGCTCGAGCGCCTGAATGTTTTCGGGTTCGAAGCCTCGGCGGGAACACCCGAGCAGCTCGCCGAAGCGATCCGCGCCGACACGAAAACCTACGGCGAGCTGGTGCGCCTCACCGGCGCAAGCGCCGATTAGCGCTCAGGGGCGTCCGGGCGAGCCGCTCGCGTCTCGGGAGGCGAGCAGGTCCTGGTAGAGCAGCTCGAGCTCGCGGGCCTGCGCTTCCGTCTTGAGACGCTTGGTGACGTCGTTGATGACGGCGAGGCGCGCCGGCTTGCCGTCGAATTCGAGATTGAAGGAAACGATCTCGACGTCGATCGCCTCACCGTTCTTCTTGCGGTGCCGCGCCGCGCGGTTCATGTAGGAGCGGCTCTGGTCCTGAAAATCCCTGAGCAGCTTGCCGATATCCTCCGGGTAGCGGAGCTGCTCGGCGGTCATCGACAGGAACTCCTCTCTCGTGTAGCCGTAGTGTTCCGCGGCCGCCTGGTTGACGGCGAGGAAGCGCAGGCTCGTGTTTTCGACGACCCACATCGGGTGCGGGTGGATGTCGAACAGCATCCGGTAGCGCTGCTCGCTGTCCTCCAGCGCCTTTTGCGCCTGCGCCCTCTCGGTGACGTCCTTGCCGATGCCGTGGTATCCCTTGAAACGTCCCTGCACGTCGAAAATCGGCTCGCCGGTCACGCTCAGGTAGCGGAGGCTGCCGGTGCCGTCGGCGCCCGCGTAGACGAAATCGCTGAACGGCTCGTGACGCTCGAGCATCTCGCGATGCTGCTGCCAGACCTTCTCGGGAAGCGGAGCCAATCCCGGCAGCTCCCAGCGCGCATTGCCGATGAAGAATTCCTGGCCGATGCCGCGCTTCTCGACGCCGGGCAGCTCGACGAAGCGGAAATTCTCGTCCTGCACCCAATACCAGTCCGAGCTCATCTCCACCATGCGGCGGAACCGGGACTCGCTCGTTCTGAGCGCTTCCTCGGCGAGCTTGAGCTCGGTGATGTCGTGGACCAGCGCGACCGAGCACTGCGGCGAGCCCGAGCGATTCCTGACCAGGGTGCCGGTGATGCGCACCCAGACGGTCGAGCCGCCCTTCGCCAAATAGCGCTTTTCATACACACGCGACTGGGATGTCGTCAGGAGCTCCTGCTGGAAATCCTGAGACGCCTGCAGATCGTCGGTGTGGGTGATTTCCTGAAAATTCTTCTGCTGGAGCTCCTGCTCGTCGTAGCCGAGCAGGCGGCACAGCGCCTCGTTCACGCGCAGGAAGCGGCCGTCGAGCGACCCGACTGCGACACCGACCGCGGTCTGCCCAAAGAGCGAATCGAACAGGGTAGCGCCGTCTGGAATGGCGACCCCGTCCTGGCGATCAGGCGCCTTCATGGACTCTTGAATCCCCCCGTAGAAAGGGGCGCGTCATTCCTATCCGCGCGCCACCTCATGTAAGGGAGGCAGTCTGCCACCGGGCCGCGCCCGTGGGTATGAAATATGTTACAAAACAACGCCCACTGCACTCGAAGGGGGTTATTTTGGCTTTTCGGCATGGGGGGAGCGCACCCCATGATTCGGCGCAATAATTCACACGGGAAACCTCATGAGACCGTCCTCGCTCGCAACCCTCGTTTTCATCGCCTCTGCGACGCTTTGGGCCGGTAGCGCATTGGGTCAGAGCTATCCGGCAAAGCCAGTACGTATGGTAGTCCCGTTTGCCGCGGGTGGCGCGGTCGATACGGTGGCGCGCGTGCTCGGCCAGAAGCTCGCGGAATTCTGGAAGCAGCCGGTGCTGGTCGACAACCGGCCCGGCGCGGGCGGAAACATCGCCGCCGACGTCGTGGCCAAGGCGCCGGGCGACGGTTACACGCTGCTCATCACCACCCAGGGTTTTGCGATCAGCCCTGGCCTTTACCGGAAGCTGCCGTTCGACGCGACGCGGGACTTCGCGCCGGTGACTCAGCTGACCTCCTCCTTCCTGGTTCTGGTGTGCAGCCCGCAGCTGCCGGCTCAGTCGGTCCGGGAATTGATCGCGCTCGTGAAGGCCAGGCCGGGAGCCGTCAACTACGGCTCGACCGGCGTCGGGGCGCCGCCCCATCTTCTCGGCGAGCTGCTCAAGAACGCCTCCGGCATCGACATGCTGCACGTCCCGTACAAGGGCGACGCGCCGCTCACCCAGGCACTCCTCGCGGGCGAAGTGCAGGTCGCGTTCATGCCGCTGGCCGGCGTGTTGCCGCACATCAAGTCCGGCCGCCTGCGCGCGCTCGGTGTGAGCGGCAGGGCGCGCTCCGCGGCGATGCCCGATGTTCCGACTTTCACGGAAGCCGGAGTTCCCTTCGAATTCACCGGGTGGCTGGCGATATTTGCGCCCGCTGGCTCCCCGCGCGACCTAGTGGTTCAGATCCAGCGTGAAATCGCGAGGGCAATCGTCACGCCGGACATGCTCGAGCGCTGGCCCGCCTGGGGCTACCAGCCGGTCGGCAACTCACCCGAAGAATTCGCGTCCAAGCTCGCGGCGGATATGGCGATGTACGCCAAGGTGATCCGCGACGCGGGCATCCCGCTTCAGGACTAGCGCTGGCGGTCCGCTTTTTCGTTCCCCAGAACGTCGTTCAGCACCCGCGCGAGCCGCACGCCGGCCTTCCTGATCTGGACGTCGATCACCGGAGCGGCGTTCATGTAGTAGACCTCGCCGAGCGTGAGCACGCCGCCGATCCTCTCCCCGCAGGAGACCTCGGCGGGCAGCGGCGCGTAGACCCTGTCGCGCGCCAGCCCGTGGCTCTCGGCGATCCAGTCGGAAATCGCTCCCTGCTCCCACATCTTGCGATCGCTGCCGGCGATCGCCGCTGAAACGAGCGAGCGCTCGCCGCCGCGGTCGGCGAGAAGCCTCGCCAGGAGGTGCACGTCCCAAAGGGCGTGGAGATTCAGGCTGCCGTAAGGCGGGTTGTCGCGCGCCCCGAAAAACGACACCTGAACCTGGTTGCCGCCGCGGTCCCCGTGGTTGGCCGCGTGCAGCGGCTGGTGGATGTCGCCGATCAGGTGCACGATCCACTTCAGCGCCTCGTTCCTCGCCCGCGGCCGGGCGCGCGGGTCACTCAATACCTCGATCTGGCGCGCGAGCTGCCCCGAGGCACAGCGGCCGGCGCGGCAGTACTTGGCGTATTCCGGCGTCCCGCACAGCGAAATGTCGTCGTAGTGCCAGGAACCGCGGCGTTTTCCCCACTCGAAATCCTTGATCTCGTCGGCCCAGTTCGCGATGTCTCCCAGGGTGCGTCTGCCGGAGGGATCGCCGCCGGCGAGGCGGTCGTTCGTGAGCAATTCGGAAACCTGCGCCTGCGCCGTCGGGGTAAGGTACCTCGACGCGATGTCGCCCACAACGCGATGGCCCTGCGGGCCCCAGCCGAAAGCCGGCGCCGACAGCGCGAGGAGCGCCGGCAGAAGGCGCCACATCAGGGGCCCCGCACCCCCGGGCTCACTGCGGCTTGAACCCGATGTCGCGCGCGAGCTTGCCGTACTTGTCGTAGTCGCTGCGGATGATGTCGCCGAAGAATTCCGGCGACTCGGTGACGATGATGAGGCCCGAGGCGATCATCTTGTCGGCCACGTCGGGCAGTTGCATCGCGCGGTTGATCTCCTCGTTCAATATCCGGATGACCTCGCGCGGCGTGGCCGCCGGCGCGACGTAGCCGAACCAGCCGCGCGAATCGTATCCGGGAACAGCGTCGGCGAAGATCGGCAGCTCGGGCTTGTTCGGCACGCGCACGGGATTGGTCACCGCGATGAGCCGCAGGCGTCCCGAGAGCACGTGCGGCGAGAGGCTGGTGTAGGCGCCGATCCCGAGCTGCACCTGCCCTCCCATCACGTCGGTGGCGATCTGGGCCGCGCCCTTGTAGGGGATGTGCTGGAAGGTGAAGCCGCCCATCGCGGCGAGGTTCTCGAAGGCGAGGTGTGGAAATCCGCCCTCGCCGTTGGTGGCGAGCGTCAGCCTCCCCGGGTTCGCCTTGGCCCAGGCGACCATCTCGGCAGCGGTCCTGAAGGGCACGTCCGGGTTGGCGACCACCGCGAGATAGTTCGTCGCGAGCACCGCGATCGGCGCGAAGTCCTTCAGAGGGTCGTAGGGGATCTTCTTGTAGGTATGCGGCGCGACCACCAGGTTGCCGCCCTGGCCGACCGCGATGGTGTAGCCGTCGGCGGGCGCGCGTGCCGCGAGCTCGAGGCCGATCTGTCCGCTCGCGCCGGGGCGGTTCTCCACGATCATCTGCTGCCCGAGACGCTCGGATATCTTCGGCCCGATGAGGCGCGACAGGATGTCGACCGCGTCGCCCGGCGGGTAGGGAACGATGACCCGGATCGGCTTGGAAGGGTAGGACTGCGCAAGCGCGGCCGAGGCGAGCCCCAGGACGAACGCAGCGAGCGCGAATATCCGGAGCCGTTTCATCACCGCCTCCTCATCCGATTCCGACGATCCGTCATTCTACGAGCGCGGACGGCAGCCGGCCAGATGCGGACGTACAGCCTGACGAATGCGGCCTATTTCGATATTTCCGCGGCGTGCGAACCAGATAGGCTGCTTGAAAAAGGGCAACACCTTGAATTTCCATGCGTCGTTTCCGACGATGCATAATAGGCCGCATTTCGGGAGTTCACTATACGTTATGCCCCAATGTGCCATGAACAGGCATTCTCTCGCTCCAGCGACTGCCAGCTGCCCAAGGAGGCAACATGAAGCCATCCGACCTGATAGACATCGTGGATCGATACTGCACGGACGCCGGAGGAATAATTACGCACCCGGCGAGCTATCTCAGTGCGCTCAACTTGGATGACCGCGCCCTCTTCATTCGAGGGGCAACATACTTTGTACTCTCCGTCGGCGTTGTCTTCCTCCTAGCCGTGCCCGTGTTTTGGAAGCATGGCAGGACCATCTCGCCGGAAATGCATCAATTTTTTGGACTGTTCTTGTTGCTTGTGCTCGGAGTTGTGTACCACATCTCTTTCAAGTTACTGGGAGGCTCCGGCACGCTTCGGCAGACGCTCGGCGCGTACGGGTTTGTGGCAGGAACACTCGCGCCTGTTCACGCTGTCCTCATGTATCCGTCCGCCCTCAAGTTTGGACCGGAGTTCGTTCTATTAACATCCGCTCCTGCCATCCAAGCCGCCACCAAGAATATTGATCCCAGTGTCTCCAACGTGACCTTTCTCGCGTCCAACATGATGGTGACAGGATTGGTGGAGCCAATTGTGGGACTCCTCATAGCTGTTCCGACCTTCGCTGCCGTTCATCGGATGGGATATTGGAGGTCGTTTGTATCCTTACTGGTGCCCCTGGTTCTCGTGTTCTTCTTTCTGATCGGCGTGGCCTCGTAGCGTTTAGGCGGAGTCGCAGTTGAGGCCTAACCCTTCGTTCCTCCCGACTCGCTACGGCAGGCTTCGCCCACCTCCGCGAGCAGGTGAACTTACACCTTAGGTGCCAATGAGCGCGCTTGTGTACCAACTTGCCAAGACTTGCGCGTGGCCGTCCCGGCGCCTCTTGAATCTTGAAGATAGGGTGGATTCCAAATAATGACTAAAACGCTTGAGCAGCTTTACGCTGACCACCATGGCAAAGTCTCGGATAGGTGGTCGCTTTATCTATCGGAGTACGACAGATTATTTTCAGCTTATCGTGATCGTCCGATTCGAATGCTGGAGATTGGAATCCAGAATGGGGGGTCGCTGGAAATCTGGAGCAAATTTTTCCCAAATGCCGAAAGGATTGTGGGCTGTGACATAAACCCAGCCTGCGCAGTGCTGCAGTTCGAAGATCCAAGGGTCGCCGTCGTTGTGGGTGATGCCAATACCGAAGAAAACAAGCAGAAAATACTGAGTCATTCTTCCAACTTTGATCTGATTATTGATGACGGGTCTCATCAATCTCATGACATCGTCCGCTTATTTGCGCATTATTTTACTCATCTCAATGATGGTGGAATATTCGTAGCGGAAGATCTGCATTGCAGCTATTGGCAGGAGTTTCAAGGAGGGCTGTTTTATCCCTATTCCTCGATTGCTTTCTTTAAGCGACTGGCTGATGTCGTAAACCACGAGCATTGGGGTGTTGAAAAAGCGCGTCGCGCAATCCTGCAAACATTCGCCAGCAAGTATGGCGCAAGCTTCGATGAAAAGTTGCTCGGTCACATACACTCGATCGAATTCATCAACTCGATCTGTGTAATAAAAAAAATGCAACCGACAGCCAACGTTCTTGGTCGTCGCGTCATTGCGGGATCGGTTGAACTCGTCGCTTCCGGTCATTTGCCATTACATGGGAGCCCCTGCCTACGCCTGGATCAAATGGGAAACGAATGGTCAGCGAGAAACGTGTCTATTGAAGAAGAGCTGCCGATAAGGATTCAGCAGCTCATTGAGTTGAATCAAGCGCTTGCTGACCGGGACCGACAAATTGCCAGCCTCACCCAAGCGCTTGCCGAGCGAGACCGGTAGATTGCCGCCTCACTTCCGGAAAATGGCGGGGAAATCTCGGACTAGTGATCGACACGACCTCGGAGGTCTTCAAACGGCACTAGCACAGCCACGCGATATGCAGGGCGCGCCCTGAGCCCCTCATACCATGCGCAAACGTTCGGGAGTTCGGGTATCGATATACCCATCTCAAAGTATCGATAGAGTGAAGTCGCCACTGGAATATCTCCCATCGAGAAGTTCTCGCCTGCGACAAAAGCCCTGCCTTGTAGGTGCTCATCCAAGAGAGCGAAGTGCTTCTCACATTGCGTCATGGCTGCCTCGATCAGCTTGACGTTTCGATGCTTCTCCGGGGTTCGAAAGAATCCCCAGAACAGCTTCATGAATTCCGGTTGCAGCGTTGCCAGCATCCAATCCATCCATCGATCAGCCAGCGACCGTACCCTAGGATCACTCGGCCAGAGAGAGCCTGCGCCATAGGTCGCCGCCAGGTATCGAATGATCGTATGCGACTCCCAAATAGCTAGGCCATTGTCTTCGAGCACCGGGATGCGCCCGTTCGGATTGAGCGCGAGAAACTGCGGGGTTTCGAGTCCTCTGAATCGACCGCCGACTTCAAGGTGCTCATATTCCAGACCGAGTTCCGCCATCGCCCACATCACCTTCTGGACATTGAACGCGCTGCGCCGACCCCAGAGCCTCAATTTGGAAATCCTCCATTCGGATTTGCTAATCAGTCGGCGCTCAGGTGAAGGTCCCTGATCACCCGCGCCCAGCGCTCGGTCTCGCCGCGGATGAAGGCATCGATCTCCTCGGGGGAGCCGCGCATGACGACGACCCCTATCTTCTCAAGACGATCGATGACCTCGGGCGACATGAGCGCCTTGGCGACCTCGGTGTTTAAGCGGTTGATGACCTCCCTCGGCGTGGCCGCCGGGACCACGAACCCGAACCACTGAACTGCGACGATTTCCGGCGGGAAGCCCGCCTCGACGACCGTTGGGACGCCGGGCAGTTCTTTCAGGCGCACTTGGGTATTGACGGCGAGCGCCTTGAGCTTTCCCGACTTGACATGCGGAATTGCAAACGTGCTGGTGAGGACCATGAGCGAGAGTTGACCGCTCAACAGGTCCGGTATCACCTGCGGCTGCCCTTTGTAAGGAACGAACGCCAGCTCGATCCCGGCGGCGTCCGCGAACAGCAAGGCGCAGAGGTGACTGAAGCTGCCGGTCCCGGCGTGCCCCGCATTGAGTTTTCCGGGCCGCGCCTTGGCATACTCGACGAATTCCCTCAGCGAGTTCACCGGCAAGGTGCTCGGCACGACGAACACGTTCGGTGTCGCTCCGATCAGCGCGGCGCCGGCGAAGTCGGCGGCCTTGAACTTGGAGTTGGGATCGAGCGCCGGGTTAACGGTAAGGAACGGCGCGCCCATCATCAAAGTGTAGCCGTCCGGCGGCGCGTTTCGAGCGAGTTGCGCGCCGATGTTCCCGCTCGCGCCGGGCTTGGGCTCCACCAGGATCGGCTGGCCCCAGTTCGCGGCGAGCTTGTCGGTCACGGCGCGCGCGACGAGATCGACTGCGCCGCCCCCAGGGAAGGCGACGATCACGTGCACCGGCCTCTCCGGGTAGCCCGCGGCATGCGCAGCTGCGGCTGCGAGCGCGAGCGTCGCGATGGCGACCGGGATGCTCAGGCGTCGTTTCACTGCTTCGCTCACGAGGTTTGCACGTGAGTTCGGCACGATTTCTCGTGCTGCGCGCTCATTTGAAGAATCGCAAGATACCCTCCGTAGGCGAGCGCTAGGCCCGCGGAAATTTGAACGACGCGGACCACGAGGTCCAGCATTGCAGGCAGCCATTCCATGATTTGGATCTCCTATCGACGAGTGCGGGTTCAGTCTACGGCCCAGCCGACCTATGCAGCAATATCAAATCGTGTAAAGTAGAATTGCTACTTTTGCATAAGGGGAAGCGCATGGACCTGAAAGGCCTGCGGGCGTTTTGCAGCGTGGCCGAATCCGGCAGCTTCAGCCGCGCGGCAGCGGCACTCGGTGTGGCGCAGTCGGTGTTGAGCCGGCAGGTTTCTGCGCTCGAAATCGAGTTGGGGGCACGGCTCTTCTACCGCTCCGGGCGCGGGGTGACTCTGACCGACCTAGGCGATGCCGTCCGTCAGCGTGCGAAATCCTTGCTGATGGATTCGGAGCAGCTGCTGCTGGAGGCGCGCGGCGTCCGGGACAATCCCGCTGGGACGGTGGACTTCGGGGTCGTGCCCGCGATCACGCACCCGCTGGTGGGTCGCCTGTTCGAGCGGCTGAGGCACGACTACCCCCTGATACGGTTGCGTGTGTACGAAGCCTACAGTGGACAGATCGAGGACTGGTTGGCGAACGGTCGGATCGAGATCGGCCTGTTCCATCGCTTTCGTGCCGGCAAGGTGCGCGGCGCGGAGAAAGTGCTCCAGTCCGAGCTGATGCTGGTGAGCCCGCGAGGCCACCCGGCGACGCGGCACAAGGAAGTCCCGTTCCGCGCCCTCGGCGGCCTGCCGCTCGCGATACCCCTGCGCCCGACCGCGCTTGTCTCCGCGCTGGCCGATCTAGCGGCGCGACAGCGCATTCAGTTGAACATCGCGCTGGAAGGAAGCACAGCGACGATCATCATGGAGGCAGTTGCGCGCTCGGGCCTATGCGCGGTATTTGCGCGGCACTACGCGGAAAGGCAAATGAAATCCGCGGAAATCTCGGCCTCGCGCATCGTCAAGCCGACGATCGTGCAGACGACATGGCTCGCGCTTGGTACGCAGCGCTCTGCCACGGTCGCCGCGCGCGTCGTCGTAAGGCTGGTGCGCGAAATCATGCTCGAGAAACGCACGTAGGATTCGGAACCACGAGGACGGATTTCAAAGGGACGATGGCATTTGCTGCCGCGTGGCGTCCAACTTCAGTGTTCTCGCGAGCCACGACGAGACGATCACCTGGACCGCTTCCTCGCGCCCGTTGTAGAAGTGATCGCAGCCGGAAACGATTTCCACGTCGCACGGACCGCCCGAGCGCGCCTTGAATTCCTCGGCGGGGTAGTTCTCCCGCGGCTCCCGGTCGCCGCGGACGTAGAGCACCGGGCATTTCACCCGGGGCGCGAGGGCTAGACCGTCGGGCGTATCGTTCAGGCGGTCGAGGTAGCTCTCGGCGCTGATCGCATACCACCAACCCGGCATGAGCATCAGCTCGCGTCCGCGGCCCGCTGCGACGAGTTCCCTCGCTCTTGCGCTGAATTCCTCGATGCGGTCCTGCGCCATGAGGCCCGCGCGGCTGGTGCGCTGCATGATGTCCTTGCCGCCCAGATGCGCGGACAGCAGGACGAGCGCGGGCGTCCGCGGATGGTCGGCGACGTGGCGCACCCCGAGCATGCCGCCGTTGCTGTGGCCGACGATCACCGGGTGCGCAAAGCCGCGCCCGGCCAACCAGTGCGCCGCGCTGCGGTTGTCCTCGATGTCCTCGCTCGCGCGCTGGAACGCGCCCCCCTCGGGGGTGCGGCTCGCGCGCGTGGAGAGGATGTCGTGTCCGCGCCGGTTGAACGCGAGGCAGGCGAGGCCGAGCTCGGCGAGCGCCGGCGGCAGGAAGCGCATTGCGCCAACGTAGAAATTCATGGTGTTGCCGTGGAACAGCAGCGCGGCGCCCTTCGCCTTGCCCTCGGGCTCGTAGTACAGCCCGTCGAGGGGAGAGGTGTCGGTGAGGATGGAGACCAGCTCCGCGCGCATGCGGCTACGCGGGTATGACCGGAAGGAGCAGGTGAGCCTGCCGTTTCGCGCCGAAGTGCAGCGTGACGTTCCCGCCGAAGACCGAGGGCGGCCGGTCGGTGGGGTCGTCGTGGATGAAGGGCCCGCAGCCGCGCATCGGGTTCTTCATGTTCGAAAGCGACGCCGCCTCACCGCCGTGCTCGTAATCCTTGCCGCGTATCGTCAGCGCGACGCGGTAGCCCGCCGGCACGACGATGCAGGTCGGCCAGATCTCGACGTCGAGCTCGTAGACTTCCCGGGGAGCGAGCGGCTGCTTCTCGTCGTGGGTATGGAGGGGGCGATAAGGCAGCGAGCGTTTCGGATCGAGTTTCCTGTGCGAGGCGCGCAGCCAGCCCTGCCCGATCGGCGTGCGCGGGTCGAGCGCGCCCTGGAAGGAGACCTCGCTTCCTTTCGGGTCGAACACGCGCAGCACCGCGAAGATGTCGGTGTCGGCGGTCGACGAAGAGACGAAGAGCTTCAGCGCGGAGGGCCCGGTGACCTCCATCTCTCGCTCGAGAGGCGGCGTCGAGAAGCTTACCCCCTCGCCCGTCGCCGGATAGGTAACGAAGCCCTCGGACGAAGGCTGCGACGACAGACTCAAGCCTTCCATGCTCAGATAGAAGCGCGTCCACTTGGTCCGCGCGAGCGGCCACTCGTTCTCATGGCGCAGGACGAATTTTTCCCCCGGGTGGCGCACCTGCAGCTGCACGCGCGGCTGCCTGTCCCAGCCGTTGTCCTCGCCCTTCAGGAAGTGATCGAAGAAGCGCTTCTGCAGCTTCACGCCGTAGTCGGTGTAGAACGGCGCCCAGTGCGAGCCGCCGTGCACCTCCAGCCATTTCTGCTTCGAGGCGGCTCCGGCGAAGCCCTCGAAGTTGCCGCGCGTGTGCAGGCCCTGCCCGCCCCAGTTCGCCGCCGAGAGGAGCGGCACAGTGACCCTGGAAAGATCGGGGCTGCGCTCGGCGTAGTACGCGCCCCAGAGCTCGCGCGACAGGAACGACTGCCACATGTCCTCGCGGTTCTTCTCCAGCTCCGCGGGCGAAAGTGTCTCGGGGCCGCACACCGTCTCGCCGGTGACGCTGCTCTTCGC
>Ga0137403_10006940_pt1 | contig 12881 bp, 9 predicted proteins | sample CZOMad2_1_16fung_FD_122057 | JGI IMG/M metagenome (GOLD analysis project Ga0137403, IMG submission 122057) | Vadose zone soil fungal communities from Angelo Coast Range Reserve, California, USA - CZOMad2_1_16fungal (Hybrid Assembly) | ecosystem: Environmental > Terrestrial > Soil > Vadose zone... | reverse complement strand
TCAATCGCGCCTTCACTCAGCGACTTCGTCACGTCCGGAATCACCAGGTTCAAATCAAAATCTATGGTGTTGCCAAATCCCTGGCACCTGGGGCACGCGCCAAAAGGATTGTTAAATGAAAACAGCGGCGGCTCCGGCTCTTCATATTTAATGTGGCAGTTCTTGCATTCGAAGCGATGGCTGAATCGCCACTGCATTAATGTCACGTTCATTGCCAAATCATCAAAATCAGCGTCGGACGCGGCATCTATTTCGGGCTGTGGCGGCGGCGCCACTTCAAACACCGTCTCTCCCGCCTCGCGATATCCTGTCTCCAGCGCGTCCACAATTCTTGTCCGCTGATCTGGCCCCACGACGATACGATCAATCAGCACATACACCGGCCGGCTGAAATCGATATCCAGCAGCGACTCCGGCGTCGCGAACTCAAAGATCTTTCCGTTCTGGAAGAGCCGGCCAAAACCTTTCTTGCGCAGATCGAAGAGGCGTTCGCGCAGCGCACTCATTGCTGTTTCAGAAATCGCCGCAGCTTTTGCCGACTTGCGGCCACGCGTTTTCTTTTCCGGCTTCGCCGTCGCCGGCGTCACCGCCTCCACCGGGAAGAGCACATTCAGCCGCGCGCCTTCTCCCAAAGCCAGAATGGTCTGTGCCACTTCGTCGACAGTATCTTTCTTTACTTCCTGTCCGCAGTTCCGGCAAAAAGTCCGGCCCACGCGCGCATAGAGCAACCGCAGGTAGTCGTAAATTTCCGTGGCCGTGGCCACCGTCGATCGCGGATTGCGCGTCGTATTCTTCTGCCTTATGGCAATCGCCGGAGCAATGCCATCAATCAGGTCAACGTCGGGCTTCTCAATGCGTTCCAGAAACTGCCGCGCATAAGCCGAAAGCGACTCCACATAGCGCCGCTGGCCCTCGGCATAAATCGTGTCAAAGGCCAGCGAGCTCTTGCCGCTCCCGGAGACGCCCGTCACCACCGTCAACGCATTGTGCGGAATCTCAAAATCAATGTTCTTGAGATTGTGGACCCGCGCTCCGCGCACAACGATGCTTTCGCTCTCCGTGACTTTCGGTTTCTTCGTTACTGTTTCAGATACAGCCATGGTTACCCGATTGTTGCTCTTCTCCGTGCCTCTGTGTCTCCGTGGTAGGTGGTACCTGTCCTCGTCGGACAACGCTCCCAATACAGTCCCGGCGAGTGAGGCGCAATCCTTTATTGTAATTGGTTTTCGCACCTAAATTCATCCGCCCCTCCGATCAGTGTCATCTGTGTTTATCAGTGGTAAGGTTTTGCTCTTCTCCCTCTCTTTCCGATCCGCGACAATCCGCGTTCATCTGCGGTAAGCACTCCTTAGTCCGATCAGTGTCATCCGTGTTCATCAGTGGTAAGCTTTTTTCCGGCCTTTGCTTTCTCCGTGTCTCCGTGACGGGGCCCCCGGCACGCGCGCTTTTCGCGTGCTGGGGTGGGTACCTCCGTGGTGGGTTTTGGTTTTCATCCGTGTTCATCAGTGGTAAGCCTTTCCGGCAAAACCACTTTCTGCTCCATGCCCAGTCCCAGTCTTCCCACCAGGCTCTTCAGTTCCAGCACCTCAATCGGACAATCCAGCCAGTTATGGCTCCAGCACACAATCAAATCGCATCCCGTCAGCGAATGGCCGTGGAACAGAAAATTCCTGCTCTCATGTTCAAATTCAATCTTCACCAGTTGACACCGGTCGCGTTCTACTCGGCGTAACGCTTCGCAATCGGGAAATCCCGTTTGCACGCGGGTCACATAAAATCCCAGTGACCGGGCCACGCCGCCAAATAGCAACACCACTCCCATTTCGTTAATCGGAGCGCACATCAGCGGGGAATCAAGCAGTGGCTCCCCATACATGGGCTGGCCTACCATAATTTTGGGACGCAGAATCATGTCTTTCGTTGGCCCGGATGTCCTGTTTCTTGCCCTGGCCAGCTGATAATGTGCCGCCACGATGTCCAGTACATCTTTGAACTCCCCATCCAGCCCTTCGCGTTTGGCAAATTCCATCATCAGCAGGGGTACGCGGGTCCAGCTTCCTGCACGTCGTATCAGCGGACGCACGCTGTTCTTGCTCCGCTTGTCATATTCCTCCATCGTGGGCGCCTTCCCCAACTCGCGGACGACCTGCGCCCAGCCCAGGAACAGGGTTTTCAGCTTTACTTCATACCCGGCGCCAAGTGCTTCCATCCCGCAGGCGTCCAGCGCTTTCACATGGGTGCCAAAAGTCTTCCGGATATCGTATTTGTTGATGTTGCTATGTTTACGCAGCTCGCTGCTGCTGGGTGTATGTCCCAGCCTGGCCGCGCATTCGTTAATGGCAGCAACCACTTCTTCTTTCGTCACGATTCGCTCCCGTAAGGCCACCCGCATCCCGGGTGCCCGGCTGATTACTCTGAGATTTTTGTGGCGCATGGCCGTGGACCCACGCCGAATGGGCACTCTTGTCTGTGGCCTTTTTGGCTTGCAGGGGCAGAGAAGCATGCCAAAACATGCATACCGACTGACATAAGCAGAACTTTCCCGCTTTTGGCTAAAGGCTATTGACTAAGTGCTAAGGGCTGATTCTTTCGGTCCGAGCCAAATACCAAGTACCCATTACCCATTACCGCAGATGAGATATTCCCGCTCTGGCTAAAGGCTAAGTACGAATGGCTGGTCTTTCTGTCTCTACACAATCTGTGACCCATACGGTGGGCCGGCTATGATCGCGTGGGTGCAGGCCTTTTCGGGTTTCCCGCCTCCACCTTGGGGATTCCCGGATCGCTAAACCGGCTTCGCTCCTGCTGCCAGTCTAGGGACGGTTCGCCGCTGCCGCTCCCGGCGAGAACCTTAAGCGCATCTTAAACGAAAGGCGAACAGAAGTCAATAGGCAAGTTGAGAACTTTTCACCGCGTTTGGGCGGCAATGCTCATCGCACATCCAAAGGATTCTGAATGGAATCAAGGATTTCCTTCAAGTCAGAGTTCTTGATGAAGAAATAAAACGTGGAATCCACAACCTGTAGCAGTCTATTTTGCGAGTCATAGTCGATGATCGGTGGAGAGATTGATTTGACCGATTGTAAATTGGCAAGACCTGCCAAAAGATTACTCATGTCAGAGGCCCGCACATCATCGCCGCGATGATGGATGGTGCGGATTCGGTCGTGAATGTCGGACCGCCGCATGCCAGATGCAATTCCATCGTAGCCGCTTTCAAGAACTACACGCACGAGATAATAGGGTAGGTAGAGGGGCGGAAGGTCACCTTTTGCCCCTCCCGTTGTGTGCCCTGCGGCGATTGCTTCAAGGGCGCGCTGGTGGCGAGCTGCATAATCAAGCGCCTTGACCCTCATTGTTTTCCCTAGTTTCTCCATGTCCGCCACTTCAACCGTTTGGTCTTGCGTCTCGAAAATTTCAGCTTCACTGCAAATACCCTTTAGTAATTCTTGGAACACACCAATGCTCGAAAAAGACGCTTGAGTAGTGGCCACCAATATTTCATCGGAAAAGGATATTCTGAGAACCTCGGCCCCCTTTCGAGCGACCCGCTGAAAATCCACTTCTGTCCACGGCTCGACGGGAATTTCGACTACTCTGTCCAAAAGATCACCATTGAACTGGGCCATTCGGTTTTTTTCACGCCAAACTCCGAGCACGACGAAGCGCACTCCCAATTCCTGAAATGCACGCAGGTCAAAAGCAAACTGTTTCTGAATGTCGTCATTTAAATAGTGGAAGTTTTCGAGGATTATCCACTTTGTTGATCCAACCTTTTTTAGGAGTTCAGCAATGTGCTGTGGCAGCTCCAGATTGATTGGAACTTCTTCGTACTGGCTTTCACTCCCAGAACCGGCTTTGATACCACCTTCTGTTCCTGCCTCACCCGAACCGAAAAGCGGAATTAACGCCTTAACCTTGGCACTGAACCCAACATTTGCTTCGCTAGATCGCTTTTCGCTCCCTCCGGTAGTGATACGAATTCCAGAGCCTGCCAAGATCGTGTGGTAAATATCCAAAACCGTCGTCTTCGGCGTCAGGCTAACAAGTAAATTCTTGTCATATGGCAAATATTTAGATACGAGAGCGGTCTTCCCCTGCTTCGAAGACCCATAGACAATAATCTGTTTGTCAGAGTTCAATGCCTCTCTGAAACGAGTATCGACCTCGTCACGTTCAACATATGAGCGAATTGGTTTGGCGCTTACACCAAAGACTTCTTCAAGCTTTGCCAAGATTAATTCTCTTCCTCGCGATCTTCAGGATAACTGAGAATGTACCAATACTCACCATCCAGCGTTTTCCGGACGCGAACCCGATATCCCTCAATGCTGTATGTGACGGCGGCAGACATCCCTGGGGCACCACCATGCGGTGAGAAGCCGTTCCAATCCTTCAAAGCCACAATCTGAGCGCCTACCTCATCGCGCTGAATTCTTGTAAAGCCTAGATCAGCCGCTTTAGATTTTAACTCTTCCAAGGTCATAAAATTAATCGGTCGAAATCTTCGAATGGCGCGAGTTTCTAACCTCGTCGTTCAACTATCGCCAGTTTCTAAAACATTACCTGATTTTTTGGCTTGGTCAAGTTTCCGCTAAAATAGCGGACTGTCCTCCAAGAGGCGCAAAATATTTACCAAATTATCTCGGCGAAAATATCGAATATCTTCCTCATTTACATACTCTCCGCGCCTCTTATTTTCTATAGGCAATTCATAGTATCTCTGACAAAAAATGGCGAGGAGAGCCGATTCCAATTTCTGCCAGGTCCTGACGCTTGGGCGCGAATCGCTGTTAAGTAAATAGACGCCAATTTGTTTTACACCGCGCACATCGCCAAATATCGCCATAGCCTTAGCAACCGCCGATGCGGCGGGTCTCCTTGCACCTTTGCCGGTAGTTCCAATGTATAAAATGTGGCTGCGTCTGCCACTGCGGTATTTAAACTTCTTGTTAGCGACAAGAATATATACCAAGCGCTTCTTCCACATCCTACTGCGGTCGATTGTTAGAGCAGATTCTTTGGATACACGCACTCTTAGTGTTCGTGCTTTGCGCATGAGGCATATATTGCCCGAACTCACCTGTAGGCACAAGTGGAAATGGCGGATGGGCGGGTGGCCCGCCCTTTCCGCTGTTTCTTTAACTAACGACACCGTGGGTGGCCCCATCCTTTCGCGGTTTTCGCGAACCGTGGGATTCCATACCGTCAGCCCATGTTGCTCTTCCGGGCATTCTCAAATGCACACGAAGAGCCAGTGTGTTGGCCGACCAAACTCTCATTGCCGAAAACTTGAAACAAATTTAAAGGGAAGGATCCGTTTTCTACGTTCTCCCATTAACAGGGTACAGGCCGAAGAACGCAGACACTTCGTGATCGCTCTCCGGCTACTTTGTGAGCCCCTGATGATGAATGGAGTTGATATGAAAATCCTTGTTTTAGCGTTCAGCACGGTGACCCTGATCTGGAACGCCGCCCCGACCATGGCCCAGAGTCGAATCTCCGATTGTGATGCGGCCCTTTCGAAAGATTATTACTCATATGCCTCCAAAAAAAATCTGTTTGAAGATTATCTTAAGTCCATTGATCAGGAAACCTATAGCAAACTGACGCAAAACAATAAGTTCTTTCTAGAGGGCATTAGCCAATACGGTCCTTTTAAGGTGGGAGACGATTACAGCAGCTTTGATGAAAAGCGGAATAAGTACCTTGAAACGGTGCACTACACGCGTACGCGCGAGGAAGCAATTAATATCATCCAATTGACAACATCTGAGCGAGCTTACACGGCGTACGAAAGCTGCCTACGCACGATCGGAGAAGGAGGTGGCTTACTCGTGTGGGCTAGCAAAGAAGGTCCTGACCTCATCGACCTTCACGTGAAATATGCCAACCCGGCCAATGTAAAGAGTATATTGTTGACCGGAGACCTTTCCGGCGGCACTGTCGCTGGTGCGCCCTCTGGAAAGGTGTGGCCCGACCACAGCCTACTTCACTTAAGCGATCCGGCAAAATGGGGCGTCAACCAAGAGAAAGTATTTGCTGTACGACCTGAACCCGGAGTTACCGACACACGGATTACCGTTAGGCCCGATGACGGTGCTGCCCCGATAATTCTGCACTTCCGCCGGGCTGATGCCGAGTTGACGCTGGATTTTGTCGGCACACATGATGTGCTGCGGCATCTGAATCAGAGCAGCCCAACGGTGGTTTCCCCCGACAACAATGAAAATAGGGGTAATTGCCCCAACATGGTTGGGCGCGATAGCGGCAAATACTGCATTTCCCGAACGCCCGTCTCATTTTCTGTTGCGCCTCCGTTATTTCTCAAAGACGCGACCGGTCTTTGCACCGGGGGAGGGTGTCCGTTCGGTAGTTGGTCTCACGTTGCGGCGGTGGATGTTGGGGAGCAAAGCGCCACCGCTGCATTCGACAATCATGGTTCGGCGGTTTCGCTTGCTATCCTGGTGAACATTTGGGAGCACGTCGGGAAGGATCAATGTGGTGGGACGCAAGGACCGTTGCCAATCCGATTCGGGCAATCGGTGGTATTCTCGGCGTCCGATGAGTGCATGCCAATCGCCGTTCTGCATTGGAAACGGTCCGTAGGGGATGACCAAGGGGTGATGGCTTTCGGGCAGCCGACCGGTGCAGGAGGCAAGTTGACGCGAACGAGCACGACTTCCGGGGGCGGCGTCACCTCAGCGGGATACACAATCTCCAAGTGATTGATTGGATAAAAGGCGGGTGGCCCACCCATCCCCTGTTTTCTTTAACTCACCATACCGGTGGGTGCCCCACGCCTTCGCGCGTTTTGACGAAGGGTGGGAATCCAAATCGTTTGCCGCACCTGAATCCAGTCCTGCGTAACGCGACGGCTGGATTGAATTAGGATTTCTAAATACCGGCGTAACTAGCGATCTCTCGCGTCGCCAGCTAAACTTTTTTCATGTCGCCAACAAACTGGATACGCGTGCACGATGCTCTGGGGGCGATCATATTCCTTGCCCTCTTTTCCTTTTGCATTCGGGCCTTTACGTGGTTCGAGCGCCGTTTCATCAAGTTCGAATAGCTCTCAGGGTGTGTGAGCTCTACGCTACCCGGCCGGTGGCCCGTTCCTCTCTTGCTTTTTCTTGAACTAACAATACCGTGGGTGCCCCACGCATTCGCGGTTCTTGCGAAGGATGGGATTCCACACCGTTCGCCGCAGCCTTCCTAATTCCGCAACAGTCGCGATCCCGCATCCACAATAAGCCATGTATCAAGGCACGACTGGAGTCACACAAGGTTAGCGATACTGTCATGGCAACGAAGATGAAGCGCCGTAGGCGCGACGACAGGTTAGCCCAGCACGTCCCCGAGGCGCGTCAGGCGCGCTAAGGGGTAAGTGCTGGGTAAAGGAAAGAATCCCATTCTTCCTTACGCCGTAGGCTCGCGCGCAGCGCAGCGGAGCGCAAACAGGAAACGTTCGACGCTTGGCGCTGTAATACATTTCCGCAATCTTAAGAACGTTCTAACCATAAGCCTTCTAGAAGATCGACAAGCACTGAAGCCTCACTCCTAACATCTTTTGAGTTAGCTTAAGCCTGACCTAAGGCTAATTAGTGCGCAGCCACTCACATCATGCAGGAGTGCTACGAGCATCTCACAATCCACGGAAGACCATGAAGTGCCTCCGTACCACGTTTTTCTAATTCCTCGGAGGAGACTATCCATGAATTCACACGTTCTCTGTTTCTCCCAGCGGATCTTGTCCACAATGCTGTTGTTAGGTGGCACGCTCCTATCAGCGCAGGAGCTACCCGGTGATGCCGTGACTGCCAAAACTCCAATCACCTTTTCCACGGAATTTGCGAGCGGGGATTTTGACCTTTCGGCATCTTCACTTGTCGTTGGAGATTTCAACCGCGATGGCCGGCTGGATGTGGCAGCCCTGGAATTCCCGTTCGTCACCACTGATCCGGGAACAGTGCTTATCAACCTGGATGTGCCCACCCAGCAAGCCAGTGCTAGCTATACGGTTGGCCCAGGCTCAGACGAAATCCTGACTGCGGATTTCAATCACGACGGCAACCTGGATCTGGCTGTTGCCAATTCCACTGGCAACACAGTCAGCATTCTGCTTGGCAACGGAGACGGCACGTTCCGTCCGGCGAACGACATTATTATCGGAGGTCACCCCAGGGCCATAGCGGCAGCCGATTTCACCCGCGACGGCTTTGCTGATCTGGCTGTAATCGACTGTATCCCTAATGTTAAATGCAACTTGTTAATTTATCGCGGTAACGCCAGCGGCAATCTCACGATATGGCAGAAGATCGGTTTACCCGGTGCGCCCAATATGGCCAAGGGATTGATGGTCACCGCCGATTTCAATATTGATGGCCGTCCTGACCTCGCTCTGGTGGCTGGAAACACTCGGGCGATGATATTTACTGATAATGCTTTTGGCAAACTGCAATTGCGCTCACAATTCACGCTGCCTAACGGTAGCGTAGCCGGAAGCATGACTTGGGGTTCGTTTAATCACGATATACTGCCGGACCTCGTTTTCCGCGTCGTTGACAACTGTGGGAGCTCTTGTTCGTTCGCAAATTCCGTTTATGTTTTTCTCAATACCGGAAGTGGCGCTTTTGTGTTGCGCGACCGAATCGGAGTGCATCAAGGTGCAGGTGCTAGTTTGATTGCCGTGACCGACGTAGACGGCGACAACATCCAGGATTTCGTAACCGTCAGCCAGGATCATAGCAATGCTTTTGTGCAGTACTCTCTGGGCCATGGAGACGGAAAGTTCGATCCGCCGGTGACTGTTTTCCGGCTGCCTTTTCGCCCGGACCTTCCCAACAACGGTGGCTTTGTGACCCCGACCGGTCTTATTGCGCGCGATGTGAATTTCGATTCACGGCATGACATAGCTGACAGTAGTCTTGACATCGGCACCGAGCAAGCTGGGTGGCAAATTTGGGCCAATGAAAATGCGCGTACTAACTGCCCTCCACCGAACTCATCGCGGTTGCAGGCTAAGATCTGCTCTCCGGCGGCCAATGCGACCGTGGGAGCCACGTTGACCGTAACTGGGTCTGGAAACTCTCCCGCCGGGGTAAAAAGAATGGAGTTGTGGGTTGATGGCAAGAAGCGCTTTGAAGAGTGGAACGATCAGCTCCGCGCCACCATATCGCTCACGCAAGGGCGGCATCAGATCATCGTGCAGGCAATCGATCAGGATGACTCTTTCAGGCCTACTCCTATATTTGTGACCGTACAATAATCTTTTCCGGTATTTGCTTCGATAGAATGGGTATAACATTGCCCGTCGAAATACGGCGGGCATTTTTATTTATGTGACTGCAAGACGCTCTTCACCGAAATAATTTGACATTCCCTTTAGCGTTCCCGCTTTTTCTTTAGCTCACCACACCGTGGTTGCCCACGCCTTCGCGCCTTTGCGGAGGATGGGATTCCACACCGTTCGCCACACACGTTTCGAACCTTCGTCGCAAAGCAACTTCGAGGGACCTTGCTGCAGTATGAGATGATGCAGCCAGGAGGCTTTTGCTGATTCGTGTCCTCATTCACTTCTGAAGTGGCGCAAAAATGTCCGCGTTGTGCGCGGGAAATCCCCGCGGGAGCGTTGGAGTGTCCGCAATGCCGCACTTTGGTCCATGGTGACCAGGTAGAGCAACTGGCGGCGCACGCGCGTTCGCTGGAAGCGCATGGCGACCTTGCGGCTGCCCGCGAACGCTGGCTGGCCTGTTTGCCGCTTCTGCCGCCGAAGTCGGAGCAGGCGGAGTGGATACGCAACCACGTCCGCGAATTGGAGTCCGGCGCTTCGCCGCAAACCGGTCATACAGGTTCGGCGCCGCAGTGGGCCAAAAGGCTGGGACCGCTGGGGCCGATCTTGCTGGCGCTGCTGAAATTTAAATCGCTTTTCAGTTTTGTCGCGTTCTTCGGTTTTTACTGGACCATCTGGGGACCGAAGTTTGGCATCGGTTTTGCCGTGCTGATCTTGATTCACGAGATGGGGCATTTCATTGACATCAAGCGCCGCGGCCTGCCCGCTGACATGCCCATGTTCCTGCCCGGTCTGGGTGCTTATGTGAAGTGGAACGGGCTGGGTGTCTCGCTGGAAACGCGCTCTGCCATCAGCCTGGCGGGGCCGTGTGCCGGAGCGCTTGCCGCCGGCCTTTGCGCTTTGTTGTGGTTTCAAACCGGCTATGGACTCTGGGCCGCGCTGGCTCGCACCGGCGCATGGTTCAACGCGTTGAATTTGATTCCGCTGTGGATCTTCGACGGCAACAGCGCCGCCAATGCTCTGAGCAAGCTGGAACGCGCCGTGGTTCTGCTGGTGAGTGCGGCGCTGGGCTATGCGCTGGGCGAATGGGTCTTCGGGCTGGTCGCGGCCGGAATGGTCATACGTCTGTTTACGCGCGACGCTCCCGACGAGCAAAGCAATCCGACCGCTGCTTACTTCGTCGCGGTACTGACCGGGCTGGCCTTAGTGCTGTGGCTGGTGCCAGGACAGGGAAATGGATTGCGCTAGCGTCGGCCGTCCCGAAAGTTGCCACATGACTTTTTGTGTCGCCAATGCCGAATCACACGGGAGTGTAAGCTGGTAAGTGGCCGCCATGGAGCGAAAATCCGTTCGCAACCTTGCCATCATCTACGTTGCTGCCTGGATGCGCTCGTTTGGCATTGGACTGCTGGGCGTCGTGCTCGGCGTCTTTCTTTATCGTGAAGGATTTTCTTCCATCGCCATCGGACTGGTGATTGCCGCCGGTCTGGCCGGAGCGGCCACCGGCACGGTCTTCATCACCTTCAAGGCCGATCGTCTGGGCCGGCGGCGAACGCTCTTCGTCCTCTCGCTGCTGACCGCGATTGGATCGCTTCCACTGATCTTTCACTTCGGCGTTCCGGCGATGGTCGTGGTTGCATTCGTGGGAATGCTGAACGGCATGGGCACGGACAGAAGTCCGGCGTTTGCCTTGGAGCAGGCGACCATACCGGGATTGGTTCCCGACGAAAAACGCACCTGGGCGCTGGCCTGGTACAGCGTTGTGCTGGACGCCAGCGGGGCTGTAGGTGCACTGGCCGCCGGCATTCCAATTGTTGCGCAAAAATGGTGGAGCGTAGATCTTGCCCACTCCTACCGGCTTCTGTTTATCGGATATGCAGCCATCAGCGTCCTGACCGCTCTGCTGTATCTGCTCTTGTCGCCCGAAGTTGAAATTCGCAAAGCCGGATTGCCGCTGGAGCGGCGGACTGCCATTTCTCCGGAAACAAAATCCACCATCAAGCGGCTCTCCGCGCTGTTTGCCATTGACGCTTTCGGCGGCGGCTTCTTGACCGACGCGCTGGTCTCATACTGGTTCTTTCGGCGTTTCGGCATTGCCGAAAGCCAGCTCGCGGTGCTTTTCTTCACCGTGCATGTGTTGAATGCGCTCTCGCATCTGGGCGCGGCATGGCTGGCGCGACGGATCGGTTTGATCAAGACCATGGTTTTTACTCATCTGCCGTCCAGCATTTTTCTGATTGCAGCGGCGTTCATGCCGTCGCCGCGATGGGCTGTCCTGCTGTTTCTGCTGCGGGAATCGCTGGTGGAAATGGACGTACCCACGCGGCAGTCTTACGTCGCGGCTGTGGTGAAGCCTGAAGAACGGACATTCGCCGCCGGCGTAACCAACCTGGTGCGAAATGGCGCGTGGGCTGCAGCGTCTGCGGTGGCGGGAGTCTTCATGCAGCAGGTGGCTTTTGCCGCGCCGCTCTTGCTGGGCGGCGGATTGAAGATTATCTATGACGGCCTGCTGTGGCGGGCATTTCGACATCTGGCGCCTCCGGAGGAACGCAAAGCTCAGGCCCCGGGCTCGTGAACAAAAAATGAGATGTAACTTCGCCTGCGCTACTGGACTGATACCTGCAAGCAGCCTATCTTGGAGAAATCATGCGCATCTGGGCAATCTTCCTGCTGATTTTTGGGCAAACGTTTTCGATTTCTTGCATTGCACAAACCGTCGAGCCGCAAACTCCCGCCGAGTTGCAGATTCCCGCTGAGTTGCAAACTCCTGCCGAGTTGCAGATTCCCGCTGAGTCGCAGACTCCGGTTTACCGCGTGGACGTTCGCGTGGTGCTGGTGGACGCGCAGGTGCTGAACAAGAAAACCCGGCATGCATCACGTGAATTGAAAAAGGAAGATTTTGAGCTGTACGAAGACAATGTCCGGCAGCAGGTGAGCTCCTTCAGCCAGGATACGCTGCCCCTTTCCGTTGTTTTGCTCTTCGACCTGACCGACAGCGTCAGGCCGGTCTTAAAGTCGCTGGCAGAAGGCGCTTTGGAATCTCTGCAACATCTCAAGCCGGAAGATGAAGTGACTGTGATGGTTTATGCCGCGTCAACGCAGGTGTTGCAGGAGGCGACGACCGATCGGGCGCTGGCAGTGGCCGCAATCGAAAAAGCGAGCCGCATGGAAAGTGGGGAAGCTGCATTTTTTAATGAAGGTATCTTTCAGGCGTCGGAGCAATTGACTAAGGGCAAGAATCCTTCCAGCCGGCGAGTGATTATCTGGCTCACGGACGACGTACCGAATATACCTTCTGAAGATGCCATCCCATTGCGCTACCGCAAAAGCCTGAACGGCGCGATGCCACACACTCAGGCCGATGCGATGCGTTATCTCTTGCGGACCAACACGGTAGTCTGCTCGCTGCTAAAACAAAGCGACCTCTCTGTAAGTGGAGAATCCGGGCTGAGGGCCAAACCGACGGACCGTATGCTCCATCCTCCAGGAGAAGTTTACAAATACGCCACCGCCACCGGCGGCCAGGTGATTGAGTTCAAAAAGAAAGAATTACAGGAAAAACTTGCGTTATTAATCGACGACCTGCGGA
>Ga0137403_10006939_pt1 | contig 12881 bp, 13 predicted proteins | sample CZOMad2_1_16fung_FD_122057 | JGI IMG/M metagenome (GOLD analysis project Ga0137403, IMG submission 122057) | Vadose zone soil fungal communities from Angelo Coast Range Reserve, California, USA - CZOMad2_1_16fungal (Hybrid Assembly) | ecosystem: Environmental > Terrestrial > Soil > Vadose zone... | reverse complement strand
GCAGTGAGGACGCGCGCAACCTCACATCCCTGCGAGCGCGGCGCCGGTCTCCTGGAGATCTAGAGCAACCCCCAGGAAATCGGCGCCGCAAAATTTTCCTGTACTCCCGTTTTGTGGAACTCTGCCCGCCGTGGCGGGGCAAAGCGGCAGAAACTCGCAGAAAAAAATGTGGAGGTGTGAGATGTCGCACGAGCCCCGAAGAGTTTCAGAAGAAAGTCCCAAAGATAGTCTTGGATCGTTAAGCGGATGCCTGGTGGACGGCGATGCTGAACAACGCACGCGTCAACGCCGGTCGAAGCGCCGCGCCCTGGTCATTTCCATTTTCTTGCAAAGCGCAGTTCTCACCGCGCTCATCCTGTTTCCGCTGTTCAGCAAAGCGGAGCGCATCAGCCTCAACATCGTCACCCCGATGGTGCCGTACGGGCATCCCAGCGGTCATCCCCGTAAACCCACAAGGCCCACGACTCCCAGGCCGCCCTTCTATGATGGTCATCACCCTTTTTTTCCCTCTCCGACAGCACCACCGATACGCGAACTTAACACCACCGAGGATCCCATCGGAGCCCAGGATTTCAGTTCCCTTGGCGACCCCGCGAAGGGTGGTATGAATTGCCCAGGGTGTGTGGACCTTGACAGCACGAACAGCGGGCCGCGTCCTCCGCAACCCCCAGTTGAACCCCCGGCGCGGCCGCGACTCATCCACACGCAAATCGATCCAGCGATGCTGATTCGGCGCGTAGAGCCGAGGTATCCGGCGCTCGCAATACAAGCACATCGCGAAGGTCGTGTGGAGTTGCGCGCCATCATCGGAACGGACGGCACTATCCAGTCACTGCAGGTGGTCTCCGGCGACCCACTCTTCCTCATCTCGGCCAGAGAAGCGGTTCAACAGTGGAGATACAAGCCGACGTATCTAAACGGTCAGGCCGTCGAAATCGACACGTTCATCACCGTTGTTTACGTCATGCAGCACTGAAACTGACGCCCAATGGTGCAAGGGGCCGTCCGCCTGTGGCGAACGGCCCCTCTGCCTGCACCGGGCAACCGATACTGGGCCTGCCCGCCGTGGCGGGTGTTTACGCCGGAAGATTTATTTGAAGTGGAAAACGATTCCGGCAGAAACACGCAGATTGTTCTGCGTTTGCGTGTTTCCGTTGGTAACTTCCGGCAAATGCGTCAGCAGATAGTCGAACTGCAACGGGCGGATCGAAAAACGGTCCCGCACGTTCCAGTCAACGCCAACGCCGAAAGCCGTTGCTAGCGCAGTGTGAGAGTTCGTGGTTGCGAACACCCCCGAACCTGCCCGCGCCCCACCGACCAAAACATGTGCAAAGGGCGTGATCCGGCGATATTTCCGATAGCTGATCTGCGGACCAAACATATATGTAAGTATGTGGTTGTCTACGTTCACCCCACTGACCCTACCCACATCATAGCCGCCGAAATCGGCCACAGCGCTCAGCCAATCCCGGAAATTGTAAGCCGCGGTTGCACTGCCACCGTTGAGACTGAAATTGCCGAACCCCGGCGTTGCAGGATTGGCGCGAAAATATGAGTAGTTGGCGGACACATCAATCTTCGGCAGCTCCTGCGCCTTGGTTGACAGTCCAAAAACAGTTGAAAGAGCAAGTAAAGACACAACGATCCTCAGCTTCATTTAAAGCCTCCGCAATGATTAGATTTTGCTCGTGGGCCAGGGAACGACCTATACAACCCCCGAGTTTTGGCGGCATGCCCAAGGCAGGTAGGCACTACTCCGCACTTTTTTCTCGTTTGGAATTCAGATGCTGCGCGGGAACCCTAGGTTGCAATCCAGCGAAATATTTAGTGGGTAATTTTGTAACCTAAGACTTCCCTGGGCGGGTGCAGTGGCAGGTCTTTGGACTGGTGACCTTACGGGACCAAAGACGAAGGGTGAATCGCGCGGACGTTTGTGAAGCGCGCAAAATCAACCGAATTAAACGTGAGCACGCTTTCAACCGCGTACACGCTCATGATGGCCGCCAGCCGCGCGTCAGATCTAATTTCAAGCGTTCAGCAACGAGGCTTGCATGGGTCACCCGTCTAGAGGATCGGCTCGCCGGAATCCCGGCCGATGGCTTCGCGCGTGGCGTCGCGCAGGCGTATCAGTTCATGCCAGCCCGAGGATTCGGCCTGGTCTTTTGCGTTACTAACCGTCTGCGGATAGATGGGCGGATGAATCGTGATGGTGACGCTGCTTGGCCGAGGCAGGTAGGTTCCATCACGCAGAATCTTTCGCGTCCCAGCAAGGGACACTGGGATGATCGGCGCGCCGGTCACGACGGCGGCTTTGAAAGCGCCAAGCTGGAAGGGCCGTACCCCGTCTTCCGGGCCGAACGTGCCTTCCGGAAAAACAAAAACGGATTCGCCATGGCGCAAAAATTCTTCGAGCTCCTGAGCTTGACGCAATCGTGATTCCGCGCTGGTGCGGTCAAACTTGAGATGCCCCATCTGCTTCAAGAAAGTGCCGATGAAGGGCATCGCACCAACTTCCATCTTCGCAACGAACCGGTACGGCACGCCCAGCCCCAGCATCAGCGGCAAAACGTCGAAATAGCTGGTGTGATTCGAGGCATAAATCTTTGCGCCCGGCGTCTCCATATACTCTTTGCCGGCGACGCTCACCTTGCATCCGATCAGCGCGAACAAAACCTTCAGCGCGGACGACGTGAATCGTCCCGCCCCCTTATGGTCTTTGATGAATTGCACCATCACCCACGTGGGAACAATCCAAAGAAAAAACACCACGCCAAAATACAGACCGTACAGAATTTCGAGACCGCGTTTAATACCCGCAAGAATCTCGCGGCTGGCATTGCGCCACATACTGCTCGTTCCCAGCCGCGCGATTTGTAGCCAGGCTGGCGCGCGCGATGCCGAGAGCGTTCCCGCAAGATAGAGTTGCTTGGTTTCCTCGCGCCGCAATTTTCCGCTGGAAGTCTTCGGGATGCTCCCCGGCGGAATCAACTCCACGCGATCCGGCGGAAGTCCCAACCCTTGCGACACGAGATTCGTTATTGTGGAAGCCAGCTCCGAACGCCGCGCCGAGTCTCGTTCGCGCGTCTCTGCCACCACCACCAACTTCTCCGTGCCCGCGGCTTCATCCGTCAAACCGAATGCGACGATGCATCCCTTGCGAATTCCCTCCGCGCGTGCCGCCAGTTCCTCGACTTCGTGCGGATACAAATTGCGTCCGCCCTTGATGATGATGTCCTTCACGCGTCCCGTGACATAGAATTCACCATCGGCACGGTACGCGCGGTCACCGGAGTTCACCCAGGCGTATTCATCCGGAGTCCCGGCTGGGCCACGTGGCAACAGCGCTTCAGTGGCTTTTGGATTCCGGTAGTAACCAGCGGTGGCCGAAGGCCCGCGAAACCATAAGAATCCCTCTACACGGTCCGCAACTTCGTCGCCGCGGTCATCCACGATGCGAACTTCATGCCGTGGCAGCGCCTTCCCCGAAGAAACAAACGAAATCGCTGTTTCATCCTCTGGGCTCGCAGGCACCGCGCGTCCGTGCGCAGTAAATGTCTCGCGCCCCACGCGATCGACCAATGGGCCGCGATTCAACGGCGGCACGGTAACCGCCAGCGCAGCCTCCGCCAAGCCGTAGACGGGAAGCTGCGCTTCACGGCGGAATCCGTAACTTGCAAAACGCTCCGCAAATCGCTCCAGCGTCTCCGGATTCACCGGCTCGGCGCCATTCAGCGCCGCGCGCCACGAGCTGAGGTCCACACCCTTGATGTCCTTGTCCGCAATCTTGCGCACGCAGAGCTCGTAAGCAAAATTCGGCGCCGCAGCGATGGTGCCGCGATGTTTATGAAACGCCTGCAGCCAGCGCTCTGGCCGCGTCAAAAACGCCAGCGGCGACATCACCGCCAGCGGCGTCCCGAAATGCAGCAGCGTAAGCCACGCGCCAATCAAACCCATGTCGTGGTACAGCGGGAGCCAGCTGATGCCCACATCATCCGGCCCAAGTTGCACCGCTTCGCCAATCGCGCGCATGTTGGCCAGCAGATTCGCATGCGTCAGCATCACGCCTTTGGGGTCGCCAGTGGAACCAGAAGTGTATTGCAGCAGCGCGATGTCGCTGCCTTGGCGCGCCCGGCTTCCTGTGACGTGCAGTGGCGACACGCCTGGCGACGGCGGTGGAGCTTTGTCCGCCGCTTCGATCAGTTTCTCCGCGTCCACAACGCCCGTAAGCGAACGCACGCGTGGCCGCAGCAATTTGGCCACCGCTTCCGCGCGGCGAAACGTCAGCAGCAGGCAAACTTCCGCGTTATTCAGGATCGCCGATTGCCGCGCCGCGTACTCCTCGATGCGGTCCGCGCGAAACGGCGGATAAATGGGAACCGGAATCGCTCCCGCCAGAAGTATCCCCGCGTAGGATACGAAGAAAGCCCGGGAAGTCGGCAGCATCAGCGCCACTCTTCCGCCCGCGGGTACACCACGCCGCGCCAACTCCGCCGCACAACGGTTTCCCGCGGCGTAGAGTTCGCCGAAAGTCAGCGTTAAGCTGCGTTCCCCTGCCTCACTTTCCTCGGTGATCAAGAGGTGATTTCGTTCCGCGTCGTGGGTCGCACGATACCGCAGCACATCGATGAGCGTCTCCGCTGCGAAAACTCCCTCTTCCTTTGCCGCGCGGTGCAGCTTTTGCACCGTCACCGAAGCCCGCAACGCGGAGTCAGCTTCCTCGACTTCCACATTCGTTCCCGGAGCGGCTAATATCGCGCGCGCCAAATCTTCAGGCGTGTTGGCCTCCGAAGCCACGCGATCCGGCAGACGCAATTCGAATGCGGTCTCCAGCCGCGCCAGAAGTTCTACGCGCTCTAAGCTGCCCAGCCCCAAATCGCGGTCAAGTTGTGAGTTGGCATTGAGTATCGGCAACGCGCCCTGGCTGCCCAGTTCATCCAGCAAGCCGCGGATTACTTCCATAACGCGTTGGCGCACGTTCGAGCGGTCGAGTTGGGTGGCGGGGGTGGCCAAAGGACTCACGAAGGGGTTCGTTTTCTTCCGCGTGAGGCTATCATGTCAAATCACTGATTGCTATCGTCGCGCCATGAAAATCGCGCCATGAAATCGGGCGGTGAAAATCGCCCCTACGCGCTTTTCTTCGCCGCTTGTGCCGGCGAATTGCCTTTCGGCATCAGCGTGGTCGAGAGGTCCACGCCGGAAAGATCCGCGCCCGTCAAATCCGTTTCTCTTAAAATCGCCACGCCCATGTCCGCGCCGGAAAATTTTGCTCCATTTACGTTGGCCAGCCGGAAATTTACGTTTCGCAAACGGGCGCGCTGGAAATTTACGTTCGAAAGATCGCAGCGAAAAAATTCCACGCCGCTCGCCTGAGCTTCGGTCAAATCCGCGCCCGGAAGAATCGCTTCCGTCATGTCAGTATTTCTTAAATCAGCTTTCTTTAGATTTGCGCCGGAAAGATCGGCGCCGGGGAGTTTCGCTTTTCTGAGGTCGGAGCTTTCGAGGTTAGCGTTTCGGAGAATGGTTCCGGAGAGATTTGCTCCGCTCAGGTCCGCGTTCGAAAGGTCCGCCCCGGTCAGGTCGGCGCGCGTGCCGCCATCTTTGCCGCTGAAAAAACGCTCGTGGGCTTCCAGGATTTCCACCAGCGATTTTCCATTGTGCTTGATATTTTTTGGTTTTCTCAGTCCCATACTCCGTCCGTCATCGAAGATAACACACTATAGTTTACTCGATGTGGGGGTCGCGCGGAACACCGCAAGGTCAGCTCGCTGGCGGGATCGGGGGAGCAGTCTGCGCCGGAGCGGCTTGCGCCCGCAGCGAATTGACCACCGCTTGTGTGACGTCTTTTCCTCCGCGGGTATTATTGTAAACGGACTGAATGGTATAAATCGGTCCCCACGGAATGCCCCACCAGCCAGCGACCAGCGACAGCAGTGTGAACGGCAAGCCCTTTACCACGGCATTTTCACCCTGCCGCAGAAAATAAATATCCGAAGGCCGCCGGAACGTGAGAACGACCACGGAAATGCAATACTGAAACAGCACAAACTTTGCCCCGCGCTGGATCTCGAAGTCCAGCTCGCCGCCCTTCATTCCTTCGATGCCGCGAATCTTGGTCGCCATGATTACGGAAGCCTCGGTTGCGAAAGTCCAGGCTGCGCTGCTAGTTGCATCTGTGCGAACTCGCGTGACGCCGAGTAGCCCTGCCAGATCATCCACAAGGCGTACGCATGAACAGCGGCATCCAGCCACATGCTGAAAAGCACAAGCAACACGCCGTCGAGCGCGTAGGCAATCATTCCTCCCAGGAACGCTCCCTGCGAGCCGGTCTTCGCCCATCGCGAGCAGAGGATCAGCATAAGGATAAAAAGACCGTCGACGACAATCATTACGATCGTTCCGCCCTGTCCCATCTTCTGCGCCACGGCATCCACGACCTGCGTAATGCCCAGGCCAAAGATGAAGCGGATCTTGGCGTCAAAAATCTGCAAGATGGCATTTACGCCGGAGAGCAGCCCGATGGTTAGAAACCATCCCGCGCCGCGCCGCATGCGCAGGATAATCGCAATATTAGGATCCGTCGCCGCAGGCGGCGTCGAGGTATTTGCAGGAGTACCACCGGGACTCAGCGACATGATTTCTCCATGTCTTGCAAGTGGAAGGTTCAAACACAGGATGTTGTATAGCTACGCGAAGCTATTTACGCCGTCAAGTAAGAATTTGCGGGCGGCTACCAGGTTTACACTTCCTTGCGGGTTTCCCCGGGTGTGATAGTGTGGGGCAAAGAAGCTGGGTTGCCCGGATGGGTCGTGTCGCGTGAAGTTGATTGCAAAGGTTTTCTTCCTGATTCTGTTTGGAACTCTAGCAGCTCTTGCCGGCACAACTGTTCCTCTCGTTTTGCAGCACGTCGCCATCATTGATGGGACAGACGCTGCTCCGCGGTCGGATCAAACTGTGGTAATTCGCGGCGGGCAAATTACCGCCACCGGCCCCGCCAGCCAAATCAAATTCGAAAAATCGGCCCGCGTTATCGATGGCCACGGAAAATTTCTGATTCCCGGATTGTGGGACATGCATGTGCACATTGCCGGAGTGAGCGCCGATCCCTCTTGGAGCAAAGATGTTCTGCTCCCGCTGCTTCTCGCCAACGGCATCACTGGTGTCCGCGACATGGGCGGCGACCTCGAAACGCTCCTCTCCTGGAAGCGCGACATCGAATCCGGAAAATTCCTTGGCCCCCACATCGTCGCTGCGGGCCCCTGGCTCGCAGGTCGTGGCAGGAAAACGCCGGAGCAGTTTCCCGTGGCAAACGCCGACGAAGCTCGCGCTGCTGTCCGCGAATTGAAACAACGTGGCGCCGATTTCATCAAAATCCTCACGCTTCCTTCAAGGGAAGCATTCTTCGCCGTCGCTGACGAAGCCCGCAAACAGGGCATTTCGTTTGTGGGGCATCTCCCGTTGGATGTCGACGCCGCCGAAGCTTCCGACGCTGGCATGCATAGCATCGAACATTTTTACTACAGCGACTTCGCTCTTTCTCTTTCCGCCCAAGAAAAAACCCTTCGCCCGCAATTGCTTGCGGCCGAGAAAAAAAGAGACTTCACTGCAAGCGCCAGTCTCAGGTCAGAAGCCGTCGCCAGCTTCAGCTCCGAGAAGGCCGATGCTTTATGGAACAAACTGAAGACGAATAAGACATGGGTTACACCGACGCTGGAAGAGATTTACGCGGCTGGTCATCCCGCCGCCGTTCCCCTGGACAAAAAATCTCTCACGTTTATCCCCGAACCCGTTTTGAAGAGTTGGCGCGGCGGCGCTGCTGATGATCCCGCGTCCTCAGCGCGAGTGAATACGCTCGCGAAGCTGGCGGAGAACGATTGGAAGCTGACGGGCGAGATGCATACCGCAGGAGTTTCCCTGCTTGCTGGATCGGATTCGCTTGACGAAGGCGTCATTCCCGGGTTTAGCTTGCATCTGGAATTGGCTCAACTGGTCAAGGCCGGATTCACGCCGATGGAAGCGATTCATTGCGCGACGGCCGGCGCCGCAGAGTTTCTGGGCCGCACGAAGGATTTCGGTACGATCGAAACAGGCAAATTTGCTGACCTGGTCCTGCTGGACGCAAATCCAGCGGAAGATATCGCGAACACACGCAGAATCTTTGCCGTGATCCGCGACGGACAATTTCTCGACCGGCAGGCCCTGGATTTGATGCTGGCGAAGGCAGTGACGGCTGCTCGCGCGGTTCGGTCAGAAAAATAGTGCACAAAGACAGTTCAATTCGAACGGCGAGCCTCGGAAGGCGCAACCCGTGGAAATGCACGCTACTGGTTCCCGTATTGATCTTTGCCACCGCCGCACAATCCAATGCCCAAGAACAACATGAAGACGAAATCGTCGCGAATCTCGCGGGCGGCCGGGCCATCGTTCACGTGGCCAAGGACGTCATCATCTTCGCGGCCATCGATCGTCCCGTGGAGAGAAATTCCATTCCGCCGCGCGTCGTGAATCTCGACGCAACGCACATCGGCGTCCTCTTCGGCGCTTCGGAATGGCGCATTCCTGCTGACCCCAAACCCATTCGGCTAGACCGCAATTTTCAGCGCGTCGCCCGGGCCGACCCCCGTTACCAGGCGGCTCCGGGTGAGGGTGAATCGGACCTGGAGACCATTGGCATCGCTTTTCTGGAAAAACTTCGCCCTCTCGTTAGCCAGCTACACCACAAACTCGATTTCTCACCCGATGAACCTATCTTTCAGATCGTGATGATTGGCTATGCTCCCAACGACTACGGCCCTGAAGTCTGGGTGGTGGAATATCGCATGGAGCAGGAGCAAATTGCGACGCGCGGCGACTATTGGCAGACGCGTATTCAGCGGCCGCGCTTCACGCAGCTCTATCCTCCGGAAAAGCATGCTCCTCGCACGATTGTGGAAAGCCGCTACCCTCCAAATGCGAAAGGCCCCACATTTGCCGAGTTAGTTCAAGGGAACGACCCGAATATTACGCATCTCGGTTCCGGCGAGCCGCGCTTTGCCAAAGTGCTGGAAAATATTTATAAAGGCCAGGCGCAAAAAGCCGCGCCCATTGATTCGGCCGATTTTATGCGCGCTGCGCTGCCTTTGATAGCCGGCGGTGAGTCTTTTGTTCTGGGCACCATCGACGAACACCACGGATTCGAATGGATGGTACCGCCGGAAGAACCCATAGAAAAAGTTCAGGAAGACAAGAACCGTCCGCCCGATGCGCCCACGCTGCGGCGAACTCCCAAGCCTTAAATCCTGGTATTGAGTCAGTTTCCGGTTAGCCGTCAACCGGGAGCAATCGCGATCACTTCCACCTAAACATTCAAACTTAAGGATTCTGATCTCCATGGCCGAATATCCCTCCTCATGGTTAGCTGGGTCGCGGGTTGAACTGGGAACAGAGCGCGAAAGTTTTCTCCAAGTGCTCGATGAAAATGCGAACTTTGGTGGACAGTCGGCGGCTGGCAGGCCGTACGGCAAGGATTGGCACTGTTCGCTCAAAGGAAGTCAGAAGACGGATGACGGTACCTTCTCTGAGTTCTGCGTAGAAGAGCCATGCCGGGGCCTGGGCAATCCCCAAATGTTCAAGGACGCCCATGCGCATCTGTTCGATATCACTGGTTCGAAAGACTCCCGTGGGGATAACACGCTTGGCGTCCCGCCCAGAGCCAAAGCTCCACGGCTGTACGGAGCCACGCTCGACAAAAACGACCGATCGAAAGTGGTTGAGATCGTCCGGCGATTGCGGCGCACCGTAGCGTGTGAGGTATTGAGGAGTGGCGACGAGAACGGTGGTCGTCTGCGCGAACCTTCGCGCAACCAGGGTGGAGTCCGGAAGATCACCAGAGTGGATGGCTAAATCGAAGCCGTCCTCGACGATCGTTGCCGGGCTCTCCGAAGCTGCCATTTCAACTGCCATATCGGGATAGGCAGCAAAAAAAGCAGGCAGCTTTGACACCATATGGAGGCGGGCAAAAGTGGGAGGGACGGTCACACGAATGATGCCTTTCGGTGCAGTCTGGCCTCGACCGATTCGCGAAGCCGCGTTTTCAAAGTCGTCGAGAATGTGCAAAGCAGACTCGTAAAAGTCGCGACCTGCCTCAGTAAGCGCGATGGAACGAGAGGTGCGGTGAATAAGTTCGGTGCCGAGCTCATCTTCAAGGGCCGAGATTTGTTTGCTGACAGCAGGTTGGCCAATTCCACGTTCCTTTGCGACAGCGGAGAAGCTCCCTTTTTCAATAGCTCGAACGAATATCTGCATGGCATCGAATTTGTCCACAGCAGCCTCCTTATTCCTCGATGGAATGGATTCTATGCGAGGAATAGCGATTCTTCCGCCTTATAGTCAGATGTAAAGAATGAAGTAAAGAATACAGGCCAAAAGAAGGTTTCTCTTCTGCGGTACGCATTCCTATTGGGAATAGGTGGTATTCCCCACAGTGCCAAATCTGCCAGCAATCATCACACATCAGATAGGAGGTCTGAGAGCTCCGAACAAGATGATCAGAGGAGCGGTAAATCGTTCAGAGAAGGCCATAGGAGGTCACATGTCTAAGTTAAGCGAAAAAGTGGCGCTCGTTACCGGTGGTTCGCGGGGCATTGGCGCAGCGATCGCGAAACGTCTGGCTGCGGATGGAGCGACCGTGGCCATCACGTACGCGAAGGACGCCAGCGCGGCTTCAGCCGTGGTCAAAGCGATTGAACGTGATGGCGGAAAGGCGATCGCAATTCAGGCGGACGCCACTGATGCCAAAGCCGTCGAAGCCGCGGTCGAAAAGACCGTCGCAACTTTCGGCCGACTGGATGTGCTGGTGAACAACGCCGGCACGGCCATTCCGAAACCGTTTGAGGAGGCGACGCTGGAAGAGATGGATCGCGTGATTGCCATCAATGTCCGTGGTGTATTCGTCGCGACGCAGGCCGCGCTGAAGCACATGAAGAGCGGCGGTCGCGTCATCATGATCGGTTCGGCCGTGGGTGAGCGTGTCGCGGCGCCCGGGCTTGTGCCATACGCGGGCACGAAGGGAGCCGTCAAGATGTTTACTCAGGCGCTGGCCCGAGAGATCGGGAGCCGGGGCATCACGGTCAACAACGTGCAGCCCGGTCCGATCGACACAGAATTGAATCCCGCCTCGGGTGATTGGGCGGTGCCACAGAAGGCCGCTACAGCGCTTGATCGTTACGGGCGCGTGGATGAGATCGCCGCGATGGTGGCGTTTGTCGCCGGCCCGGAGTCCTCTTACATTACCGGGGCGAATCTTACCGTGGATGGCGGAATGAACGCCTAAAGGCGCGCTTGAACGCAAGTTGGATCGACCAGGCGGTGATCAACACGCAATACATATCAAATGGAGGAAGGTGTCCAATGGCGAATGTAGTGAAGAAACAGAGTATCTCCTCTGAGCTAGCACAGAAAATGGTGAATGCAGCGGTGGCGAAAGCCAGAGAACTTGGCGTTACTGAGAACATAGCGATTCTCGATGACGGCGGCAATCTCAAGGCCTTTAGCCGGATGGATGGGACGCCAATTCCGACGATTGAGATGGCGCAGAATAAGGCGTATACAGCTCTGTTAGGCGTCTCCACGCAGGACTTTTTCAACTTCATCCAAGGCGACCCGTCGCTTTTGGCCGGCATCCCCACGCTGGCGCGTATGGCCGCGTGGGGTGGAGGGTTTCCCATCGAGGTGGATGGCGAAATTGTCGGTGCGGTCGGCGTAAGCGGAGCGCCCACGGTGCAGAACGACGTCGATTGCGCGAGGGCAGCCCTAGCGGTCGTATCCGATGAGGTGCAAGTGGCCTGAATCGGTAACCGGAGCCGGCGAGAGCTTCATTGTTCGTGAGGGACTGGACGCCAAAGAGCTACTGAGAGACGAATGGGCTTCAGAAGGAGAACTGGCGGCGACCGTCCCGCTCAAACGAGTAGGGAGACCCGAAGAGATCGCCCAGGCCATCATGTTTCTCGCGTCCGACAAGGCGTCGTTCGTCACAGGTGCCTCGTACCTCGTGGACGGCGGCAAGACAGCCCAGTAATTTCCTCGACCGTCGCGTTTCTTGGTTCTGACACGCGACTCTCTTTTGAACGCGTGACGCCATACCGAGATATTCGGAGAAGTACAATGAATCAGACGATTGAATCTAAAAATAAAGCGCTTGTACTTGAAGCTTTCGACACGCTGTTTAATAAGCGAGACTACGCAGCGGCTGAGCGCTATTGGTCGCCCAACTACATCCAGCACAGCGCCCATATCGAACCTGGTCGTGACGGCCTCTTTAATCTCATCAAGAGCATCCCTCCGACGCTGAAGTACGAACCGGGAACGATTGTGGCCGAAAAAGATTTTGTGATCGTGCACGGGCGATTTTCGGGCTTCGGCCAGCCGGTGAACTGGATTGCGGCGGACATCGTTCGTATCAAGGATGGCGTTCTCGTCGAGCATTGGGATGTGATCGAAGACGAGGCCACACAAGAACAATCAAAGAGCGGTCAGCCAATGTTTGGCAACAAGTTCGCGACCTACGCGAGTGGCCGATAAAGAAGCAGATACGTCGCATTGTTTTAGAGGAGGTTGAACCACATGAGAGCCGACATTGTAGCTGGCGCGCTATTTCCCGATTATGAGCTGACCGATCACGCAGGCAAGCGTCGCAAGCTTTCCGATCTGCAGGGGCCGGATCCCATGATCCTTGTGCTTAGCCGGGGAGGATTCTGCCCGAAGGATCGGCGCCAGGCCGAGGGTCTGGTCCAACTTCACCACGAGATGGAAGTAGGTTACTCGAGGCTTGTCACCATCAGTACCGACAACATGCTTCTGACGAATGAGTACCGCGACGGCGTCGGCGCTCATTGGACCTTTTTATC
>Ga0137403_10006938_pt1 | contig 12882 bp, 8 predicted proteins | sample CZOMad2_1_16fung_FD_122057 | JGI IMG/M metagenome (GOLD analysis project Ga0137403, IMG submission 122057) | Vadose zone soil fungal communities from Angelo Coast Range Reserve, California, USA - CZOMad2_1_16fungal (Hybrid Assembly) | ecosystem: Environmental > Terrestrial > Soil > Vadose zone... | reverse complement strand
TTGGTGCCACCCTTGAGGCTCTTATTGCCGCCTTTTGCCGCCTCGACAAATCGCTAAGTTGTTGTTGGGAAAAAGGACGGTTGGTAGGGGCGGTGGGGATCGAAAACAATACCGAGCGGAATTTCAAGGACTTAGAAGAAATGCTGGGGAGCACTAAAGCATTGAAAAGGAACAATAAGGAATGCAGAGGAATCCTTATTGGCCCCTTAAAGGCCCCCCGTTTTTTGGCTCTGAAAATCCATCGTTGTTGTTTTTTCTCGCTGCACGAAAGGCGGCGTCGGCTTCAGGTCAAATTTCGCGGTGCGGATGGCAAGCCGACGACCGAACCTTTATTTCCGAGACGCACTTCAATCCGGATGACGGCGGCTCGAACCACAATCATCTTGATTTTGCCGACAAATGCTGGGTCCGGAGACCAGCGCCCGTTGTCTATGTTGTTGATTCGTCTAGCTCAGTCTTGCACGCTGAGTCCTGATTTTGCACGGTGTTCGGCGGGTTTCGGACCCTAATCGGACCCAAGTTTGGCAAAGAGCCTGCGTTTCGAAACGGATTTCTGACGCGCTGATTGCATGAGCGCGGTTAAGAGGTGTTGGTCTGTATTCCCATGCGCCGCGAAGGGCGGGTCAAACCGAGTGAACTTGTTCGTGTCGCATGGCAAGATGCCCGCGTTGGAGGCTTCATGAAAAAAACGCTACAAGGAATGACAAGCAAGACCACGGCACCAAACAGGCACGCTTGAAACTAAGCAGCTCGCCCGGAACGTCGCTTGCACTACTTCTGGATAAATATCTACAACTTCTGGCCGTGAAGGGTTTTCAGCGAGAGTACCCTGAGAGTTCGCCGCGTGCACATGGAGATGTTTCTCTCGTGGTGCAAGCGAAGTCGAACCACGACGCCAACACACATCACGCGAATATCTCTAGAAAGTTATCAGCGGTATTTGTTCCACTACAGGAAGAAAGACGGCCAGCCGTTGGCAGATGCCAGCCAGCATTCCCGGCTGGCGCCTCTGAAAGTATCGCTCAGGTGGCTGACTTATCGAAAGTATATTCCGCAAGACCCCGCCGCCGAGTTGGAGTTGCCGCGCGTCGGATACAAGCTACCGAACGTGATGAACAGAGATGAAGTTGAACGCGTTCTGCGCCAGCCAAATGTGGGAGAGCCATTGCGCATCCGTGATCGCGCCATGCTCGAGATACTCTACTCCAGCGGACTCCGCCGTATGGAGCTTCTACATTTGAAGCTCTACAACTGACATCGGCCAACTGCCTCGTTACCGAGAATTTCCTATGTTGTCGGCGAAGACAGAACACAAGAGTTCCCCGAGGGACAAGGGCACGCCTGCGCCCACCTACACGGCCCGGTTGTTCTTCTGGAGAGCTATCGTGCCCGGACCTGCCGGGCGCAGTCAGCTTCCTAGAAGGCAAACCGCAAACTAAGTGCCATCACGCGAGCTTTTGGCGTCCCCAGTCCGAACGGGACAATACACTGTGCTTGGCCAAACGTGTTGCTGTTCAGGTTGCCATTAATACAGTCAAAGTTCGGATGGTTGGCGAGGTTCTGGGCGTCCGCGCTGAAGCGAAGGCTCATGCGCTCCGTCAGCTTGAAGGTCTTGCTCAAACTAAGGTCCATTTGGACGAATCGAGGCCCAATGAAAACATTCCGGCCGAGGTTGCCAAAGCGGAGGTACGGGGTTGCTCCGGACGGGTACGCCGGGTTGGCGAAGAGGCTGTTCGGCGTCGATGTGCAGGTACTGGAACTTGCAGTCACCGAAATATTCGCTGGCATCCCTGGGAAGCCACAGCCGATCTTGTTGTTGTCCGTGAAGATACCATCGGCTGGGCTGTTCCCGCTATAGACGGAACCGAGGCTTGAGCCAATGAAATCCGGATGGTCATTGAGGACGTTATCCAGATTGTAATCATCTCCAATATTAAAGGGGATGCCGTTCTGGTCCCGCACGAAACAACCAGACGCAGTCAAGCAAGTCGTCCCATTAAATGGCGTTTTTGCTCGGATTCGAAGGGAGCTGCCGTTGTAAACATCGATGGGATGGCCGGCGTACATCTGGAAAAAGGTTCCGAGCGCCCATCCACCAAGGGCATGCCCCACGAAACCCTTTTCACTCTTGAAGAAGGGCATCTCGTAGGTCACATTGAACTTGTACGAGTACCGGTGATCGTATGAAGCACGGCCATAGGTCAGTTTCGGCCGCGCATTGGAGTAGTAATAGTAAGGCGCGTTGAAGCCGCCAATGGTGGAACACCCCGCGAATAGTTCGGAGTTGACGTCCAGCAGCTTCGAGTAGGTATATCCGGTCTGGAATTGCAAACCGTGCCCCATGCGCTTCTGAGCTTCCACCACGAGTGAATTGTAGTTAGAGCTAACGCTGTTCGAGCGGTAGTTGAAGCCGGTATATAGCGGGTTAGGACGCACAGGGGTCAAACTGGATGGGGACACGACTCCATACCCGATGCCGTCCACGCGGTTGTAGTTCTCCAGCATGGGCAGGTGGCGACCGAAGGCGCCCTGGTAACTTGCGCGCAGCAACAAGCTGCCAAACACTTGGCGTTCCACGCCAAAGTAAAAGTTCTGGCCGGAGGAGTCCTTCATGTGCACGTCCATGGTGCGTACGGAGACGCGCTTCCCAGGGTACGGGATAGGACCGTTCGGGCCGTTGGGGTCGTACGCTGAACCGATGGACGCCGGATTCGAGTAATTGATGGCATCGCCGGCGTCCGCTTGAAAGTCGAGCAAGGCGTAGAACGGCGGGTTCCAAGCGCCATTCGACCAGATGTTGTCGAAGATGCGGTCATAGTAGATACCGTAACCGCCGCGGACGGCCATCTTGCCATTTCCGAACACATCCCAGGCAAAACCGATTCGGGGGCCGAAGTCACGGTTTCGCGTTTTCCACATCCGGCTGACCGGATTGACGCGCGCGTTGGCGATGCAGGCGGTGTCATTGATGATATCGCAGCTTCCTATGTTGGTGAATTGCGCCAGGATGCCATGATCTTCGCTCGGAGCACCAAACCGCTCCCAACGAAGTCCGAGGTTGAGGGTCAACCGCGACGTAACTTTCCAGTCGTCCTGAACGAACGCGGCGTAGTCGTGATACGTGTAGTGGCGATAGGCATCGGCCCGGGCACCCGTTCTCGGGTCAATGGCAGTCTCCTGGAAGTAGGGGTAATCGTTGTTAAAATTACTGTGAGTCTCGTCGTTGACGCCGGCGATGGTGCCGTCGGATTGTAGCGCGCCATCGGACGTCGGCGTGATCTGCGGACAGCTTGCTGTTGCTGCACAGGGCGCGGGGTTATTGTTGGCATCAGGGGGTGCGTCCACGCTATAGAGCTGCCCAAATTCGTACTGGCCCGGCAAGCCAAGGTCCCAATTGCGGTAAAGGATGCCGGATGTGCCGCCACCGCCAAACTTCACGGAGTGGCGCCCCTTGGTCCATACCAAATTGTCCTGGAACTGCCAGCGGTCTTGAACGAAGCCGACCACCTGGCCGCCTTCGAAGGGGCCAATCTGATAGTTCAAGTTGCCTTCATTCTGATTGTCCATGAAAATATTCGGAACGTTATCCGCCGTCCCGTTCCCTTCGACGTTGGCGTTGTAGTTGCGGTTCTGGGAGATGGTCACCTCGTTCACCAAGCGCGGGTTGAAGACGTGGGTTTCGTTCAGCGTCAGATTGTGAAGGTTATTGAAGATCGAATTACTGATCGCACCGTTCGACTTAAGGCCACCCCCGCCGAACTTGTCCACGAAGGCATCTCGGGTGATGTTAGCGGCAAAGCTGAGCCGGTCCGACGAACTGAAGTTGTGATCCACGCGTCCGTAGTAAACGTTTTGCGTGTCGTTTTGCGGGTCAAAAAAGGAAATACATCCTACGGCGTTCGGCAGGCCCGTGAACGGATTTATACCCTTTCCTGTGATATTCACTCCTGTGTCGGTGTTATTGGGACCGACTAGATAGTTTGGTTGATTAGGGCAAGCGTTATCCGAAGTGAGGGGAGGGTACGCTGCGAGGACCGCCTTGGCGAGTGGCCCGCCGTTGGCCTGCACGTACGCGAGCCCGTCAATGGTGGGGGCGAAATTGTTTGCACTGACTGCGCCGGAAAGTAATTTGCTCCGGTCGTACGCAAAGAAAAAGAATGTCTTATCCTTGCGGATGGGGCCGCCAACAGCGCCGCCGAACTGGTTCTTGATGTATTTTGGCTTCTTTGCCAGGGTGGGGTCGTTCCCCAGATCCCGGTTGTAAAAGAAGTTGTTCGCATTCAGGCTGGCATTGCGGTTCTGCTCGTAGAGGGCGCCGTGAAACTTGTTCGTGCCAGACTTCTGGTTCGCGCTGACGACGGCACCCGCGCCACGGCCATATTGAGCGCCCATGCTATTGGTGATGATGGAAAAGTCTTCCACGGACTCCAGCGGTGGGCTGATGTTGATGGCCCCCGCACTGAAGTTGTTATTGTCATCGGAACCGTTGAGCATGTAGGAGGTGCCGGACTCCCTGGCCCCTCCGGAAGTCGGCGCCCTATCCATTCCTGGGCTCACCTGGGGCGCCATAAAGGGAAGCGCCGCAAAAACGTCGCGGTCCACCAGCGCCGCATGCTCGATGGTTTTGCTGTCCACTTGGAATCCGAGATCGGAGGTCGCGGTCTGCACAAGCGGGGCTTGCGAGGTCACCTCGATCACCGCGGAGGCTTTGGCTAATTCCAGCCTGACAGAGAAAGGAACGGTCTGACTCGCCTGCACTACGACTCCACTCGCCCGAACCTCGGCAAAGTTGGCGACCTTCACGACGAGGGTATAGGTCCCGGGGGGGACGAGGGGGAAACGGTAGGAACCGTCAGACCCTGTGGTGGTTGTCTGAGAAATATTTGTCGCAACGTTGGTAATGCCTACCGTAGCATTTGGCACGACGGCGCCGCTGGGGTCGGTGATCGTGCCGGTGATGACGCCTTGCACGGTCTGTGACCAAGCCGCTCCAGCGCCTGCAAGAATAATGAGGAAAGTTGCAAACAAGACGACGAAATTTCGCACTCGCACAAACACCCCCTTCAAAACTAAAGCGTATTCGACACAGCCTCAGCGGGGTACTAATTCACCACCACCTAAGTATCGGCACCAACGTGACGACGAACACAGCCACACGTGACCACCGACACAGCCATTGTCGGGAATTCAAATACGAGTCAAAGGATTTGTCAAGGATAAACTTAGGATTCAATTGAGAAGCAATATAGATAAAGCTGAGATCCACGTCATCTAAAAAACTCTTCTTGATATTTCGGGAACAGTCTCAGGTGGCTTGTCCACTGGGGAGCCGTTCAAGGCTCACGAACCGTCAGCACCTGATCGGCTTTCACCTTCTTGAGAACCTGGAGCTTACCACTGGGCCAGAATAACTCAAGCTCCTGCACCAGCGTCCGTCGGCCGAGGCCAAAATGAACGCGCACGTCAGAGCTGCTGGCATACCCGCCGCTGGTGTTTACGGCATTGTATTGCACGCCGTCTTCCGTGACCAGACGGATGCGCGTGCCAATACCATCGCGGTTGCTCTTTGTTCCGATCGTCCTGATAAGCAACCAATGGTTGGCTGCTGGGCTGACATTGCGCAGAATGCGCAACGGCCCATCGAGCTCGGTGAAAACCACGTCGATGCGCCCATCGTTGTCCAGGTCGCCAAAAGCCGCACCGCGGTGCACGCCTCTCCGGGCAAGCGCCACCCCAGCCGCGGCCGTGACGTCGGCGAACTTTCTATCGCCCAGATTCGCAAAGATGATGTTGCTTTGCGGAACGGTGGCGTGGAGACTGCCTTCGGAATCCATCACGTGGCCGCAGACGGCGAAGAGGTCTTTGCGACCGTTATTGTTGAAGTCGTAAATTCCGTTGCTCCACCCGGTCTTGGCCAGGGAAGCGTGTGCCAAACCGCTTGCGAAGGTGATCTCCTCGAAACCCGCCTGCCCCAGGTTGCGAAACAGCGGCATGGTCTCATTTTGCAATGCCGTCTCGAAGATGTCTGGGCGACCGTCGTTGTCGATGTCGCCAGCATCCACGCCCATCCCAGAGATGGCTGCGCCGTTTTCTGTGAAGGCAACGCCATTTTCGACTGCAGCCTCTTTGAACGTGCCGTTGCGCTGGTTCAGGAACAAGCTGTTAGGAAGTGTGTCGTTGGAGACAAAGAGATCAGGCCAGCCGTCGCCGTCGAAATCGGCTGCGGTCACTGCCATCCCCTTGCCGATGCTCTGGCGAATCCCGGAGGCGGCAGACACGTCGGTAAATGTCCCGTCGCCGTTATTATGAAACAGCGAGTTGGGCACGCCAGTGTAAGCGCGCGGATAGCAGAAGTCGGGCAAGCCGCCCTTCTCGCAAACCGGCTCGGTCTTCGGATCCCAAAGGACGTAATTCACGACGAACAGATCGAGCAGTCCGTCGCGATTGTAGTCCAGCCACATCGCACCTACGGCCCAAAACTTTCCGTATTGGGGGTCTGGGCGGGCCAGGCCAGCACGTTCAGTGACGTCGGTGAAGGTCCCGTCGCCATTATTGTGATAGAGCGTGTCGCGGTGCACGCCGGCAACGAAGATGTCCTCAAAGCCATCATTATCGTAATCGCCGAAGGCTACGCCAATGTTGAAGCCGTGGCCAGCCAAGCCAGATGTTTCCGTCACGTCAGTAAAGGTGCCATCGCCGTTGTTGCGGAATAGGCGGTCGGAGTATTGCGGACCATCTTTCACCAGACCGGGCATGGTGGCGCCGTTTACAACGTAGATATCCAGCAGACCGTCGTTGTTGTAATCGAAGACAGCCACTCCGCCAGCCATGGTTTGCGGCAAGTACTTACGTGCGGTGCGGCCGGTGCGAGTGACAAATCGTGGCGCCGGGCAGTCTTCAAACTGAATCGGATCTACCGTCGTTGTGGCCGCTGCCATGAGGCCCAGGACCACGACCGGCACGAGCCGTAGACCCGTCATTTCGGAGCCTCGACTTTGGCTCTCTGTTGAACAATTTCCTGATAGCGCTGGAGCTGCCTGGCGGCCGTTGCATCCTCGCCCAACCTCTTATAGGCCTGGATGAGCATCTGGTGAGCGGCTTCGAGTTCCGGCGCCCGATCCACTGCCTGCTCCAGGTATCGCACTGCGACCCGATACTCGTGGTTGCGATGAAAGTAGAGCGAACCGAGCCAGTAATACGTGCTGGCTCGGTCCGGATCCAACTCCAGCGAACGCTTAAAATGATCGAGCGCTCGCTCTGTTCCTTGTTCCGTTTTCATCCAAGCCTGGCCCGCGTAAAAATGGATGCCCGCATCGGCAGGCGCAAGTCTTGCCGCCTGCTCCAGAGTGTCGATTGCCTCCGGGTAACGACGCTGTGCCAGTTGAATCCTTCCCAAAAGTGACAAAACCCCGGGGAATTGTGGGTCTATGTCGGCAGCCTGATGCTGTAGTTCCAGCGCCCGCTCTAGATTGCCGGCCTCCAATTCAAGACTCCCGGCTTCGACGCGGGTCGTCACCGAGTGTGGGAAGTGCGCGACGGCGCTGGTCATGATTTCCGAGGCACGTCCGACCATGCCCTCTCTGGCTAGCAGATGCGCCAGACGGAAGTAGTGGCCCTCCGTATCAGGGTCGAGGTCAATAGCCGCTTGGAAAGCGCGAGTGGCCCGGTTTGGTTCCTGTGCATGCTCGTAGCACTGTCCTAACCGTGAGTACCAGAGGCCTCCGCTGCTGGTTTGGTGGGGAGCCAGAGACATTACCAGCTCAAATTCACTCCTGGTCACTTCGGAAATTGCTGAACCGGCCAGCCAGCAAGCAGCTTGCGTATGCAAAGCGAGGTTTGCCGGCGCCAACCGCTCGATTTGGCGCTGTGCCCCGGCTGCCCCTCCTGAATCGTGTTGGCCCACCGCACAACGGACCAGATAAGCCCAGGCTCCCGGCTCCTCGGGCGAAATCAGAACATACTTTTGAAATAGCGAGCCGGCGGACGCAAAATCCCCCTCCTCAATCATCAGTCGTCCAAGCCGGAACAATGCTTCCTTGTTGTTGGGTTCGCGCTCAAGCACCTGGCGCAGTCGGTCGTTCTCTGCCTCAGGCTTTGTCTGTCCGTTCTGGGAGGAAGGCACAAGTTGAGGCTGGGAGGATGCATCGGTAGCAGCGAGCCAAGCCAGGGCGAGCGCCAATGCTATACGGAGCTTCATCGAAGCCCTCCCCTGTGTGCCGAATACCCAGTTGGGAAGCTCTGATCTCACGCTATTTCGCTCAAAACCATACGTGCGCCGCGCACTCGCGTCAACTTCAAATCGCCCTCCTTGATGTGGCAGAACACGCGCGGTTACTTTCGATCATGTAGAATGAGTTGCCGCGCAGTTGGGGTTGTGTGCGGAGTTCCGACTTGGTATCGATCTGAACAGCATGATTACCGAAACGAAGTCGAAGTTTACTCGAAGAGAGTTGGTCAGGGCCGGGATGATTGCCGGGGGAGCCCGGCTTACCGGCTTCGACAAAGTCGCGTGGCCCAGGCCAAGCCTCGAACAGCACAAAGGGGCTTTTGCAGGCGGCAAACTGCTTGGCCTAGTCGATTTCGCCGACGAGAGGCTGATACAGATGGATACGGCCTTTGGAGGAGAACTCGACGGCCGGCTCTATACTGACCTTTCGACCCTCACTGGCCCCGATCCAGTAACTCCGACGGCGAAGTTCTACGTCCGCACCCGTGCTTCCGAGCTTCTGCCGGATGCGAATTCATGGCAGATGGCCATCGATGGGGCCGCCGGGGAGCCGTTGCGACTTCCGATTGCAGACTTGAAGAGCGCAGCGAAACCCATGGGTATGCATCTGATGGAATGCGCGGGCAACGTGCGAATGGCGCATTTTGGAATGATAAGCGCTGGGAATTGGGCCGGCGTCCATATATGGGAGGTCTTGGACGATGCGAAGGTCGAGCCCGAGGCTACCAGAGTACGGATCTCGGGTTTCGATCGCTACGTGGCGGCGTCCGCGACCTCGGTCCCCGGTGCAAGCTGGATTTTTACGCCGCAAGAGCTAAAGAATGCTGGAGCGTTCTTGGCTACCGAGCTGAACGGGCAGCCGCTGACCAGAGACCACGGCGCTCCGGTTCGCCTTGTAGTTCCGGGCTGGTACGGGTGCACCTGCATCAAATGGGTGGATAGCATCACGTTGCTGGACGACAAGGCGGAAGCGACCTCTCAAATGCAAGAATATGCCGCGAGAACTCTGCAGAAAGGAAAGCCCCGGCTGGCGAAAGAGTTTCTGCCGGCAGTGATAGATCAAGCGGCCATACCCGTCCGCGTCGAGAAGTGGCTCGTGGACGAGAAGATCAGATACCGTGTTGAAGGTATCGCCTGGGGCGGTACTCATCTGGTTAAAGAATTGGAAATTCGCTTCAACCCCGAAGAGGACTACGTCCGTGTGGACAATTTCAGCCAAGTGAAGAATGATCCATGGACTCTGTGGTCTCATGAATGGTCACCGAAGGCGCCGGGAACGTATTCCATTCGTCTCGCTGTGAAAGATCCGCTAGTGCAGGCCCGGAAGCTGGACTCCGGATACTATGTTCGTTCCGTTGAGATAACGGAAGTCTGAGGGCAGGACGCGGTGGTGAAGACGCATACAGGCGAGAACCCAAGAAAAGGTGAGAAATTGCGCCGAGTCATTTGGCTTCTATTGACGGTGGTCTTTGTCTCGAGCTTAGTTGCCATGCCGGTGCCCGAGCAGGAAACGAATCACCAAGGACATCAGGGCGGCCCGGTGCGGCGCGAAATTCTCGAGCGTCCGGTTCCTCTCCGGCCGGGTATCGGGACCTTGCACGAAAAGGTGGCTACTGCATCCGCCGAAGGGCAGGCCTTCTATGATCAAGGGCTGGCGTACCTCCATTCTTACGTGTGGATCGAAGCGGTGCGTTCGTTCCACGAAGCCCTGCGCCAGGACCCGAACCTGGCTATGGCGTTTCTAGGATTGACGGATGCCTATATCGGCTTGCAAGACGTCCCTACGGCGCGCGCTGCTTTCCTGAGGGCCCAGGCACTGGAGAAAAAACTGAGCGAACGCGAACGACTGTGGATTGCGATCCGCGGACGGGAGCTGGATTATCTCGAGGACAGCGGTGACCCGGACACTTACGTCGCTTACCGGAAGGCCGTCAGTGACGCGCTTAGGGTCAGCCCGAACGACCCATGGTTGTGGATCCAGCGCGGCCTCGCCGATGAAGGCTCGCCGTTTGTCCACGGGCAGGGCGGCAGCGTGGACACCCTCGCATTTTACAAAACGGCCCTTTCCCTCGCGCCGAACAATTTTGCCGCCCACCATTATTATGCCCACACGCTCGAAAACCTCGGCAGAGCAAAGGAAGCGCTGGAGGAGAGTGCCGTTTATGTGCGTCTTGCGCCCATGATTCCTCATGCCCATCACATGCACGGACATGAGCTCCTGCGCACAGGGAGAACTGACGAGGCCATCCAGGAGTTCCTGAAAGCGAAGGAGCTGGAAGAAAACTACTACCGAGCTGAGAACATCCCGGCTCGGTACGACTGGCACCATGCGCACAACCTGCAATTGCTGGCCCTGAGTTATCAATCTCTGGGACAAATCCGATCGGCCGAGGCTATGTTCCGCCAAGCCTTTGCAGTCCCTGCTTACACCGAGTTTCTGGAGTATAACCGCCGAGCATGGCCGGAGTTCTTACTGAACCGCGGGCGATTGGAGGAAGCGCTGGAGGCAGCGCGGGAGTTGGCGAAGAGTCCTTGGCCGATGGCGCGACTCGCGGGACATACGCTGGCCGGACAGGCTCAACTGGCCATGAACCGAATGGACGAGGCCAAAAATGAACTGACCTCTGCAGAACAGGTAACGGAGCTGGTTCCGGTCATCACTGTAGTTGCGGGGCCTTATCCCGCTGCTCTGCGGGCCGGCATTTTGCTTCGCGAAAAGAAGATGGAGGAGGGAGCAGCTCTAACGATGGAAATCGAGAAGTTGATCGTGGCTGCGCCCGGCCCGGATGCGTGGAGCGCGGCCCTCTTCGAACTTGAATCCATCGCGCAGACAGCTCGAGAAGCAGGCGATTGGGACCTGGCGGAGTTCACGGCACGGCAAATGATTCGGCACGATCCCAGTTACGCGGCGGGGTATTTTGCCCTGGGCTTGGCACTTGAACATGCAGGCGATGGCGCCAAGGCACGGCAGCAATTTGCAATGGCAGAGAAGTTCTGGAGCAAGGCCGACAAGGATTTGCCGGAACTTGGGCGGATTCGCGAGAAAGTGTCACCGCTTCGCTAACGTGCGGCACGCGTCGACTCTGAAGCAGATCTGCCGCTCGTTTTTTTGCTCAGCGCTTTTGGTAGACCACCATGTCATCTCCATAACTGCGAGCATCGCTGTAAGTAACTGTACGTCTTCCGAGATAGGAGAGCTGAGGGTCATGCTGCGCCGGAAGAACCGTATTGCACAGGAAGATGCCGCTTGGATTCATCAGGCGCACAATATTCGCCATCGCCAAGCCCTGCTGAAAGCGCTCGTAATAGACAAGTACGTTGGTCGCCACCACCAGATCGAAACCTTCCCCCTTAGTCAAATCGGCCGTCTGTGCCACTATGTCCAAATCCAGCGGTGCAAGGCGGGAGGCATACTTGGGCGCGATGGCCACCGCGCGGAGCATCACGCCCCCGAGCGTGGATGGCACGGGCAGAGGTTTCACGCGCCTTCCCAAAATCTCTCCGAAATGCTGCCAGTAGGCAACCGCCGAAGGCGACCAATCCGCGTTTGTATCCCTGGGCAACTGCACTATATACGCGCGTCCGGCTCGCCCGTTTCTCGCCAGCGTCGAAATGTGGGCATTGACCGCGGGATTAAGGTCCAATGTGGCAACGTTCATGTCCTCCGGGTTACCTAGCTTCAGCCGCAGTACCGCTTCCATGACGGCGAAAGGCTGAATTGTCTGGAGTGGATAGAAATCGTAGCCGTCGCGCTTGTCGGTAAAATCCAGTCCTGGGCCGATGACTGCGATTCGTTTGATCTGCGCTGCCACAACTCCCTTCGCCACGAGCGATTGGAGGGTATTCTCCAGTGCATAATTGGGCAGCAGTGAAGTATCCACCGAAAGCCCGCGGGATTGATAAAGTGTACCTCGAGTGAGAAGCACTTCCATTTGATCGGCTGCCTTCCCTGCCTCATCCAGCTTCTCTTCATACCCGCGCTGCTCGTTCGCAAATCGCTCCAGATTTTCCGTCAGGAACGTCTCGATTCGGTGGCTTGCAATGCCCTTCCGTGTAAGAAATTGCCGCACGAATTGGACTCTCTCGCTTCGCGACACGGCTTCGAGCGCCGCAATGAGCGCCTTTACTCTTGCTCGGGCTTCTGCGGTGAGCCCTCCTGACTTTGTAAGGGCCTTCTCAGTGCTCTCGAGCCGCGGCAAGTTTGTGTAGGAAATGCCGTAGAGGATCAAGTTGGAGATGGAATCTTCGACGCCCCGGTCAATGCGCGCCCTCACTTGTTGGTCCTGCGAGCGGATCCAGCGCTCCCAAGCCTCCGGGTCTGCGATCTCACTTCCCGGCAACCCGGATCCGGCGAACAACTGGAGGGTTTCCTCAACTTCTTCGAATTTCAGGAAGCGGACGTTTACGTCTTCGGGGCGTGAGGTACCCCGGACAGTCAGGAAGCTCGTCAGCAGAGCGACGAGTAGGAATCGACCCAGGAAAGTGTCTAAGGCGCGCGTCACGATGCCCGCATATTAGGACTCCCCTACTTCCAGGTCAACCGAGAGCCAGGTTGGGTGACGGAGGCCTTCACAAAACGTTCTTATTTCAAGGCCCCCTGTTGCCGTGGATTTCTCCTCGACATGAGGCCTGTTTTTGAAGACTATTCAATACAG
>Ga0137403_10006937_pt1 | contig 12882 bp, 13 predicted proteins | sample CZOMad2_1_16fung_FD_122057 | JGI IMG/M metagenome (GOLD analysis project Ga0137403, IMG submission 122057) | Vadose zone soil fungal communities from Angelo Coast Range Reserve, California, USA - CZOMad2_1_16fungal (Hybrid Assembly) | ecosystem: Environmental > Terrestrial > Soil > Vadose zone... | reverse complement strand
CCGGGGTTCCGCTGAGGGCGCCTGCGGGCCTGCGTCAGGTCAGGTTATCGGGCCTCGGCGCGCCGCCGCCGACACTGCAAAAGATTTTGGGATAGGTACCTGCTCGGACGAGGTTGCTCTCGGCCGCGAACTCATAGCCGGTCTGGGCGCACATGCTGAGGCCCTCGGCCTGTTCGGGTGCCGGGATCCAATCGACGGCCGTGTGGCGGTCGCATTGAGTGGGATTCATGCTGGCCACGCAGATTGCGACGTAAATCGTATAGAGCACGAATATTCCTTTCCGGCGCATTGCTGCGCTGCGCGATGGGGGCCGCTGCGCAGATCCGGTCCAGAGGAGATCGGAGCCGCGATGATCGTAACAATGCCCCCGCGCTTTGATGGGTTCCCCGTGCGGCCAAGGGCCAAGGCCGGTCGCGAGGGCAAATCTGTGATCTCTCGGTGCACTCGGCTAGGAATCTTGAGCCACCTCGATAGCCGCGAGCGGGCGCCGCCGCCGCTCCCGGTAGGCGACGTAGAGGCCGGCGCCGACGATGACGAGCGCACCCACAATCGTCCAGCGGTCCGGCAGGTCGCCGAAGACAAGATAGCCGAAGGCGGTGGCGCCGATGAGCTGTGCGTAGTTGAAGGGCGCCAGGATCGCCGCCGGCGCCAGGGCGAAGGCGCGCGTCACCAGGTAGTGCGCGAGACCGTGCAGCAGGCCGGACGCCGCCATCATGGCCCAGCCGAGCGCGTCGGGCGTGCGCCAGACGAACGGCAGCGCCAGGGTCGAGCCGGCCGTGCCGACGATGACCATGTAGGCGAAGGTGACGAGCGGCGCGGCGGTGCGGCTCAGCACGCGCGTCGCGATCTGGTAGAGCGCATAGAGGAAGGCCGTGAGGAGCGGCAGCAGCGCGGCCCACTGCATGGCGCCGCCGCCGGGACGCACGATGATGAGCACACCGAGGAAGCCGATGGTGACCGCGCTCCAGCGATGCAACCCGACCCGCTCCTTCAGCAGCGGCACCGCCAGCGCCGTCAGCATCAACGGCGAGACGAACATGAGCGCGGTCGCGTCGGCGAGCGGCATGACCCTGAGCGCCAACACGATGGCACCGCCCGCAACGATCGGAATCAGACCGCGCGCGATCTGCAGTCCCGGCCGCTCCACATGGAACAGCTCGGGCCAGCGCCTGCCGACGATGATCGGCAGCAGCGGCAGTGCAAAGGCGAAGCGCGACCAGATGATCTGCAGCACGTCCATGTCCTGCACCATCACCTTGGCCAGACCGTCGATGACGGCGTAGAGCGAGACGGCGACGATGACGAGGAGGATGGGGAACATTGCGGAGCCGGTTGGAGGCGCGGGTCAGCAGACGAGCATGTCCTCGTCTGCGCCGGCGAAGCTCGCATGCTGAGGCTTGGCTGACCAATGCACAAAACGCGCAACGCGCTTGCCGAAGTGAGGGCCGCCGCCGGGAAACTGTGCATCCGTCCGGCGCGGGCAGACGAGGCCGAGCTGCTGACCGAACTGAGCCTGCGGTCCAAGGCCTTCTGGGGCTATGACGCCGGCTTCCTGGCGCGCTGCCGCGCCGTCATGACGATGAAGGCGCGTAACATCGAAAATCACCCGCACCATGTGGCGGAGCTCGATGGCCGCATCGCCGGGTTCTACGGTTTCGAGCCGGAGGCGGAGGGCGTCGGCCTCGACTACCTCTTCGTCGAATCCGATCTCGTCGGCCGCGGGGTCGGCCGCGCGCTGTGGCGACATGCCGTCGACACCGCCCACGGCCTCGGCCATCGGGCGCTGATCGTCGTCAGCGATCCCAACGCCGAGGGTTTCTATCTGAAGATGGGATGCCGGCGAATCGGCACGCGGCCTTCCGATCTCGAGAACGGCCGCCAGCTGCCGTTGCTGCGGCTCGCGCTGTAGCGCCCCGGCCGCGCCGCAACTCGGCCGCAATTCCGCACCACTGCAGCGACAGGATCGTGGCACCGCCCGCCTGGGAGTACCGCATGCGCCGCATGCTCCGGATCGCTGTCTTCGTGCTCCTGTTCATCGCGGTCGGCCTGGGCGCATGCGCGGGCGCGCTCTACCGGGACTACCACCGCGACCTGCCATTACAGCAACAGAGCGGTCCCGTCGGCCTGTGGCTGGAGCATCGCTGGGTCGGCGAGACGCAGAGCATCGCGGGCTACGACGCGCTCGCCGACGAGCTGCGTGGCCTCGGCATCACCGACGTCTTCGCCCATGTCGGACCGCTCGATGGGACGGGCGCGATTCCGCCGGACCGATATCCGAACGCCGCGGCGTTCGTCGCCGCCCTGCATGCCCGCCTGCCTGGGGTCCATATTCAGGCCTGGATGGGCCAGATGGAGAAGCGCCGCGGCGGCCCGCTCGACCTTGCCGACCCCGGCACACGCGCCGGCATTTTGCGCACGGCGGAGATCTTCCTCGATCTCGGTTTCGACGGCATCCACTACGACATCGAGCCGCTGCAGCGCGACGATTCGGCGCTGCAGGCGCTGCTCGACACCACCCGCGCGCTGACCCGGGCGCGCGGCCGGCTGCTGTCGCTCGCGACGACGGAGATCGAGCCGTTCGCCGGCGCCAACGCACTGGTCAATACGCCGCTGCCCGACGCCGTGCTGTGGTCGCCGTCCGACTATCGCGCGGCCGCCGCCCGCGTCGACCAGCTGGCGGTCATGACCTACAACACCGCCCTGCCCTGGGACTGGCTCTACGGCTCGTTCGTCGCGTTCGAGACACGCCGCATCGTGGCGGCCGTCGACGACAGGGCCGCGATCATGATGGGCGTGCCGACCTATGAGGAGCCCGGCTGGACCTTTCATCCGCAGGCCGAGAACATGGCGTCGGGCCTGCGCGGCGTCCGTCTCGCCATCGCCGGCGCCGACCCGCGGCCCGCGCAACTCGGCATTGCCATCTACGCCCACTGGACCACCGATGCGACGGAATGGGCCGCCTATCGGCGCCTGTGGCGCGGCAAACCATGATCCACGAATTCTGCACGCCGACCTTGCGCTTTTCATCCGGCTGAGCCAACTAGTCCGTCAGCGCCACCGGCGAGCGAGCCAGCAATGCCCCCCAAGAGAAAACCTGCCCAACGAAAAACCCCTGCGCGCAGACGGGCGCGACCGACTCCGAAAGCGGCACCGCGGAAGATCGCGGCAACGAAGAAGTCGGCGGCGCGCAAGAAGAAACCGGCGCCGAAGGCCGTGAAGCCGAAGTCCCGGCCGGCAAGAAAGATCGCCGCGAGGAAAAGCGCCGCGTCGCGTCGGACCCAGGCTGCGACGGCGACTCCCGCCGTGTCGTTGCTCGACGACCTGATTTCACGGGCGCGCAAGGCCGGCGCCGATGCCGCCGATGCCGTGCTGGTCGACAGCGCCGCGCTCAGCGTGGCGCAACGGCTGGGCAAGCCGGAGAAGCTGGAGCGCGCCGAGAGTCGCGATCTCGGCCTGCGCGTCTTCATCGGCAAGCGACAGGCGATCGTCTCGACCACCGACACGTCGCCGGCCATGCTCGCCGAGCTGCTCGAACGCGCCGTCGCCATGGCGCGGAGCGTGCCGGAAGACCCCTACTGCGGGCTCGCCGCTGCCGGTGAATTGGCCCGCAAGACTCCCACCATCGACCTCTGCGACAGCGGCGAACCGACCACCAATCTGCTGAAGGAGCGCGCGCGCGCCGCCGAGGAATCGGCGCTGGCGATCAAGGGCGTCACGAACTCGGAAGGGGCGGATGCCGGGTGGAGCCGTTCGACGATCGCGCTGGCGGCCTCCAACGGCTTCCGCGGGAGCTATGCGCGCTCGCATCACAGCGTCGGCGCCGCCGTGCTCGCCGGCGAAGGCACGGGCATGGAGCGCGACTACGACTACGCGACGGCCGTCTATGGCCGCGATCTCGAGGATGCCGCCGCCGTCGGCAAGCGCGCCGGCGAACGGGCCGTGAAGCGGCTCAACGCCCGCAAGGCGGCGACCGCCCGGGTGCCAATCGTCTATGACCCCCGAGTCTCCCGCGGCCTGCTCAGCCATTTGGCGAGCGCCATCAACGGCGCCTCGATCGCACGCGGCACCAGCTTCCTGAAGGACAAACTCGGCCAGCGCATCTTCGGCGCGGACATCACGATCACCGATGACCCGCACCGCCCGCGCGGGCTCGGCTCCAAGCCGTTCGACGGCGAAGGCATCGCCAACCGCAAGCGCGCCATCGTCGAGGACGGTGTGCTGACCACCTGGGTGCTGGACCTGCGCTCGGCGCGCCAGCTCGGCCTGAAGAGCACCGGCCATGCCGCCCGCGGCACCTCCTCGCCGCCCTCGCCGTCGCTGACCAACCTTTACATGGCGGCGGGCAAGATGACGCCGAAGGCAATGATCGGCGGCATCCCTTCCGGCTTCTACGTGACCGAGCTGATGGGCATGGGAGTCAACGGCGTCACCGGCGACTACAGCCGCGGCGCCGCCGGCTTCTGGATCGAGCATGGCGAGATCACCTACCCGGTGAGCGAGGTGACGATCGCCGGCAACCTCAACGACATGTTCCTCAACCTGACGCCGGCCAACGACCTCGTCTTTCGCTACGGCACCGACGCGCCCACCATCCGCGTCGACGGCATGACCGTGGCGGGGACGTGAAGGGCCGCAACCGCGCCGGCCGTTTGGGGATCACGCCGTAAACAGTCTTAGCCGGCGCGGCGACGTTCGTCGCGGCGCAGCAGGTCGCTCCAGACCCGGGGCGACAGCAGCCCCCGGTGATGGAAGTAGACGCTCTGCGCCAGCGCCCGCAGAGGCGGTGTGGCGAGGCCGGCATCGATCAGCCAGTTGGGGGGGCCGCGGTCGAACAGCTGGCGCAGGCGGCGCTTCCAGAAGAACCGCGGATAGGCATCGGCGAGCACGCGGTGCGGCGCCGGCGCGCCATCGAGCAGATGATCGGCAACGGCGTGGCCGGCACGCCAGCCGGATTCGAGGGCCGTATGGATGCCGCCGGCCGTCAGCGGCGAGACGATGCCGGCGGCGTCGCCGACCAGCAGCACGCGCTCGGCCCCGAACGGTGTCACGCGGCCGCCGACCGGTATGAGGCCGCCGCGACGGCCGATGATGCGGGCGCTGCCGAAATCGAACAGCCGTGCCAGCTTGGCCATGAAGCCATCGAAGTCGGGGCGCACCGGCTGGCGGCAGGCGAGCCCGACCTGCGCCACGCCGCCGAGACCGATGAAGGCCCAGCCGATGTAGCCGGGCATCAGTTGCGCATCGAGGAAGCAGTGCAGGCGATCGGGATCGAGGCCGCGCAAGCCCAGGATCTCCGCTTCGACGCCGACCAGGAAGGCGCGGTTGCGGCCGAGACCGAGATGGCGCGCCACGGCCGAGCGCGGCCCGTCGGCCCCGACCAGGAAGCGCGCCCAGACCCCGCAATCCGGCAGTTCGATGCGGTCTTCGGATCGGCAGATCCCGCCGAAGGGCGTGCCGTAGCGCAGATGCGCACCGCCCCGGCCGGCTTCGCGCGCGAGCCAGGTCATGAGGCGCGGCGTGTCCGTGGCGAGGAAGTAGTAGCCGGGCGACTCGAGGTCGATGAAGGAGAGCGAAGGGCCGTAGAGCCGCACGCCGCGGATGCGGCGCGTGAGGCGCGGCGGCGGCTCCAGCCGCTCGGCCACTTCCTTGACCAGAAGTCCGGTCGTGTGAATTCGATGGCCGGGCGCCGGCTGCCGTTCGAGCACCACCGTGCGCAAGCCGCGGAGCGCGGCCGAGCGGGCGCACACCAGCCCGGCAAAGCTGCCGCCGACGATCGCCAGGTCGTAACTGCCGGTCATGGCCGCCTTCTCCCTCACCAGCTCTCGACGCGAGTTTGGCGCGCCGGCGTGGCCGAATGGAAGCAGCGCCGTGGCGCAATCAAGGCGGACCGACGCGTGTCAGCCGATCTGGTCGGTCTGCGGCGGCACGATGAGGCGCAGCGGCTGCGGGGCGATCTCGATACGGACGGGCAAGTGGGCGATGATGTCGCCGTCGCCCTGCAGGGGATCGCCGGCCGGGCCGTCGATGGTGACGACGCGGCCCCGCAGGATGCGGAAATCGGCCAGCTGCCCCAGGCGGCCGAGCGCCAGTGCCAGGGCATAGCGGATCGCGTTCCAGCGCCCGCCGCGCTCGAACAGGCAAACGTGGAACTCCGGTTGGTCGAGGCGGGCGTCGGGGGCGCAGACGTAGCGCCCGCCGTAGAAGTGCCCCTTGGCGACGATGACGGAGGCGGCGTCGTAGCTCTGCCCGTCGACGGTCACGCGGTAGCGCGGGAAGGGAAAACGCCAGAGCTGGCGCAGCGACTCCAAGACATAGGCGCCCCTCCCGAACAGGCGCTTCAGCCGCAGGCTGACATTGGCGACCACATGGGCGTCGAAACCGGCGCCGGCCATGGCCGTGAAGCAGCGGCCATTGGCGACCCCGACATAGGCACGCACGGAAGCGCCGCGGGCGATCGTGCGAGCCACGGCGGCCGGCGCCGTGATGAGGCCAATCTCGTTTGCCAGGACGTTGGCGGTGCCGAGCGGCACGAGCGCCAGCGATGAGGCGCCATCCCCGCCCCCGGACATCAGGCCGTTCACCGCCTCGTTGATCGTGCCGTCGCCGCCGGCGATGACCAGCAGGCCCTCCGCCGGCAACGGCCCGCCGAACGTGCGCGCGATCGTCTCGGCATCGCCGCGCGCCGCGGTGGCCTGGACGGCGACTTCGCAACCGGAAGCGCGCAACAGTTTCAGCGTCTCGTCCAAGCGGGCACGACGGCGGCCGCCGGCGGTCGGATTGAAGACCACCGTCATGCGACGGGAGCGCAGTGCGGATGATGCTTGCATGTCGGGTTGCAGCGCGATGGTTTTGTTCAAGATCACGGGAAGATGTGAAGCTGGAGACCGTGGCGTGACTATTCAATGGCTTACTAGTTAAGGTTTCGTGAATTCTTTGCTTTTACACCAGATTTAAACGTGAAGCGATTGATTCTGCCCAAGATGTTGATGTAGGTGCCAATCCGATCTGTGGATAAGTCGGAACGGGATCCACCAACGGAGGGCATGCCGCTCGCACCATGACGGAATCGATCCCAGTGAATCGCTACCGGGCGATCTGGATCTCGGATGTGCATCTGGGTACGCGCGGGTGCAAAGCGGAGTTTCTCCTCGATTTCTTGAGACATACTGAATCCGAGTATCTCTATCTCGTCGGCGACATCATCGATTGCTGGCGCCTGCGCCGCAGCTGGTACTGGGCCCAGAGCCACAACGACTTCGTGCAGAAGGTGCTGCGCAAGGCGCGCAAGGGCACGCATGTCGTCTACGTGCCCGGCAATCATGACGAGCCCCTGCGGGACTACACGGAAATGCAGTTCGGCGGCGTCACCGTCGTGAACGAGGCGATCCACGAGACCGCCGACGGCCGCCGCTTCCTGATCCTGCATGGCGACGCCTTCGACGGCATCGTGCGCTATGCCCGCTGGCTCGCCTTCCTGGGCGACCGCGCCTACAGCATCCTGCTGGTGCTGAACCACTGGTACAACATGACCCGCCATTGGCTCGGCTACCCCTACTGGTCGCTGTCGGCCCACCTCAAGCAGAAGGTCAAGAACGCCGTCGAGTACATCAGCAACTTCGAGCACGCGGTGGCCGAGGAGGCCAGGAAGCGCGGCGTCGACGGCGTCATCTGCGGCCATATCCACAAGGCGGAGATGCGGCAGATCGGCCCGGTGCTCTACTGCAACGACGGCGACTGGGTGGAGAGCTGCACCGCCCTGGTCGAACACCGCGACGGCCGGCTCGAGATCATCGACTGGCCCGTCGTCCGCAAGCTCTCGATGCTGCAGGTCCATCAGAACCTCGTGCCCGCCGAGTGATGCGCATCCTCATCGTGACCGATGCCTGGACGCCGCAGATCAACGGGGTCGTCCGGACATTGACGCGCACGCGCCAGGAACTCGAAGGCTTCGGCCACGAGGTGCGCGTGATCTCGCCCGATCTGTTCAGGAACCTGCCCTGCCCGACCTATCCGGAGATCCGCCTGGCCGTGCTGCCGGGACGCCGGCTGCCGCACATGATCGACGCGTTCCAGCCCTGCGCCATCCACATCTCGACGGAGGGACCGTTGGGACAAGCCGCCCGCCGCTATTGCCTGAAGCGCCGCCTGCCCTTCACGACCGCCTACCACACGCGCTTTCCCGAATATATCCAGGCCCGCACGAAGATTCCGGTCGGCGCCACCTATCGCCTGATGCGACGGTTCCATCGGCCGGCGTCGGGCGTGATGGTGGCGACGCGCTCGATGGAGCGGGAGCTGACGGGCCGCGGCTTCCGCAACCTCAAGCGCTGGTCGCGCGGCGTCGACACCGAGCTGTTCCGGCCGCGCGACAAGCACTTGCTCGACCTGCCGCGACCGATCCATCTCTATGTCGGCCGCGTCGCGGTGGAGAAGAACATCGAGGACTTCCTGAAGCTCGATCTGACAGGAAGCAAGCTGGTGGTCGGCGACGGACCGCAGCTGCCGGACCTCCGGCGCAAATATCCGGAGACCCGCTTCGTCGGCGCCAAGGTCGGAGAGGAGCTGGCGGCCCACTATGCGGCGGCCGATCTGTTCGTGTTCCCCAGCCGCACCGACACCTTTGGCCTGGTGTTGCTGGAGGCGCTCGCCTCGGGCCTGCCGGTGGCGGCCTATCCGGTACCGGGGCCGCTCGACATCATCGACGGCACGGGCGTCGGCGTGCTCGACGAGGACCTGGCCGCAGCAGCGCGGCGGGCGATTGCGATATCGCCGGAACACTGCCGGGCGGTTGCCCTGCAATATTCCTGGCGCGCCTCGGCCGAGCAGTTCGTCCATAACCTGCAGCCGTTCTGCTGAACCATCGCGTCCGTCAGCTCGGCATCGGCGGCACGAGCAGCTGGGGGTCGATCGGCGTGCTGAAGAGGAACATGCCCCAATGCAGGTGCGGGCCGGTGGCGCGGCCGGTGCGGCCGAGATTCCCGACATAGCCGCCCTTGGCGAGACTGTCGCCCTCCTTGACCGCGACCTTCTGCATGTGGGCGAAGAGCGAGGCGAGGCCGTGGCCGTGATCGATGATGATGGTGCCGCCGGTGAAGAAGAGATCGGCATCGGCCAGCGAGACGATGCCGCCGGCGGGCGCCTTGAGGGGCGTGCCCAACGGCGCCGCCACATCGACCCCGAAATGCGGGCTGCGCGGCTGACCGTTGAGGATGCGCTGGCTGCCATAGACGCCGCTGATGGGGCCCAGCGCCGGCCAGTCGAAGTCTTCGAAGGCATAGGGGAGATCGGTGTCGCGGGCGCGCGCAGCATTGATGCGGACCTGCTCGGCCTTGATGCGCTTCAGCTCCTCCGCGTTCGGCTCGACCTGGTTCGTCGGCAGGTTGTTGATGCGCTGGATGTCGAACGTACGCTGGATGATCGTCAGTTCCTGAGTCTCCGTCTTGCCGTCGGCGTGGGCGATGGCGAGGGTCGCGTGCGGCGCCTGATCGCGCCCGAACCCGAGCATGAAGCGGCCATCGCCGGCGATCGGCATGGATTTGCCATCGAGCGTCACGCGGCTGCCGGCGTCGGTGCGACCGAAGGCCAGGCCGCCCTGGGTGAGGTGGCCGTCGAGCGCGATGGCGGCGGCCGCGCGGCGGATGAGGCCGGCGCCGGCCAGGAGCGGCAGCACGGCCACGAGCATGCGGCGGGACAGCGTCACAGCAGGCTCCCCTGTTTGGTGTCGCGCCGCTTCGGTGGGCGCGGCTTGGCCTTGTCGGCGCGGCCGGTGGCGGTGGCCGCGACCGCGCCGTCGGCGAACTGGATGGTGAGGCCGGCGCCGGGCGCGACGGCGGCGGCGCTGGCGACGGGATGGTCGGCGGCGTCGCGCACCAGGGCGAAGCCGCGGGCCAGCACGCGCTCGTAGGCGTAGCTGTCGAGCAGGGCGGCGAGCGACTCCAGCTGCATCCGGCCGCGCTCAAGACGGGCGACAATGGTCTCGGAGCGCAGGAGGGCGGCGGCGCGCTCGAAGAGGTGCTGCTTGCGGGTGCGCAGCGCCGTCAGGCCTTGGCCCAGGTTGGCAATGGCGTGGTCGAGCTTGAGGGCGGCCTGGGCGAGCTGCTGCCGGGGCGTCGACAGGGCGGCGGCGAGGCGGGCGAGGCGGTCCCGGCGGCCGGTGAAATAGGCGCGGGGGGCGTTCAGCAGGCGCTCGATCCAGCTATCGAGGCGCTGGGTCATTTCCTCGGCGAGGCGGGTGAGCGAGCGGACCAAACGGTGGCCGTGGTCGCGGAGGTCGTCGAGCAGCTCGGCGCGCACGGGCACGGCCATCTCGGCGGCGGCGGTGGGCGTGGGGGCGCGGCGGTCGGCGGCGAAGTCGATGAGGGTGGTGTCCGTCTCGTGGCCGACGGCCGATATGAGCGGAATGGCGCTGGCGGCGGCAGCGCGCACGACCTCCTCGTCGTTGAAGGGCATGAGGTCTTCGAGGCTGCCGCCGCCGCGGGCGACGATGAGCAGGTCGGGCCGGGGCACCCGACCGCCCTCCGGCAGGGCGTTGAAGCCGCGGATGGCGGTGACGACCTGGGCGGCCGCGTCGTCGCCCTGGACCTTGACCGGCCACAGGATCACCCGGCACGGGAAGCGGTCGGCGAGGCGGTGCAGGATGTCCCGGATGACGGCGCCGGTGGGCGAGGTGATGACGCCGATGACCTCCGGCAGGTAGGGCAGCGGCTTCTTGCGGTCGGCGTCGAACAGGCCCTCGGCGGCGAGGCGCTTGCGGCGGTCCTCCAGCATCTTCAGGAGGGCGCCCTCGCCGGCCAGTTCCACGGAATCGATGACGATCTGATACTTCGAGCTGCCGGGGTAGCTGCTGACGCGGCCGCTGACGATCACCTCCATGCCGTGCTCGAGCTTCAGCTTCAGGCGGCCGACGACGCCGCGCCAGCAGACGGCATCGATCGCCGCGCCCTCGTCCTTGAGGCTGAAATAGAGGTGGCCGGAGCCGTGATAGTTCGGCTTCGACACCTCGCCGCGCACGCGCACCCGCTCGAAGCTGGTCTCGAGGGTGCGCTTCACCGCCTGGCTGATCTCGCTGACGGTGAACTCGGGGAGGTTGCTGGCGACGGCGACGGGCTCGGGCATGGGTGCGGGCATTATACGTCAGGTCGGGCGGCGGCGCAGCGGTGTGGGATCATAAAATGAGCGAAGCACCCCATGCCCAGCGGGCGGCAGGTAGTTCAAGCCGCAGATGGACGCCGATGAACGCAGACGGTCGCGGCGAGAAGGGGAGACCGGCATGAGCGGTCGAGGCTGCGAATCTGAGCGATGAACCCCATGCCCAGCGGAGGAAGGAGGATTCACCACAAAGGCGCAAAGACGCGAAGAGGCCGAGTTGGAAATGTTCGCACGTACGACGCCATCGAGAAGCGATTGATGGCGCGAGCCTTGTTCGCGCCAAGCATTCAACGTGGCAGTGCGCGTACCGCTGGTTCCGCCGACGCGGCATCTTGGCGTCTTTGCGTCTTTGCGGTTCACCTTTGCGCGCGACGGACACGGGATCGCGCGCGAATTCGTGCGATGAACCCCATGCCCAGCGGAGACGCCCATGCGGACGAAGACGGTGCGGACGCGGCGGAACTGGGCGCGGGCGGCACGGCGGAGGGCCGTGACCTCGGCCGAGCGGGCGCCGTGCTTCCAGCGGGCGCGGCAGCTGCGGGCCAAGCCGGCGGCGGTGCGCGGCCCGGTGCTGAGGCCGCCATGGAGGCGGCAGCGGCCGTTACGCATGGCCGGCTGACGGCAGGACCCGCTGCAGCGGATATGAGCGCCGCAGCGGGGCGCGGCCAGGAAATCGCCGGAGGGGTTGCCGTTCTTCAGCCGACCGCGCCGGACGAGCGGGAGGCCGGAACCTGGTGACGAATCCGAGCGATCAACCCCATGTCCAGCGGGGAATGACGCAGCAACGAGCGATTTGACGGTCTCGATCATGGAGGATTGTTCTTGATACGTTACAGGAACACTGTATACTCGACCACACGATGTCTTGTCAAGATTCCGCTTGCGTCTGGCGTTGTTGGTGACTGGCAAGACATTGGTCTCGCGCGCTTATTCCCATTGCTCGATGAATGGACCGTCCGGAATGCCCGCCACATGACACTGGAAACCGTGCTCGCCGAGCGATGACTATCCTACCCGGAGGCTTCTTATGGCCGAAGTCCTGCTGTTCCACCACGCACAGGGGCTGACTCGCGGCGTGCATGCGTTCGCCGACGACCTGCGGGCCGCCGGGCACACCGTGCACACGCCGGACCTGTTCGACGGACGCACGTTCCAGAGCATCGACGAGGGTCTCGCCCACATCCGGGAGAGCGGGTTCGACGCCATGCGGGAGCGCGGCGTCCGCGTCGCCGACGAACTGCCCGCCGAGCTCGTCTACGCCGGGTTCTCCTTCGGCGTGCTGCCGGCGCAGAAGCTCGCACAGATACGGCCCGGCGCCCGCGGAGCCCTGCTCTTCTACTCCTGCCTCCCGATCAGCGGCGAGTGGGCCTTCGGACCCTGGCCGGACGGCGTCCCGGTGCAGATCCACGGCATGGACAACGATCCGATCTTCGTCGGCGAGGGCGACATCGTCGCCGCCCGCGAGATCGTGGAGAAGGTCGCGGACGCGGAACTCTTCCTCTACCCCGGCGATCAGCACTACTTCGCCGACAGCTCGCTCCCGTCATACGACGCGAATGCGACCGCGCTGCTCACCCGACGGGTGCTCGAGTTCCTCGACCGCGCCGGGCTTGCGCGATAACCGTGTCCTCGTCAGCACCCCAGGTCGTTCGGTAGGTACCTAGTGGTTCGATCGCAACGAATGGTTCCCATTCGTTGCGTGAATCGAACCACCAGCCTATTGATCTGGTGGGC
>Ga0137403_10006935_pt1 | contig 12887 bp, 12 predicted proteins | sample CZOMad2_1_16fung_FD_122057 | JGI IMG/M metagenome (GOLD analysis project Ga0137403, IMG submission 122057) | Vadose zone soil fungal communities from Angelo Coast Range Reserve, California, USA - CZOMad2_1_16fungal (Hybrid Assembly) | ecosystem: Environmental > Terrestrial > Soil > Vadose zone... | reverse complement strand
TAGGGAATGCGGCGTATCCCATCAGCAGGCCTTTGTATTTGAACATCGGGATGCCGTAGCTGATGACCTCGGTCGCTTCGGCAGGCGCGGCGGAGCGTATCGCCGCACGTACTTTTTTGAGGGTGGAGCGATCTGGTTCGGGGACGGCTGCCATGTATTCGTTCACGGTTTTAGGAATTGCAGTGTTTTTCCTCATAGAATGTGCGCCATGGTAGCGGGCAAATTGAGTGTACACCGGGAGCGCCGTGCGAATAAGGATTCTTGGCGACGTTGCGGTGTTGACGCGGGCGCGCGGCGTCGGGAACAATGGTTCAGCCATGCCACTTAAACTTTCGGACAAGAAACTTGCGGTACTGGGCGCCGGTAAATTGGGCGGGATTCTGCTGCGCGCGTATTTGCGGCAAAAACTTTTTACTGCCAAGCGGGTGACCGCTACTGTGAAGCATGGCGAAAAAGCCACTTCAATCGGCAGCGAACTGAAAGTCTTTGTCACCACCGACAATCGCAAGGCGGTGAAGGGCGCGGACATTGTGCTGCTGGGCGTGAAGCCGCAAGTGATTGCGGAAGTGCTGAAGGAGATTGCCCCGGAGGTCAGCGAGAAGACGCTGGTGATCTCGGTGGCGGCTTCGGTGCCGACGAGCTATTTGGAGCAGCATTTGGGTGCGAAAGTTCCGGTGATCCGCGCGATGCCGAACACTCCAGCGGCGGTGGGCTGTGGAATGACGGGAATTTGCCGCGGCGCGCACGCCGGGCCGGAGCATCTGGAAATTGCACGAGCGATGTTTGACGCAGTGGGGCGCACGGTGGTGGTGGACGAAAAGAACATGGATGCGGTGACCGGGCTTTCCGCGAGCGGTCCGGCGTTTGCGTACATTATTTTGGAATCGTTGGCCGAAGCGGGCGTAAAGGTGGGATTGCCGCGCGACGTGGCGACCTTGCTGGCGGCGCAAACCATGAAGGGCGCCGCGAGCGTGGTGTTGGAGACGGGAGAGCATCCGGCGCAACTGAAGGACGCGGTGACGACGCCAGCGGGATGCACGATCGATGGAATATTGGAGCTGGAAGAAGGCAAGCTGCGAGTTACGCTGATTAAGGCCGTGGTGAAAGCTACCAGCCGAGCCGGGGAATTGCTGTTTGAAAAATAAGCCGACCAGATGAGCGATTCACAAAAGCAAAACGACACCGAAACCTCGCCCATGGTGAACAAGACGAAGCAAGTTGCGAACGATTCCGCAATTGCAATGGAATTGCCGTTTACGTTTGCCGGCGCCATCCTCCTAGCCGGAGGAGCTGGATTTTTGTTGGATCGTTGGCTGCACACCAAGCCAATCTTTACGCTTATCCTCGGAGCGATCGGGTTTATCGCTGGAGTGCGCGAAGTCCTGCGTCGGTTTCCTGGGAAGTAGGGCATGGCCGACGCCGCAGCGGTCGCAGGCACGCGAACTGAGGTTCGCATCTCATGGCTGACGATTGGATTTGGCGCAATAGCGGTGGCGGTGGCGGCAGCGTTGGGTCACCGTAGTTGGGCCAGTGGGCTGGCAGTCGGAACGGTTCTGGCGTGGCTGAATTTCCGCTGGCTGGGACGCGCGCTGGACGTACTCGTCCTTGCTTCCACGGCGCAACGCGGGCAAGAGAAGCCATTGGTCCCGTGGTGGACTTACGTGCTGGCGCTGTTTCGGTACGCCTTGATAGGCCTCACCGTCTATGTTATTTTTGTTTATCGGAATATTCCCCTCGCGAGCATGATTGTGGGTTTGTGTACGCTGGCGGCCGCGGCAATCGTGGCAAGTGTGTGGGAAATCCTAAATCCCGAACCGGGGGCGTCTGGATAGGTAATGGAAGAACACGTACTGGGAATAACGCGATTCGTTAATCATATTCTGGGCCCGCTGGCGGCGGCTGTGCTGTCCAAGCTACATGTGCAGCCCGCAAATCCCGAGACGCCGATTCCCCAGCATGTGGTGATGGGCATATTGGTGGTGTTGATCGGGACGATATTCGCGCTGGTCGTGCGGCCGCGCTTGTCGGTGGAAAAGCCGGGAGCGATGCAACAGGTAGCGGAATTTCTGCTGACGAATCCGCTGGAATTCGGGATCCGCGATTTGCTGATGGAAAACGTCGGGCATGAAGGCGTAAGGTACGTACCGTTCGTCGGCGCGATTTCTGTTTTTATTCTGATTGCCAATTTGATGGCGGTCTTTCCGTTCTTCATTGCACCGACGGGCGTGGTAACCGTGCCGTTGGCTTGCGCGCTGCTCACATTCCTTTATTTTAATTTTCATGGCGCGCGACATCACGGAGTCGGCGGTTATTTGAAAACATTTGCTGGAAATCCGCATGGCGCGGGCGGGTGGGCCCTGGCGATTCTTTTGTTTCCGGTAGAGATTATCAGCACTACGGCGCGGTTACTTTCGCTCACGGTTCGTTTATGGGCGAATATGTTTGCCAGCGATTTGATTTACGTGATTTTCCTTGGGTTGTTGGGCGGTGGCGCGGCTTTTGGGTGGAGTAAGTCGCCGCTGCTGGGTGTGGTGTTGGGAATTTTCCCGGCTCTGATTCCGCTGGCGTTTATTGCACTGCACATTTTCGTTTCCGTCGTGCAGGCCTACGTTTTTACAGTGCTACCCTCGGTCTATCTTGGCTTGGCGACTTCCGACGAACACTGATCTTGATCTTGCCGGAGAGAAATTTCCGGCGATGTGCCGCTGCAGTGTGAGGCCGGCTGCTCGGTGTCCGGCAACCACCAACTGGCGGTAGATAACGAGGAGGCAGGAATGAAGAAAGCAGCAATCGTTATGATGGTGGCATTCATTACCGTCATGGTCCTCGCACCGACAGCGATGGCTCAGGAAACTGGTGCAGCGTCGGGCGGTGGAAAAGCATTGGGCGCGTTGGCGGTGGCGATCGGCATGGGCGCGGCGGCGTTTGGCTGCGGTCTGGGCCAGGGCAGAATCGCTTCGGCCGCGTGCGAGGGCATGGCGCGGAATCCGGGAGCGGCTGGCCCGATTCGCGCGGCGATGATTCTTGGGTTGGTGTTCGTGGAGACGCTGGTGCTGTTTACGCTGGCGATGCTTGCGCTGAAAGCGTAAGTCTTAGCGAAACAGAAAGTTGGCGGGCCGGGAAGTCTCCGGCCCGTTTTTGTTCTTGAGTGCAAGGAGCGATATCGCTACCTATGCGGATGGATGCCGTCATGGAAAGGCAATGAAAAGACAGCGGGCTGAAGCCCGGCACTACGAAAAAACGAAATCGAAAGGAAAAACTACTTCAGGCCGCCTATGAGGGTTTTTTCCATGAGGAGGCGGAGGACCTGGTTGGGGAACAGGCCGAAGTACACGGTGCCGATGGCGGTGATGGCGAGAACGATGTTGACGGTGGCGGGGAAGGCGATTGGCGCGGTGGCGGCGGAGTCTTCACTGGGTTCACGCATGTACATGGCGACGATGACTTTCAAGTAGTAGTAGGCGCCGATGATGCTGTTGACGGCCATGAGGACGGCTAGCCAGATCAGGTTAGAGTTGACGGCGGCCTTGAAGATATAGAACTTGCCGAAGAAGCCTGCGGTGACGGGCAAACCCAAAAGAGAAAGAAGGAAAAGGCTTAGCGCGGCGGCCGCGATCGGATGGCGTTGCGAGAGGCCGGCGTAATCTTCGAGCGTGACGTACTTTTCGTCCTTGCCGCCGAGTTGCGAAACGATGGTGAACGCGCCGACTTTTACTAAAGCGTAGCTTAGAAGATAAAAGAGAACCGCGGCGTAGGCGGGAACACCGCTGAATATAGTTGAGGTGTCGCCCGAAGTCATTCCGGTCACGGCGGCGAAGGCTACGAGAATGTAGCCAGCGTGGGCGATGGAGCTGTAGGCGAGCAGACGCTTGAGGTTGGTCTGCACCAGCGCGCCGAGATTGCCGACGAACATAGTGAGTGCGGCGAGAATCCAGAAAGCCCAAAACCAGTAATGGGTCGCGGCGGGAACAGTGGCGAAGATTCTGAGCAGCAGGGCGAAGGCTGCGGCTTTGGGGCCAGCGGCGAAAAGCGCGCTGACAGGAGTAGGAGCACCTTCGTAAACGTCGGGAGTCCAGATCTGGAATGGGGCGATGGCTACTTTGAAGCCGAGGCCGATGAGGATCAGCGCCAGGCCGAGCTTCATGAGCGGCATTTGCGCGTCGTCGATTTGGCCCATGCTGGTGAGAATGGTGGAGCCGGATGCGCCGTAGACGAGGGCGATGCCGTACAGGAAAAAGGCGGTAGCGAAGGAGCCGAGTAGGAAATATTTCAGCGAGGATTCACTAGACTTTAGCGTGTCGCGGCGATAGCCGGCGAGCACGTAGCTGGCGATGGAGCTCATTTCGAGGCCGATGAAGGCGGTGAGCAGTTCCTGCGCGGAGGCGAGAACGCCCATTCCGGCGGTGGCAAAAAGAATCAGCGCAAAGAATTCCGCGCCTTCGAGTCTTTCCCGCGTGAGATACGGCTCCGCGGAGAGAATCACCAGAGCGGCAACCGAGCCGAGCAACAGGTGAAAGAAAAAGCTAAAAGTGTCTGACTGGATCAGGCCGAAAAAGCCCGGACCGGGATAGCGCATGCCGAAAATGCTGGTGGCAGAGCCTGCGGCGGCTCCGATGAACGCGACGGTGGTGAGTGCGGGGCGATTTTTGGTGAGCGACTGTATCAGCATCAGCAGCACGCCGAATCCGCACCAGATGAGCTCCGGCATTACGCGATAGAAGTCTGCGGGGCTGGGTGTGGAGAAAGTCATCTAGCGGTTGCCGGACCTTTCGACAGTGATGATGGAGCCAGTGCCAGCGGTGATTGCCGGAATATGATTAACAGGGACTGCGGACGGCGCTATAGGAGCCAAGGGAGCAACAGCTTCTTCTGGCCACTGCTGACGCTGCATGCTATTGCGAATGGTGTCGGTGGCGGCTGCGGTGCGGCGGGTGAGGAACGGTGAGTTGACGCCCATCCACAGAATGATGACGGACATAGTGGCGAGGATGAAGCGTTCGCGCTCGGAGGCGTCGGACAGAGATTTGTTTTTTTCGACGGTGATTTCTCCGAAAAAGACGCGTTGGTAGGACCACAGCAAATAGCAGGCGGAGAGGATTACGCCAGTCGAGGCCCAAGCGGCCCACTGCCAATGAACAATGTAAGTACCGAGAAGAATTAAATATTCGCCGACAAAGCCGTTAAGCAAGGGAAGGCCGAGCGAGGCTAACGCGACGAACAGGAAAAATGCCGAAAGGCGCGGCATCGGCGTGGCGAGGCCGCCGTACTGCTTGATTTCAAAAGTGTGACGGCGGTCGTAAAGCATGCCGACGAGGAGGAAGAGTGCGCCGGTAGTGATGCCGTGCGCGAGCATTTGATAGATGGCGCCCTGCATGGCGATGGCGTTGAAGGAAAAGATGCCGAGGACTACGAAGCCGAGGTGGCTGACGCTGGAGTAGGCGACTAGTTTTTTGAGATTGGGCTGAACCATTGCAACTAGCGCGCCGTAGATGATGCCTATGATGGCTAGGACGGCTACATAGGGCGCGGCTTTGCGCGAAGCCAGCGGAAAGAGCGGCAGGCAGAAACGCATCATGCCGTAGGTGCCCATTTTGAGGAGCACGCCGGCGAGGATGACCGAGCCAGCGGTTGGAGCCTCGACGTGTGCGTCAGGCAGCCAGGTGTGCAGCGGGAAAAGCGGGACCTTGATGGCGAAAGCGACGAAGAAGGCCAGGAATAAAAGCATTTCGGTTTGCGCCGGAAGGACCAGCCTTCCGTTTTGCAGCGCGTGCTGGATCTCGACGAGATCGAACGTCCCGACGCCGCCCGGAATGGAACCCATGGCGTTGTAGAGCCATAAAATGCCGACCAGCATGAGGATGGAGCCGGCCATGGTGTAGAGAACGAATTTGACGGCCGCGTAGATGCGGCGTTCGTGGCCCCAGATGCCGATGAGCAGGGCCATGGGGATGAGCATGATTTCCCAGAAGAGGAAGAAGAGGAAAAGATCGAGCGAGAAAAAGACGCCGACTACGCCGACTTCAAGCATCAGCAGTGCGATGAAGAATTCTTTAACGCGATGATTGATGCTGTTCCAGGACGCGAGAATGGAGATGGGCGTCAGCAGCGTGGTGAGAATTACCAGGAAAACGCTGAGACCGTCGACGCCCATGTGGAAATGGATGGGAGGAGAAGTGATCCAGGGCAGGTTGAGATCGAGAGCGTAGCCGGAGGATCCGATGGGCACGCGTGGGATGAGCAGAAGCGAGAACAAGAATTCGGCGGTGGCGACTACCAGCGCCATGCCGCGAATGAACTTGAAATCGTCGGAGCGCAGAACGAGAAGGGCCATGGCCCCGATGGCGGGCAAGAAGGTCAAAATCGGCATTATGAGATTAGGGTGATTCATTTGGTCACCGTGCCGAAGACCGGATGAAGGGCCGGCCAGAAAATAATGATGATAATGGCGAGAGCGCCGACGACCACCCATACGGCGTAGCTGCGGGTGTTGCCGGACTGCGTGTGGCGAACGGTGTCGCCGACGGCGGTGGCTCCGTGCGCGATGCCGTTGACGGTGCCGTCGATGGCTTCAACGTCGACAATTTTCCAGAGGACGTTTTCGGAGAGCCAGACCAGCGGGCGAACGACTGCGGCGGCGTAAAGTTCGTCCACGTAATATTTATTGTAGAGAGTGGTGTAGATGCCCTTGAGCGATTTTGCAAGTTGTTCGGGTTTACCGGGCTGTCTGAGATAGAGCCAGAAGGCGACGAAGAAGCCGACCGTAGCGGTAAGGGCCGCGACGCCAGCCAGCGTGAGTTCGAGCGTGTGGGCGGCGGCCTCGCTGAGACCTTCGACTTCACCACGCGCGGCGAATACCGGACCGAGGAAATTCGCGAAGGAGTCCGCGCCGCCAAAGAAAGACGGCAGAGCGAACCACCCGCCGAAGATCGACAGCACCGCAAGAATCACTAACGGGCCGAGCATGGACCACGGCGATTCGTGAACGTGGACATGGTGCTCGTCGTAGCGCTGCTTGCCGTGAAAGGTGAGAAAAATCAGCCGGAACATGTAAAAGGATGTCAGCAGCGCGGTGAGCAAGCCGATGGCGTAAAGGACATGTCCACCGTTGCCGCCGACCGTGAAGGCACTGAACAGAATGGCATCCTTCGAGAAGAATCCGGCGAAAAGCGGCGCACCGGCGATGGCCAGTGTGGCGACGAGCATGGTCCAGTAAGTGACTTTGATTTTTTTGCTGAGGCCGCCCATGTGGCGCATGTCTTGTTCGCCACCCATAGCGTGAATGACCGACCCTGCAGCGAGGAAGAGCAGCGCCTTAAAGAAGGCGTGAGTCATTAAGTGGAAAATGCCCGCGCCGAATGCGCCGACTCCGCAGGCCAGGAACATGTAGCCGAGCTGGCTCACGGTGGAATAAGCGAGAACTTTCTTGATGTCGGTTTGCACCAGGCCGATGGTGGCAGCGAAGAGCGCGGTGGCGCAGCCGATGGTTGCGACGACGACCAGCGCGGTTTCTGAGTGTTCGAACAGGATGTGCGAGCGGGCAACGACGTAGACGCCGGCAGTAACCATGGTGGCCGCGTGGATCAGCGCGCTAACTGGCGTCGGGCCTTCCATGGCGTCGGGCAGCCAGACGTAAAGCGGGAGTTGCGCGGACTTGCCGCAGGCTCCCATGAACAGGAGCAGGCACGCGACGGTGAACGTGCCGAAAACGCCCCAGCCTTCATGTGGCCAAGCAGCATTCGAAGCGGCCGTAAACAGCTGCGAAAAATCGAGCGTGTGAAATGTCCGGAAGAGCAGGAACATGCCCAGCATGAAGCCGAAGTCGCCGATGCGGTTGACGATGAAGGCTTTTTTGCCTGCATCGGCGGCGGATTTTCTGAGGAAGTAAAAGCCGATGAGCAAATAGCTCGAGAGGCCGACGCCTTCCCATCCGACGAAGAGGAGAACGTAGTTGGCGGCGAGGACCAGGATCAGCATGAAGAACATGAAGAGATTCAGGTAAGCGAAGAAGCGGTAGTAGCCGCCTTCATGTGCCATGTACCCGGTGGAGTAGATGTGGATTAGGAAGCCGACGCCGGTGACTACCAGGACCATGACTACGGTGAGTTGGTCCATTTGGAGATCGAAGCCGGCGCGGAAATTTCCCGCGACGATCCAGTCGAAGAATTCTTTGCGGAAAATTTGGCCGGTGGGGGCGACGTAAGCCAAGAATTCGCGCACGGCTTCCAGAGCACACGCGAAGGAAATGCCGGTGGAGGAGAGCGCTACGGTATTGACGATTTTATTCGGCCATTTGAGGCCCAAGAAGCCGTTGACGGCCGCGCCGAGGAGCGGGAGCAGCGGGATGATCCACAGATGATCGAGGATTAGCATGGCCGGGGCGCTCGATGGCTAAGTCGGGTGACGCTGTATTCGAACAGAGATTCTCCACGCAAAAACCGCGCGGAGAGGAAGCGGTCCTCGCTTCGCTCGGAATGGCGGACTGTGCTAGTTGGGTTAGTGGAATTCGTGAGCATAAAGTTAGAGTTTGAGCAGGTCCACGCGCTCGATGTTCAACGAGCGGCGATTGCGTGCTGTGAGAATGATGATGCCGAGGCCGACGGCGGCTTCTGCAGCGGCAACGACGATGACGAACAAGACGAAAACCTGGCCGTCGAGTTTACCTTTGGCCTGGCTGAATGCGACGAATGCAAGATTGACCGCGTTGAGCATCAGCTCAATGGACATGAAAATGGTGATGATGTTGCGTTTTACGACGAAAGCAACTGCGCCAAGTCCGAAAAGAATTGCGCTTAGGATGAGGTAATACTGCGTCGGCACCATGTCAGGTCTTCTTCTCCCGCTGGGCGAGCACCAGCGCGCCCATGATGGCCACCAGGATGAGGAACGAGGTCAATTCGAACGGGTAAACGAAGGTTGAGAAAAGCATGATGGAGATATCGGTGGTGCTGGCCAGGGCATCGGGAGTGGAACTATTTGGAACCGCGCCTCCGTTGCGGATCATCGCAGCGGCGAGAAGTCCCGTGAGTGCGAGGGCGAGCGGCAGTCCGCCGAATTTGGCCAGCTTGGAAAAATCGGTGTGTTCTTCGGCGCTGGCATTCAGCAGCATGATGACGAAGACGAAGAGCACCATGATCGCGCCGCCGTAAACGATGATCTGGACGGCGGCGACGAACTCCGCGCCCATCAACAGGTACAGGCCAGCGAGCGAGACCATGACGACAATCAGCGAAAGCGCGCTGTGAATGGGATGCTTTTGCAGAATCAGGCTGAGCGCGCCGACTACCGCGAGAGCCGCAAGAAGGAAAAAGACAAGCAAGGGAGCGCTCATGAATGGCCCCAGAGGAGAACGCATCCCGCGGTGATGATGACGTTGGCGATGGAAACGGGCAGCAGAAGCTTCCAGCCAATGTTCATGAGCTGGTCATAACGGAAGCGAGGCAGCGTACCGCGCGCCCAGACATAGAAGAACAGGAAAAAGAAAATTTTGCTGAGCAGCCAGAACGGTCCTTGGATGTATTCGCTAATCTCGTGAAGCGGAGCGATCCAGAGTCCCGCAAGGAGCAGCGTACCGACTCCGGCGATAGCTGCGCCTAGGCCGGGAAGAATCACTTTGCCAAAAATGGTCTCGTATTTGACGCCGTCGAAGATCACCCACAGGCCGAAGGGGATCAGAATGAGGCTTGGAATAAAGTGGGTGAACGTCCAGGTTGCGGGGAAAGGCGAATTCCAGCCGCCGAAAAACAGAATCGCGCAGAGCGAAGATACGGTGATCATGCTGGTGTATTCGGCGATGAAAAACATAGCGAACTTAAAGCTGGAGTATTCGGTGTGAAATCCGGCAACGAGTTCCGATTCCGCTTCGGGTAAATCGAACGGCACGCGATTGGTTTCTGCAATGGCGGAAATGAAGAAACACAGGAAGCCAACAACCTGCGGAAAGCCGCCATGAAAAGTGAAGATGTTCCAGGAAAGCAGACCCCATTTGGAACTGTCCTGCAGGCTGATGATCTTGGTAAGGCTGAAGCTGTTTGCCATCAGCAGCACACCGACGACGGACATGGTCATTGATAGTTCGTAGCTGACCATCTGGGCTGAGCTGCGCAAACCGCCGAGGAGCGGATACTTGCTGTTCGAAGCCCAGCCGGCGAGCGCGACACCGTAAACGCCGAGCGCGGTGATGGAAAACAGAACCAGCAAGCCGATCTCGGGATTGGTGATCCAGAGGTCGATCTGGTGGCCGAAAAACGTAAAGGGAGGGGGCAGGGGTTTGGGCCCGAAGGGAATTACGGCGAGTGATGCCAGCGCGAGCGTGAGTGCCAGAAACGGCGCGAGAAGATAAACGAATTTGTCGACGCCACCCGGCATAACGTCTTCTTTGAATAAAAATTTCAATCCATCGGCGGCGGGCTGCAAAAGTCCGTGCGGCCCCACGCGATGCGGACCGACGCGGGATTGCATCAGCGCGACGACTTTGCGCTCGAACCAGGTGAGATATGCGTTGACGGTGAGCACAATGAAAAGGAGCAAGGCGATCTTGACTAAGGTCAAGACCCAGAAGCCGCCATCCTGCGTGAGAAATGTTGTAACCGCGTTCACGATTTCGTCTGGGCCTCCGGAACGGATTCAATGGTGTTCAAGACGCGGGTCAAGGTGCCGCTGGTGAAAAGGGTATCTTGCGCGGAGTGAATGAGGCCGACGGGCACATCGTAGGGCGCGCTGCCGTTGCGTTTGATTTCGACATGAGCGGATTCCGCGCCGCCAGTAAGTAGGCCAGTTAGTTCGAGGTGGTAGCCGGGAACTGTTTTGCGGATCTCTTCGAACACCGCGGCGACATTCTTGTAATGAAATGCTTTGCCCATGCCTTGCTTTTCCAGTTGGTGCGACAGAATTCGCAGTAAATCGAAATCGGTGCGTGGGCCCATGACCTCGGCGGCTTTGTGGAGCAACTGCACTTCGCCGGAAGTGTTGGTGACGGTGCCATCTTTTTCGTAAGCCGAAGCAGCCGGAAAAACAATGTCGGCCTGCTTGGCGGTCTCCGTCATGAAAAGTTCGTGCACGATGAGCAGTTCGGCTTTGCCGCGGCCGTAGCCGAGCGTGCCGAAATGCGCCAGGGGATTTGCGCCGACTACGTAAAGAGCTTTGAGCTTGCCACTCTGCGCGGCTTCGATCATTTGCGGTGCGGTCATGCCAGTTTTTGAAGTTTTTGCGTAACCGGGACCCCGGTCCGGCAGAACGCCCATATCGGCAGCGCCGCGGGAGTTGGCGTAATCGCCCAACGCCATATAGCGAACCTGGCCGTGCAACTTGGAACCGAATCCGACGAGATCAGCAATCGCAGCGCCGGAAAGTTCCGAACCGAAAACGATGGCGACATCAGCCGCCGCGTCAAGCGCGGCTTTCAATTGTGTTAGTTGCTCAACGAGCGCAGGACCAAGCGGGCTTTCGTTGTGCAGCCAGCGAATCGCGGCAGCTTCCTGGCCCTCCGCGATCTGCACAAACTGTTCGGCTTTGCGTTCGAGTTTGATCTCTGCCGAATTGATGACGTACAGCTTCAGGCCGTGATGGCGGACACCTGCGCGAATCTGCCACGCAACGAGAGGGTTCTGATTCGTTGGGTCATTGCCAATCAACAGAACCGCTTTCGATTTATAAAGCTGGTCCATCGTGAGTAGAGAATCTTTGGCGTTATCACCGAGCGCGGTAATCAAGCCGGTGTAGTCCGCGCTGCGGTGATGATCGATATTCGAAGTGCCGAAAGTCTCGCGCGCCAATTTCTGCAGGAGATAGTTTTCTTCGTTCGAAGTGCGATTCGAACCGATGACGCCGATGCTATCGGCACCGTCGCGAGCATGAATCGCTTTCAGCTTGCTGGCGGCGGCTTGCGCAGCTTCTTCCCAGGAAACGGGCAAAAGCTTATCGCCTTGGCGCACCAGGGGTTGCTTGATGCGCTCGGGATGCTTAGTGAAATCGAAACCGAAGCGGCCCTTGATGCACAGGAAATCGCCGTTGATGCCGCTCATGTCGCGGTTATTGGCGCGCAGAATTTCGTGATTGCGCACGCTGAGCGTGGTCTTGCAGCCGTTCGAACAGTGCGCGCAAACGGTGGAGACATATTCCATTTCCCAGGGACGTGTCTTGTAGCGATAAGTGCCGCTGGTGAGCGCGCCGACAGGGCAGATGTCAATGCACATGCCGCATTCTTCGCAGTCGAGGTGATCGCCGGCATTAGGGATAATGACGCTGTTTGCTCCGCGCATGCCGACGCCAAGAGCCTTGACGTCCATGCCCTCATCGCACACGCGCACGCAGCGAAAACACAAAATGCAGCGAGGCGCATCGTAATAAACAATCTCCGACCACTTCTCTTCGGGGCGGTGAATTTTTTCTTCCACGAAGCGGCTGGTGTCGGCTCCGTAGCGGAAAACCATGTCTTGCAACTCGCACTCGCCGCCCTTGTCGCACACCGGACAATCCAGAGGATGGTTGGTGAGCAAAAATTCCAGAACACCTTTGCGAGCCTGCTTAATTTGCGGAGTGTCGGTTCGAACCACCATGCCATCGGTCGCGACCAGCGTGCAGGCGGTCTGCATCTTGGGCATTTTTTCGACTTCGACCAGGCACATGCGGCAAGCAGCCTGCAGCGAAAGTCCGGGGTAGTAGCAAAACGACGGAACTTCGGTGGCAATCTGCTTGGCGGCTTCAATCACCAGCGTTCCCGCGGGAACTTGCAGTTCGCGGTCGTTTATTTTGAACGTGACTAATTTCTGTTCGCTCATGATTTTCTAGCGGGCACCCAAAAGCGCTTCGGTATTTTTGTACGCGCAGCGGCCGTTCAAATGATCTTCGAATTCGCTGCGGAATTTTTGCACGATACTGATGGTGGGCAT
>Ga0137403_10006934_pt1 | contig 12887 bp, 12 predicted proteins | sample CZOMad2_1_16fung_FD_122057 | JGI IMG/M metagenome (GOLD analysis project Ga0137403, IMG submission 122057) | Vadose zone soil fungal communities from Angelo Coast Range Reserve, California, USA - CZOMad2_1_16fungal (Hybrid Assembly) | ecosystem: Environmental > Terrestrial > Soil > Vadose zone... | reverse complement strand
CTCGCTGCCCGACGCGCCGATCGAGCTGGCGGCGACGGCCGTTCGGCGGGGACTGACCGGCTTGGGGCTACTCGAGGCCACCACGCTGCCGATGACGCCAAGCGGCGGCCCCGAATCGGTTCGCCTGCTCAACCCACTGTCTGCCTCCGATGCATACCTGCGGCGGGCGCTCCTGCCGGGGCTGGTCCGAGCGGTCGAGGCCAACTGGAAGAACCACGTGCGCGACGTACGGCTGTTCGAGATCGGGACGGTGTTCCAGGCGCGGACCGGTCACCGGCCGGTCGAGACCAGGCAGGGGGCCGGGGTGGTGACCGGCAGCCGGGAGCCGGCGCATTGGAGCGGGACCGGCCGGGTGGATTACGATCGCTGGGATCTGGCCGGCCTGTTCGAGGCAGCGGTGGCTCTGGCTAATCCTGATGCGTCCGTGCAAGTTGAAGGCAACGCATGGGTTGCGGTGGCAGCGGACGGACGGACGATCGGCCGCGCCGCCCTGCTCGACGCTGACGCACCTCCCTGGGCGGCACCGGTCCTGGGGTTCGAGGTCGAGCTGGATGCGACGCCGCGACGGCCGACCCGCTATCGCCCTCTGCCGTCCACTCCATCTTCCGAGCGCGATCTGGCGTTGCTGCTTCCTGGCGGAGTCACGGCGGAGCAGGTGGGCCGCGTGGTCGAGCAGGCGGCCGGGCCGTTGCTCGCCGGCCAAGCGATACTGGATGAGTATCGGGGTGGCGGGATGGATCCCGGGGTACGGAGCGTGATGTTCCGACTGACCTTCCGGGCCCCGGACCGAACCCTCCGTGATGCCGAGGTGGACGAGTCGGAGCGACGGGTGCTGGCGGCGCTGGAGCGGGAGCTCGGCGTGCGGCGACGTGAGGTGGGGCCACAGGGGCCCCAAGGGGAGTGACTTGACCTACAGTTACGAGCGCCCCGACCTTCGGGCGGTGGCCGAGCTGGAGGAGCTGTTCCAGCATCTGGGCGCCGAGGTGGCGGCCTGGCGCCGGCGTTCGCTCAAGGCCGAGGCCGAGCTGCAGAACATCCGGGCAAAGGGCGGGGTCTACGAAGGCCCCGAGCTGTCCGGCTCGCGGCAACGGGTGGTCGAGCTGGAGGCGGAGAACCAGGCGCTTCGCGAGCGAATCGATGCCGCGAAAGAGCGGGTGCGATCGCTCGCGGCGCGGTTGGCGTTTCTCGAACAGGGAGGCACCGCGTCGTGACGGCGCCCAAGAACGCGGTCCGGGTCATCATCGGCGGCGAAGAATACACGGTCAGGTCGGAGCTGCCTCCCGAGTACACCCGCGAGGTCGCGGCGTATCTCGACGCGGCGCTCAAGCGGGTGCGCGATTCCATCCTCGGGGTCGAGACCCACAAGGCCGCCATCCTGGCCGCGCTCGCGATCACCGACGAGCTGTTCCAGGCCCGCCGGGGCGACCGCGAGATCGCTGCCCGGATCTCCGCCATGGCCGACGATCTCGCACACCTCCTGCCTCCCGCCAAGCGAGGACACCGGGCTGCCGGCACCGTATCGGTTCCCGAATGAGCGCTACCCTGATCAACGCGTTTTCGCAGTTGAGCCGTCCCGTGCTGGTGCTGCTCGGGCTGATGGTCGGCCTCGTCATCGCGTTTCTGGTCGACCTGGTGCGCACCCGGATTCAGCGCCGCCAGGGGCGGGGCATCCTGGCCGAGGCGCGCGGCGAGGCGGCCCGGCTCAAGGGCGACGCGGCCCGGGAAGCGGAGGCGGCGCTCAATGCCGGGGTGGTCGCCGGGAAGATGGAGTCGCTCAAGCTGCGGGAGGAGCTCGACCGCGAGATCCAGCGCCGCCGCGAGGAGTGGGAGCGGGCCGAGCATCGGGTGGAAGATCGCGGGCGGGCGCTGGAGCGGAAGCTGGAAGACGTGGCGGGTCAGGAACGGCAGTTTCGAGTCCAGGAGCAGGCGCTGGCCCAGCGCGAGCTCGACCTGCGGGCCCGGGAGGCGGAGATCGACAAGCTGGTCCAGGAGCAGCGGAGCCGGCTCGAGCGGGTCGCCGGGCTCACGGCCGAGGACGCGCGCCGAGAAATTCTCCAGCGGGTGGAGGACGAGACCCGGACCCAGGCCGGCGCCCTGATGCGCGACATCAAGGAGCAGGCTCGCCGCGGGGCGGAGCGCGACGCCAAGCGGATCATCGCGATGGCGACCCAACGGCTCGCCGCGGAACACACCGCCGAGACCACAGTGGCGGCGGTCGCGCTCCCCAGCGACGAGATGAAGGGCAGGATCATCGGCCGCGAGGGGCGGAACATCCGGGCGTTCGAGACTGCGACCGGCGTCGACGTGATCATCGATGACACGCCGGACACGGTCATCGTCTCCTGCTTCGATCCGATCCGCCGCGAGGTTGCCCGGCGCTCGCTGGAGGCCCTCATTGCCGACGGGCGCATCCATCCCGGCCGGATCGAGGAGATCGTGGCCAAGTGCCAGCGCGAGCTGGAGGCCCAGCTGGTCGAGCTAGGCGAGCAGGCGGCCTATGACACCGGTATCCATGGCCTCCATCCCGAGCTGATCAAGCTGGTCGGGCGGATGCGGTACCGCACCTCCTACGGCCAGAACATCCTCGATCATTCCAAGGAGGTGGCCTGGCTCGCGGGCATGATGGCCGCGGAGCTGCACCTGGATAACGTGCTGGCCAAGCGGGGCGGGCTGCTGCACGACGTCGGAAAGGTCCTCACCCACGACACCGAAGGCACTCACGTCGAGCTCGGCGTCGAGATTGCCCGGAAGTACGGCGAGAGCGCCGCCGTGATCAACTGCATCCATGCCCATCACGACGACGTCCCCCACGAGAGCGCCGAGTCGGTGCTGGTCCAGGCGGCCGACTCCATCAGCGGGTCCCGACCCGGCGCCCGCCGCGAGGCCTTCGAGAGCTATGTGAAGCGGCTCACCCGGCTGGAAGAGATCGCGAACGGGTTCGCCGGGGTCGAGAAGAGCAACGTGATCCAGGCAGGACGGGAGATCCGGGTGGTGGTGACGCCGGAGCGCATCGACGACTCGGCCGCGGCTCTGCTCTCCGAGTCCATTGCCCGGCGCATCGAGAGCGAGCTCCAGTATCCGGGCCAGATCAAGGTCGTGGTCATTCGAGAGACGCGCGCGGTGGACTTCGCTCGATGACCGCGCGGGTGCTCGACGGAGTGCCGATTGCCGACGCGATCCGCGCCGAAGTGGCGGCGCGGGTGGCGGAACACCGGAAGAGCGGCCGGCAGCCGGGTCTCGCCGTGGTGATCGTGGGTGAGAACCCGGCGAGCATGGTCTACGTGCGCGCGAAGGGCAAGGCGTGCGACGAGGCCGGAATGCATTCCGAGACGGTCCGACTCCCGGTCGAGACCACCGAAGCCGACCTGCTCGCGGTGGTGGACCGGCTCAACGCCGATCCCAGGATCCACGGGTTCCTGGTCCAGCTTCCGTTGCCGAAGCACATCGACGCCGAGCGAGTGCTCAATCGGATCAACCCGCTCAAGGACGTCGACGGCTTCCATCCCCAGAATGTCGGGAAGGTCTCGATCGGCGACCCCACCGGCCTCAAGCCCGCCACACCCTACGGCGTGCAGGAGATGCTGCTGCGGTCGGGGATCGACCCCAAGGGGGCGAACGCGGTCATCGTGGGTCGCTCGAACATCGTGGGCAAGCCAATGGCGAGCCTGCTCATCCAGCCCGGTCGCGGGGGCGACGCCACCGTCACGATCTGCCACTCGAAGTCGCGCGACCTGTCGGGCATCTGCCGCTCGGCCGACATCCTGATCGTGGCGATGGGAAAGCCCGAGTTCGTCACCGCCGAGATGGTGCGGGCCGGCGCGGTGGTGATCGACGTCGGGATCAATCGGGTGGACGACCCCGCACAGCCCAAGGGTTATCGGATCGTGGGCGACGTCGCCTACGGCCCGGTCGCCGAGATCGCGTCCGCCATCACGCCGGTGCCCGGCGGCGTGGGCCGAATGACGATCGCGATGCTGCTGCGGAACACGCTTCAAGCCTTCGAGCAAGCGACATGAAAAGCTGTCCGCCGGTCTGCCGGTCCGCCTGTCCGTCTCGATGACGCTCCCGCTGCCTCTCTCCTCCGCCCTCGCGACCGACGAGGTCTTCTCGGTTCGTCATCTGACGGCCACGGTGAAGCGCCTCATCGAAGGCAGCCTGGGCCCGATCTGGGTTCGAGGCGAGGTGCTCCAGTGCCGAGCGCCGCTGAGCGGGCACTGGTACTTCGTGCTCCGCGATCCGGCGGCCCAGGTGCGCTGCTGCATGTGGCGCACCTACGCCGAACGTGCCGGGCGTCCCCCCGCGGACGGTACCGAAGTGTTTGTTCTGGGCCGGCCCGCGATGTACGAGTCCAAGGGCGAGTTCCAGTTCCTCGTCACCCGCATCCTCCCCACCGCCGCGATCGGCCAGCAGCAGCGGGCGCTCGAGCAGGTCAAGGCCGCGCTCGAGCGCGACGGCCTGTTCGACGCCGCGCGGAAGCGACCGCTGCCCCGCTATCCCTCCCGGGTCGTGGTGGTCACCAGCACGGACGGGGCCGCGCTCAGCGACATCGTGACCGTGGCCCGGAGCCGCTGGCCGGCGGCGGAGCTGCTGGTGGTCGCCTCCCGGGTGCAGGGCGAAGGTGCCGCGGCGGACCTGGTCGCGGCGCTGCGGCGGGTGAACCGGCTCGATGCTCAGCTCTGCATCGTCGGCCGCGGCGGCGGCGGCCGGGAGGACCTGGCCGCGTTCAATGACGAAGCGGTCTGCCGCGCGCTCGCCGCCGTGCGGGTGCCGACGGTGTCGGCGGTGGGCCACGAGACCGACGTCACGCTGGCAGACCTGGTCGCCGACGTGCGGGCGCCGACGCCTTCAGCAGCAGCCGAGCTGGCGTTTCCCGACGTGCGCGCGGTGCGTCGCCTGGTCGGCGATCTCGGCGCCCGGCTCGCTGGCGGCCTGAGCCGGCGTACCCGCCTCGCCGCCGAGCGGCTCGAGCGCACCGGCGACCGGCTGGAAGCCGCGATCGAGGCGGGGCTGACCCATCGGCGGCAGCTCGCGAACCGGCTCGCCGCCCAGCTCGATGCGCTGAGCCCGCTCGGGGTGCTGGAGCGCGGCTACGCGGTCCCTCGCGACGGCGCGGGTCGGGTGCTTCGGCGCCGAGCGGATTTTCCACCGGGGCTTCCGTTCAGCTTGCGCGTCGCCGACGGCGACGTGCCTGCGCGTGCGGAGTAATGTCGTGAGCCGTCCGCCGGTCGATCCGTCCGCCGGTCAGCCTTCGTTGGCCGACGACCTGGCCCGCCTCGAGGAGATCGTCCGCCGGCTCGAGGCCGAGGATCTCGATCTCGACGGAGCGCTCGCGCTGTTCGAGCAGGGTGTCGCCTCGCTCCGCTCGGCCCGGGAGCGATTGGCGGCGGCCGAAGTCAGGGTGCGCACCGTGCTCGAGGAGGCGAACGGAACCTTGCGGCTCGGGGAGCTGGATGGCTGAGGTCAGCTCGGCTTCCGCCTCCGAGCTGCTCACCGAAGCTCGCGAGGTGACCGACGCGCTGCTCGAGCGGTGGGCCCGGCGACTCGAGGCCACCGTCTCGGCACCGGACGGCGCCGCTCTCGGCTATGCGCTCCGTAGTCCGGGCAAGCGGGTGCGGGCTGCGTTGGTGCTGGCCTCCTACCGCTCGGTCGGTGGAACGGCGTCAGCCATCGCCGGCGTTGCCGCGGCGGTCGAGACGGTGCACGCCTACTCCCTGGTGCACGACGACCTTCCTTGCATGGACGACGACGATCTCCGCCGCGGCCGCCCGACTACCCATCGCGAGTTCGGGGTCGCGGTGGCGACCCTGGCCGGCTACCTGCTGGTGCCGGTGGCCGCGCAGGTGCTCTCGGAGGCGGCTGACGGGTTGGGTGTGGGGGCGCCCGGGCTTGGCCGCATGGCGGCGACCCTTTTCCAGGCCGGCGGCATCGAGGGCATGGTCGGCGGCCAGTGGCTCGACCTCGAGGCCGAAGGCCGGCTCCTGAACCTGCCTGAGCTGGTGAACGTCCATCGGGGCAAGACCGGCGCCCTCATTCGGGCCGCTTGCACCCTGGGCGGGCTGGCGGCGGGGGCCGGCGTGCCGACGATCGAGGCGCTTGGTGGGTACGGAGAGGAGATCGGTCTCGCGTTCCAGATTGCCGACGACGTGCTCGATGCCACCGGTACCAGCACCCAGCTCGGCAAGACCGCGGGTCGCGATCAGGCGCTCTCCAAGTCGACCTACGTGCGGGTGCTGGGCGTCGAGGGCGCCCGCGCCGAGGCGGAGCGGCACGCGGAGCGGGCCGTCGCACACCTCGCCCGCGCCGGCGTCCCTTCGAGCTCGCTGGGCCCGCTGGCGGACTATATTGTGACCAGAAGTTCGTGACGATAGCCAATAGCTACCTCCCATGTCCCTTCTGACTGGCATCGCTTCCCCCGCCGATCTCAGAGGCCTGCGCCGGGACCAGCTCCCGGTGCTCGCCCGCGAGATACGCGAGCGTATGATCGAGTGCTGCTCGGTCACCGGCGGCCACATCGGTGCGAGCCTCGGCGTGGTCGAGCTCGCCATCGCGCTGCTCTACGAGTTCGATTCGCCCCGAGACAAGATCGTCTGGGACGTGGGCCACCAGGCCTATGCCTGGAAACTGCTCACGGGCCGGAACGACGCCTTCCCCACGCTCCGACAGGCGGGGGGGATCTCGGGCTTCCTGAAGCGGGGCGAGAGCGAGCACGACCAGTTCGGCGCCGGCCACGCCGGCACCGGCGTGTCGGCCGCGCTGGGCATGGCGACGGCGCGCGATCTCAAGGGCGAGAGCCATAAGGTCGTGGCGGTGGTCGGAGACGGGGCGCTCACCTCCGGGCTGTCGTACGAGGGCATGAACAACGCGGGCCACTCGGACCGCGACATCATCATCGTGCTCAACGACAACGGCATGTCGATATCGCCCAACGTGGGCGGCATGGCCAGAATGCTGGGCAGCATCGTCGCCAACCCCAAGACCAACGCGCTGCGCGAGCAGCTCAAGCATTTGACCTTTGCTCTCGGCGGCGTGTTCGGCGAGGGCGTAGTGGACTTCGCCAAGAATCTCGAGGAGAGCGCCAAGAATCTGTTTTCCCAGGGAATGCTCTTCGAGGAGCTGGGGCTCCGGTACTTCGGCCCGATCGACGGTCACGACGTGCCGAAGCTGTGCGACACGCTCGCGTTCGTGCGGGGACTCACCGGGCCGCGGCTGGTGCACGTGATCACGGAGAAGGGCAAAGGGTTCGCTTTTGCCGAAGCGAACCGGGAAAAATGGCACGGCCTGGCCGCCTACGATCCGGAGACCGGCGAGCCCCGCAAACAGGCGAGCGGCCCGCCCACCTGGACCCAGGTGTTCGGCGAGGCGATCACCGCGCTAGCGGCCGCACATCCCGAAATGGTGGCTATCACGGCGGCCATGCCGTCCGGCACCGGCACCAATCTGTTTCAGAAGAAGTGGCCCGACCGCTTCTTCGACGTGGGGATCGCGGAAGGCCACGCCGTCACCTTCGCCGGCGGGCTGGCGACCCAGGGCATTCGCCCGGTGGTCGCGATCTACAGCACGTTTCTCCAGCGGGCCTACGACAACGTCATCCACGACGTCGCCGTACAGCATCTGCCGGTGATCTTCGCCATGGACCGGGCCGGCCTGGTCGGCGAGGACGGGCAGACTCACATGGGCTTGTACGACATCGCATACATGCTGGCGGTGCCGGGCATGACCGTGACGGCGCCCAAAAACGGCGAGGAGCTGATCGGCCTGCTCAAAACCGCGCTGGCCCACCAGGGCGGTCCCTTCTCCACTCGCTACCCGCGCGACAAAGCCCCGGCGGAGCCGCGCCCGGTGGCCGACGTCGCAGCGGTGCCCTACGGCACCTGGGAGCAGCTCCGCCCCGGCGGCGACGTCGCGATCCTTGCCGTCGGGACGATGGTGGCGCCCGCACTCGGCGCCGCCGAGCTGCTCGCCGCCGAGGGGGTCGATTGCGCGGTGGTGAACTGCCGGTTTCTCAAGCCGATGGACGACGCTCTGCTCGAGGTGCTCACCCAACGCCACCGGGTGCTGGTGACCGTCGAGGAAGGGACGGTGGTCAATGGGTTCGGCGCGTATCTCGCCGAGACGCTTCAGACCACGCATCCCGAAGTGCGCGTCGTCGCGCTCGGCGTGCCCGACCGGATGATCGAGCAGGCCCCCCGGGCCGATCAGCTGCAGGCGTTCGGGCTGACCGCGGACGGCATTGCCCGCCGCATCGCCGCGCTTCGTCACGAGGAGAGCCTCGAGGCGCGATGAACGTCGGCGTCGTCGGCAATCCGCGCTATGCCGATCTCGCCGCCGTGCTGGAGCGGGTGGCGCGCGAAGCGCCTCCGCGCGGCATCACGCTGTTCACCGAGCCCCGCCTGGATCCGTTCTGGCCCTGCCCGCTGCCGCACCTCGATGCCGCGCGGCTCGACGCGCTGCTCACGTTCGGCGGCGACGGTACGCTGCTCCGCGGCGCCCGGCTGCTCACCGACCTGCACACCAGCATTCTTGGCGTCAACCTGGGGCGGGTCGGCTTCCTCACCACCGCCACGCTCGACACCCTCGGCGCGGCACTGGATGCGCTGGTCGCCGGCGACTATACCGTCGAGCGCCGCCAGGCGATCACGGCCGAGATTGCGACCAGCACCGGCGAAGTCCGCCACACCCAGACCGCGCTCAACGACGTAGCCATCCACAAGGGCGGAGTCGCCCGGGTCATCCGGGTCAACGTGCTGATCGAGGGCGAGAACGTCGGCCCCTACAGCGCCGACGGCATCGTGGTCGCCACCCCTACCGGCTCGACCGCGTACAGCCTGAGCGCCGGCGGCCCGATCGTGGTGCCCGGGGTGGAAGCCATGGTGGTGACCGCCATCTGCGCCCACACCCTCGCGCTTCGGCCGCTGGTCGTGCCGGCGTCGTACACCATCGTCATCCAGCCGATGGAGGGCTGGGCCGAAGACCTGCTGGTCTCCTTCGATGGCCAGACCGGGACCACGCTGGTGGCGGGCGAAGCCGTCATCGTGCGTCGATCGGCGAGTCCAGTGTCGCTGGTCCGACTCGCCCGCGACGGATTCTTCAGCCGAATGCGGGAGAAGCTGCACTGGGGCGATCTCTCGGAGCGCGAGCGCCCGCGGTGATTGCGGAGCTTCGGGTCCGGGATCTCGCCACCATCGCCGACGTGACCCTCCCCCTCGGGGCGGGCCTCAACGTGCTGACCGGCGAGACCGGCGCGGGCAAGTCGATGCTGGTGGACGCGCTGGCGCTGCTGCTGGGGGAGCGAGCCGACAGCTCGAGCGTCCGGCCGGGCGGCGGGCGAGCGGTGGTCGAGGGCGCGTTCGAGGGTCTGGACCCCAAGGCCCGCCGCGAGATCGACGCGCTCGGCCTGGATCTCGACGAGGGCCGGCTGGTGATTCGCCGGGAGATCTCAACCGAGGGCCGGTCGCGCGCCTGGGTCAACGGCAGTCCCACCACGGCGGGTGTGCTCGGACGGCTGGGCGCGTTGCTGGTGGACCTCCACGGACAGCATCAGACGCAATCGCTGCTTCACGCCGATGCCCAGCGGGATATTCTCGACGCGTTCGGCCATGCGGAGGCGGATCGGGCGGCGGTGGTGGAGGCGTACGGCGCGCTCGCGGCGCTCCGGTCCCAGGAAGCCGAGCTGGTCGCTCGGCGGGACGAAGTTCGCCGCCGGGCCGACTATCTCCGCCACGTGGTGGAGGAGATCGATCGAGCGAAGCTCCGGCCGGGAGAAGACGCGGCGCTCGAGCTGGAGGCTCGCCGGCTCAGCCAGGCGGGCGCCTTGATGGAGCAGGCTCGCCGGATCGCCGAGGCGCTCGACGGAGACGACGGTGCCGCCCTCCGCGCCGTGGCGGCGGCGGACCGTGCACTCGGCACGCTGGAGAAGGGCGACCCCTCGGTCGGGGCGTGGCGGGAGCTGCTGGACACGGCTTATGCGAATCTGGGCGAGCTGGCGCGGCTCGCCGGCGAATATGCCGAGTCCATTCAGGAAGATCCGGCCCGGCTGGCTGAGGTCGAGCGGCGTCGGGACGTGATCTCCCGGCTGACCCAGAAGCACGGGGCGACGATCGACGCCGTGCTCGACACCCGGCGGCAGGCCGGGGAGGAGCTCGATCTGCTCGACACCGCCGACACCGATCTCCGGGCGCTCGCGGCCCGACGGGTCGCCGCTGAGGCGGCGCTTGCCGCGGCGGCGGCCGCCCTCACCGCCAAACGGCGCCAGGCCGGCGATCAGCTTGCCCGCGCCGTCAGCCGCCTTCTCCCGGAGCTGGGGCTCCCCGGCGGTAAGCTGGGGGTTGACCTGGTCCCCCTGAGCGAGCCCTCGAGCCAGGGGCAGGAGAGCGTTGCCTTCAGCGTGCGGCTCAACGTGGGGCTCGACCCCAAGCCCCTGGCGAAGGTGGCCTCAGGCGGTGAGCTCTCCCGCCTCATGCTGGCGCTCAAGGTGGTGCTGGCACGGCACGATGCGATCCCGACGCTGGTCTTCGACGAGGTCGATCAGGGCATCGGCGGCGAGGTCGGCGCCCAGGTCGGGGAAGCGCTTGCCGAGGTCGCGGGGCGGCATCAGGTTCTCGTGATCACGCACCTGCCCCAGATCGCAGCCCGGGCGGACCGGCACCTGGTCGTGGCGAAGGCCACCCGCGGCGGGATGGCGACCAGCGAGGTGACACCGATCCATGGCGAGGACCGTATCGTAGAGCTGGCGCGGATGCTGGGCGACGCCGAGGGCAGGGAAGCCCGGCGCCACGCCCAGGCGCTGCTCGCCCGCACCAGGGCCGGGCGACCGGGCTGACGACGCGGAGGCTTCATGGCCACGGCAACGCTGGCGCAACGGGCGCCACTCACTTCTTCAATCGCGACCGCCCGGCCGCGACTCGATTCGATCGATTTCGTGCGGGGGCTGGTCATGGTGATCATGGCCCTCGATCATGTCCGCGACTTCTTCAACCTCGACGCGCGGTTCTTCGACCCGACCGACCTCACCCGTACCACGCCGGCCCTCTTCTTCACCCGCTGGATCACCCACCTCTGCGCCCCGACATTCGTCTTCCTGGCGGGCACGGGCGCCTATCTCTGGGCCGCTCGCGGGCGGACGCCCCGGCAGCTCAGTGGTTTTCTGGTGAGCCGCGGCCTGTGGCTGATCGTGGTCGAGCTGACGCTGGTGACGGTGGGCTGGACCTTCAACTTCACCTGGAACTTCGTCGGGCTGCAGGTGATCTGGGTGATCGGCTGGTCGATGATCGTGCTGGCCGCGCTCTCGCGGCTGCCGATCCGGGTCATCGCCGCCATCGGCATCGTCATGATCGCCGGTCACAACCTGCTCGACGGGATCCATCCCCGACCGCTGCTGGGCGGCGCCAGCCCGGGCGCGCTCCCCTTTGGGGGCGGGGTGCTCAGCGGCGCTCTGTCGCCCAACGCGACGGCGTGGGACTGGCTCTGGAGCTTCCTCCACGTGTTCAACCCGCCGGTCGCCTATCCGCTCATCCCGTGGGCCGGCGTCATGGCCGCGGGCTACGCCTTCGGCACCCTGGTTCAGCGACCGGCGCAGGAACGGCAGCGGCTGTTCGTCCGGATCGGGCTGGCCCTTTCTGCCGGCTTCATTGCGCTCCGCTGGCTCAACGTCTACGGCGACCCGGCGCCCTGGTCGGTGCAGCCCGACGCGGTGTACACGCTGCTCTCGTTCTTCAACACGACGAAGTATCCACCGTCGCTCTTGTATCTCCTGATGACGCTGGGCCCGTCGATCGCTCTGCTCGGGCTGGTGGACCGCGCCTCGGGGCCGGTGGTGCGGTTCTTCGTGGTGTACGGCCGAGTGCCGTTCCTCTACTACGTGGTTCACCTGTATCTGATCCACGGACTCACCCTGGTCGCGGCGTCGCTGACCGGGCAGGCCCTGCCGAGCCAGCTCCGGGTCTTCTTCCTGTTCTACCCGAAGACCTTCGGCTTCAGCCTCGGCACCGTGTACCTGATCTGGATCGGGGTGGTTCTCGCGCTCTACCCGTTGTGCCGGTGGTTCGCGGATCTCAAGGCGAGGAGGACGGACGCGTGGCTGAGCCATCTCTAGCCGACGGAGGAATCCCATGAGAACGACGATATTGCCTGCCTGCATACTCGCTGCCCTGGTCACGACAGGCGCCGCTCAAGCGCCAATGAAGCTCGTCGGCAAGATGGAATGCGCCAAGCCCGAGCCGAACTACATGGTGACAGTGGCCGATACCGCGAAGCACGCCATGTCCCTCGGGATGGTCAAGTGCACGTGGCTGGAGGGCACCATCGGGGGGGAGCGCTTGAAGGACGAGGTCGACACCTTCGCTTCGGACGCGACCGGGAACAGCTCCAACGACCGAGGCTACGGAGTCGGCAGCGTGGGCAACGGCGACAAGTATTTCATTCACTTCAAGGGGACGAGCACGCTCAGAGACAACGCGCCGGTCAGCGCCGACTGCACCTGGAAATTCACCGGGGGGACGGGCAAGCTGAGCGCTATCAAGGGGAAGGGTACGTGCAAAGGCACTTTCCAGCCGGACGGAAAAGCCGTCTGGGAGATCAAGGGCGAGTACCAGCTCGCGCCACCGGCCGCGAACTAGCAGGGCGCCGGTCAGCGCTCGACCACCGCCGAATCAGGCGGTAGTGGCCCGGGCACCGGACTGGGCGGAGGTGCCCAGGCGACGACCGAGAGGCGCGCCCCGTCCACGCTGGTCGCCGCCATCGCGAGCGTATGGCTTTCTTCGGGTTGGTCGGGCGATGGCTCCCCTTCAGGAGTCGGTTGCGGGAGCTCCACAAACCGTGACGCCTCGACCCGCATGGTGAACTCGAAACGGAATCGGGCTGCCTCGCAGCTGAATTCCGCCCAGTCGAAG
>Ga0137403_10006933_pt1 | contig 12888 bp, 14 predicted proteins | sample CZOMad2_1_16fung_FD_122057 | JGI IMG/M metagenome (GOLD analysis project Ga0137403, IMG submission 122057) | Vadose zone soil fungal communities from Angelo Coast Range Reserve, California, USA - CZOMad2_1_16fungal (Hybrid Assembly) | ecosystem: Environmental > Terrestrial > Soil > Vadose zone... | reverse complement strand
TCCCTCGGCTTCGCTCGGGATTTCGGCAGCAGGCTCCCGCTCCGCTCACGCCTGCTAAACGCCTCAAGTTCGACTCCGCCGCCCGCCGTGTTCCGCTCACTGAAGTAAACCTTGACAACTGGGTCTGATCGAGCGAGCATTGGTTTGCTTGGCGAGCCGTGTCCGAAGTATCCGCTGGTTCTGACGCTATTAGCCCCGGAGTGATGATCCGGGGCTTTTGCTTGGTCAATTGACTCTCTGCTGTTAACCCGCTGATAATCGAGCTAGATGGACATTTATGAGCAGATCGTAAAGCTCCGCGGTGAAGGCCGGCGCGGTGCCGTCGCCACGATCGTCAACGTGCGCGGGTCGATCCCTTCTTTCAAGACGGCCAAGATGCTGGTGCGCGACGATGGCTCGATTGTTGGTACTATCGGCGGCGGGTGTGTGGAGGCTGAGGTGTGGCAGGCGGCGCGGGAAGTGATGGAGTCCGAGAAGCCGCGCACGCTGACTTTCAATCTCAATCAGGATCCCAAGTACGATACCGGCCTGGTCTGTGGCGGGACCTTGGATATTTTCATTGAACCAGTCCTGCCTCCAGCATCACTTTATATATTTGGCGCAGGCCACGTATCAGTAAATCTTTACAAGGTTGCCAGAGACGCTGGTTTCGACGTGACCGTGGTTGATGATCGCGAGGCCTACGCGAACCGTGAGCGCTTTCCCGAAGCGAAAGAGGTCATCGCTGAAGATTTCGAGCAGGCGATGGCGCGGCTTATTCCATCTGAGTCGTCTTACATCGTGATTACCACCCGCGGTCACCGCGACGACATGCGCGTGTTGCGCTGGGCGGTGCAGACTCAGGCGCGCTACATCGGGATGATCGGGTCCAAGCGCAAGACCATTGCAATTTTTCGGGAGCTGACTAAAGAAGGCATTCCGGCGCACCTGTTTGAGCGCGTGCATGCGCCCGTTGGATTGGATATTGGCGCGGTAACGCCGGAGGAAATCGCCGTTGCAATCACGGCTGAACTGATCGCGATCCGGCGGCATACGGAGCGAGCTCTGCCGCATATGAGCTGGTTCCATTCGCGCAAGCTCGAGTCCGATGATACCGAAAGCGCCGGGGAAGCTCTCGAAGACACTGAACTCAATTCCTGATTTCCGATTTTCGTTTGCCAATTATTGATTTGTGATATCGGCCTGTTCAAATCGGCAATTGGAAATTGGCACTCGAAAATACTCCCTTTCTGCTATCTTCCTCACATGAGCCGGGCTCCGAGTTGGTGCGGCGTGATTCTTGCTGCGGGGGAATCTTCCCGCATGGGCAGGGACAAAGCCCTGCTACCCTGGCCTCCGAGCGGTTCCGCTCCGTCCGCCAGCACTGAGACTTTTCTCTCTTCCACAATACGCACACTTAGCCAGGAGAATGACCTCGTGATCGTCGTCGCTGGGAATAACGAGGCGCAGCTCGCACCTATGGCGTACGCGCACGGCGCATTTTTGCTCAGAAATCCCGACCCCGAGCGTGGGCAGTTCAGTTCCCTTCAGGTTGGCTTGCATGAAGTGTTGAATCGCGGGCGCGATGCGGCGATGATTACACTCGTCGATCGCCCGCCGGCGAGCGCGGCAGTGTTGAGCAAGTTGCGAGCGGCATTTGAAGCCGCGCCGCCATACAAATGGGCTGTTGTCCCAGAACACGGCGGCAAACATGGACATCCCATTCTTATCGGGCGAGAAATGATTGAGGCGTTCATCAAAGCTCCCGTGACCGCGACGGCTCGCGATATCGAACACCAGAATCGCGACCACATCGAATATGTCCCAGTAGATGATCCGAGCGTCACCATCAATGTGAATACGCCGGAAGAGTACGCGGCGCTCACGCAATCGGCTGCGCAGAACAAATGACCTCACCAGGAACGAATCCCAAGACTCTGAATTCAACTTCCTCAGCCCAAGCAGTTGAGTTCGTCAATTCTGTGTTGCAGCTTCAACTGCGCATTGCGTTGTTTGATTGCGATGGCACGCTGTGGTCGGGCGACGCGGGTGAAGGGTTCTTTGATTGGGAACTGCAACAAAATTTGCTCTCGGACGAGGTCATGCACTGGGCGCGTCCGCGTTACGCAACATATAAAGCCGGCAAGGTGACTGAGGAGCAAATGTGTGGCGAGATGGTCACCATGCATAGCGGATTGACGGAAGCAGAGGTTCAACGCGCTGCCGACCGGTATTTTGAAGAACATTGTGTAAGCGATATTTTTCCCGAGATGCAGGTTTTGGTTCACCTGCTACAGGGCGCCGGATGCGAGGTTTGGGCGGTCTCTTCGACCAACGAATGGGTGATCCGGGCGGGGATGCGGCATTTCGGCATTCCGGAAGAGAAGATTCTGGCGGCGGCAGCACGAATCGTGGACGGCAAGATCACGGACCAACTGATTCGTATACCTACCGGCGAGGGAAAATCGAGGGCCATTCATCAAGCGATTCGCCGCGCCCCGGACGCAGCCTTTGGAAACTCAATCTGGGATGCGGCCATGCTCGGGATTGCGCGGCGGCCGTTTGTCATCAATCCGACACCGCAATTGCAGAAGATCGCGAGCGAACGGCGCTGGCCGATTTATTTTCCAGATTCGGTGCGGGCGGAAATCAAAGATAATTAGCCACGGATTTGCACGGAGCTTCACGGATACGGTTTCTTGCTTGAATCCGTGTCGATCCGCGTCAATCCGTGGCTAGCCCTTGGTTTCCTTCAGCGCCGCCGCCAGCGCATCTATGGCGAGGTGGCTGGCGTGAGACGAGGCTTCCGGCAAGCCGCCGATCGCTTGTACTAACTCTTCCCGGCGCAGTTTGCGCACTTCTTTCAGAGTTTTTCCCTGCACCAGTTCCGTGAGCAGCGATCCGCAGGCCATGGCAGGGACGCATCCCTTGGCCAGAAAGCGAATTTCCGCGATGCGGCCGTCCGTAACCCGCAGTGTCAGCTTCAAGATGTCTCCGCAGGCAGGATTTTCGAGCTGGACGGATGCGTCGGGATCGGTGATCTCACCAGCATTGCGCGGGTTTTGAAAATGATCGAGAAGCTGGGGAGAATACATCTGAAGATTGTAACTGTATCGTCACAACGCGGGTTCGGGCTGATATGGACAGCCGAGAACCTGAGCTGAGCGAAGGGGCGGCTGTCCCTACCTGTTCAGTGCTTGTAAGATAAATTTGTGTCCGCGGATTACAGCCCGCAACGAGTTGTAAGCCTGCAGCCCAGCGCAACCGTGATCCTGGCCGCGGTCGGCAAGCTAGATCTTGTAGTCGCGTGCACAAAGTACTGCACTGATGTGCTTGTGTGGGGGCGGGTCTTCGACCCGCCCAGACGGGGCAAAGCCCCGTCCCTACACAAGCCGAACGGCCGCATCATCGTCGCTGATTCCTGGACCGCTCAAAGTGAGCAGATTCTGCGCGCTCGGCCCGATCTGGTGATAGCCTCGGTCCCTTATCAGGAGAAGGCGGTAATCGAAATCTTGAAATCTGGTGCGCGCTTTCTCGGATTTTCGCCAAAGACTCTGGAAGATATCTACACCGATATTGCTTGTATTGCCGGAATCATGGGTGTTCCAGAGCGCGGCGAGCGCGTTATCGCTGAGATGCAGCAAGAAATAATAGCCGTGCGCGCCGAGACAAATGGCGTTGCGCGTCCGCGAGTCTACTGCGAGGAGTGGGGCAAGCCGCTCATCACCTCGCAAAGATGGGTCGCAGAATTAGTGGAGGCCGCCGGTGGCGAGTTCCTGGGCGAATCTGGGGCGCAACGTTCAGCGCAGGCCGTCTTGTGCGAAGATCCAGATGTGGTAGTGGTCGCGTGGTGTGGTGCGGGCGACCGCGTTCCGCTGGAGAAAATTATTCGCGACAGGGGATGGAATAAAATGCGTGCTGCCCAAACCGGACGTGTGTACTGCATTCGCGATGAATTCTTGAACACCCCAGCTCCCACTTTGGTTTACGGCTTAAAGGCGCTCGCGGCGACCGTTCATCCCGAACTTTTTCCACAACCCGACGGTCTAAGATGTATTGCCGCATGTGCCAAGTCCACAAACGAAGCCCAGCCGTTATAAGAACCTATGCCCACGGGATCGAAGCTCGAAGAAATAATGAATGAACTGGATAGACTTACTCAGGCCGCAGGATCAGTCGAAGACTATATGTGGGAGATCGTGAAACTGCTTCACGATCGCATGCTGAAATATAACTGGGTTGGCTTTTACATGCTGGACAGATCTTCCAGCTCGCAAGCACCCATGTTGGTGTTGGGGCCCTTCCAGGGGGCAATGACAGTGCACACGCGCATCCCGCTGAATATGGGAATCTGCGGCGCTGCCGCGTCGACGGGCAAGACAGTGGTGGTCGACGATGTGAAGCTCGATCCCCGCTATCTGGCATGTTCTACCGAAACGAAATCGGAAATTGTGGTGCCTATTTTTGTCCGCGGCAGGGTCGTGGGCGAACTCGATATTGACAGCCACTTCCCTGCTGCCTTCGCGGGTGAAGACCGCGAACTGGTTGAATACTGCGCCGCGTTGGTTGGCAAACAACTGGAAAAATCTACCGCCTGAGCCTGGAAGGATTTCTCCTTCCCGCGAGAATAAGATCTCCTGTGAAACGCGTGGTTGCGGCTTTGATTTTGAAGAATGGCAAAGTTCTGGTGTGCCAGCGGACGCGGCATCAGACCATGCCGCTGAAATGGGAGTTTCCCGGCGGCAAGATCGAAGAAGGCGAGCAGCCGCGGGACGCGCTGCGCCGCGAACTCGATGAAGAGCTGGGGATTGACGCGCGGATTGGCGAAGAAGTTGCACGCATTCGCCATGAATATAAGAGCGGCGGCGCAGTCGAGTTGCGCTTTTATGTGGTACAGGATTTCAAAGGCAAATTAGAGAACAGGATTTTTCGCGATGTCCGCTGGGCCAAGCGCTCAGAGTTGCCCTCGTACGATTTTCTCGAAGCAGACCTTGGGCTGGTGAAGGATCTTGCCAAGGGAAAAATTGTCTAGGCTGTTGTCGCGGGTCCCTACTCAGGATGGATTGTTGCTCCGCCTCTTCAGCGTGGGACGGTCGTTGTCATCATCCCCGGATTTTCCATTACCCTCATCTGGTTTCGAACCTCCTCGGCGGCGGAGAGTCGGGCGGCCGTCTCTTCCGTTATCGATCCTATGACGGTTCTCGATTTGGGCGAGGCGGGCCTTCACTTCCTCGAACTCGGAACTATCTACCTTGTACTCTTCGCGCGGAGGCAGGAGCGTGTTGATCTCCCGTTGCGATTTTTGAATCCGGTCTGGCGTCTGCGGATGGGTTTGGAATGCCTTAGCTAAAATTCCCGGCCGTTCTTTTTCCAAGGTCTTTACTTTTTCAAAAAACGCAGTGAAGGCCTGGGGATCGTATCCGGCTTTGTACATGTATTCGAGGCCGAGATAATCGGCCTCGCTCTCGAAGCCGCGGGCGAATTTCAGAAATCCTAGCGGGAGCGCCAGGCCAGCAATGTTTTGCGCCGCGTAGCCGATTCCGCCGCCAACAAAAATCAGCGGGATGGACGCAAAGTTCATAAGCTGACCGCGGGTATTTTGACGGGCTGCGTGACAAGCGGCTACGTGAGCGATCTCATGCGACATCACTCCGGCAAGCTCAGCTTCGTTATCGGCCGCAAGGATCAGACCTGAATCGACGAAGAAAAAACCACCGGGAAGGGCAAAAGCATTGATGTCCTCGGCATCGACAACTTTGATGGTGAATGGCACCTGGGAATCGGAGTTCCTCACCAGATTCTGTCCAAGGCGGTTGATGTACTCGGTGACGACGGGATCAGTGACGAGCTTGCTCGTGGTCTCCACCTGCTGGGCATAATCCCTGCCCATCGCGATCTGGCGTTCGATGCTGTACCAGTTGCCCAGCCCGCGTCCGCAACCTACTTTGCGGCTACCGATCGCATCGAGATCGCGGATGCCGCCGTCATGATAAGTCTTCACCGGATAAGCCGCCGCCGAAGTGACGTTTGTTGACGTAGTTTGAGCAGCCGCAACTGCCCTGATACCGAGGAGAACGACTAACGCGAAGGAAAGCCTGGAATAATGCATGACCCGAACCATCGCGGTTCCGTCATTCATTATATTTAGAGTGATCGTGGGAAAAAAGAGTTATCTGATGCTCAGAGGCTACTTGCACGATCTGCAACCAGCCAGCCACACAAGGAATCGCTGTGAGCTCAACTCGAGCTTACCTACCAGCCCGCAACGTCCACAGCCAGGCAATGCTCAGAATTGTCATGATTACCGTCGTGGACCAGGCGATCACATTGTAAAGTCTTGAGTTCACGTACTCTCCCATTAGTTCCTTCTTGTTCACCAGCAGCAGCATGAAAACCAGCACCACTGGGATCGCAATTCCATTCACCACCTGCGACAGGATGGAAATCCGCACTAAAGGCAGATTGGGAATCAAAATTACGCCGGCACCAGCGGCGATCAAAATGGTGTATAGCCAGTAAAAAACCGGGGCTTCGCTGAACCGCTTCCCTACTCCGGATTCGAAACCCAGGCCTTCGCATACGGTGTATGCAGTCGAGAGCGGCAGGATGGAGGCCGCGAACAACGAGGCATTAAACAAGCCCATGGCGAACAGAATGTATGCATAATCGCCCGCTAGTGGGTGGAGCGCTTGGGCGGCATCTTTAGCGTCGGCAATTTTGTGGTAGCCGTGCACATACAGAGTGGCTGCGCAAGCCACGATGATGAACCAAGCCACGATGTCGGTGAATATGCAGCCGGTGATGACATCCAGGCGTGAAGTCTTGTACTGGCGCCGTGTCACTCCTTTTTCAACAATCGAAGATTGCAGATAAAACTGCATCCAGGGCGCGATGGTTGTGCCTACGGTGGCAATGAACATGAACAAGTAATCCCTTTGTAATAGCTGGTGCTTGGGAGGGGGCACGACGGTGGCAATCAATGCATCCTTCCACGCTGGTTTGGCCAGAATGCCAGCAAAAATGTAGGTGAAATAAAAAAACGAAGCCGCAAGAAAAACCTTCTCCACAGACTTGTACTGTCCCTTCACCACAATAAGCCACACAATAACGGCACAAAGCGGGACCGTGATGTTCTTGGAGAGGCCAAACAGCTCTAGACTGCCTGCAATACCTGCGAATTCTGCAAAAATGTTGCCGAAGTTCACTATCAGGATGCCCAGCATCATAAAAAAGGTGATGCGCAGACCAAATTCTTCACGAATCAGATCGCTCAGCCCTTTTCCGGTGACCGCGCCCATGCGGGCGCAGATTTCCTGGACGACAATCAACGCGATAGTGATCGGAATGAGCGACCATAGCAGCGCGTGGCCGAATTGTGCACCGGCGGAGGAATAGGTCCAGATGCCGCCAGCGTCATTGTCGACGTTCGCGGTAATGAAACCCGGCCCTACTACAGCGAAAAAGATCAGGATCCGAGTTCTCCAACGCCTTAGGACTTTCATTCGCACGGTTAGAGCACAGGAGGCTGAAGCGACCGACCAGAATAAATGCAGTTACGGAATCTGAACAGGTAGAAACGGAAATCGGTGCATCCGAATGCAATGTCGAACAAAAGGGGAGCTACAGTTGCGCCCGCAGCAGGCTGATAACGTCGTCCGAGGTAATGACGCCCGTCAGCCTTTTATTTTCGTCCACAACCGGCAGGGTCACCAAGTTGTACTTGTCGAACAGTTCGGCCACTTCACGTTCGCTGGCGCCCGCGCGAGTGGAGATGAGAGGCTCCTGAGTCAGAGCCAGCAGGGGCGTATTGGGTTCAGACAGCACCAGTCTTGCCAGCGGCACGGCGCCGATTAGCGTACCCAGAGAATCCACGATGTAGATCGTACTTACAGTTTCTACACCGCCCCCGAAATTCCGCAGCGCTTCCACGGCGTCGGCTGCGGTGTTGTCTGGCCTAAGCGCCAGGTACTCGGTCGTCATCCGACCGGCAGCGGTATTCTCCTTGAACTCAAGGAGCTCAACCATCTCCTTGCGCTCTTGTGGCTCCATTTCGAGCAGAATTTCTGAAGTCCGCTCCTCAGGCAGATCCGCCAGGAGATCGGCAGCGGCATCGGGCTCCATCTCCTCCACGATATCGGCGGCGCGCTCGGAATCGAGCGACTCTACGATCGCCTTCTGTACTTTAGGGTGAACTTCTTCCAGGGCTTCCGCGGCGACCTGTTCGTCCAGCGTCTCGAAGACCGCTTCGCGCTCGTCTGGGGCAAGTTCCTCAACAATGTCGGCGATGTCAGCAGGGTGGAGTTTCGCCAGACGCTCGTGAGAAATCTTGAGCTTCACGCGCCGGGCAGGATCGGTTTCGATGAGATCGACGAAATCCCAGGGAATCTCGCGCGGGGGGATCTTCTTCAACAGCGCATTCAAGGCGACTGCCGGCACTACTCCCTTCAAGAGCCGGCGAATTGCTCCTCGCGGGCCGACATCCACCGAGCCGACTTTCAATACAGGCCGGTTCTGCACAAGTTCCTGGTGCAGATCGACATCATTGACCCGCACCACCTTGCGGCCGAAGACATCGATCACCTGCTGGTCGAGCAGGTCGCGTCCGAGCAGCAGCCAGCCTTCCGATCCATCGCTCGTTGCCCACTGACTGCAAGAGACGTCACTGCGCACACTGGCTTCGATCGACGTAATCGAACTCGACGGGAGCATGCGATCACCGGATTTTGTGCGGACGATCAGCATGGCGACTCGCGCGCGATCCTCCTGCGGAATCATGGCCAGTTCGCGTACACGCCCGCACCGTGTTCCGGCGGCATCAAAGACCGCAGCGCCGATCAATTCGGTGAGCGCGAGCGTGGACATATTGCGAGAATACTCAAGAGCCAGGACAGAATCCAGATAAGTTTTGACCGGGTTTGCCGGCCGCTTGGCTCTGGAAGATGGCTCAGGTAATTAGTGGGCGGCACGGCAGGTCGCCAAGAGCAATTCCCAGCGCTCAGTCCAAGTCCTCAGTATCGTGACAGCCATTTTTCAGCCCCGCGTTGACATTTCCACAGGGGAAGTTCAAACTACCGCATTCGCGGCGTTCCCCGATTTTGTTGGTATGGCATAGTCGGAAGGAGCGTAGCGGCGGATTTCCCGGGTTGCGCCTATTAAAAAACCTTTTGCCATGACCGAACACCGGGTCTCCTATACGCTGGATTCGACGCTGGAGACCGTCGATAGCGCGGAGCAGGCAGCCGGAAAAGTGGCCACGGAAGCCGGCTTTGATGAAGACGAGGTCATGAGAATCTCCATGGCGGTGCGTGAAGCGGCGGTAAACGCGGTGCTTCATGGCAATGCTTACGATCCCGGCAAAAAAGTCAGTTTGGTACTGGAGAGAACAGCCGTCGATCTGGTAATCACGATTCGTGACCAGGGTAAGGGGCTGGACATGAGCAAGATCCCCGACCCCTTGGCGCCGGAAAATTTGCTTAAGACTTCCGGTCGAGGAATTTTTTTGATCCGCTCGTTCATGGACGAGGTGCAGATTCATCCGTCGCAAACGGGCACCGAAATCAAACTCATCAAGCACGTCCACGGGCCATCCGAGGGCGGCAAGGAGGCTTCCCAGTGAGCATGAAGGTCAGTACTCGTCAGGTGGATGGGGTAACAATTGTGGATTGCAGCGGCCGAATCACGCTCGGCGAAGGCAGCGTAATGCTAAAAGATACCGTGCGCGAGCTGCTTTCCAAGGGCCAGAAGAGGATTCTCCTCAACCTTGGTGATGTGAATTACATTGACAGCTCGGGAATCGGCGAACTGGTCAGCGCCTTTACCACGGTGCGCAACCAGGGCGGCGAACTGAAGCTGCTCAATCTGACCAAAAAAGTTCACGACCTGCTGCAGATCACGAAGCTGTATACCGTCTTTGATGTGAAAGACGAAGAAGCAGCCGCCGTGAAATCGTTCGCGTAATTCCCTTCTTTGTGGCGACGGGCCGGAGTGTAAGCCGGCCCGCTGCTCCTTTTCTATTTTGGGAAATCTTGCGGGAAGTTTTATCGTTTCCTGGATCTGTTGGATGCGCTTTGTCCTAAAATCTGGCTTGTGAAAAAACGTTATTCGCGTTGCTGCCAGATTAGAGGACCAAAGTGCGGCTAATCTCCACGCTTCTGTTGGTCGCTGTGCTTTCGCCTCCTTTGATTTTTTCCGAGTGCATCCCCTTTGATCAGGCCCGGCAACACGTGGGTGAGACACGCTGCATAACCGGCAGAGTTGTGCGTATCGAACAGGGTATGCGAGGAGTGCACTACATCGATTTCTGTGAAGATTACCGGCTGTGCCCCTTTACGGCCGTAATCTTTCCCAGTGATTTGAAAAGCGTCGGCGATGTGCGGCAACTGCAAGGACGCGTGGTGGAAATACACGGCCCGGTGAAGGAATACGACGGCCGAGCAGAGATTGTTTTGCAGGAGGCGAGACAGCTCGGAGGAGAAGGAGCGAGCATTCCTCCCCTTCCTAAGAATTTCGACGTCGAGAAGCAAGGACACTTCAGCGCGGGGAAGTTCAGCCATCCGAAAGCTCGGCACAAGTCGCGAAAAAAGCGGCAGCCGGCGAAAGTGCCCCTTGAAGTGCCGGAGGATGAGGAAGATTGACGATGCGGAAGTGTTAAAAGCAGATTCCTCGCATGCTCTCGGCACGCAAGCGCGCCGACGAACGGCTCGGAATGACAAAATGATAAAGGTGTGAACAGGTGGCCGGCCCGCTAGACCAGGCCTCGCTTTAGCTCTTCCAGAGGGTAGAATCTCCCACGCCATTCCACGCCGCCGCGGCCCAGCGTGATGATCATCGAGCGCAGCATTGTGTATACAAACAATGTCGTGCTCACCGGATGCAGGACGAAATAATACGGCGGCACATCTGACTGCTTCGACATTCCAACGTAGATGGAGAACATCGAGGCGAGCGCAATTCCGTAGGGCAACCGTGCCCAGTCGTGGGCAAGAAGTGCGCCAAAGAAAGGCCAGAGGTTGAGAAATGCCAAGGCGATGCAGGAGGCCAGCGTCCGTGGCCACTGGAATGACATAACGGCGTAGAAATTCTTCGTCAGGTTATTCACCATTCCCGTAGCGCCTTTGGCCCAGCGGATCGAGATCAGGTCTGCGCCAAAGACGTTGCGCTGCGCGTAACCCGCGTTCTTCACTACTTTGCCCAGTTTCATGTCATCCAAAATCTCCATGCGGAGAGCTTGATAGGTACCGATCGATTCATACACGCGGCGGCGGATCAAGTTGAACGCGCCGACGCCCATGTGGTCTCGTGTGCGCGGATCGGCGACTTTCCAGGGACGATGTCCAAAAACAAAAAGAGTTTGGAAGAAGGCAGTCATCATTTTTTCGCCGGGCTGCTTCATAATCATTCGGGGGAATAGCACAACGTGATCGGCGGGCTCGGCCTCAGCGTAGGCTATCGCCCGGCGCACCGAGTCGGGCTTGAACTGCACGTCGGCATCGGTGAAGAGCAGCCAGTCGCCAGTGGCCTGCTGGGCTGCTGTCCACATGGCGTGAGTCTTTCCAACCCAGGCTGAAGGCAGCGCTTCGATGCTGATGACCGTCAGAATGCCGTGCGCATCCTTGCTACGCGCCAAACGAGCGATGATCTCGCCGGTGCGGTCGAACGAACGGTCGTCGACAGCAATGATTTCGTAGTTGTCATAGTCGAGGGCGAGAAGACGGAGCAGGGTCTGCTCGATGTCATCTTCTTCGTTGCGTGCCGGAACGATGATGCTGACGCGTGGGCTCTTACCTTGAGCTGCAGTTCGATCCCACTCTGGGCGGGAGATGTCAGTGATACTCGGAACACCCAGCGCCGCATCCGCCAGGCGCGAGAACCACACGATGCCCAGCAGACATCCTGCAATCCATTGGAAATAGATCATTCTGCGGCAGACTCCACGGAGAGCGGTGCCTGACTGCGGACGGGAGGAGCGAATCGCATACCGTAGAACAGTATCGCAGAAGAAATTGCCATCGCGATCACGGGAAGAATGAACGCAGTCTGGAGAGAATGGCGATCCGCGATGTATCCCATCAAAGATGGCGAAGGCACGTCGCCGAGAAGATGAAAGATGAAGATGTTTACAGCGATCGCCGTGGCGCGAATGTGAGCTCCGACGGAATTGATTAGAGCGGCATTGAGAGGCGCCGTATTCAAGAGCAGTAGGAATGCCGCCGCCCAAATGCCTGCAATCATGGCATGTCCACCGGAAAACAGAGCGACGATCATGACCGGTACACCCAAGGCCATGCTGACCGCCGACACGAAGTAGTACGACCCACGCATGCGCGGCAGCAGCCGGTCGCCAAGCCATCCTCCGGCAACCGAGGCAATAAGGCCATCTACGACAACGATGGTGCCAAAAATTTCATTTGCCGATTTCAGGGAATACCCCCGCACGCGAGAGAGGAATGTCGGCATCCATACCTGGATGCCGCCAAGGGCAAAGGTCATGGCGGCCATGCCCAGCGTGACCGTCCAAAACGCCGGGTTGCGGGCGAGTCCCAAGAGTGTGCCGCGCTCGGCGGTCTCTTTAAGTGAATCGAACCGCCCGCGCTCGGGTTCAGCCAAGAACAATACCGATAGTGCCAGCAGAAAGCCGGGAATCGCCGCAACATAAAAAGGAAAGCGCCAGCCGTGATGCAGGCTAAGTTTGCCGCCAAGGATGTATCCCGCGGCAGTGCCCACGGGGATGGCCAGGTAGAACACGCCCAAGATGCGGCCTCGTTTTTCCTCTGGAAACAGATCGGCGACAAACGTGGGTGCGATGGTGACAAACGTTGCTTCGCCCACACCTACAAGCGTGTGGCGGATTAGGAGTTCAGTGTAGTTGTGCGTGACCGCGGTCAGGAGAGTGAGCGCGCTCCAGAAGAT
>Ga0137403_10006932_pt1 | contig 12890 bp, 14 predicted proteins | sample CZOMad2_1_16fung_FD_122057 | JGI IMG/M metagenome (GOLD analysis project Ga0137403, IMG submission 122057) | Vadose zone soil fungal communities from Angelo Coast Range Reserve, California, USA - CZOMad2_1_16fungal (Hybrid Assembly) | ecosystem: Environmental > Terrestrial > Soil > Vadose zone... | reverse complement strand
TACTCTGAATCTCAGCCCATCGCCTGACACAGTCCAGGAATTCAAAGTGCAGACGGGAAGTTACACGGCCGAGATGGGCGGGGCCGGCGGCGGTCAAATCAATATCGTAACGCGAACCGGCACGAACGACTTTCACGGAACTGCTTACGAGTTTCTACGCAACAATGTCTTCGACGCTCGGGCTTTTAATGAGATGGATTCCTCGAACCATCTGGTGAGAAATAATTTCGGAGGATCCCTGGGCGGTCCCATTATTCGGAACAAGGCGTTCTTCTTCGCTAACTATGAAGGCCTGCGGTTAACCCAGTCCGAAACGATGATTGATACAGTTCCAACCGCCGAAGAGATCAACGGCGATTTCAGCATGAGCGGCGCGACAATTTACAACCCTTTCAGCTCGCACCCTAATCCGAGTTTTGATTCGAGCAAGCCGGTTAGCCCGAGCAATCCCCAAGTGATTCGCGATCCTTTCCCCGGCAACGTTATTCCGCAGGGCCTGATCGATAAAAAAGCTTTGTTGTTCCTGAGCAAATATGTCCCGCGACCAAACATGGACATGGGAATGAATGGCTGCGGTATGACAATGATGGGAGTGCCTCTGGTCGTTGGCGCCGGCGCTGACTGAATAACTATATCGACGTGCGCAATCAACACCACCGCACAGATCAAGCGACCGTCCGGTTCGATCAAAACTTCAAACGTGGCGATAGCATCTTTGCGCGCTATTCATTTAGCAGCGAAAAGGGCTTTATGCCGCAGAACTTGCCCGGGTTCGGCGCCATTCACAACAACTTCTCGCAGAACGGCACAGTCGGATGGAATCGGATCGTCAGTCCCAGCGTCGTGAACATGGCGAACATCACGGTTTCGCGTCTGTCGATGCATCGAACCTCCGAAAACAGTTTTTCCAACGACATTGTTTCTCAACTGGGAATTACGGGAATCGGCTTTGGCGGCGAAGGCGCCTTTGGCGCGCCCTGGTTCAACGTGCAGGGTTACTCCGGCATGGGTGATACTTATATCGCTACACCCATGCACGCCTGGGATACAATTCTGGAAGCACGCGACACGTTGAGCTGGCAGGTCGGCCGGCACAGTCTTAAGTTCGGTGGTAGCTATCGCAATTTTATTTGGCCGATGTGGGGATTCTTCCAGAACCGAGGTTACTACCAGTTTACGAATGGGTTCACCACCCGGACAGCCACTAACGATGGAACGGGCTCGGCTCTCGCGAGTTTTCTGCTTGGCCTGCCGGCAGTAAAGCAACGTCAGGCGGGTATTCCCCAGATGCAACTGCGACAGTGGTACGCGGATGCGTTTGTACAGGACAGCTTTCAGCTTAGCCGCAATACGACCATTCAGCTCGGGCTGCGATATGAATATATGAGCCCACTAAAGGACATTCGTTATGCCAACACGAATCTGGTTTTCAAGGACGGCGTGCCTTTTGTTTTCATCGGCGGACAGCAGGGCTTTCCAGAGGGTTTGAACTATTCAAGCAAACTTAATTTCGCTCCTCGGACAGGCATCTCACACAACATTCCGCGACTTGGCCTGGTTTTTCACGCGGCCTTTGGTATTTTCTTCACGCCGGTGGACATGAATACCTGGTGTAATCAGCGCCACAATGTCCCTTATGTTTTTCCCGAGACCCAGCAAAGCGATAACTTCACGCCCGCGGCCGGCATCGTCGCCAGTCATTTCAATTTCGCACCGGCTGTCCTGGGCACGACCACGGTCAGCTTTGCTGCTTTCGAGCTCAACGCGCCACCACAATACATCGAGCAATGGAGCGGCTCAATAGAGAAGAGTCTGGGCTCCGAGACTACTTTGGAAGTGGGCTATCTCGGGTCGCACGGGCTCCATCTGCAAAGATCACATTTGATCAATAACGCCGCACCAGGGCCTGGGGCGATAGGGCCGCGCCGGCCATTCAAGACGTTGAGTTTTCTGCCAGGCATGGTTTTGCCTTCCGGCATCACCATAGCCAATACGACTTTTCCAGTAAGTGGCATTAACCTCTTAGAGAATTCCGCGCAAAGCTGGTATGACGCAGGCTATGTCAACATTCGGCGGCGTTTTAGCCGCGGCTGGACTTTCCTGGCCAACTACACATTTGCCAAGAACCTCAGCGACGCGCCTGACTTCCGCTCACCCATGTTCGAGTCAGCCGCGCCGCAAGATAATTCCAACCTGCGCGCAGAGAAAGGTCTGGCCTGTGACATTCGACACCGCTTTTCGCTAAGTGCTGTCTATGATCTTTCGGCGTGGGGTAAGTCGGGTTTTGTCCATCAGGTTACAAAGGGTTGGCGCCTTTCGACGATATTTCAGGCGCAGAGCGGATTTCCTTTTACGATCTCAGTATTCGGTGATACTGCCAACGCAGGCACGCTTCTGGGTGAAAACCCAATTCGCGCGAATTACACGGGTCAGCCAATCTTTGGCCCCGGCACGCACACGGCGACCAGTTGGTTTAATACCGCAGCCTTTGCTACGCCCGCGGCCTTCACTTTCGGAAACGTCGGGCGAAACACAGTCTATGGTCCCGGCAGGCAAACCCTCGACCTTGCTTTGCAACGCGAGTTCGTTATGACCGAAAACATAAAACTCCAACTGCGCGCAGAAGCCTTTAATGCACTCAACCATACGAATCTGGGAACGCCTAACCGCTTTGTAAACACACCCCAGTTTGGCACTATCACGGAAACGGCGACGCCGGGTCGCGAGATCCAGTTAGGTATACGCCTCTCGTTCTAGGCTCGATCAGTACTGTCGGCGGCCGCACTAACGTACCTAAGTGGCCATGCACCAGGAAGATCATCGCGAAAATGCCCTCGCTGCTGACCTGCCGCCACTGACGGCTGAAGCTATGTCAGCCATCGAAGCGATCTACAATCGGCAAATACGCCCGCAAGTACATCATTATTGGTGACGATGTGGTTTTAGCACCAAGGGAGAGAAGCCCACGGGAACTAAGGTCATGGCGTAACCCCCAAGCCGTTTGACTCGTGCTCCACAAGACAGTCAGAACACGAGCGTCTGAATAGAATGCGGCAAGCTACTAATTTCGGCGGCCTGGCCGTCCAGCCAAAGGTAATAGGAGATCTTCCGATCGCTCTTGTTCATCACCACTACGGATATCTTGCCGTCAGGATTGATAAAAGCAGCGGAAAGCAGTTGGCTTCTGCTGGGTGAACTGGCAATCCTCTTCGCGCCCGGACGGACGAACTTTGAAAAGTGTCCAATGTAGAAGTACGAGTTTGTGTAGATGAGCTCACCCGTTTTCGTATCGGCGTGAACTGGGGCGAAGCAGAAATTGCTGACGTGATTTGGCCCACCTGTTTCATCAAGCAGAATGTTCCAATCGGTCCAGCCCACAGCCCCACTGTTGAAGTCATTGATCATTGAGCGGCCATACAGTTCGCCTAATTTCCAATCTGTCAGCCTTTGAGCATTGAAAGAATCGGAGCAGCCTTCAGTGAAGATCAGGTTCTTATCCGGGAAAGATTCATGCACGAGCTTAACGTTATCGTACATCGCTTCGCCGCCGCTCCATGGCTCGTACCAGTGAAAACCAATGCCCCAAACATAGCTGGCGGCTTTGGGGTCAGTTAAGATGGTGCTGGCTCTCTGGTAGACGAGGTCACGGTTGTGATCCCAGGCAATTATCTTCTTATCGCCCAGACCTTCCCTGTTCATCGTCGGGCCGAGATAGTTTTTCAAAAAGTCTCTCTCTTCCTCCGCGGAGTAAATACACGACTCCCACGTTTGTGTCGCCATCGGTTCGTTTTGAATAGAAATGCCCCAGATCGGTATGCCTTCTCTCTGATAGGCCTTGATGAACTTCGTGTAGTAGTTGGCCCAGGATTGATAAAACTCCGGCTTCAATTTTCCGCCATGAAGCATATTGTTGTTGTCCTTCATGAATGCCGGGGGACTCCAGGGGCTGGCAAAAAGCGTGAGTCTCCCTCCGGCAGCGGCGAGCGCTTGTTTGATAAATGGAATGCGAAATTGCTTGTCGTGGCTGATGCTGAAGGACTGCAAATCCTTGTCGCCTTCGCTTACATAGGTATAGCTGCCACTTGAGAAATCGCAACTATGGATATTGGTTCTTGCCAGCGTGTAACCGATGCCGTTGCTGGCATCAAAATAGGCATTTAAGATTTCCTGCTGTTTAGCTTTCGGCAATTTTGCAAACGTCTCGGCAGAGGAATCGGTGAGTGCGCCGCCAATGCCTAAAATCGTTTGGAATGTCTTAGCGGGATCGACAAAGACACAGATCTGAGTCTCGAGTGGCTGACCCAGATGTTTGAATTTCAGAGTGTCAGAAGCAGAGAGGCGGTAATTACTGTTGCCGGCGGTGGTATAGACGGTTATCTCTTTCCCCTCGATCGAAAGCGGGTCGCCGGTTTCGGAGGGTTGAGTATATGCCGCCCACGATAGCTGGCTTTTGGCCAACACTAATGCCGAAGACGAAGCTACCAGGAAACTGCGACGATCCATTTTCATAATTGATCACTTTAACATATCTGTTTACCTGTTGGGTTATGGCGGCACGGGGCGCAGGATACGGGCGGTTCTGGATGAAAACCTGTCCTTGTCATTAACACCTCAATTCATTGAGGTGTTGGAGCGGGCTTCGATTTGGCCCTAACTGTTTCAAGAGTTTTTCTGGACGGTCGAAGAAACCGTTGAAACGGTTCCAGATCACCCGGCGCGCCCAACACCCCACTGAACGTGGGGTGTTAATGAGAACCAGACTCGCTCACGCGAGTCAGTGGGTTGATGTCAAGAGCCCGCCTTCTCAGAAGTCCCCCTTTCAATCACACCCGGATTCGGGCGGTTGCCTCTTTTCCTGCCGGCGAACCCGCTCACGGTGTTGAAATCCCGGCAGCTGCGAAGGTGCCGGACCTTATCGTTCATGACACGCATAGAAACCGGCTCTTATTGATTAAGGCTGAAATAAGTGCGGGTCAACCCGTGTGAGCTTACTGTTGAACCGGAGCGAGCATGTTAGCGTCACGGAACAAGAACCAGACGCCCGCCTGTTTTTGAAGGATGGATAGCGTGTGACCGCGGCGCTCGATGGCCTCTCCGCCATTGCGCGGAGTGACGACAACCGAAAGCTCGGTCCAGATATAAGCCCACTCTCCAAAAACTTTGATCTCTTGAATCTTGCTGTTGGCGTTGAGGTCGACGTCCTGGAGTTGCGATTGCGCCTCGGCAAACGCGGCTTTGCCACGCATCGGTGGTTGCCCCGGCGTCAGAAAAACGACATCTTCTGCAATCAAGGTCAAGACTTTGTTTGTGTCTCCCCCCTTCGAGGCGCTAAGCCACGTCGAGACAAGCTGTCTGATCGCGTTCTCATCCTCCTGCATAGCTTGCATACTACCCTCCGAAACTTTCTGGTACTGTCAGGCAAAAGTCATGCCAGCCGAAATCGCATCAGCATGCTTCTACGTCGACTCAGATCGCGCGAAGAAATCTGCCTGCGATTGAATGAGCGTACGGGAAGCGAGCAGTAGCGAACGTATCACTTCATCTTCCACGACTTCCACGACCCTTGCACGGCATAGAAATTGACTCACAACTCTGATTGGAAGACGCATGAAATGAACAGGATTCCGAGTCGAACCGGCTCGACGGAGTACGCTGGAGGATTGAGGCATGACAACTCCTAAACGCAAGCGCTGGTCGCAACGCGTGTCCGAGACGAGCAACGCTCTAGACCTGGATAAAGGAGTATTCTCGCTGGATGACCCGCGCAGCATCGCCCGCTCGCTCAAGCGATCCGCCGAACGCAGTCGGCGGCGTAAGAGTGATCCATTTCGCTCCGCGATGTCGATGCTGACTTTTTACGTCAACCGAGCTGGTAGCAAGCTGTCCAAAGAGAAGCGCGACCGTCTGGAAGCCGCGAAGGAGGAGTTACGCGCGTTGTTCAGAAAGGACCGCAAGCGTACCGCGTAAATATCAACGAACGATTGTGCCTGATGCGGGAGCGCAGGCGGAATGATTCTTGCTCTCTCTCGTTCTCGGTCGGCCTGCGCGTACCGTTGCCGGATGAAATCCAGACAGTCGTGTGTACTGCCGAGAAATGTGTTTCAGGAAAGGGGGATTAGACATGAATCTGATAAAGATCTCGCTCGTCGGGGTGATGCTACTCTTAATCGGCCTGGCTGGGAGCGTCGCCGCACAGTCTGCTTATCGGCTCTCGGAAAAAGAGATGAAGGACCTGCTCGGTCGTGTTGACAAACAAGCAGCAACCTTTCGCAGCAGTCTTAAGAGCGCGCTCAATCACAGCCGATTCGACGACACCAAAGAGGAAGGCCACATCAATGATTTTGTGAAGGGCTTTGAACAAGCAACTGAACGCTTGAAGCACCACTACGACGAGAAGAGCAGCGCTGCATCCGACGTTGAGGACGTGCTGAGGAGAGCGGCTCGCATAGATGGCTTCATGGAAAGGCACCACCTCTCGCCACGTGCTGAAAGTGATTGGGCAGCCTTGCGACAGAACCTTGATGCGCTGGCAGACGCTTACAGCGTTTCGTGGAGCTGGACGGAACGAAAGCCGTAGCGGCCCTGTATGCATACCGCCTGACCGAACTTAGATTCTAATGGGATTGGTTTGTGTCATTCGCTTTCGCATTGCGAGCTTTTCTTGCTTGTTGAGTTTCGGCGGCCTGAAGTAATTGGGCAATATCGCTGTAATCCTTCTCTCTGGCAAGCATAAGCGCTGTCTTACCGGTCTGAGTGAATCTGCCTGATACGTCGGCGCCTTTGCTCAGCAAGGCCCGCACAACTTCCATCTCACCTGATGATGCCGCAAGCATTAAGGCTGTGCCGCCATCGTTTGCTGTCGCGTTCACATCAGCGCCGTGCTCCAGCAATGCCTTCACGGAATCGGTATGCATGTTGACAGCCGCAAACATCAGCGCTGTCCGCCCCTCAGTGTCACTCGCGTTTACATCAGCTCCGGTTTTCAGCAACGCTTCCACAGTTTCGGTTTGCCCTTCGAGTGCGGCACGCATTAAGTCTGTATGACCGTCATGCTCTGCAGACTCGCTGACCTCGGCGCGTGTAGGCATAATTCACCTCAAGTCGGCCTGTGGCTTGCGCCGATCACACCTTATCCGCCTCGCGCAAGCGCACTCATAGCGGCAAGTTTGATTTTGCTATTCAACTCCAAAACGCGACGTGCGCGGCGACTGAAAACGAACTTACCGTCCCGCAGAGGATGCCGCGCCGCTCGGTTCTGACACTTCTTTGAGAACTTCGACTGCTGCACTCCTCTTGGCATGTAGTGCAATGTCAGCGAGTGCGATAATGCCACAGCAAGAACCAGCAGCGTCGACTACCGGCACGCGCCGAATCTGATTCTCTTCAAGAACCTTACAGCACTCTTCGAGCGACATATCCGAGGGCACTGTAACGCAGGGTTTGGTCATGCATTCGGCGACGTTCAACTCCAACGGGTTCAGGCCCTTCGCTATTACGCGGCAGACGATGTCCCGGTCAGTAATGACCCCGACAGGTATTCTGCTTTGTTTACTCGAAACTACTGGTACCTCGCCACAGTCGTGGTCGATCATCATCTGAGCGACCTCTTGCAGGCCGGTTTCCGGCGTACAACATGCCGGATCGGCAGTCATAACTTCCTTCACTTGCATTTTTTTTGCCTCCAGATTCAAAATCAGACTTACCCAAGAACCAATGCGCCGCGCTTCTCATGGACGTACATCAGACGCGATCGGCGCCGAAACTACACACGTGCGACACGTGCGCACGAGCGATTATCAATAGGCTCCTGCAGATGAACTATACGCGTTAGTCATGGCAGGCGCTCGTAGCCTTCTCGCCTCTCATTTCTGATCGGGCCTCGTCACGACCATGGACCAATGCGGGTGGGCTGGTTGCTTCAACCGCCGTAAACGGCTCCAGTATTTTGTAGGTGTGGGTCGATCCTTTTGGGACCACCCACGAGTCGCCCGGCTGCAGCAATACTACCTGACCTTCAAGGTGTAATTCGGCTCGGCCCTTGATTGCATAGCCCACGGTCTCATAGTCGCGCTTAGTTTGAGGCTTGATCTCTCCCGGTGGCTCGTCCTCCCATATACGCATTGAAACCGTTATGCCCGAAGCGAGATACCTCTGACCCATCTCGCCGTGCGGCGAGTGCTTCGAGTTTACTTTCGTGACACTTGTATCTCCCATGTTGGCCTTACGCTCCTTGTATGCTTTCTCCAATCCATCGTTTTCCTGATCCCGGCGCGTGCATTTCACCAATGGCGAAGGCGCCTTCGGGGATTAGTACATCGATAGTCAGAGATACTGTTCATCCCGCTTGTCCGCGTGTCCTGGTGGAAGAGCCGGTTCGCGGCTGTTCACTCTTCAACTTTTGAGCTTCCTCCCCCATTCGCACGAGTTCTTTCTCTCCGAGCAGAGACTCTGCCCTGGGAAACAACTCCCTCTCCTCTTTGTCCGCATGCTTCGTGACCAAATCCCTTAACTTTGAAACCTGATCATCCCACATAGATTCGGCCGGACTCATTTCTGCGAGAAGATCGGTCAATTCCTGATTCTCGCCATATGACTGTTCGATAAGACTGCTTGTCTCCGCGAATGACTGGAGCGCCGGATAGAAAATCCTTTTCTCAATTTCTGAGTGAAGCTCCAACGCGTCTTTTATTTTCCAAAAGGATGCAACGCCGGTTGCTTCCAAATCACCATTAGCGAGCGTATTCAGCATGGCCATCACTTGTTCGTGGTCTACCATCAGTAGTTGAGTCACTTTCATTTCAGACACCTCTCCTCTCAGGATTGGTTTCGCGAGTGGCTTACTAACTCATGCCTACTCAAGTAGAGTGCCAGTGTTTGGACTTAGAGAATCGCTTTGCTTATCTCTTTGATTCCTGGACTTGTATATGAGGCGGACGGCCCGCACGTATCACCGTAATACACGAATCGTATCGTATTTGGCGGAAGCCATTGAATTCCTCCGAGCTGACCGGTTCCGATTTACTGCAGCGACGTATATACTGCTTCAAGGACGCTCGCCAAACTTTACCGCTCTTGGATGAAGTGGTGGTCCAAAATGGAGCGCGATGTTTTCTCATCAGGACTAAGCATCGATGCAAACAAATACTCACTTAATCGAAAAGACTGAATCGCTGCCGCCTCTATTGTGCGAGCAACCCAAGCCAGAGCCGCCGCCCGAGCATCCGAAGCCTGATCCATTGCCACCAGAGCCAGAGCCGCCGATGATGCCGCCGCCCGATATAGTCCCAGAACCTGAATTGCCAGATAAGCGACCAGTGAACACGTTATCGGAGGAAGCCAATGTCTAGCGGTGATGATCCAGCGTCGGAACGTCAAGAGAGCCATATTACCGAGACGCAAGTGCGCAGGCAGCGCACGATTCGGCCGCGTCGCCCCACGTCGCTATTGGGATGGCTCCTGTTGCTGCTCATCGCGCTGCTCTTTTACCTGTTGCTCAGCTATGTACTCGTGCCCTGGTGGTACAGACCGCTGCCAACTGATATACCGCCTGCCACGCCCAATAGCAACACAAGGAGGACGACGTGATGAGGATAATTTTAGCGATAGATGACTCACAGTTTTCCGTGGATGCGGTCCGAGAAGTAGCAGCCACGCCCTGGCCACCGGACACGACGGTACGTGTACTCTCGGCAGCCGAGCCGGTAACCCCACCACCGCCCTCCGAATTGTGGTACGACGCAGGTGGCGGTCTCGAACGAGTGCAACAAGAGATTACCAGGCGATCCGAAGAACTGACCGCTCGGGCCGCCGATTCGCTGCGAAAAAGCGGGATTAGAGCCGAGACCGTAGTGCGTCCGGGAGACGCGCGTTCAGTCATCGTGGATGAAGCGACTGAATGGTCGGCCGATCTGGTCGTTGTTGGTTCGCATGGCTACTCCGGGATAAAGCGGTGGCTATTGGGCAGCGTAGCGCACTCAGTTGTCAGCCATGCTCCATGTTCGGTCCAGGTCGTGCGCAAGCGAGCCGCGGCACTGGCTTGAGTGTATTGAACTTCACTGTTACGAAAAGGCATGCTACGACGGCCTGAGAGTACGAATAAGGAGGCAGCGAAGAATGAAGATTCTGGCCGGCGAGCAATCTGTTGATCTGAACGAGCTCGAGACTCGCGAATGGCTCGATTCTCTGGACTACGTCATTCAACGTGGCGGACAGGAGCGGGTGCGGGGGCTGCTGGAACGATTGCGAACCCACGCTCGCCAGGCAGGAATAGAAATACCTTTCTCGGCTAATACGCCCTATATCAACACCATCCCAGTCGACCAGCAGCCGGTTTATCCAGGCAGCCGTGAAATCGAGCGGCGGATCAAGAGTGTCGTCCGCTGGAATGCGCTGGCGATGGTCGTACGAGCGAACCGGGAAGAGACTGGAATCGGTGGACATATCTCGACCTATGCCTCGGCCGCAACATTGTATGAGGTCGGCTTCAATCACTTCTTCCGCGCCAAAGCGGCAAGCCAGCAGGGAGACATCGTTTACTTTCAGGGTCACGCCTCGCCGGGTATCTATTCGCGAGCCTTCCTGGAGGGGCGAGTCAACCAGGAGCATCTCCAGAACTTCCGCCGCGAGCTGAAGGCAGGCGGCGGCCTCTCGTCTTATCCACATCCCTGGCTGATGCCTGACTTCTGGGAATTTCCCACCGTATCCATGGGACTCAGCCCGATAATGGCGATCTATCAAGCGCGGTTCAATCGCTATCTTGAAGACCGGGGACTGAAAAAAGAGTCCGACGCAAAAGTATGGGCCTTTCCGGGAGACGGTGAGACCGATGAGCCCGAGTCACTTGGTGCGATCACCCTCGCCTCGCGAGAGAAGCTCGATAATCTCATCTTCGTTATCAACTGCAACCTTCAACGCCTCGATGGTCCGGTGCGGGGCAACGGCAACATCATTCAGGAACTGGAGGCTATCTTTCGAGGTGCGGGATGGAATGTGATCAAGGTGATCTGGGGAAGCGATTGGGACCCGCTGCTCGCCAGTGATCGTGAGGGCCTGCTGGTCAAACGCATGGGCGAGATCGTCGATGGGCAGTGGCAGAAATATTCGACCGAATCGGGCGCTTACTTCCGCGAGCACTTCTTTGGAGCTGACCCGCGCTTGCTTGAGATGGCGAAGCATCTGTCCGATGAACAGCTAAAGAAGATGAGGCTGGGCGGACACGACCCTCAGAAAGTCTACGCAGCATACCGTGCCGCGGTAGAACACGAAGGCTCGCCCACGGTTATCCTGGCCCGCACGATCAAGGGCTATGGGATTGGCGAAGCCGGGGAAGGAAGAAATATTACACATCAACAGAAGAAGATGAACGAGGATGAATTGCGCCAGTTTCGGTCCCGATTCGGCATCCCCATCTCGGATGAGGAGATCGCTGAAGCTCCGTTCTATCGGCCTCCGGACGACAGCAAAGAAATCCAATACCTTCACCAACGGCGACGGGAACTCGGCGGCTATCTGCCAGCCCGCACTGTTGCCGTCGAGTCGATCCAGGCGCCGGCTGAAGATGTCTTTGAAGAATTCTACGCAGGGACAGAAGGCCGCGAGGCCTCAACAACTATGGTCTTTGTGCGGTTGCTGTCGAAGCTGCTCCGTGACGAGACTATCGGCAACCTGATCGTGCCGATCATCCCCGACGAGGCGCGTACCTTCGGCATGGAGCCGCTGTTCCGCCAGGTGGGAATCTATTCTCATGTCGGCCAGCTCTACGAACCGGTGGATGCCGAGACGTTGCTCTATTACAAAGAGGCGAAGGACGGACAGATTCTGGAGGAGGGCATTACCGAAGCGGGCTCGATCTGTTCGTTCATTGCGGCCGGAACAGCTTACGCAACACACGAAGTCAATACCATACCCTTTTTCATCTTCTACTCGATGTTTGGAATGCAGCGGGTTGGTGACCTTGTCTGGGCGGCCGCCGACGCACGCACAAGAGGATTCCTACTGGGCGGGACGGCCGGCCGGACGACGCTCGCCGGTGAAGGTCTCCAGCATCAAGACGGAAACAGCCATCTGCTCGCGTTTCCTGTGCCTAATCTGGTCGCCTACGATCCGGCCTTCGCTTACGAGATTGCGGTCATCATCAGGGAAGGCATTCGCCGCATGTATCAAAAGCGAGAAGACATCTTCTATTACTTGACCCTGACAAACGAGAACTATGAGCACCCGCCGGTGCCTAAAGGTGATGGCATCCGAGAGGGGATTCTCAGAGGTATGTATAAGCTTAAATCGTCCGGCACAGGACAGACGAAGCTCCGCGCACATCTTTTCGCGAGCGGCCCAATCGTTAATGAGGCGCTCAAAGCGCAACAGATGCTTGCGGAAAAGTACGACGTTGCGTCGGATGTTTGGAGCGTCACCAGCTATAAAGAAGTCTACCGTGATGGCAATGAAGCGGAGCGCTGGAACATGTTGCATCCATCTGAGAAACCCAGAGTGCCTTACGTGACTCAATGCGTGCAAGAAAAGCCCGGGGTCTTTGTGGCTGCTTCCGATTACGTAAAGGCATTGCCGGATTCTATCTCCCAATGGCTTCCCGGGCCGCTCGTCTCCCTGGGAACTGACGGGTTCGGCCGCAGTGACAGCCGCGCGGCGCTGCGAGACTTCTTCGAGGTGGACGCGAGATTTATTACTCTTGCGACGCTTGCCGCACTGGCGCGCGAGCAAAAGATCAAGGCCAACGTCGTGGAGAGAGCGATGCGTGATCTGGAGATCGATGCTGAGAAGGTGAACCCGAGGCTCGCATAAAGGACATGCAAAACCATGGCTACTGAAATAAAGCTTCCGAAACTGGGCGAGAGTGTGGATTCAGGCGTGGTGTCAAAGGTTCTGATCTCAGC
>Ga0137403_10000408_pt2 | contig 12890 bp, 1 predicted proteins | sample CZOMad2_1_16fung_FD_122057 | JGI IMG/M metagenome (GOLD analysis project Ga0137403, IMG submission 122057) | Vadose zone soil fungal communities from Angelo Coast Range Reserve, California, USA - CZOMad2_1_16fungal (Hybrid Assembly) | ecosystem: Environmental > Terrestrial > Soil > Vadose zone... | reverse complement strand
AAAATTCGGTACACTTTCGGTACAGTGCCGGCCAAACCTGGGCAATCTTCCACAACCTTCAGATACCCTAAAGAGAGGCATAAACTGCGCAGAATGAGGGGGTTGACGTGTTGTGGAGGATTGTGGCGGATGGGCCCGGACAGACTTTTAATCCGCGGGTCCAGAGTTCGAGTCTCTGACGGCCCACCATTCTTCGCGATCCGGCCGGCGAGCCCCTCCGGGACCGTCCGGAACGCCTCCGGCCGGTTCCGCAATCTCTCCAGGCGTTTCTGGATGGTCTCCGGCAGCGTCCCGAGCTCCTCCGGACGCTTCCAGAAGCTCTCCGGCCCCTTTTCTTATCTCTCCGGGTGCTTCCAGAGGGTCTCCGCGAGGTTCCGGCGGGCCTCTCCCAAACTTCTCCGGCCGCTTCCCAAAACTCTCCGGGAGCTTCCAAAATCTCTCCGGACGGTTCCAGACGCTTTCCGGAAGCTTCCGGATGCAAGGAAAGTCTTCCCGGAGGCATGGAAAGTAACTTTCCATGCATGGGAAGTCGAGCCGGAGACATGAGAAGTCCGCCCGGAGACGTCAGAAGTAACGTTCCAGGGATGGAAAGTCGACCCGGAGGGATGGAAAGTCGACCCGGAGAGGTCAGAAGTCGAGCCGGAGACATCGGACTTGTGTCCGGAGGGTTTTTCCGCGGACTTCCAGGGGTTTGGGCGGCGCGCGGAGGGATTGGCGGTCTATTTAGCAACAAGTGTCTAACTCGCAGTGCCGGATCACTCTGCAAAGTTGACCGGTGCAATTCAGGAAATCTGGAGAAAAGTATAAATCAACGGTAAACCCGACCTGGTCGATCGATCACATCGAAAGTTCCGCTTGTGCGAAGTGCCTGAATCGCGCTGCATTTGACCGCCACGTATCTACATCGATCCTTTAAAAAGTTGCTCTGGAAGGCCTTGCAGATCTTCCAAGCGAGACACGCGCCCGCAAACGCTTGCTTGCGGTGCCTGAAAGCTGCTGGTAACATTGCGTGTAGGTTTCTCTGTGAAGCCGGCTCTGGTTCCACTGCGCAACACTCCGCGGAGAAGAGGCGCCTGGTGAGAGGTATTTTTATTGTATGGGTACGACGATTGTCGAGATGTTGCGCTCCCGGACGGTGAACCGGGCCTCCGACCTCATATATACTTTTCTTGACAGTTTTGGGGATGAGGCCGCCTGGGAGGGCGGCTTGCAGTGACGGGGAGGAGCGCTCTCGCTGCCCCGGAGACCGTCGCGCCCGCGGGCGTCGACGGGGCGGCGCTCCGCGCCCTGCCTCCCGCCGAGCGGGCGCCGGCGCTCGCCGCCTGGCTGCGCGGCGAAGTGGCGCGGCTCACCCGCGTGTCACCCGAGCGGTTGGTCACCACAACCTCGCCGCTCGCCGCCGGGCTCGACTCGCTCGCCGCGATCGAGCTCCAGAGCGCGGCTGTCGAGAGCCTCGGGGTCGAGCTGCCGCTCGCCACCCTCCTCTCGTCCGACTGGATCGAGATCGCCGCCGAGCTGGCGGCGCAGCTCGCGGCGCCCGTGGCGCCGAGCGCGACCATCGGGACCGCCGCGACGGCCGCCGAGACCTCCGGCGACCGGCCGCTGTCGCCGGGCCAGCGTGCCCTCTGGTTCCTGCACCAGATGGCGCCGCGGAGCTCGGCCTACAACGTCGCTTTCGCGGTGCGCTTCCTCTCACCCGTCGACGAGGCGGCGCTCGCCGCCGCCTGCCAGCGTCTGGTCGACCGTCATCCCGCGCTGCGGACCACCTTCCCCGAGACCGCGGTCGGGCCGGTCCGGCGGGTGGCGGCGCGGGCGCCGGTCGTCTTCACGGTGATCGACGCGGCGGGCTTCGCGGCGGAGAGCGAGCGCCGGCTGAGCGCGCTCGCCGCCGCCCCCTTCGACGTGGAGCGCGGGCCGCTCGCGCGCTTCGTCCTGGTGCGCGGCGCGGCGCCGGCGCTCCTCCTCGCGGCGCACCACCTCGTCGTCGACCTCTGGTCGCTCGTCCTCCTGCTCGAGGATCTGCGACTCCTCGCCGCCGGCGCGCCGGCCCCCGCCGTTGCCGCGTCGGGCTACGACGCGTACGTGGCCTGGCAGGCGGCGCTCCTCGCCGGACCGCGCGGCGCGCAGCTCTCGGCCTACTGGCGGGACCGGCTGGCCGGGGAGCTCCCGATCCTCGACCTGCCAGCCGACCGGCCGCGACCGCCGGTCGCCTCCTTCCGCGGCGCCGCGCTGCCGGTCGCCCTCGACGCCGCGACCACCGGGCGGCTCCAGCGCCTGGCGAGCGCCGCCGGGACGACCCTCTACACCGTCCTCCTCACCGCCTTCCAGGCCCTCCTCGGCCGCTACACCGGCCAGGTCGATCTGACCGTGGGGTCGCCCGCGGCCGGACGCGGCCGCCCGGCCGACCAGGAGGTCGTGGGTTACTTCGTCAACCTGCTGGTCTGCCGCGCCGACCTGACCGGCGACCCGACCTTCACCGCCCTCCTCGCGCGCTCCAGGGACGCCGTCCTCGGAGGCCTCGCGCACCAGGACTTCCCCTTCCCGCTCCTCGTCGAGCGGCTGGAGCCGGTGCGCGATCCCGGCCGCTCGCCGCTCTTCCAGGCCGCCTTCGTGCTCGAGAAGCCGCACCGGCTGGAGGAGCTGGGGGAGCTCGTCCTCGGGCGGGCCGGCGCGCGCGGCAGGCTCGGCGGCTGGGAGCTGGCCGCGCTCCCGCTCGAGCGGCGGGGGAGCCAGTTCGACCTCACCCTCTCGATGGTTCGGGGCGGCGGCGGCCTCGCCGCCGCGTTCGAGTACGCGACCGACCTCTTCGACCGCGCGACCGTCGCCCGTCTGGCCGGCCACCTCGCGGTCTTCTTCGCCGGCCTCGCCGCGGCGCCGGAGACCCGGCTGGCCGAGCTCCCGCTGCTCGCCGCGGCCGAGCGCCACCAGCTGCTCCTGGCCTGGAACGACACCCGGGCGCCGCTCCCCGAGGCGACCCTCCACGGCCTCGTCGCCGCTCAGGCGGGGCGCACCCCCGACGCGGTCGCCATCCGCACCGAGGGAGGGATGCTGAGCTACGGCGAGCTCGACCGCCGCGCCGGCCGCCTGGCGCACCACCTGCGCGGCCTGGGGGTCGGGCCCGACGCGCCGGTCGCCGTCGCCGTCGAGCGCTCGCTCGCGCTCTCCGTGGCGCTCCTGGGTGCGCTCAAGGCGGGCGGCGCCTATGTCCCGCTCGATCCCGGCTACCCACGGCAGCGGCTCTCCTTCATGCTGGCGGACTCGCGCGCCCGGGTCCTCCTCACCGAGGAGCGTCTGCGGGCGGCGCTCCCCGCGCCGGCCGCGTCGGGCGCCCGGGTCCTCTGTCTCGACTCCGGCTGGGCGGCGGTGGCGCCCCCGCCGCTCTCCTCGCCCACCCTGGCCGCCGGCCCGGACCACCTCGCCTACGTCATCTACACCTCCGGCTCGACCGGCCAGCCCAAGGGGGCGGCGATCCCGCACCGCGGCATCGTCAACCGCCTGCTCTGGATGCAGGACGCCTACGGGCTCGGGCCGGGCGACCAGGTTCTCCAGAAGACCGTGGTGAGCTTCGACGTCTCGGTCTGGGAGCTCTTCTGGCCGCTCCTGGCCGGCGCCACCGTGGTGATGGCGCGCCCCGGCGGCCAGCAGGACAGCGCCTACCTGGCCGCGGTGATCGACCAGGCCGGCATCACCACCCTCCACTTCGTCCCCTCGATGCTCCACGCCTTCCTCGCCGCGGAGCCGGCCCTGGACGGCCGCTCCCTGCGGCTCATCGTGACCAGCGGCGAGGCGCTCGCCTACGAGCTCAAGGAGCGCTGTATCACCCGGCTGGCCCGGCTGGGAGCGCGGCTCGAAAACCTCTACGGCCCCACCGAGGCCTCGGTCGACGTCACCGCCTGGAGCTGCGCCGCGGGCGACCCGCGGCGCGGCGTGCCGATCGGCCGCCCGATCGCCAACACCGCGATCCGCGTCCTCGACCCCGCCCGGCTGGCGCCGCAGCCGGCCGGCCTGCCGGGCGAGCTGGCGATCGGCGGGGTCGCCCTCGCCCGCGGCTACCTGGGGCGCCCCGAGCGCACCGCCGAGCGCTTCGTCCCCGACCCCTGCGGCCCCGAGCCCGGGGCACGCCTCTACCGCACCGGCGATCTCGTCCGCCTCCGCGCCGACGGCACCCTCGAATACCTGGGCCGCCTCGACCACCAGGTCAAGGTGCGCGGTTTTCGGGTCGAGCTGGGGGAGATCGAGGCCGCCCTGGGCGAGCACCCGGAGATCGGCGCGGCGGTGGTGGTGGCGCGCACCCCGCCCCCCGCCGGCGGGGCTCGCCTGGTCGCCTACCTGGTGCCGGCGGGGGAGCGGGCGCCGGCGGTCGAGCCGCTGCGCCGCTTCCTGCGCGAGCGGCTCCCCGAGCATGCCCTGCCCGCGGCTTACGTGGTGATGCCGGCCCTGCCGCTCAGCCCGAACGGCAAGGTCGACCGGCGGGCGCTCCCCGCGCCGGGAGATGAGCGGCCCCAGCTGGAAACCCCCTGGGCGCCGCCGCGTACGCCGGCGGAGGAGGCGCTCGCCGCCATCTGGAGCGCCGTTTTGGGCATCGCCAGGATCGGCATCGACGACAACTTCTTCGCCCTGGGCGGCGACTCGATCCGCAGCATCGAGGTCCGTGCCCGGGCGCGGCAGCAGGGCCTCGACGTCTCTCTGGAGCAGCTCTTCCTCCACCAGACGATCCGCGACCTCGCTACGGCCCTGGCACCGCCCGCCGCCGGTCCCCTGGCGACCCTCCAATCGGTCCCGCCCTTCGCGCTGGTGAGCGCCGACGACCGGGCGCAGCTGCCGCCCGATCTCGAAGACGCCTACCCCCTGGCCCAGCTCCAGGCCGGGTTCGTCTTCCACAGCGAGTACAGCCCGTCGTACGAGGTCTACGTCACCACCTTCCGGCTGCGCGCGACCTTCGACCTCCGGGCGCTCGCGGCGGCGGCGGCGGCGGTGGTGGCCCGCCACCCGGTGCTCCGCGCCTCGTTCGACCTGACCCACGCCAGCGAGCCGCTGCAGCTCGTCCATCGCGCGGCCCAGGTCGAGGTGCCGATCGAGGTCGAGACGCTCACCAGGCTCGCCGCCCCCGCTCAAGAGGACGCCGTCGCGGAGTGGCTGCGCGCGGCGCGGCGCCACCGCTTCGACTGGAGCCGCCCGCCGCTCTTCCGGCTGGGCGTCCACCGGCTCGGCCGCGAGGCCTTCCAGCTCACCCTGGTCGAGCCGCTCCTCGACGGCTGGAGCGTCGCCTCCCTGATGACCGAGCTGCTCGCCGACTACCAGTGCCGGGTGACCGGCGAGGTTCCGCCGTCCCGGCCGCCGCTCGCCCTGGGCCTGCGCGACTTCGTGGCGCTCGAGCGGGAGGCCATGGCATCTGCCGAGCAGCAGGCCTTCTGGACGCACTACCTGGCCGGGATGCGGGTGGGCGCGCTGCCGCGCCGGCCGGGCCGCGCCCGGACGACCGACGCCCCGGTCTCCCGCGTCCTCGAAGAGGTCCCGGTCGCGGTGCTCGCCGGGCTCCAGGCCCTCGCCCGGAGCGCTGCCGTGCCGCTCAAGAGCGTGCTCCTGGCCGCCCACCTGCGGGTCGTGGCCCTCCTCGCGGGGAGCCCGGACGTGGTGACCGGCGTGCTCGCCAACGGCCGGCCCGAGGACGCCGACGGCGACAAGATCCTGGGCACCTTCTTGAACGCCCTGCCGCTGCGCCGCGAGCTCGGCAGCGGCACCTGGACCGACCTCGCCCGGGCGGCCTTCGACGCCGAGCGCGAGCTCCTTCCCTTCCGCCGCTATCCCCTGGCGCAGCTCCAGCGCGAGCACGGCGGCCGGGCGCTCTTCGAGACCGCCTTCAACTTCACCAACTTCCACGTCTACCAGCTGCTCGGCGACCTCCACGGCCTCGCCGTCGAGGACGCCTGGGCCTCGGACCAGATGTACTTCCCGCTCACCGTCCAGTTCAACCTCGACCTCAGCCGGCAGCGCTTGATCGCCGCTCTCGACTGCGACGGCAACGAGCTCGCCGGCGAGCAGGTCCGGGGCGCCATGGGCTACTACCTCCGCGCCCTGGCCGACATGGCGGAGCGGCCTGGCGGTCGCTACGGCGAGGCGGTCCTGCTCTCCGCCGCCGAGACCCACCAGCTGCGGGTCGAGTGGAACGACACCGCGAGCGGTGTCCCCGGAGATCGCTGCCTGCACGAGCGATTCGAGGCGCAGGCCGAGCGCACGCCGGCGGCGGAGGCGGTCCGCCGTGGCGGCGAGGCGCTGACCTATGCCGAGCTCAATCGGCAGGCTGATCGGCTGGCCCACCACCTGCGCCGGCTCGGGGTCGGTCCCGAGGTGCCGGTGGGCATCTGTACCGGCCGCTCTCTCGCCATGGTGGTGGGAATGCTCGCGGTGCTCAAGGCCGGCGGCGCCTACCTGCCGCTCGATCCCGCCTATCCGGGGGAGCGGCTGCGGCTGATGCTGGAGGACGCGGGCGCCCCGCTGGTGCTGACCGAGGAGCGGTTCGCGGCGTTCCTCGGCCAACCGCAGGCGGGCGGCGCGCGGCGGCTCCTCCTCGATTCCCCGGCGCCCGACTGGGCGCTGGAGCGGACGGAGACTCCGTCCCGGCGCACCGACCCCGCGGGGCTCGCCTATCTCATCTACACCTCGGGCTCGACCGGCCGGCCCAAGGCGGTCGCCGTCCGCCACAGCAGCGCCGTCGCCCTGCTCGACTGGGCGGCTGCGGCCTTCACCCGCGCCGAGCTGGCCTCGGTCCTCGCCTCGACCTCGATCTGCTTCGATCTCTCGGTGTTCGAGATCTTCGTCCCCCTCGCCGTGGGGGGGCGGGTGGTGCTGGCCGACAACGCCCTGGAGCTCCCCCGCCTGCCGGCGGCCGCCCAGGTGACCCTGATCAACACCGTGCCCTCGGCGCTCGCCGAACTGGTGCGGACCGGCCTTCCCGCCGGCGTGCGGACGGTCAACCTGGCGGGCGAGCCGCTGCGCCGCGATCTGATCGAGCGCACCTATGCCGGCTCCCCCGGCGTCGGCCGGGTGCTCAACCTCTACGGCCCGTCGGAGGACACGACCTACTCGACGTGGGCCGCGTTCGGCCGCGGCGAGGAGGGGCCGCCGGGGATCGGCCGGCCGATCTCCGGCACCCGGGCGCACGTCCTCACCGCCTCTGGGCGGCCGCTGCCGATCGGGGTGGTGGGCGAGCTGGTCCTGGGCGGCGCGGGGCTCGCCCGCGGCTACCTCGGCCGGCCGGAGCTGACCGCGGAGCGCTTCCTCCCCGACCCGACCGGTCTCAGCGGGTCGGGCGGCCGGGTCTACCGCACCGGCGACCTCGCCCGTTTCCGGCCGGACGGCAGCCTCGACTTCCTCGGCCGCGTCGACCAGCAGGTGAAGATCCGCGGCTTCAGGATCGAGCTCGGCGAGGTGGAGGCGGCGCTGGCCCGCCACCCGGCGGTCGGCGCCTGCGCCCTCTCCGCCGGCGAGGACGTGAGCGCGGCGGGGGACCCCGCCAACATCGCCGGGGCGCAGCGGCTGGTGGCCTATGTGGTGGCCGCGCCCGGCGCTCCTGTCCCCGACGTCCTGGAGCTGCGCAGCCATCTGAAGAGCCGGTTGCCGGAGCACATGGTGCCGTCGGCCTTCGTCTTTCTCGACCGCCTGCCCAGGACCCCCAACGGCAAGCTCGACCGCTCCGCCCTGCCGGCGCCGGAGCGTCCCGCCGGCGTCGCCGAGCTCTATCTCGCGCCGCGCGACGCGGTCGAGGCCGACCTCGCCGAGCTCTGGGCGCAGGTTCTCCACGTCGACCGAGTCGGGGTGCGCGACGACTTCTTCGCCCTGGGCGGCCATTCGCTCATCGCCACCCAGCTGATCTCCCGTGTGCGCGAGCGGTTCGGAGTCGAGATCGCGATGAGCGTCCTGTTCGAGCGGCCGACGGTCGAGGCCCTGGCCCTGGCGCTCGCGGAGCTGCGGCAGGCGGCGGAGGAGGAAGAGCTGGCGCGGATGCTCCAGGAGATCGACGCCCTGACCGACGCGGAGGTCACGAGCCGGCTGATCGAGAGGCAGGTCCGGGCGATGTGAGCGGCGGCCCGGCTCCGCGCGGCGGCAGGTGGGCGCGGGAGGACGCTTCGAGGGTGGCGAGAAGACGACGATGAGCGGCGTTTCAGCGCGAGAACGGATCGAGCAGCTGTCCCCCGAGCGGCGGGCGCTGCTCGAGGCCATGCGGCGGGAGAAGCGCGCTGCCGCCGGGCCGCCGCCGATCCTGTCGCGGCCGCCCGGCACCGCGCCGCTGCCGGCGAGCTTCGCCCAGCAACGGCTCTGGTTCCTGGACCAGCTCGAGCCCGGCCTCGCCGCCTACAACATCGCCGCCGCCCTCCGTCTCGCCGGACCGCTCGCCCCCGCGCTCCTCGCGGCCAGCCTGGGCGAGGTGGTGGCGCGGCACGAGGCCCTGCGCACCACCTTCGCCGCGCGCGGCGGTCAGCCGCAGCAGTCGATCGCCCCTCCCGGCCCCCTGGCCCTCACGGTCGTCGACCTCGCGGACCTGCCCGGCCCGCGGCGGGAGGCCCACGCCCTGGCCCTCGCCGAGGCCGAGGCGCTCCGCCCCTTCGACCTCGCCCGCGGCCCCCTGCTGCGCGCCACCCTGCTCCGCACGGAGCGCGCGGCGGGCGGCGGCGAGCACCTGCTCCTCCTCACCCTGCATCACATCGTGGCCGACGCCTGGTCGGTGACCGTCCTCATGCGCGAGATGGCGGAGCTCTATGGCGCCTTCTTCGCCGGCCTCCCCCCGGCGCTGCCGGGGTTGCCCATCCAGTACGCCGACTTCGCCCTCTGGCAGCGGCAAACCCTCGCGGGCCAACGGCTCGACGCGCTCCTCGCCTACTGGCGCCGCCAGCTCGCCGGCGCTCCCGCGCTCCTCACCCTGCCGCCCGACCGCCCGCGGCCGGCGCGCCAGGGTTTCCGCGGCGCCGGCCGCTCCTTCGCCCTGTCCCCGGGCCTCCTCGCCGGCCTGGAGGCACTCGGCCGCGGCGCGGGGGCCACCCTGTTCATGACCCTGCTCGCCGCCTTCTTCGCCCTGCTCGCCCGCCAGACCGGCGAGGAGGATCTGGTCGTCGGCACGCCGATCGCCAACCGCACCCACCGCGAGATCGAAGGGCTGATCGGCTTCTTCGTCAACACCCTGGTGCTGCGCGCCGACGCCTCGGTCGATCCCACCCTGCGGGAGCTGCTGGCGCGGGTGCGCGCCGCCACCCTGGAGGCCTACGCCCACCAGGATCTGCCGTTCGAGCAGCTGGTCCAGACCCTCCAACCCGAGCGCAACGCGGCGGCGGCGCTCCTCTTCCAGGTTTTCTTCGAGCTCGACAACGTCCCCACCGCGCCGCTCTCCCTGCCCGGGCTCGCGGTCGAGCTGCTGAAGACCTCCGGCCGGACCGCCAAGTTCGACCTCGCGCTTTACTGCGAACGCCAGGGCGCGGGGCTCGCGGCCGAGCTCAAGTACGCGACCGACCTCTACGACCCGACCACGATCGAGCGGTTGATCGCTCACTTCCTCACCCTGCTCGCCGGGGCCACGGCGGCGCCGGAGACCCCGCTCTCCGCCCTCCCCCTCCTCGCCGCAGGGGAGCGCTGGCAGGTGACCGGCGAGTGGAACGACACTTCGGCGGCACCGGCGGCGATCGACCCCGGAGAGGGGATCCATACCCGGGTCCTGGCGCAGGCGGCGCGCACTCCCGGGGCGCCGGCCGTGCTCGCCGCCTCCGAGAGCCTCACCTACGGCGCATTGGCGAGCGCCGTGGGGCGCCTGGCGGCGCGCCTCCGCGCCGCCGGGGTGGGGCCGGAGGAGCGGGTCGCGATCCTCGCCGGCCGGTCGCCCGAGCGGGTGACCGCCATGCTCGCCGTGCTCGCCGCCGGGGGGGCCTACGTGCCGCTCGATCCCGGGCAGCCGGCGGAGCGGCTCGCCCTGCTCCTCGCCGACTCCCGCCCGGGGCTGCTGCTCGCCGCGCGCCCCCTCGCCGCGGCGCTCCTCCCCTTCTCCGGCCCCGTCCTCTGGCTCGACGAGGGTGCGGCGGACGACCCGGCGATCCCGGCGAACCCGGCGGACATCGCGGCGCTGCCGCTCGGTCCCGGGCAGCTCGCCTACATCACCCACACCTCCGGCTCGACCGGCCGGCCCAAGGGGGTGATGAGCTGCCACGGCGGGGTGGTCAACTATCTCTCCTACCTCGCCCGCACCTATGACCTGGGACCCGGCGACACAGTGCTGCAGCTCGCCAGCTTCTCGTTCGACGCCGCCCTGCGCGACACCCTGGGGCCGCTCACCCTGGGGGCACGGACGGCGCTGGTCGACGACGCCGTGGCCGGCGAGCCCGAGGCCCTGCTGGCGGCGATCGACCGCTTTGAGGTGACGGCGCTCTTGAGCATCACCCCGTCGCTCCTGGCCGAGCTGGCGCGTACCGCCGCGCGGCAGGGGGTGAGCCGCCGGCGGGTGCGCCTGATCCTGGCGAGCGGCGAGGTGCTGCGGCCGGCCGCCGTCGCCGCCGTGCGCACGGCCTTCGGCGACGGCGTCCTCCTGGTCAACCAGTACGGTCCCACCGAGTGCACCCTGACCGCGAGCTTCCAGCCGGTGCAGGAGGTCGCGACCGGGAGGGGGAGCGTGCCGGTGGGACGGCCGATCGGCAACGTCGTCTTCCGGCTGCTCGACCGGGCGCTGGGACCGGTCGCGGCAGGGGCGCCGGGCGAGCTCTACATTGGCGGGGCGGGCCTCACCCGGGGCTACTTCGAGCAGCCTGAACGGACGGCCGAACGGTTCGTGCCCGACCCGCTTTCCAGCGAGCCGGGGGCGCGCCTCTACAAGACCGGCGACCTCGCCCGTGCCCTGGCCGACGGCCGGCTCGACTTCCTCGGCCGCACCGACCAGCAGGTCAAGGTCCACGGCGTGCGGGTCGAGCCGGGGGAGGTCGAGGCGGTGCTCGCCGCGCACCCGGCCCTCGCCGAGGCGGCGGTGGTCGTCCGGCCGACGGAGGCGGACCCGCACACCCCGCGGTTGATCGCCTATGTGGTGCCCGTCGCCGATCCTGCCGCCGATCCCGTGGCCCTGCGCCGGTACCTGAGCGACCGGCTGCCCGGCCCCATGCTCCCGGCGGCCTTCGTCACCCTGCCCGCCCTGCCGCGCAACCCGCACGGCAAGGTCGACCGCCGCGCGCTGCCGGCGCCCGCGGCCGGGGGGCGGGACGGAGCCGCCCCCTACCGCGCCCCGTCGAACCCCGTCGAGGCGGCCCTCTGCCGGATCTGGAGCGCGGTTCTGGGGGTGCCCGCGGTGGGGATCGACGACGACTTCTTCGCCCTGGGGGGGCACTCGCTCCTCGCCACCGAGGTGGTCTCCCGGGTGCGCGCCGAGCTGCGTCCGGGGCTCGCCCTGCGCGCGCTCTTCGACCTCCCGACGGTCGCCGGCCTCGCCGCGGCGGTCGAGCGCCTGCCGGCGGGCGGAGAGAGTGAGACGGAGCCGCTGCCGGCCCTGGTCCCCGATCCGCTCCATCGCCACGAGCCCTTCCCCCTGACCGACATCCAGCAGGCCTATTGGCTGGGGCGCAGCGGCTCTTTCGAGCTTGGCAACGTGGCGACCCACAGCTACCTGGAGCTCGAGCTGCCGGACCTGGACCTCGGCCGCCTGGAGCGCGCCGTCCGGCGCCTCGTCGAGCGCCACGACATGCTGCGCGCGGTGGTGCGCTCGGACGGACAGCAGCAGATCCTGGCCCAGGTGCTGCCCTACCGGGTGGCGGAGATCGACCTCTCTGGCCTCGATGTCGGGGGAGTCAAACGGGTCGATCTGGGGCTGGCGGAGATCCGCCGCCACCTCTCGCACCAGATCCTCGGCCTCGACCGCTGGCCGATGTTCGAGCTCCAGGCCTCCCGCCTGGGCGGCGGCAGGTTCCGCCTCCACATCAGCACCGACTCGCTGATCTGCGACGCCTGGAGCCGGCGCATCCTGGGCCGCGAGCTGCTCGAGCTCTATGCCGACCCTGGACGCGCCATGGCGCCGCTCGCGCTCTCCTTCCGCGACTGCGTGCTGGCCGAGATCGCCCTGCGCGAGCATGCCGTCTACCGCGCCGCCCGCGACTACTGGCGGGGGCGTCTGGCCGACCTCCCGCCGGCTCCCGAGCTGCCGCTCGTTCGCGACCCGGGGAGCGTCGCCACCCCCCGCTTCGTGCGCCGGGGCGGGCGTCTCGCGCCCGGCGTCTGGTCGGCCTTGAAGGGGCGCGCCGCGCGCGCCGGCCTCACCCCCTCGGGCCTCCTTGCCGCCGCCTACGCCGAGGTGCTGGGGACGTGGAGCAAGAGCCCGCGCTTCACCTTGAACCTCACCCTGTTCAACCGCCTCCAGCTCCACCCCGAGGTCAACCGGGTGGTCGGCGACTTCACCTCGGTGATCCTGCTCGCCGTCGACGGCGGTGCGGGGAGCTTCGCCGCGCGCGCCCGGCGGCTCCAGGCGCAGCTCTGGCAGGACATCGACCATCGGGCGTGGAGCGGCATCCAGGTTCTGCGCGAGCTCAACCGGGCGCGGGGCGGCACCGCCCGGGCGGCGATGCCGGTGGTGCTGACCAGCACCCTGGTCGCCGATCCACGCGCCGAGCGTGAGCCCGAGAGCCCCTGGCGGGAGCTCTACGGCATCAGCCAGACCTCCCAGGTCTTCCTCGACCAGGGGATCGCCGAGCACGGCGGCGCCCTCGCCTTCCGCTGGGATGCGGTCGAGGAGCTGTTCGCGCCCGGGGTCCTGGACGCGATGTTCGCGGCCTATACGGAGCTGCTCGCGCGTCTGGCGGAAGAGGAGGGGTGCTGGGAGGAGGAGATCCCGGTGCGCCTGCCGGCCGCAGAGCGGGCGGAGCGGGAGGCGGCCAACG
>Ga0137403_10006931_pt1 | contig 12891 bp, 4 predicted proteins | sample CZOMad2_1_16fung_FD_122057 | JGI IMG/M metagenome (GOLD analysis project Ga0137403, IMG submission 122057) | Vadose zone soil fungal communities from Angelo Coast Range Reserve, California, USA - CZOMad2_1_16fungal (Hybrid Assembly) | ecosystem: Environmental > Terrestrial > Soil > Vadose zone... | reverse complement strand
CCCGGCGCGGCAGGTATCTGGCGCGACCTGACCGACAACGTGAACCAGCTAGCCGCAAATCTGACTACACAGGTGCGCGCGATCGCGGACGTGGCCATCGCGGTGACCAAGGGCGACTTGACGCGATCGATTGCCGTGGAAGCGCAGGGCGAAGTCGAAACACTCAAAGACACGATCAACCAGATGATCGCCAACCTGGCGGTAACCATTCGCAAGAACACGGATCAGGACTGGCTCAAAACCAACATCGCGAAATTCACGGGCATGATGCAAGGTCAACGCGACCTGTTGACGGTGGCCAAGTTGCTGCTGTCTGAATTGACACCGCTGGTCGGCGCGCAACATGGCGCTTTCTATCTGACCGAGAGCACGGAAACTGAAACCACGCTGAAGTATTTGTCCGGGTACGCATTTACGGAAGAAAACGGGGTGCCCAAGCAGTTCCGCATCGGGCAAGGACTGGTGGGCCAATGCGCTCTGGAAAAGGAGCGCATCCTGGTTACCAGCGTGCCCAATGAATACATCAAGGTCAGCTCAAGTCTTGGCGGCGCGGCACCGGCCAGCATCGTGGTGTTGCCCGTGCTGTTCGAGGGCGAAGCGCGCGCGGTTATCGAACTCGCTTCGTTCAGTCAGTTCAGCGAAGTCCATCTGGCCTTCCTTGACCTGCTGACAGAATCCATCGGCATCGTGCTCAACACCATCGCGGCCACGATGCGCACCGAAGAATTGCTCAAGCAATCGCAGGCGCTGGCGGAGAAACTGCAGAGCCAGCAATTGCAATTGCAACAGACCAACGCCGAGTTACAGGAAAAGGCGCAACTGCTCGCGGAACAGAAAACCGAAGTGGAGACCAAGAACCGCGAAGTCGAGCAGGCCAAGCAGCAGTTGGAAGAAAAGGCCGAACAGCTTGCGCTCACTTCCAAGTACAAGAGCGAATTCCTGGCTAACATGAGCCACGAGCTGCGCACGCCGCTCAACAACCTGCTGATTCTGGCGAAAATGCTGGCCGAAAATTCCGAAAAGAATCTGCTTTCCAAGCAGGTGAAATTCGCCGAGACGATTCACTCTTCCGGAACGGACTTGCTGGCGCTCATCAACGACATCCTTGATCTTTCCAAGATCGAGTCCGGCAAGATGGACGTGGAACTCGGTCCCGTGCAACTCGGGCAGCTTCAGGACTACTGCTCGCGCACCTTCCGCCACGTCGCCGAAGGCAAGGGCCTGGACTTCACCATCGAACTGGACCCCACGCTGGGCGACACGATTCACACGGACACCAAGCGCCTGCAGCAGGTGCTGAAGAATCTGTTGTCCAACGCGCTGAAATTTACGGAACACGGCACGGTGCAGTTGAAGATCTCACGTCCTGCCGCCGGATGGCGCACCAATCATCCGGTACTCGGACGCGTCAAGAGCGTCGTGGCCTTCTCCGTAACCGATACGGGTATCGGTATCCCGCAGGAAAAGCAGCGCATCATCTTTGAGGCCTTCCAACAGGCAGACGGAACCACCAGCCGCAAATACGGCGGAACCGGCCTGGGCCTTTCCATCAGCCGCGAACTAGCGCGATTGCTGGGCGGCGAAATCAAGTTGGAGAGCACACCTGGAGTGGGCAGCACCTTTACTCTGTACCTGCCGCAGGTGTACGTCAGCACAATGCAGGCGAAGGTTGCGGAATTGCCACGGTTGCCAGCCTCGAGTGACACGCTGGATCCTGTGCCCACGGTCGCAGATAGCGCGGTCAGCGCCTTGTCGCCACCGCGCCTGGGCGTTACGGAAATACTCGCTGAGGACCTGGTGGTCGAAGACGACCGCAACAATATCAAAGCGGGTGATCCGGTGCTGCTGATCATCGAGGATGATGTGACTTTTGCGCGCATTCTCGTCGACATGGCGCGCAGCAATCACCTGAAAGCGGTAGTGGCCCTCCGCGGTGCCACGGCGCTTTCGCTAGCGCGAGAATTCAAGCCTGGCGCCGTGACCTTGGACATTTCACTGCCCGACATGGTGGGCTGGACCATTCTGGATCGCCTAAAGCACGATCCCGCCACCCGCCATATTCCCGTGCACGTAATTTCGGGCGATGACAATCGCCGGCGTGGAATGGCATTGGGCGCGATGACCTACCTGCAGAAATCCGTGGGCGCTTCAATTGACGAGGCTTTTGGGGCAATTCATCATTCCATGGATCGAGGCATGAAGAAGCTGCTACTGGTAGGAGAAAACGCACTGCGCGATGACTTGAAATCGACGATCGGCGGTGACGACATCCAAATGCTTACGGCCGCCAGCGGAGAAGCCGCATTGTCGCTTCTCGAAAACGAGCGTGTTGATGCGATTGTTTTGGACGCGAGATTGCAAGACATGGGCGTGCAAAGCTTCGTACAAGAGGTACACAAGAAGTCCAAACCGCCGATCGTTCTATACGACGACAAAACAAATAATGGCGATGAAGCGGAGTTGATCGAGGTTTCTGACTCGGGAACTATTCGACAGGCTTCTTCGCTCCACCGTTTGTTGGATGAAACGGTGTTGCTGCTGCACCGGCCGGAATCAGCACTGTCCGAGGCGCAGCGGCAGGTGCTCGCGGAGATGCGCAAGAGCGACTCCGCGCTTGCCGACAAGAAGGTGCTGGTTATCGACGACGACTTGCGAAATATATTTGCGCTAACCAGCCTTTTGGAGCATCACGACATTAAGGTGCTGCACGCCGAAAACGGCCGGGCCGGCATCGAGTTGCTCCGGAAAACACCGGATGTCGACATCATCCTAATGGACATCATGATGCCGGAAATGGATGGCTACGAGACCACGCAGGCCATTCGTCAAGTGCCTGCGTTCCAAAACTTGCCGATCATCGCGCTCACCGCAAAAGCGATGAAGGGCGATCGCGACAAGTGTCTTGAGGCCGGAGCATCCGATTACGTGACGAAGCCGGTGGACCTCGAGCAGCTCTTTGCGGTCATGCGCGTTTGGATTTCGCGCCGCGCCGAGCGGGTGCCTAACCGCGTTTCGTCGGGAGCCACGGTATGAGTTCTCCTTCGCGACAAGCTCCCGGTAGAATTAGCAGTGGGGTGGCAGGTGCGAACGTGAAACGGGAAGAAGCGTTGACGCGCGAGAAGGTGAAAATCCTTCTTGTCGATGATAATCCGGATAACCTGGTCTCCATCGAGGCGGCACTGGAAGCGCTGAACGAAGACTTGGTCTCCGCACGCTCTGGAACCGAGGCTCTGCGCTATCTGCTGGAGAATGATTTCGCAGCTATCTTGTTGGACGTCAAGATGCCGGAGATGGACGGCTTCGAGGCCGCCGAGTTGATTCGTTCCCGCAAGCGCAGTCAGCATACGCCTATTCTATTTTTGACCGCTTACCGCAATGAAGAGCATTTGTTTCGGGGCTACGATCTTGGTGCGGTCGATTTCTTGTTCAAGCCGATCGTTCCGGAGATATTGCGCTCCAAAGTGGCTGTTTTTGTGGAGCTCAGCCGCAGCGCGCAGCGACAGCGGAGGCAAGCGGAAATTCTGGCCAAGGCGGAACTGAAATTCCGTTCTTTGCTGGAGGCCGCGCCGGACGCAATGCTCATGACCACCGCGGAAGGCGAAATCGTCCTGGCCAATTCGCGTGCCGACGATATGTTTGGCTATAGCCGGCAGGAATTGCTTGGCAGCAATATTCGTATGTTGGTTCCCTCCTGGACGCTGAGCAGCTATCACGTGGGAGAGTCGGCTTCGCTGTGCAAGGATGGCTCGACGTTGCCCTCGGAAATCAATTCCAGCCCGTTGCAGACCGAGGAAGGCCTGCTGATTACCAGCGCCATTCGCGATATCAGCGAGAGAAAGCGCGCCGAGCAGCGTATCGCCGAGCAGACGCAACAGTTGCATGAAGCTAATCGCGAGCTACGCCACTTGTCTTCGCGCATTGTGGCCATTCGAGACGAAGAGCGGCGAAGGCTTGGCCGCGAGCTGCATGACAGCCAGGGTCAGTATCTGGCGGCGATCAAGATGAATTTGGAAATGATCGAGACGACCGATGCGGTGCTCTCTACCCTTCAAAGATCGGCGTTGACCGAGGCGATTACTCTTCTGGAGCGATCCATGCGCGAGATTCGCGTGATCTCGCATCTACTGCACCCGCCATTGCTCGATGAAATTGGGCTGCAAGCCGTAGTGCCGTGGTACCTGAACAGTTTTTCTGAACGCAGCGGCATTCAAATCGATTTGGATATGCCGGCAGATATTGCCAAACTTCCTGACCAAGTGGAACTCGCGGTATTTCGCGTTCTGCAGGAATGCTTGACGAACGTTCACCGGCACTCTGGAAGCAAGGTCGCCAGCGTGAAGATACTTCCGGAAGATGCCAACGTCATACTGGAAGTAGGCGATCGCGGGCGCGGAGTTACTTCCCAGAACGGCGCAGATCCGGTGATGGGTGTGGGCATTACGGGGATGCGCGAACGCGTTAGAGAGCTCGGCGGGCAGTTCGAGATCAGTTCTACATCCGAGGGCACGACGGTGCGAGCCGTTTTGCCGATTGGCGAACAGATTGGCCGGCATGCGGTCAAGCTTCAGTCAGATATGGTCTAACTGAAGCGAGCTGCTCGCAGCTCCTAATATTACATCCGGAACTAAGTCAGGCTTTCTGCAACATTTTTCAGCTTTTCCTCTCCTTCGGCGCTACAATCGCCGCAACTGCTTTCCGGAGACATCCCAGTGGGAGAAGAGCGTCGTCGAACGCCGCGTTATCCTTTCATCGCCACGGCTGAAGTTGTCGACGTATCTACTCAGGCCAGCACCACCACGCAAGTGAGCGAGTTGAGCCTTTATGGCTGCTACCTGCAGATGGCCAACGTTTTGCCCAAGGATGCGCAAATCAAAATCAAAATTTATTCGGAAGGAAAATTCTTTGAATCGAACGGGGTCATCGCCTACTCACAACCCAACATCGGAGTTGGGATCACGTTCCGCGAAGTGCGGCCACAGCTCCTCACTGTGCTGAAGCAATGGCTTCTTGCCGCCGCCGTTGCCAAGTATGGGCGGAAGACGTAAACGTTCACTGTGTCGGGTCAGTTCACAAAGCCGCGCGGAGAACATCTGCTAAATGCATTGCGGTCCTTCCGGTGCTTTGCTGGATTTGTTCACGGCAACTGAAACCGTCGGCAACGATCAGCGTGTCCGGCGCGGCGCTGCGAACGGCCGGCAGCAAGACGCGCTCGCCCACTGCTTGGGCCACATCGAACTTTTCCTTTTCAAAGCCGAAGGGGCCGGCCATTCCGCAGCAGCCAGTATCCGGGCACTCCAAAATTGCACCCGCGCGACGTAGCAGTTTTTCTTCATCGGTCATCTTCATCAGCGCTTTGTGATGACAATGACCGTGCAGAAGAATTTTTGCCGATAGTCTTGGAGGCGCATATCCGGGCGCATGATTTTCGAGGAATTGGCTCAACAGAAAAGTTTGTTGCCGCAATTTGTTTGCACGTGCGTCATTGGGGAACAAATTGTGCAGCTCGTCTCGAAAAACGGAGGCACAGCTCGGCTCGAGCACGACAATCGGCAAGCCAGCGTCAATTTCAGCGCTGAGAACGTTCATGATTGTTCTTAGATATTGCTTGGCATCGGCGAGCATTCCGAAATCATACAGAGGGCGCCCACAGCACAAGGCTTGTTGCGGGCACCTTACCGTGAAACCTGCGTCTTGAAGAACTTGAAGAGCGGCGCGGCTGGTCTCGGGATGAAAATAATTGTTGAAAGTGTCGACCCACAGCAATACTTCTGGCTTTTCGGAATTGCGCTGTTGCTTGTCGAAAACTTGAGGCCGCTTCCGTTGTGCCCAGCGTTGGAAGCTTACGCTGGCCAATCGTGGTATTTCGCGCTGCGGCGCGAGTCCCAACATCACTCCGAGCAATTGCCGCAATCCTGGGGCATGGCTCAGGAAATTGGCCACGCCGGGCGCTGCAGACCCGAGGCGGGCCCAACGATCGATCTTTCCGAACATATGGGCGTGTAGTGGCCGGCGCTTTTTTTCGAAGTAATGCGAGAGAAACTCCGCCTTATAGGTCGCGACATCGACGTTCGCCGGGCATTCGGATTTGCATGCTTTGCATGCAAGGCACAGATCGAGCGATTTCTTGACATGCTCATCGTTCCAGCCGTCACGCAGCACTTCGCCTTGCAGCAACTCGAAGAGCATATGCGCGCGACCTCGCGTGCTGTGTTCCTCCTCTCGCGTGGCCATGTAGCTCGGACACATGGTGCCGCCATCATCTTTCCGGCATGCTCCGAGGCCGATGCAGCGCAGTGTTGCTTTAGCCATCGAGCCGTCGTCTTGCGGAAATTGAAAATGAGTCTCGGCCTTTTGTGGACGATAATCCGCTCCGAGTCGCAGATTTTCCGTAGGGAGATATGGATCGACCACTTTGTGCGGATTGAGTTTGTTTTCGGGATCCCACACGCGCTTGAATTTTCCGAATGCCTGCACCAATTCCGGGCCAAACATTTTTGGAAGGAGAGCGGCACGCGATTGCCCGTCACCGTGCTCGCCGGAGAGCGATCCTCCATACGAAACAACCAGGTCGGCTGCGCGCTCGATGAACTCGCCATATTTGCGGATGCCCGATTCGCTTTCCAGGTCGAAGGTGACGCGCATGTGAATGCAGCCGTGCCCGAAATGTCCGTAGAACGCGCCGTGATATCCATATTCGTTCATTAGGCTGCGAATATCGCGCAAATAGCCGCCCAGTTTTTCCGGCGGAACCGCGGCATCGTCCCAACCTTCCCATTCCGCTGGCGCGCCCGGAGCGAAGGCCGCGGCTCGCGGGCCGGATTCACGAATCTGCCAGACAGCTTTGGCTTCGGTCGTCGTATACGTGCGTATGCTGGGCGGTGCGCTGACACTCTTCAGTCGATCGACCAGTTGAGCTGCGGCGCGGCTTGCTTCGGCAGCATCATCGGCGCCGAATTCTACGAGCAAGTACCCACCGCCCGCGGGCATCAATTCCAAATTCGGCGCGCGCTTCTTGCGGAGTCCTTCGACGATGCTGCCTTCAAAACCTTCTAGTCCAATCGGCCCGAACTCGAGAATTTCGGGAACATGATCCGCGGCATGAAATGCGTCTTCGTAACCCAATCCAACCAGCACTCGATGTTGTGGGCTATGGATTAGTTTTAGTTTTGCTTCCAACACGACGACACAGGTGCCTTCTGTTCCAACCAGCGCGCGCGCCAGGTTAAATTGGCTCTCAGGCAGCAATTCGTCGAGGTTATACCCGGAAACGCGCCGGGGAATTTTCGGAAAGCGAACGCGTATTAGATCGGCGTATTGATCTCGAATTGTGAGCAGCGCGCTGTAAATCTCCCCGCGCCTGCCCCCTTGCGCAATAATTCCTTGCAGTTCGCTTTCGCTCGTCGCGCCGACCGTCATCTGCGTGCCGTCGTAGAGCAAAATCCGCAATTCTTCGACGTTATCGACGGTCTTTCCGCCGAGCAGCGAATGCGTGCCGCACGAATTGTTGCCGATCATTCCGCCTATGGTGCAGCGGTTGTGTGTGGAAGGGTCGGGAGCAAACGTCAGGTGGTGGACCTCCGCCCGATTGCGCAGATGATCCAGGACGATGCCTGGCTGGACCCGGGCGAAGCGTCGCTCCGGGTCGAGCTCCAGAATCTTGTTCATGTACTTCGTGAAATCCAGGACGACCGCGACATTACAACATTGTCCGGCGAGGCTCGTGCCGGAGCCGCGCGGAAGCACCGGCGCGCCGAACTTGCGGCAAGCTGCCACCGCCGCTACCACATCTTCGGCATCGCGTGGCACCACCAGCCCGATCGGAATTTGTCGGTAATTCGATCCGTCTGTCGCGTACAGCGCCCGGCTCCCGCGATCAAAGCGGACTTCGCCTCGAACGCAGCGCTTCAACTCAGATTCGAGTTCCGCAGCGGCGCCAAACGTATCCACCGGCTTCCCGTGAGAACTCAGGGGCAATGGCAAGAGAGGATTCAAGTCTTGCGTACTTTAAAACAGATGCACCGTGTTTTACGAATTGATTGTGAGCGACAGGCGCCGCTGAGGCGACGCGTACCTTAATTTTTGTTTAGGTCTCAGCGCGCGTCCGCCGCCTGTTTGACAATGAGTGCGGGAATTTCCTGCTGCTTGACCAGTTCGTCGTAAGCTTTCACGTCCGTGGAAACTATAGCTTTCCACTTGCTCAGTTGCTCGTCGACAGCCTTGCTCAGCATCTCGAAAACTTCATAGGACTGCTTGGTTGGCGCAGAAGCAGCGCTCCCGACCACGCCGCCGAGCGCAACAAGATGGTTATTCAGCCGCACTGGAAAATTCAAGACGTCCTGTCCGCTTTTCGCCTTGGTTTGGATCAGCGCCTCTTCGACCTCGGTCATCTTCTTGTCCAGCGATTTTCCGGCGTCGGCGATCGATTTACCTCGTGGATCGGTTTTCAGGCGTTTGTTGATAGCAGTCATTTGCTCGCGCAAGTCACGAATTTGGTTGATCGCGTCATCCGTTTCCGTAACCTTGTCGCGGATCTTCATCAGCAGCGCGAACTGCTTTTCCAAATCTGCCTGGGTCACCGTTAAGCGCGGATCGGGAGCGATCTCCAGCGGGGCCGTGTAGCTCTGGCCGAGAACCGTGAGCTTCACCTGGTATGTTCCGGGGAGCGCGCGAGGTCCACTCGTGCTGCCGCCCCAAAGCGGCGCGTGTGGCACTTTGCTGGCTCCTTCGTAATCGAGATCCCAGACGAAGCGGTTCAGGCCGGCTTCAACCGGAAGCTTGCCGGCGTTGCGATCGGGTGCCCCGAAACCCTCATCCTCCTCACCCTCCTCTTCTTTTTTGGGGAAGTGGCGAATGACTTTGCCCGAGGAATCCAGAATGTCCAAGGTTATCTTGGGAGCTTCGCTTTCGGCCGCCTTCGAGTCGGAGCCTGCGCTGCTTTCCTTTGATGCGGCGCTTCCCGACGACTCTTTCGCGTCCCCTTCTTTCTTTTCGGACTCTTTCTTATCGTCCGCTTTTTTCAGCGAGGTTTTCAGCCAGTAATCGATCACTGCCCCGGCAGGCGGATTTTTTCCGGTGTTTGCGCCGCCACGGAAGAAAGAGCCGCGGAAGAGCGTGTGATTCGCGGCAGCCGGCGTGAACAAGTGCGCGGCCTCTTGCGTGATGGACTCGCTGTATTGCTCAAGAGCCGTGATGTCGTCAAGCACCCAGAAACTGCGGCCATGCGTAGCCACAACCAAGTCATTGTTCTTTACAAGCAGGTCGTTCACCGGAGTGATCGGCAAATTCAATTGCAGCGGCTGCCATTGCTCGCCATCGTTGAAAGAAACAAACACGCCCGATTCCGTCCCGGCGAAAAGCAGGCCCGGACGGCGGGAATCCACGCGCACGGCGTGCACGTAGGCATTTGCAGGCAGGCCGCTTACGAGCTTGCTCCAGGTTTTTCCAAAGTCGCTCGTCTTGAAAATGTACGGCGCGAAGTCATCCATCTTGTGCCGCTCGACCGCGACGTACGCCGTGCCGGCGTCTTTTGAGGAAGCGTCGATCATGCTGACCGTGCCCCATTCAGGCATCGCCTTCGGGGTGATGTTTTCCCAGTGCTGGCCGCCGTCGCGAGTGAGGTGCAGCAATCCGTCATCGGTGCCCGCCCAGATCAAATCTTTTTGCGCCGGCGATTCCACCACGGAAAAAATCGTGTCGTAGACTTCGACACCAGTATTGTCTTTTGTAATCGGGCCGCCAGAGGCTTGCTGCTTCTGTTTGTCATTGCGCGTCAGGTCTGGGCTGATGATGCTCCAGCTCATGCCCGCATCGGTGGTCTTGAACAACACCTCCCCCGCGAAATATAGAGTCTTGGAATCATGGGGAGAAAACACAATGGGTTCCGTCCACTGAAAGCGATGCTTCACATCCGCAGCCGCCCATCCGATGGGATTTACCGGCCACGGATTTACCGATTGTGTTTCGCCGGTGCGGTGATCGTAACGGGTGATTTCGCCGCCATAAGAACCGGCGTAGACGATTTCCGGATTCGTAGGATCGGGCGCGATGTAACCGCTCTCGCCGCCGCCGACGTCGTACCAATCCGGGCGATCGATGGAGCCGTCAGGGCTGGCGCTGGCAATGCCAACCGTGGAGTTGTCTTGCTGCGCGCCGTACATGTAATAGGGGAATCGATTGTCCGTGGTCACGTGATAAAACTGCGCGGTCGGCTGATTGTAAACGCTGGTCCAGCTCTGCGCGCCGTCGGTAGAGATAGTCGCGCCGCCGTCGTTTCCGTTGATGAGGCGCTTCGGGTTGGTTGGATCGATCCAAAGCCCATGGTTGTCGCCGTGCGGAACGCGAAGCACGTTGAACGTCTTGCCGCCATCATTGGAACGATAAACACCGGTATTCAGGATGTAGACAGTGTCCGCGGATTTTGGATCGGCAAAAATGTGCGAGTAATACCACGCGCGCTGGCGGAAGCGGTGGTCATCCGTCAAAAGTTGCCAGTTCTCCCCGCCATCATCGGAGCGGTAAATTCCACCCTTTTCCGCTTCCACGACTGCCCACACACGGTTCGGGTTTGCTCCGGAAACGGTTACGCCGATGCGGCCCAGAACGGTTTCGGGCAAGCCATGCGCTTTGATTTCTTTCCAAGTCGTGCCGCCATCCGCGGAGCGGTACAGCCCGCTTCCCGGGCCACCGCTATCCATGCTCCACGGCGTGCGGCGAGCTTGCCAAAGCGCCGCGAACAAAATATTGGCATTGCTGGGATCGAAAGTAATATCAATCGCCCCGGTCTTGGCATCCTTATATAGGACTTTCTCCCACGTCTTGCCGCCGTCGCGCGTGCGAAAGACTCCGCGCTCTTCGTTGTCGCCGAATGGATGTCCCAGAGCCGCAACGAAGGCGATGTCCGGATTCTTCGGATTCACGATCAAGCGGCCGATGGCATGGGTATCTGGAAGCCCGACAAATTTCCAGGTCTTACCGGCGTCGATGGATTTATACACACCGTTTCCGCCGACGATGTTCCCGCGGATGCAAGCCTCTCCGGTACCGACATAGATGACGTTGGGGTCGGATTCGGAAACGGCCAACGCACCAATCGAAGGCGATGCGTCCTTCTGCTTGTCAAAAAGAGGCTTCCAATTGAGCCCGCCATCGGTGGTCTTCCAAACACCCCCGGCCACACCGCCAAAATAATATGTGTTGTCCTGGCCGACCACGCCGGAAACAGCGAGAACGCGTCCGCCGCGAAACGGCCCGATGAGACGATAATTGAGCGCCTTCCACGGGCCCTTGTCTTCGTCATCATCTTTCGCAGGTGCGGGTGTAGCCGGCGCCTGCTGCGAATTCTCCTGCTTCTTTTCTGCTCCGCTTTCGCCTGATTTCTTTGGCTTCTGTTTCTGAGCAAATGCAGGGATGACCACCATAGCGAGAAGCGCCAAAAAAATAATCGTTCGCAACTTTGCCGTTCGCAACATTTCCTCCACAGGGCTAAATTGGGTGTGAATCCTAAACGGTACTGCTATCCAAGCAAAGCAAAATCGTTGCCACGCTGAATTTCGTTTTTGCAATGAAAACAGCGTGTGCCGAGACGCGCAATCAATCAGAACCAGGATTGCGCGCCGAATCGCGCGAGCGAGCGAAAATTTTCCCTGCCAATGTCGACCAGGGCAGCGCCTCGAGTTCTGCCAGGTAAGAATAAGCAACCGGCACTACCAATAGCGTCAGCAGCAAACAGAGTGTCTGGCCGCCAATGATCGTAACCGCGATCGAGGCCCGCTGTTCAGAACCCGCGCCAATACCAATTGCCACCGGGATCAGCCCGGCAACGATGGAAAGCGTCGTCATCAGGATGGGCCGCAGGCGCACGCGGTTGGCCTCCAGCAATGCTTCCCGCAGAGGCATCCCCTCGTCGGCCCGCAACCGGTTCGTGTAGTCCACCTGCAAGATTCCATTTTTCTTCACAATGCCGAGCAACAAGAACATGCCCAATGCGCTCCAAAGGCTAAGAGCGCGTCCGGTGATCCACAACGAAAGCAACGCAAATGGGACGCTGAGCGGCAGCGTGAGCATGATGATGAACGGATACGCAAAATTCTCGAACTGCGCCGCCAATACCATGTACATAAAAATCGAAGCCAGCAGCATGGCGAGAAGAAGGTTCCACGTAGTTTCCTCGAGCACCTTCACTTGCCCCGTAAATCGATACGAATATCCGGGAGGAAGCCCAATTTCTTTGATGGACTGCACCGTATGCGCCGCCCCGAGATCCAGCGGAAAGCCTGAAGCCACGTTAGCGTAAACCGTAACCTGAAATTCCCGGTTGTACCGCCACAACGTCGCCGGGCCCGCGCCGCGGACAATAGATGCCACATTTTCCAGGCGCACTTGGCCAAGTTTGCTGGACGGCACCATCATGCGCGCGAGCACATCAGGATTGTCGCGTTGCGCCGGCAGCAACTGCATGGTGACGGGATACTGCTCGGATCCTTCTTTGAAGCGCGTGATTTCGTCTTCACCGGAATAGAAAAGGCGCACGGCGTCGCTGACGTCTGTCATGCGTACGCCAATGTCGGCAGCGCGCTGGCGATCGACCTTCACCTGCAATTCCGGAGTGTTTAGGTTGAGGCTCGGATTCACATCCACGAGATCCGGATACTTCATCATGAGCGCCGCCGCGCGTTTGCTTAGTTCCGCGAGTTGCGAGAGGTCTGGGCCGCGGATCACGGCTCCGATCGGAAAATAAGTCTCCCCGCCAAATACAGACGGGAGGCGAACGTTATAAACAGTATTGCGGTATTGAGAGAGAATGCCGCGCACAACCGTTGCAACCTGCTCATGACTCTTTTTGCGTTCGCTGCGGGGCACCAAAACGATGAAGAAGTGGGCGTGATTTGTGGG
>Ga0137403_10006929_pt1 | contig 12893 bp, 7 predicted proteins | sample CZOMad2_1_16fung_FD_122057 | JGI IMG/M metagenome (GOLD analysis project Ga0137403, IMG submission 122057) | Vadose zone soil fungal communities from Angelo Coast Range Reserve, California, USA - CZOMad2_1_16fungal (Hybrid Assembly) | ecosystem: Environmental > Terrestrial > Soil > Vadose zone... | reverse complement strand
TCGAACAATTCCAGACCACCTGGGATCATGAGGACTGGTTCGTCCCCGTAAAGCAATCGCTCGAAGGCCTCAGCGCCAAGCAGGCCATGTGGAAGCCCTCCGACAGCAGCCATTCCGTCGGTGAACTGGCCTATCACCTGCTGTTCTGGAACAAACACTCGCTCGATAAATTCAATGGGAAGAATCCCCCCGACTTCACCGGTAACAATACGGAAACCTTCACGGCCTTCACGGAAGCCACATGGGCGTCCACCGTTCAGCAACTGGCCGAGGTCATGAAGGAGTGGGAGGCAGCCATCAGGACCGCGGATGAGGCCAAGCTCAAGGATTGGTATTCCACGATCGCCCATATCAGCGCACATAACGCATACCATACCGGGCAGATCCTCTATATCCGTAAGCTCGCAGGGAACTGGGACGCTGCAAAGGGGGTGCGGTGATCTTCGGCTGGTTAGCCTTATCTTTGTCCCCATGTCGCTATTTATCACGTCACTCAATTCCGGAAGCAATGGCAACTGTTATTATATTGGAAATGACAGGGAAGCCATCCTTATCGATGCCGGACTTTCTTGCAGGGAGACGGAAAAGCGTCTTGGGCGCCTGGGGCTTTCTGTCAGTAAGATAAAGGCGATCTTCATTTCACACGAGCATACGGACCATATCCGCGGCCTGCCGGTACTCTCTAAAAAATACGGTCTGCCCGTTTATATCACGGAGCCCACCCAGAGGAATGGCGGGCTCACCCTGGAAGAGCATTTACCTATTTCTTTCCGGCCTCACGAGCCTGTCTCCGTCGGAGAGCTGATGATCACGGCCTTCCCGAAATTCCATGATGCGGCCGACCCCTATAGTTTTGTCGTGGCCTGCGGAGAAATAAAGATCGGCGTATTCACGGATATCGGCATTCCTTGCGAGCAGCTGATCACCTATTTCCAGCAATGTCATGCCGCCTTCCTGGAAGCGAATTACGATGAGGACATGCTCGAGAATGGTTCCTATCCCATCCATCTGAAGAGGCGGATCCGTGATGGCAATGGCCATCTTTCCAACCGGCAAGCCCTTGATCTGTTCCTGGCTTATCGCCCGACATTTATGAGCCATCTTTTATTATCGCATCTCTCCCATAATAATAATAACCCCGACCTGGTGCGCGAATTATTCGTTCCCCATGCCGATGGCACCCGGATCATTATCGCCTCCCGCTACCAGGAGACCTCGGTGTATTCTATCGAGCATTGCGAAGTTCGTTCCGCGACGGCGCCACGACCTGTAGTTCACTCTGTGAATCCACGTTCGACCTCTACTGGTCGCCGACGTTCCGCTGTCCGCCATTCCAGCCAGATCTCTTTATTCTGATCGCCCTCATTCCTCTTCACCTACGCGCTCTTTATATAAGGCTTCGAGTTTTTTCAATACTTTCTGCATGTCGATCCCTTTTCCGAGGACAGGCTTGAACAGATCGCCTTCCGACTTCAGGCGCTGGGGCATATTGCGGATGGTGAAATCCTGTATGCTCAGGCCTTTCTTCACTTCTTCCCAATGCAGGGGCGCGGACACGGTGGCCCCGGGCTTGGGCCTGGCGGAATAGGGAGCTGCGATCGTGGCCTGGGGACGATTCTGCAGGAAATCCAGGTACATCTTTCCTTTGCGGTTGCCCGTCATCCGCTCGATGCTGGTATAAGCCGGGATCTCGGCATGGACGATCTTCACGACGAACCTGGCAAATTCCTTGGACTGTTCGTAAGTATATTTCGCGCCGAGAGGGAAATAAATATGCATGCCCGTGGAGCCCGAGGTCTTACAATAGGATTCTACCCCGATGGTGTCAAGCACTTTTTTGGTGATCTGCGCTGCCTCGATCACCTGTTGGAAAGGCGTTTTTTTATCCGGGTCCAGGTCGATGATACACCAGTCGGGATTGTCCGGCGCATTGACCCGGCTGCTCCACGGATTCAATTCGATACAGGCCAGGGAGGCCATATAGAGCAGGCTGGCCTCGTCGGTGCAGACCAGGAAATTCTTATCCTGCTCGTCCCCATTGCTATGATAGGGGAAGGTGGCGATCCAGTCAGGCACTTTTCCGGTGACGTCTTTCTGGTAGAAACTTTTTCCGTCTATGCCATTCGGGTGGCGATTGAGGGATTGGGGCCGGTCTTTCAGATAGGGCAGGATATAGGGGGCCACCTGGTAATAATAATTGATCAGGTCCCGCTTGGTGAATTTTTCCCGGGGCCAAAAGATCTTGCTCAGGTGGGTGAAGCTCAGCTCATGGCCATTGACCTGCCGCGCCTGCGACTCGTCGCCGGGGTTCAGCAGGGTTTTCCGCTCTCCGGATCTTGCCGGCGCAAGGACTTTTTGTTCCGCCATTTTGGATTGGGCCATCTTTCCGGAGTTGGTCGTTTTTTTTGCTGTTTTTTTCCCGGCTTCCTCCCTGATCGTCGCGCCGGGGGATTTCGCGGGTTTTTCGGGCTTTGCCATTTTCTTAGTTTTTGTTGTCTTGGCGGCCTTCACGAGTTTCGGCGTCGGGAGCGCTCTTTCGCGCACTACGTCAGCCGCCGCCTTATCTTCACGCATTCCCTCGAAGGAAGGATGCCGCATTACTCCATCCCCGGTCATTTCCCGGTAAGAAACTTCGCCAATCAGCCTGGGCTTCAGCCATACGGCATTGGCATGCGGGGGATCGGGGCGGAATCTTGAAGGCTTGTTGATATCCGGTTCGCTCCCAAATGGGCTTTTGGGTACGATCAATGGCTTGAATTGCCGCATCATTTCCTTTTGCATTTTTTCCGTAAAGCCCGTTCCGATCTTACCCGTATACTGCAACTTCCCTTTTTCAAAGACGCCGACCAGCAAGGAGCTGAATAGCTTGCTGCTGCCTTCATTCCGGGTGTAACCGCCGATAACGACTTCCTGTCTCAGCGCGGTCTTGATCTTCAGCCATTCCTTCGAACGCGCGCCTGGAAAGTAAAGGCTGTCCGCTTTCTTAGCGATGATGCCTTCGAGCCCCATTTTCTGTGCGGTGGCGAAGAATTCCGTTCCGCTGGCCTCGAAATTTTCACTGATTCGGATGGTATTGCCCTGAGGCAGCTTCAGGGTTTGCAGCAATTCCCTTCTCTGTTCGAGTGGCAGCTGGGTAAGATCTTCTCCATCATGCCAGAGGATATCGAAAAGATAATAGGCCAGTTCTCCATCCGCCTCGCTGCGCCAGTTCTGCAGGGCGCCGAATCTGGACAACCCTTTTTCGTTCATGACCACGATCTCCCCGTCCAGCAAGGCGTTGAGCTTCCATTTCTTGAGCGCATCGTATACGGGATAAAATTTTTCGTCGAAGGATTTGTTGTTGCGTGACCGGATCTCCACCTTTCCTTTATTAAGATAGCTCAGGGCGCGGTACCCGTCGAATTTTATCTCGTACATCCACCCTTCCTCATCGAAGGGCTTGTCCACCAGGGTAGCCAGCATGGGTTCGAGATCCGCAGGCATGGGAGATTTTCGGGGTGGTTTTTTTGAGGCGGTGACTTTGCCGTTCGCCGATGATTTGGCCGCGGCCTTATTGCTTATCCATTCCTTTGACCGGGGATTGGCGGCCACCTGTTCCAGCGTTTTTTTCGAGACGACGGATTTATCTTTTTCCGTGATTGGCTCCTCCGAAGCATACTGATCCCGGTGCTTGATCAGCAACCAGGAATTCTCCCCCCATCCATGGGTATGCACCAGCGCAAACTCCCCTTTCAGCTTCTTGCCATACATCTTTATTTTTAAAGACCCTGTCTTGAGGGCTTGCATCAGGATCTTTTCCTGGGCCGCCTTGGACAGGGCGCTGGCGCCGGCTCTATCGTTCCCTGGCTTCTTTGCAGCGCCGGCTTTCCCGGAACGGCTGGTTGCGGCGGATGATCCCTTACCTGGGATCTCCAGGGGCTCGTAGGTGCCTTCATCCCAGACGATCACCGTTCCCGCGCCATAATTGCCTGCCGGGATGATCCCTTCGAAATTCTTGTAGTCGAAGGGATGATCTTCTACCATCATGGCCAGCCGTTTGTCGGCGGGGTTGAGGGAAGGACCCTTGGGAATGGCCCAGCTCTTCAGCACTCCATCCATTTCCAGCCGGAAGTCATAATGAAGATGCGAGGCGGCATGCTTCTGCACCACGAACTGAAGCGCCGTTCCGGATGGCTTGCCGCCTACCGGTTCCGGTGTCTTGGAAAAAGACCGCTTCTTTTTATATTCTTTAAGCGCCATTGGCTGAATTTAAGTTCTTTGGGGCCACCATCATCAGCCAACCTGCATAAAAATTCATGCCAGGTGCGGGCCGGAATGGGGTACGGGGCGGCTGGTTGCGGCGATACGGGGCTCAACGCCCATGGGTTCGGGTTTGTTGATAAAAGTCACTATTTATTTTCGGATTCTTTGACTTTTGTCACAGGTAATCTTGCGCAAGATTCGAACTCCGTAGATCATTGGTTTATCTTGTAAAGGGTAATGCATCCGAAAGGAACTTCCAATACCTTAACCTTGTGTTATGGCAGACTCAAAGAATGTGACTTTGGTGATCGCCCAGGAAGAAAACGAGATCTTAAGGTCGCAAATTGCGACCTTAAGACATGGAGCGCATTCTATGAAAGATAATACTTACCCATATGATCATACTCAAGCAAGCCGGTATACCTTCACAAGTACCGGCAAGAAAAGAATTGTCAAAGAGGTTGTCTTTACTCATACCGGCATCCGGAATATAGTCAATATGGGATTTGGAGATCTGCTGCCTGACGGTTCAACAGAAATCTTCTTTTCTGGTAGTACACGGGAAAGGACTAAGCTCTATACCAGGATACTTGAGACTTATTACCCCAGGTTCAATAAAGAGTTTATAATCAATGTATTAATTAAAGACGGAGCAAGCTTTACTGAGCTCCCATTTGAACCCAAAACTGACCTGAAATTGCTTGGATTTCTTATTAAAAGAATTTATTAACTTTGAAATATGCCCATTATAAAGAAGCATACTACGACCAGCGCAAAACGCAAGAAAAGAATTCCACCTGTCATAGTGGTTACTAATACATTCATACCTGCAGCGGAAAATCCCTTTCCGGAAAAGCTGAAAAAAGCCCAAGAAATTTTAAGTCGGACAAAATTTTTAGATTGATAATATAAATTACTTACTACATAAAATTTGACGGGAATTCTTCAACAGGAGCCAATCCGGCACCTTAAAAATCCACGCCCATCGACACATTCATCACCGGCTTGCCGCCGAAGAAGGTGTTCATCTGCCAACCGGCATCGAAGCGCAGGAAATAGCCCAGCAGGGTGCTTCGCGCGCCGAAGCCATAGCCACCCGCAAAAGGACCGATGCCGCCGGCCCTGATATTCACGATGAGATTGGGACTGTTGATGGGATCGGAATAGGTGATATTGGGCCGCTCGATCTTATTGTACCGGCCGTTCCAGGCCGTGCCCAGGTCGAAGAACTGGACCAACTGGAAATTGCGCAGGAAGGCATTATTGATCGGCTTATTGAATAAGGTGGCGAATACGGGTAATCTCAGCTCACTGTTGATGACGACGGCATTGTTGCCATTGGTGACGTTCTGGTTGAAGCCGCGCAGGTTCACGGCCAGGGACTGGAAGGCATAGCTGGCATCGGGGGCGGGCTGGGGAAGATTATTGGCCTTGGGGAAGAGCCATCCGTCCGTGCCACCCAGGTAATAGATCACTTTATGATTGCCCCAGGAGAAATCACCCGCCGCTCGTACCGCCCAGATGAAATTGCGGTAGATGGGCAGGTAATGACGCGCATCGAATCCCAGGTTGTACATATATTTTCCTTCTGCCGTACCTGCCGTAGTATTCAACTGGTTGTTCGCGTCCAGATAGATCTTATACCGTAGTCCATGCCAGATATTGGTGGCTTTCATCAGGGTATTGTCATAAACGTATTCCAGCCGCAGCATCGCATAGGTCTGCTTGTTCTGCGGAGGCGCCGTCAGGGCGATCGAGTCCATATTGAATGAAATACTGCCGTCAGGCCTCAGCACGACCTTATCGGTACGCAGTCCCACAGACAAGCGAAGGCTCCTTACTTTGTCGAAAGGGTACTTGATGATGGCTTGCCAGAGATTGGTATATGCCTTGGCGTCGAAGATGCCGGGCACCGCGCCGCCGCTGCCATCCGACTCGTAGCTGCCCGTCTCCGTCTCCCGGTAGTACAGCAAAGAATAGTCGAATCGTCTTTTCAGGTAGTCCACTCTTGCAAACCACTCGCCGCTGCCGTCGAAGAAGGACGAGCTGCCGGGCGTGAAAGTATTCGTACCCTGCGCCGCGATCGGCGAAGCTCCCGACCCACCGCCAAAGAATGGCAGACGGATGGCGCCGGTGAACCGGATGTCCTCGAAGAGGTCGAAGATCGAAGCTTTGAGCATGCCGCTGAAGGCATCCGCTCCGCTGAGATTGATGGGGAGCGAGCCTGTGTATGGCTGATAACGGCTGATCAGCACATCGTTATTGAAGCCGGCAGAGAAATTGTCCACCGAGAACTTAAGCTTGTAATCGAAGAGCTTGGCCCTTTTCAGCACGGGCTCTTCCCTGGGCTCCGGCCGCCTGCCGCTGATCGGATTACCGACGGGTGCGAAGGGGTTGCTGTTATTATCCGGCCGGGCGTTACGGCCGGTATCCTTCTTCTCCCGGTCGAACTCACTCTCGAAAAAATCCGATGGCGCTTTCCGGGCGCTGTCCCCATGTAATTTTTGCTCCGGCACCAGCACTCCCGCTCCTGCCACCATCGCCTCGGCGACGGTCTTCTTCCGGTAGTCGGTCATCCGCGCAGTCAGGTTTCTTTTTTTCAATGCGGCATCGTCCACCTTCAGCTTGTAAAGGAATTTCAGGTCCCCCTCCTGGCGCACTTCACTCACCTGGCCGTTATCGCCTGCCGCCTTTGTTTCCGTAAGGCCGCTCTCATAATTGGTGATGGGGAAAATATAGGAGGAATCGTTGGTGATCGAGAAGGCATATACCGTATCCGGCTCCGTCCTTTTGTTGGCTTTCAGCACGGAATCCAGATCTTTCGGGTCGGGATTGTGAAGGAGCTCGTCGCCGATCTTGTAGACCGTGTCGATACCCGCGCGTCGGGTGGTGAAGAACCCGGCATAGCGGTTGGAGATCCCGTTCTCATCGCTGACGAAGGTAAAGTGATTATTGTTATACTGCGTAGGATAGCGGGCATTTCCATATTTCAGGTAGGTGAGCTGGGAGATCTGTTTGGCCTCGCTCTGGTTCCAGTTGTCGACAAGGAAAATATTGTAATGGTTGTTGGACGGCATGACCGTATCCCCGGTCTTTGCCTGGCCGGATGGCCTGTTGGAGGCATAGATGATGCCCGTCTTGCCGGGAAAGGCGACGAAAGAAGCATCCAGCTCGTCGTATATGTCGTTGGTGATCTGCTGTGATTTCTGCTGCTCGATCTTATAAGTGAAGACATCCGTCTGCCCGTTCTTTACGGCGGTCAACAACAGGGTATTGTTGTCCAGCATGTACTTCATGTCCTGGATCTGGTCGAATTCGGCGAGATCCTGAACCACCCGCTTGTACCGGGCCACCACATCGTAAATGAATAACCTCACTTTCCCCTCTTTCCAGTAAATGACCGCCAGCCTTGTGCCCTTATTGTCCCAGGCCAGCAGGGGATAATGCGGGTCGAGCTGTTCCGCGTCGGAACGCACACCGCTCTTCAGCAATACCTTGGTATAGATGAAGTTCTCGTGCAGTACCACGGAATACAGGCCGTGCTTGAATTGTACAACCGCGTAGGTCTGGCTGCGCGGGGCGGGGTTGGGTGAGAAATGAAAGAAATCCTTGTGTTCATTGATATTTTCCACCACCGACACCGATCCCTTGGGGAAATTGCGGCGGCCGCGGATATCCTTATCATATTTTTCTTCCTCCTGGGCCATGAAATCCTTCAGCACCTCCTTGAACTTCTTCTTGCAGATGCGCTGGGAGGCATTGTTAAGATTGCGGTAGACCCTGGCCAGGTATAAGAAATAGGTGACATTCTCCTTCTTGTACTTCTCTGCCAGGTAATTCCAGAAGGCATGACCGGCCAGGTTGGGCTTTTCATAGGCAAACTGATAGAAGTTCTTATAGCGGCCCCCGAGGATGGCCGATTTGAGCTGGTCGTCCAGCTGCGGGTTCCAGGTTTCCGCGACGTATTCGATATACCCGTCCGTCAGCCACTGGGGAAGGTCCAACAGGGCCTGGTTGGTCGCGAACTCCCCCAGGTCATCGCCGAAGAGGATATTTTCCACCAGGATCCGGGCGATGCCCTGCCTGATCTGAATGCGGAGGTTATTATGATCCCCGTTGAAATAGACCACCATTTTGTTATTCACCAGCTTGGTGATGCCGCCCGTGGTCTGCCAGTCCAGGCTCAGCCCGATATTGGACTGCTCCAGGTCATTGAAAGAGTTGTATATGACGATATTAGCACGGCGCTGGAGCCCATATTCCACGAATTGCTCGATGCCGGCCAGCTCTTTTTCGGCCAGCTGGCAGACGTATTTCCCCAGGGCCTGCCCATCGTCGCCCCCGGACTTTCCTGCAATGCTGAAATAGGTATTGAAATTAGTGGTCTGGTAGTACTTCCATTTGAACTGTTTGAACTGTAGCCGGTTCTTTCCGAATTCCACCGTGTTCACCTGGGCTTTTAAGGGTCCGGAGAAAAAGAATAGTCCTGTTAAAACCCAAAAAAAATAGAGAGACTTCAACTTATTCTGATGAACTTGCATACCCATTCTTTGAGCTTTTAAAGTTATAACAATCCATATTACCGGTGAAATCGATTTTGCTACTTTAAAACGGGATAAATCAACTATAAATCAGGTAGCCATGCTTACTGTAAAATCTTTTACATTCAACCCAGTACAGGAAAATACATACGTGCTGTCGGATGAAAAGGATGCCTGCTGCATCATTGATCCGGGCTGTTATTTCGGCAATGAACGTGCCATCCTGGAGGAATACCTGGAACAGGAGCATCTCACCCCGGTATATCTGCTGAATACCCATTGCCACCTGGACCATGTTTTCGGGAACAAATTCGTCCATGATACCTGGAACTTACCCCTGCACCTCCACGAAAACGAGAAGCCCGTGCTGGAAAATGCCCCCATATCGGGCCTCGAATGGGGACTTCCTTTCGAGAACTACCGGGGGCCCCTGGTCTTTCTTCAGGGAGACGGGATAGTGAAATGGGGGGAGGACGAACTGAAGATCTTGTTCCTGCCGGGGCATTCTCCCGGCAGCATCGGATTCTGGTGCGAAGCCCAGGGCTTCCTGATCGGCGGGGATGTGCTTTTCCGGGAAGGCATCGGACGTACAGACGTGGAGGGTGGGGATCATGGAACGCTCCTGCGCAGTATCCGCGAACAGCTCTGGCCCCTGCCGGATGAGACCGTGGTCTGGCCCGGCCATGGAGAGCCGACTACGATCGGTTGGGAAAAGGCGCATAATCCTTTTTTGCGGACGAGATGATCAGCCGATGGGACGCCCGCCTCCTGGATCCATGCCGGCCGGATCGACTGGACCTCCGGGAGCCGCCAGGCCCCCACCCAGGAATTTCCCGATATAGGGCAACCGCCGGAACTCCCGGCGTTCGACACGAAGCACGAACAGCGCATACCCTCCTGCGAGAGCCGTAGCCAGGGCCAGGCTGAAGAAATTGCCTTTCCAGAGTCCAGTGGCAAACCGATGCAGGAAATACAGCAGCGCCACGATCACCATATAGGCGACCAGCTTCTTCCAGGCATAAGGGACGCGGTACTCCCGCTGACCCCAGACAAAAGAGATCACCATCATACTCCCATAACAGAGGAAAGTGGCCCATGCGGAGGCCATATACCCGTAACGCGGGATAAATACATAGTTGACGATCAAGGTAATGGCCGCGCCGATCAGGGTAATATAGGCCCCGGACAGGGTCCGGTTCGAAAGCTTGTACCAGATGGAAAGATTGTAGTAAATGCCCAGGAACATATTGGCGAAGAGAAGGATGGGCACTATTTTCAGCCCTTCCCACATTCGTTGGTCCTTGACGAAATACTTCCATACATCCAGGTAGAGGGCCACGAAGAGGAACATCAGGCAGATGGTGATCACGAAGAATTTCATGACCCTGGCATAGGTGCGGGGGGCGTCCTCTTCGACCGACTGCCGGAAGAAAAAGGGCTCGGCGCCCATCCGGAAGGCCTGTACGAAGAGGCTGATCAGCAGGGACAGCTTATAGCAGGCGGCATAGATCCCTACCTGGTAGCTGGCTGCATCCTGGGAAAACGGCAACCTTCTGGCCAGCATGATCCGGTCGAAGGTCTCGTTGATCATCCCCCCGAAGCCGGCGATCGTCAGGGGCAGGGAATAGATCATGATCTCCTTCCAGAGCCTGGTATTGAAATTCCAGCGGAACTGTGCTAATTCTTTCCAGAGACAAATAGCCTGCAGCAGGGAAGCGCCGAGGGTGGCGATCAGCACATAACCTGTTCCAAAACCAGGGTGGTAGATCAGCAGGAGCACGCTGTTGGGGTTATTATGGATGATCCGCGGACAGGCTGTGATGAAAAAATAGGTAAGACCGATATTCAACAGGATGCTTGCAACCCGGATCGCGGCAAATTTTTTTGGCCTGCCCTCGTGCCGCAGCCTGGCAAAGGGAAGGGCGGAGAGCGCGTCGACGGCGATGATGAAAGCGCTGATCATGATATATTCCGGATGTTCGCCGACCCGGATATAGTCCGCTATCTGGTGGCGGAAAAGGATCATCAGGGCGGTGATGGCCGTCGTGGTAGCCAGCAGCGAGCCGAGGAGGGTATCGTAAACGTCTTTTTCCGCCTCTTTTTTCTGGATATAGCGGAAATAGGCCGTCTCGAAGCTGAACAATACGAGGATATTCAAGAAGGGGATGAGGGAGAAGACTTGGCTCATCTTTCCGTATTCCGAGGTGCCCGCGAATTTCAGCGTGAGGTAGGGGGTGAGGAGGTAAAGGAGGAAACGGGCTAAAATGGAGCTTGCCCCATACCAGATCGTCTGTCCCGCTAATTTTTTAATGCTGCTCAAATGCTTGTTTTATCTCGTTAATGAACTCCAGACCCGCAACCTGTCCTGCCTTCGATGCCTGCCGGATTGCCCGACGGACAAAATTAACCCGCTTGCCGCGATATTAACGCTGAAATTTCAAAATGCCGTATATTCGGAATATCCGCCCCAATACATCCACCTCAAATAACAAATGTATGGATGCCTTCGGCCATATCAAATCCGTGATCGCCATCATTCTCGGTCTCAGCATTGCCAAGCTGCTGCAGGGGGCCGTCAAGTTCATCCAGCATCCGGGCCGCAACCGCCCTTATTGGGTACACCTCCTCTGGGCCCTGTATATTTTCATCCTCCTGGTACATTTCTGGTGGTGGGAATATGGTCTCAGGGCCCTTTCGCAGTGGCTCTTCCAGGAATACCTGTTCATCATCGTCTTCATTACCCTGTACTTCGTCCTTTGCGCCCTGCTTTTTCCCGATGACCTCGGCGATTATGATGGGAGCTATGCCGAATATTTCTATTCGCGGAGGAAGTGGTTCTTCGGAGTGCTGGCAGCTAGCTTCGTGGCGGATATTGTGGATACGGCCATGAAGGGAAAACAATATTACAGTAAAGACATGGCCAAACTGGTGGAGCAATTCCCCTCGCACCCGGTAAGCGCAGATGTCATCAACCGTATACCTTCCAAAAACGTGGCCGCTGTATTCGTGTTCAATTATCCTCCCGCAGGATTAAAAGAGCTGATGAAGCTAATTGGCGTGGACGGCATTGTCAACAGCACGCTCGGCAAGATCAACTACAGCATGGATGAATTTGTAAAAGCCAATAAGGGCGATGTGCTGGTAGCAGTAAGCGATTTGGAAGTAAAAGAAAAAGAAATTCCCATTCCCGGCATGGATGGAAAACCCGGCACCAGTTTCAAAACGCATAACCCAAGCGCCAAATGGCTGTTTGCCACTTCCATCAACGACAAACCCGCATTCGATAAATTAATCACATCAGTGAAAGGCGCTATCTCGGAATACATGCCCAATGGCATACCCGATGTAAGCTATAGCGTCAACAGCAACTGGTTTGCAGCAGGCAACTCGAATGATGATGTCAACAAGTTCCTGGCCGGCGGCAGCAGTCCCCAGCCTTTCGCCGATAAAATAGCCGGTCATGCTGCTGGCTTTTACATTGACCTTCAAAAGATCATCGGCATGGGCAACACGCCTGCCAATACCGACAGCAGTGCAAAAGCAGCGCTTGCGCTCTCGCTGAAAACATGGCAGGATGTGGTGGTATATGGCGACATGTCCACCGGCAGCTACGGCGAGGTGAACTTCGTCGACAAAAGCACCAACAGCCTGAAACAGCTTAATCAATACGCTGATAAAATGGCCGCTATCTTCAAAGCACATCATCAGGGCCAATACAACGGCCCCGATGCAATGATGACCGACAGCACAACCGCGGCACCGGCGCATTAATAACTTATTTCTCCCTAATCCCGCAACGCAGGAATGCCTGGCACTCCTTCGTTGCGGGATTTATAAATAAAGGGCCTACATGCAAATCACACTCCGGCAGCTTATCCCCGCTTATTTTGACAACGACAGCCAGCGTGTGTCTGATATCTGGAAAAACGAGCTGCAATTCAAACAGGGAGAATACATAAAGATTGTGGCCCCTTCCGGCAGTGGCAAAACATCCCTTACACATTTCCTGTATGGCATGCGCCGCGATTACAACGGCGCTGTATTATACGATGAACGCGACCAGCGCGCATTGTCGGCGGAAGAAATAGCCGTTTACCGCAATGCGTATAT
>Ga0137403_10006928_pt1 | contig 12893 bp, 11 predicted proteins | sample CZOMad2_1_16fung_FD_122057 | JGI IMG/M metagenome (GOLD analysis project Ga0137403, IMG submission 122057) | Vadose zone soil fungal communities from Angelo Coast Range Reserve, California, USA - CZOMad2_1_16fungal (Hybrid Assembly) | ecosystem: Environmental > Terrestrial > Soil > Vadose zone... | reverse complement strand
GTCCCGTTCCCCCTCGGCTGTCATTGCCGGGCTTGACCCGGCGATCCATGTCGGAAGGGCACCACCCGTGCCGCGGAAGGCTGGATCGCCGGGTCAAGCCCGGCGATGACAATGTGAGAGAGTGTGAGTCTGTGCAAGATGAGAACGGTCCCTGGATAGTCCCATGAACGTGCTCGATCGATTCCGGCTGGACGGCAAACGCCTGTTCATCACGGGGGGCAGCCGCGGCTTCGGCCGGGTGATCGCCCTCGCCGCGGCGGAGGCGGGCGCCGACATCGTCCTGAACGCGCGCGACCCGGACGCCCTCGCGAAGACCGCCGCCGAGGTGCGGGAGCGCGGGCGACAGGTCTGGACCTTTCCCGGCGACATCGCCCAGCCCAAGCTGTGCGAGGACCTCTGCAAGCGCGTGCTCGCGGAGGCCGGGCCGATCGACATCCTCGTCAACAATGTGGGCGGCCGCGATCTCGACGTGGCGATCGAGGACACCGACCTTGAGACCTGGCAGAAGTTCGTCGATCTCAATCTCACCCATTGCTTCATCTGCACGAAGATCATCGGCGGCGCGATGCTGGCGCGCGGCGCCGGCCGCGTCATCAACATCGCCTCGATCAGCGGCATGATCGCCAATCGCGGCATCGGTGGCCGCCACTACGAGACGACCAAGGCGGGGGTGATCCATTTCACCCGCGCCACCGCCGCCGACTGGGCGCCGCGCGGCGTCACCGTGAACGCCATCTGTCCGGGCCTCTTCATGACCGAGCCGAACGTGGCCTGGGCGAAGAAGCACCCCGAGGTGATTGAGACCTTCGTCCGCGCCGTGCCGATGGGCCGCACCGGCGAGCCGCACGAGATCGGCCCGCTCGCCGTCTACCTCGCCTCCCCCGCCTCCAGCTACGTCACCGGCGCCGCCTTCGTGATCGACGGCGGCTACACGCTGTGGTGATGGCCCAAGCTGCCCGCCACATCTGAAAAGCTGGTCCCTCCATGAGCCTGACCGCTACCATCTATCCGATCTCTGCGGCGGCATACGAAGCAGGCAGAGGCAGAAGACGCTCTGAGCAGCACTCGTACTGTGCTTGACCTGGAGCGCACGGAACTGTTGACTTCCGGTGATGCCGCTAACGCTCCCAGGCTGCACGACGTTGAGTTCCTGCTGGTCATTCTCGACACAGCACCTGCTCTATTTGATGCAACGCGCGGCATCGACGACATGGATGACGTGACAAGGCACGCTGTCGAGAGAGTCAATCTCGCTCTGGCGAGGTACGAGAAGAAGAACGTGCCAAAGAAGGAAGAAGGAGAAACCAGTGATCCCGAAAGTCTATAGCTTCTCCGACTTGATGCACCTAGCTGGCAAACTGGATACCATCCTCCTCAATATGAGGCCGACGCCGGAACGGGACCATATAGCGAACGCAGCTAATGCCATCCGCCTCCTCGCACAAGCACCCACCAGGATCAACAATGAGATCGAGCACACCAGGTCGCTGGCTGAACATTTCGCAGAGATGGGCTACCGGCGACCGATCGTCGAGGGAGACGCCCTGGCGAAGCATTTGTTCCTCATGATCTCGACGCTGCAGGGCGTCAACCGCGAGTTGATGAAAGCGCGCTTCGCAGTCTACAAGCCGATCCAACAGGAAGACAAAAGCATCATCATCCAATGTCGATTGTGTGGGGAGCAAGACAAGGCGTTGGAAAACATCCCTCACAAACGGGACTGTTCCTTCTACGACGTTCGCGGCGGCTGATCGCCCCAAGTATAATGTATGCAGTGATACCGACCAACAGAGGCTGCCATGCCCAGGCATCATTTTTGCGACACGAGCAGAGGACCGCAAGTCGAGCATTTCAAGCTAGGGCGGCAACCTGCATGATCGCTGCGCTCGCCCAGCAGTTGCTGTGTGGGCGCGCCGCGATGCAGCCGCGGTAGTCATCCGCCAAGCGCGCGCCTGGGCACCACCGCGTGCGCGCAAGCGGTTACAGCTTGCAGCGCTTGTACGTGTCCATCCAGGGTCGCATCCGCTCGAATGCCGCGCTGGCCGCAAACACGTCGGCATCGGCATAGCGCCGGCCGACGATCTGCATGCCGACGGGCAGGCCATTGTCCGCCAGCCCGGCGGGGACGGTCGCGGCCGGATAGCCGATGTAGTTGATCAGATAGGTCATGCACCAGCCGATCAGGGGGTCGATGGCCTCGCCCTTGATCTGCGACGGTCCCACCGTATTCCGGTCGGTCGCATTGTCGACCGCGAGGCATGCCAGCGTCGGCGAAACCAGGTAGTCGTGGCGGTCGAGCACGCCGCGAAGCGCATCGAAGACCTCGGTCCGCACGGCCTGGTCGGAGAGGTATTGCGCGGCCGTCATCTTCCGCCCGATCGCGTCCCAATGCCAGAACTCCGGTGGGAAATCGTCGTGATGGTCGCGGACGAGGTCGATGCCCTGGCGCTTGAATCCTTCGAGCGCGACCACCTGGTTCACCGCGATGAAGCGGCACCACACGTCGCTCAGCTCGCGCTGCGGGCGCCGGAGGCCGATCTTCACTTCCTCGACGCGGGCGCCCGCCTCTTCGAAGGCGGCGACCGCCTTGTCGACCACGGCGATGACGCGCGGATCGACCGGGAAGATGCCGTAGTCGCGCGTATAGCCGATGGTCTTGCCGGCGACGGAACGGCGCAGCGCGGCCATGAAGTCCACGCTACCGTCCAGGCTGTAGGGATCGCGCGAATCGAAGCCGGACAACACCGACATCGCCAGGGCGGCATCCTCGACGGTGCGGGCGATCGGGCCTTCGAAGATGAAGGGCGCGGTGCCGCCGAAGGCGTTCGGCCGGGTCACCAGCGGCACGCGCCCGAAGGCCGGCTTGTAGCCGTAGACGCCGCACCAGGAGGACGGGATGCGGATCGAGCCGCCGCCGTCCGTACCTTCGCAGAGCGGCAGGAGTCCCGCCGCCACCGCGCCGGCGCTGCCGCCGGAGGATCCGCCGGTGTTCTTCGAGAGGTCGAACGGATTCTTGGACGGGCCGAAGAGATAGTTGTCGCAGGTGCCGCGGAATCCGAACACCGGGCTGTTGGTCTTGCCGACCACGATCGCCCCGGCCTGCTCCATGCGCTCGACGAACATGCAGCAGGTGTCGACGACGTAGTCCTTGAGCGCGCGGATGCCGCCGAAGGTCGTGACCCAGCCCCGCTTGTAGTCGAAGCAGTCCTTCATCGCGATCGGCACGCCGTGCAGGGCGCCGACCGCGTCGCCGCGCATGATCGCGGCCTCCGCCGCCTTCGCCGCCTTCCGCGCATCGTCGAACCCGAAGATGATGAGCGCATTGATCTTCGCGTTGTGCGCCTCGATGCGAGCGATGGCGCTGTCCACCACCTCGACCGGCGATATCTCCTTGCGCCGGATTCTTGCCGCCAGCGCTGCGGCGGATTCGGTTTTCGCCAGGTCTTCGGTCTGCATGCTTCGCCCCATTCCGTTTACTTTTCTCGATCCGCGGTCACGCCCAGAGCCCGCACATACAGCAAGGAAGCGGCCCCTCACAAGACCTGCTGGCATTGTTTCACTTTGAAATTCGCGGGCGATGAGGGCCACGCTTCTCAGGTTCGCCAGCGGCCTTGTCGATCGGGGTTACCATACGGCAAGGATATCAACGTTGGCCGACACGCGGGAGCGCAACCAATGCTCTATCTACTCATCGTCTTCCTAATAGCGGTAGGGACGGCCACAATCCTGTCGGCCCGGAAAATCGAGAGGTTCTTTCGGCGCTGGAACGAGCAGGTGCTAGCTCTTATGAAGGATCGGCATCCCTTCAAGTTCTCATTGACGTTCCAGTTATCAATCAGCGCCGGAATGCACGTGTTCAATATCCGTGTGCTCGGCGCCTTCATGATCTTGTTCGCAATGATCCTCTTGGGATTGTGCATTCGGGCGAACCTGTAATCTTACCCGGCGCATCGCAGGCATTCAGCCCGCCGCCTTCGCCATCACCGACCGGATGGAAGCGACCGACGTGACGAGCCGGTCATATTCCGGCGGGCGCAGTTCGCCGCCCATGAATACGTGGGGCCGGCGAAAGCGCATGCCGCCGGCCGCCGGTTCGAGCGCCGCGAAATGGATCTCCCGCGGCTTGGCGGCGGCCACGATACGCTCGGCATTGCCGGCGGTGATGCCGCCGCCGGGCATGACGATGATCCTGTCGGCCGCGCGGCGGACGAGCTCGACGATCAGCGGCAGCCCTTCCAGCACGCTCGCCTCCTGGCCGGAGGTGAGCACGCGGTCGACGCCGAGCCCGACCAGCGTCTCCAGCGCCTCGAACGGATCGGGGGTCATGTCGAACGCCCGATGAAACGTCACCGACAGAGGCCGGGCCTGTGCGATCAACGCGCGCGTCCGCGGCGCGTCGACGGCGCCGTCGGCCATCAGCAGGCCGATGACGACGCCGTCGACGCCTTCGGTCTTCGCGGTGTCGATGTCGGCCTGCATGATCGCGAATTCATCGCCGTCGAACAGGAAGTCGCCGCCGCGCGGCCGGATGATCACATGGAGCCCGATGCCCGCGATCGTCCGCGCCTGGCGGATCATGCCGCGGCTGGGCGTGGTGCCGCCCTCCAGAAGATCGCCGCAGAGCTCGACCCGGTCCGCCCCCGCCGCCTTGGCAGCGCGGACGCCGGCCACCGAATCCACGCAGATTTCGCAGATCACCGCGGACCCCTCTGTTGGCGCGCTGCCGCGCGCGGACGCCTCCCCCAGCCCCATCCCGCGGGGGGATGGGGTCTTCTCAATGGGGACGCTTAAGCGCGGCTTGCGTCACAGCACCTTCAGGATCGCATCCGCGCTCGAGACCTCGAAGGCGCCGGGGGCTTCGACGTTGAGGTTCTTCACCACGCCGTCCTTCACCACCATGGCGTAGCGGCTGGCGCGCAGGCCCATGCCGTAGCCGGTGGCGTCCATGGTGAGGCCGACCGCCTTGGAGAAATCGCCGTTGCCGTCGGCCAGCATCATCACGCTGTCGCCGACCTTCTGGTCCTTGCCCCAGGCGTCCATCACGAAGGCGTCGTTGACGGAGAGGCAGGCGATGGTGTTCACGCCCTTGCCCTTGATGTCCTTCGCATGCTGAACGAAGCCGGGCAGGTGCTTGGCCGAGCAGGTCGGCGTGAAGGCGCCGGGGAGGCCGAACAGCACGACGGTCTTGCCCTTGAAGAGATCGTCGGTGGTGACCTTCTGAATGCCGTCGGCGGTCTTGTGACTGAGGGTCACCGAGGGAATCTTGTCGCCTACCTTGATTGCCATGTCGCGTCCTTTCGGAATTCTTCGAGTGCGGAAAAAACCAATGCGCCCCGCGCCGATGGCGCGGAGGCGAGTGGCACTAACATAATGTCGATTGCGCCGCTGTCCAGGGCCGCGAGGTCGGAGTGGGCCGACGAAAAGATTGCACCACAAAGCCACCAAGGACACGAAGTTCGGAAGCAAGATCAGCCGGCGGCCAGGATCGCCAACGTCGGCGTGACCTTCCGTTCCTTCTTTGTGGTCTTCGCGGCTTTGTGGTGAAACCTTGAGCTTGGGCGGCACGCTCGCCGTTACACGGCCGCCCTCGGTTCAGCCGCCGGCGGCCTTGGCGAGGGCGTCGAGCACGGCACGTTCGGTCAGCAGCTCCGGCAGCACGATGCCGGCGGGCGCGCCCGGGCCATAGACGGCGTTGAAGGGAATGCCGTAGCGGTTGTTGGCGGCGAGAAAGCGCGCGATGCCGTCGTCGGAACGGGTCCAGTCGGCCTGCATGGCCAGGACGTTGGGCGCCGTCAGCCGCGCGTTGACGGCGGTCGATTCGAGGATCAGCCGCTTGTTGACGATGCAGGTGACGCACCAGTCGGCGGTGACGTCGACGAACACCGTCTTGCCCTCGCCCACCAGCCTGGCGATGGCGGCCTGATCGAACGGCTTCCAGAATCCGGCGGGAAGATCGGCGCCCGGCGTGGACCGCGACGTCGCTATCTGCGTCGGAACGACAAAGGCAGCCAGCGCCAGCACGATCACGGCGATCGGCGACGCCCGGCGCAGAGGAATCGGCAAGCGACGCCGCGCCCACAGGGCCGCCGTCATCGCGAGCACGAGACCGACGATCGCCCAGACGGCGGTGTGGCCGACGTTGCCCGCGAGAATGGTGAGCAGCCACACGGCCGTGCCCGCCAGCAGCAGGCCAAGAATGCGCCGCAGGACGATCATCCAGCGGCCGGGCCGCGGCAGCAGCTGCGCGATCGCGGGCAGCACGGCCACCAGCAGATAGGGCGCGGCGAAGCCGACACCGAGCGCGAGGAAGATGGCGAAGATCTCGAGGGGGCCGCGCGCCAGCGCGAACGCCACCGCCGTGCCGACGAACGGCGCCGAGCAGGGCGTCGCCAGGAGGGTCGCGAACACGCCGGTGCCGAACTGGCCGGCGAGCGTGGCGTGGCTGCCGATGCCGGCCAGCCGGCCGATGAAGGCCGGCACCGGAATTTCGAACCAGCCCCAGAGGTTGGCGGCGAACAGCGTCAGCAGCAGCATCATGGCGATCAGGAACCAGGGCTGCTGGAACTGGATGCCCCAGCCGACCGCGCTGCCCATGCCCTTCAGCGCCACCAGCACGGCGGCGAGACCGGCGAAGGCGACGAGGATGCCGGCCGCCGAGGCCAGGAATCCGAGCCGCACATGGCGCTGGTTTTCGCCGTCATGGCCGATGAGGCCGAGCAGCTTCAGCGACAGCACCGGCAGCACGCAGGGCATGACGTTCAGGATCAGGCCGCCGAGCACCGCGATCAGCAGCATCGCCAAGAACGGCGATCCCGGAGCGACCGGCGATGACATCGCCGGCAGCGGCTGCGTCGCGTCGCCGATGCCGACCCCGGCAACAACCTTCTGCTCCAGCCCGCGCACGCCGTCGGCGAGCGTGAGAGTCAGCGCCGCGTCCTTGAGCGGCGGCGCGCCAGTATCGAGCGTGATCGGGACCTGGAACGTGGCGCGCATGCCGCCGTCGGAGATATTCACCGCCGGCGCCGAGAAATAGAGCCCGGTCGGCGCCTCGACGATCACGTCGGGTTTCTCGAACGGCGCGATTGCGGAAGAGGCGACGACATCGAGCAGCGGATGCTCCGCCGTGCCCGCGAGCGCCACGCGGTCGAGCGAGAGCCCCTGGCGCGCGCCGTCGCCGGGCACCTGTGCTATGAAGCGGTTGATCAATTGCGCCTGATCGGTCGGCGCGGCCGGGCCGGCCGGCAACTCGAGCTGCAACTGCGCGTCGCGGGGGATGCAGATTTCGGAGCAGGCGAGGTAGTTCACCTTGGCGCTCAGAACGACCGGCTGGCCCGGAGTCTGTGGCCGCACGGCGATCGGAAACACGACCTGATTTTCATAGCCGAACGTTTCGAGACCGTAGACCGAGAAGCGGTGCGGTACCGGCCACGCCATCGCGGCGGCCGCAAGGTTGCGCGAGCCGGCCCAATCCACCGTCACCGGAAAGCCGGCATCCCCCGGCGAGCGCCAGTAGGTCTTCCAATGCGGCTGCAGCGTGAATTCCAATCCGATCCGCAAGTCCGCGGCGGTGCCGACGGCCGCTGTCGCGGAGATCAGGCGGACCGCGCTCTCGTCGGCACGCACCCATTCGGTGGCGCCGAGATCGGCAGCGTGAGCAGCACCGGACGCAAGCAGAACGAGGGCTGCGGCGGCGCCCGCCCATCGCCCCCAGGCGGCCTTAGTAAGGTGTTGACTCATCGCGTCTATTATAGGTATCCGGCGCGGCAAATGCGCGCCCCATAAGGTCACAAAAAAGTGTATAATCAGTTGCGTAGGGTGAACGTCCCTTGCCTTCGCTCGGCGGACTTACTAGCTCAGATTCATGACCAAGAAGCTCGACGATACCGACAGTCCCTATATGACCGGCCAGCTGCTGGTCGCCATGCCGCAGATGCGCGATCCCCGTTTCGCCCGCTCGGTCATCTACATGTGCGCCCACAGCGCCGACGGCGCCATGGGGCTGGTCGTCAACCGCCGCGTCGGCTCGATCACCTTCGACGACCTGCTGCAGCAGCTGAACATCGGCCCCAACAAGCGCAATGACGAGATCCGCGTCCATTTCGGCGGGCCGGTGGAACAGGGCCGCGGCTTCGTGCTGCATTCGTCGGACTATCTGCAGACGGGCTCGCTCAGGGTCGACGACCAGGTGGCGCTGACGGCCACCCTCGACATCCTCAAGGAGATGGCGGCCGGCGGCGGCCCGCGGAAGAGCCTGCTGGCGCTCGGCTACGCCGGCTGGGGGCCGGGCCAGCTCGACGCCGAGATCCAGGCCAATGGCTGGCTCTCGGTATCCTCCGACGAGGCCCTGGTGTTCGACGCCGACCTCGAGCACAAGTGGGAACGCGCGATCGGCAAGATCGGCATCGACTTCAGCAAGCTCTCCGGCGAGGCCGGCCACGCCTGAGCCGGCTGCGACGTCGTTCTCTCCTTTGTCATGACATTTTGTACGGGCGATCCCCGGGTTTAACCCGGGGACCAAGCCGCCCGTGCATCCGTCGCGGGATGGAAGAAAGATTGAACCGCAGAGACGCAGAGACGCAGAGGAGGGGGCGCTGAGACAACGGTTCTTTCTTTTCTGTCTCTCTGCGGTGAATCGTCCGTGCGATCGTAGCGATGGATAGACGGGCGACCTGCCGGTCGCCCCTACGAGAACCGCCGTGCAATCCGGTTTGAACGCCGGCATGACAAGGCGGGGGATGCTGACTAGAGTCGCCCCGAAAGCGCCGCTCACAGAACGCGCCAGGGGAGACGTTGGCATGAACCAGGAACCGCTTACCCTGATCGGCATCAGCGATATCTCCGGGCGCGTCCGCGGCAAGGCCGTGCCGACGGCCGATCTGGCCGCGCATATCGCGCGCGGCATCGGCTGGACGCCCACCAACGTGATGATCACGGCCTTCGGCCCGATCCTCGACACCCCGTTCGGCGGCCTCGGCGACATCCTGATGCGGCCGCTGCCGGAGACGGAAGTGAAGGTGGATTTCGGGGCCGACGCCGGCTCCGAGCATTTCCTCCTCGCCGATATCGTCAACACCGACGGCACGCCCTGGGCCTGCTGCCTGCGCAATTTTCTCGCCCGCGCCGTCGAGGCGTTGAAGGCGGCGGCCGGCCTGCGCGCCTACTGCGCCTTCGAGCAGGAATTCGTCTATGCCGGCGCCATCGGCGAGTTCCACAACGGCTACAGCTTCGATGCCTTCCGGCGCCAGGGCCCCTTCGCCGCGACGCTGGTGCACGCGCTCGCCGCGGCCGGCATCCGCACGGAAACGATTCTCGCGGAGTACGCCCCCGGCCAGTACGAGATCACCTGCGAACCCGCCCTCGACATGGTGGCGGCCGAGCGCGCGATCATCATCCGCGAGCTGGCGCGCGCCACGGCCGGGCGGCTCGGCCAGCGCGCGACCTTCACGCCGATGTTGCGGCCGGAGGGCGTGGGCAGCGGCGTCCATATCCATATGAGCTTCCGCGACGGCGCCGGCCGCGCCGCGACCTACGACCCCGGAGCACCCTTCGGCCTCTCGCGGATCGCCGCGCAGTTCGTCGCCGGCGTGCTGCATCACCTGCCGGCGCTCGCTGCGGTGACGGCGCCGAGCGTGATCTCCTACATCCGCCTGACGCCCAACCGGTGGGCGCCGACGCGGGCCAACCTGGTGCAGCAGGACCGCGAGGCCGCCATCCGCATTTGCCCTATCTTCGCGCGGCCGGGCAGCGATCCGGCCGACCAGTTCAATTTCGAGTTCCGCGTCTGCGACGCCGCCGCCAGCCCTTACCTGGCGCTGGGCGCGCTCCTGTGGGCCGGCATCGACGGCATCCGGCGCGAGCTGCCCCTGCCGGCAGGCGGCGTCGGCGAGGCGCTGCCGCATTCGCTCGGCGCGGCGCTCGACCGGCTGGCGGCCACGCCCGCCGCCCGCGAGTGGTTCGGCGATGTGCTGCTGGACGCCTATATCCGCCACAAGCGCGCCGAGATCAGGCTCGTCGGCGATTTCGATCCGGCCGAGCAGTGCCGGCGGTATGCGGAGGTGTATTAGGACTGGAACTGCGCAAGCGCACGAACCGTGTCCCCTCTCCCGCAGAGCGGGAGAGGGTTAGGGTCATAGGCGCTAGGATAAGATCGAATGCCTGTTGTCTTCGCATTTCTCTTGGACTGTCACCCCCGCGAAAGCGGGGGTCCAGGGCAAGCGACGTTGCAGTTGCCCTGGATTCCCGCTTTCGCGGGAATGACATTCGAGAAAGTTTACAGAACCAGACTCCCTAACCTAGCGCCTATGAGGGTTAGGGTGAGGGTACGCGGCTCGGTCTTTGACCCTTATTTCACGAAACGCACTCCGATTCGGCGGGCACCGAGTCGCACACCCTCACCCTAACCCTCTCCCGCTTTGCGGGAGAGGGGACACGGATGGAGCAGCCGTCAGCGGGAAGTGGCAGGCGACGGTGCGGCCGGGGGCGATCTCGCGCAGCGGCGGGCGCTCGCTGCGGCAGCGGTCTTGCGCGAAGCGGCAGCGCGGATGGAAGCGGCAGCCGGCCGGGGGATTGATCGGGCTGGGCACGTCGCCCGTGAGCACGATGCGGTTGCGGGCGGCGCGGTCGACGTCGGGGACGGGTACGGCCGAGATCAGCGCCTGCGTGTAGGGATGGGCGGGCGCACGATAGACCTCGTCGGTCGGCCCCAATTCAACGATCGAGCCCAGATACATGACGGCGGTGCGGTCCGAGACCTGGCGGATCACGCTGAGATCATGGGCGATGATCACGTAGGTGAGGCCGAGACGGTCCTGCAGGTCGGCGAGCAAGTTGACGATCTGGGCCTGGATGGAGACGTCGAGGGCCGACACCGGCTCGTCCGCCACGATCAGGTGCGGCTCGAGCGCGAGCGCGCGGGCGATGCCGATGCGCTGGCGCTGGCCGCCGGAGAACTCGTGCGGGTAACGGTTGAAGTGCTCGGGGTTCAGGCCGACCAGTTCGAGCAGCTCCTGGACCCGGGTGAGCTCGCCGCCCTTGGGCACCATGTCGTGCGTCCGCAGCGCGGTGCCGACGATCGTGCCGACGGTGTGCCGCGGGTTCAGCGACGAGTACGGGTCCTGGAAGATCAGCTGGATCTCCCGCCGGTACGGCCGCAGCTGGCGCTCCGACATGTGCGCGATGTCCACGCCCTGGTATTTGATCTTGCCGCCGGTCGGTTCGAGCAGCCGGGTGATCAGCCGGGCGGTGGTGGACTTGCCGCAGCCGGACTCGCCGACCAGGCCCAGCGTCTCGCCGGGCTCCACGGTCAGGTCGACCCCGTCGACGGCCTGCACCCACTGGGTGCGGCGGCTGAGGAATCCGTCGCCCTTGGTCCGGAAGTGCATCTTCACGTCGTCGAGCTGCAGCAAGGGCGCACCCTCGACCTTGCGGACGCCGGACTTGGCGGTTGCGGTTGCAGCGGTCATCGTCTGGTCCTCTTAGTGCAGCCGGGGCAGGACGTCGGTCTCGAACACGCGGTCGGGATCCCTCAGGTGGCAGCGCGAGGTGCGGCCCGTCTCGGCCGTCCGCGCGATCAGCTCCGGCTTGAGCGTCCGGCACAGGTCGTTGGACACCCGCTCGCGGAACTCGCAACGCGGGTGGAACGCGCAGCCGCTCGGCACCGCGAGCAGGCTCGGCGGCGTGCCGGGAATCGGGTGCAGCGGGCCCGGCGTGCCGGAGACCGCCGGGATGCTTTCCAGCAGACCCCACGTGTACGGGTGCAGGGGCGTGCCGAGGATCTTTTCGACCGGGCCGTGCTCGATCGCATTCCCCGCATACATCACCAGGATGTCGTCGGCGATCTCCGCGACCACGCCCAGGTCGTGGGTGATGAAGACGACCGCCGAGCCGAAGTCGCGCTGCAGGTCGGCGATCAGGTCGAGGATCTGCGCCTGCACGGTTACGTCGAGGGCGGTGGTGGGCTCGTCGGCGATCAGCAGTTTCGGGTCGTTGACCAGCGCCATCGCGATCATCGCGCGCTGGCGCATGCCGCCGGAGAACTCGTGCGGGAACTGGTCGACGCGGCGGGCGGGGTTGGGGATGCCGACCCGGCCGAGCATGTCGATCGCGCGCGCCTTGGCGACCCGCTTCGAGACGTCGTTGTGTGCCCGGTACGCCTCCATGATCTGGTCGCCGATCGTGAAGAACGGGTGCAACGAGGACTGCGGGTCCTGGAAGATCATCGCGGCTTGGGCGCCGCGGACCGTCTTGAGCTCCTCGTCGGACATGCCGACGACCTCCCGGCCGCCGACCTTGATGGACCCCGACATCCGGGTGCTCTTGCGGTCGTGCAGGCCCATCACGGCCATGCTGGAGACGCTCTTGCCCGAGCCGGACTCGCCCACGATCGCCAGCGTCCGGCGCAGCGGCAGCGAATAGCTCAGGCCCTGCACCGCCTGGACCAGGCCGTCCGCGGTCGGGAAGTGCACGTGGAGGTCGGCGACCTCCAAATACGGCTCCTCGTTCTCGCTGCGCGCGCGACGCGTCCGGGAGACCGTCTGCGGCGCCCGGATGGTCTGCTCGGTCATGTTGCCGCCTTGCGGATCAGGGGTGCCGAGCTCGCTCATCCGAGCCGGACCCGCGGGTCGAGAACTGTGTAGATGATGTCCACGACGAGGTTCATCGTCACCAGCACGACCGCACCGACGATCACGCTGCCGAGCAGCACCGGAAGGTCGTACTGGGCGAAGGCGCGCAGCGTCATCACGCCGAGGCCGGGCAGGCCGAAGATGCTCTCGGTGAACAGAGTGTTGACGAATTGGTAGGCGATGTCCAGGCCGAGGATCGTGACGACGGGGGTGAGCGCCGCCCGCACGCCGTGGCGGTACACGACCCGCCGCTCGCTGATGCCCTTGGCC
>Ga0137403_10006926_pt1 | contig 12895 bp, 17 predicted proteins | sample CZOMad2_1_16fung_FD_122057 | JGI IMG/M metagenome (GOLD analysis project Ga0137403, IMG submission 122057) | Vadose zone soil fungal communities from Angelo Coast Range Reserve, California, USA - CZOMad2_1_16fungal (Hybrid Assembly) | ecosystem: Environmental > Terrestrial > Soil > Vadose zone... | reverse complement strand
CGGCGCTGGCTTCAGGTCCGCTCACCCGCGTACGCAACGGAGGTCAGCCGACCCCTCGGAAGTCAGTATGTCTAGGCCGCTGGAGAAGCAGTGGCAGCGATACTGGCAAAAGCCTGCATGAATCTTATTGATCCCCTCCTCCTCGAATGTGTATCTTGACGGCATGAGCCAAACCTTTCAGCGCATTCGGGAATTGGTCGCCCGCGGGGATATTATGATCTCCGCGCATGGCTATGATGAATTAGCCGCCGATGGTATCCTGGTCAGGGAGATCTTGGCCAGTGTCGAGAACGCCATAGTGGTCGAGGATTATCCGGACTATCCGAAGGGCCCCTGCGTGTTGGTGCTACAGCGGGACTCCCACGGCCTGCCCCTCCATATCGTCTGGGGGATCGCCAGGCAGAGATCCTCGCCCGCTGTGGTAGTGACGGCCTATCGGCCGGATCCAGCTCGCTGGTCAGAGGATTTCACGAGGAGACGAGCATGACGCCCAGACGGCAAATCAAGCTGGTGCGCGAAGGAGAGTATGTCGCCGAGGTCGAGATTGAGTTGATCGATACAGGCGAAGGGTGGTCACCATATTTATCGCTCGAAGATGCTCAGAGGTTGGATGACGTTCGGGAGGCCCTGCGGCGCGGGGATATCACGGCAGCGGGTAAACGCTCGCGTGTCTTCCGCCTCATCCCCGTCACCGCCTGAGGGTATTCTTTCGGCACTTCGTCGTTGCCGCCGCTCCAGATTGTTTCCACCAAGTTCTTCGCGTGGCGTAAAGAGATAGGCTGCCTAATCAATGGTTAGGCTTGAAGTTGCACATTCTTGGAGTCACACATTCATGGAACATCAACCACCCCTTCGCTGGACAAATATCCCAAGTGACGGTTCCCTCACGAGTTTTGCCAAGCGCAATCAGCTTGATCCCAGGAAACTCGTCTTTGAGAAAGGACTTCTTATTCTTCCGCGCAATGCAGAGTTACAGACTGGGACGATCAACACTGACGTGTTCCCCTCTACCACGAAAGAGCTACTTGCTACCTTCATCGACCGCGGGCTTGAAGCAGAACTTTATGGCCAGGGAAACATTCGGCGCGAGCTCATTTGAAAGTCGGCTGACGTCTTACTCCCCGTACTTTTCTTTGCGGGGAGTGCGGCCGTATCGGTTGGATTGAATATCGTCGCGAGCTGGATTACGATCGCTGGGTAAAAAAGGATGGGCCACTACCATCAATCAGGGCGGAGTACGCGGTATTGGGAGCCGATAGCAGGGTGGTTCGCTGGCGGCGGATTGAAGGTCCGGCAGACCAGGTCTGCAGGCTCCTTCAGGCGGAGTCCTACATGTTCGAGTCTTCGGTGTTGTGGTTGAGATGGAAGTCGATCACGTATCTTTCGTTGAAAATCCAGCAAATCCACTTGCTGTTGTGCACAGTTACTCCCTTGCACGGGCCGACATGCTAAGCGCGCTTCCTGAGGAAGAACGCGACAGCTTCGAATACGGCAAAACGACAGTTCGCTGCCATCATTGTAAGATCTGCAATGGCGTAGGGTAGGGGCGACCCGCATGTTTCTTGGAGGCAGCCTAACCACGGCATGGAGCCGACGCGGTACACCGCGCGGCTCATGCCTGGCCGTGTGTGCCGTACATGCGGTCATGCTCGGGGGTGCAAGTCCCCTGTCCAGGTGTGCGTGGAGCCGAAGGACCAGGGAAGCGCCAGGGCGTTCTCGTGAGGGGGCGTCTGAAGGCAGCGTGGAACGAAGGTGCGGGGCGAGGGACACGGACCGGATAGGAGGTGTGGTACCGTCGGGACGAGCGGGCACGCGACCGCGAAGTCCTCCATCCACAGGCGGGCTGTGCTGTATAAATCTGGTGTCTATGCCCTGACGGTATGACAGCTTACCGCGGGAGACCTCTCCGGTGCCCAGGGACGTGGCGTGCCACGGCAACGGGCTGAGCGCGGAGTAATCGGCGCTGATCGTCGGAGAGGAGTGAGCAGACGGCATAGTAGGCGTGCCATGGGCGCGCCGAAGGCTTGAACGGTCGTAAAGGCTAAGAACGAATCGCTTGCACGACAGGGTGCCCACCTGGGCGTGAGGCTGCTGTGGGGAGCGACCCGCCAACGCCTTGGCATGCGTGAGTGTGCTGAAGCGACCGAACCGCCGTATTCGTGACCCGAATGTCCGGTGGTGTGGGAGGGGTGAGGCCGTGAGGCCCCTCCCTATCCCGATTAGATGGCTCATTTGCCATTGAAGGACCGTCCAATGAGAGTATGGCAGGTTGCCACGGGTGACGGGAGCCGTGACTATGCAGATGTATTCCTGAAGTTCGGTGTCATCCTTGTGGGGCCAGGCTCAGAGGGAGATTACTTTTCCAACAAAGATGCCTACAACAACCCTGATAGTTGGGCATATCGCCCTTTTATCCGGACCCTTGCGGAGGATCTCACCAACGGCGACATCATCGTACTCAAGCGCCGGAGCGGCTCTGCCTGGGAAGTCATCGCGGTGGGGGAGGTCATTTCTGATTACCGTCATGAGGAGGTGTTCGGTGACGTTGACGGGTGGGATTTGCAGCATTGCCGGCAAATTCGCTGGAAGAAGCCACTTACTGCCACTGTAATAAATAGTCTCCGCCGCGGCACGCTAGTTGGCGTGAACAACCTACAAGCACCTAAGGACATTAACAACGCCTGATCTACCAGCGACGAAGTTCCCTCTGCAGAAATTCCCGGCGATCCAGAGGAAATCAGTGTTGATCAGCTCATCGACTCACTAATGATCGAGGTTTGCCGGGGCAGAGCGCAGAACTGATCGCAAACACCATTTGGCGGCTGCGGAGAGTTGCAAAGTGGTATAGTTCACATGGATCGGAGGTCGGCGAGCACGAAATTCGAACCTTTCTGATTGTTCCATTGCTGACTTCCCGCGGCTGGGCTGAACAGAAAGTCAAAATCGAGTGGAACAACATGGATGTGGTACTCTTCGATACCCCATATTCAAAGACAAGCAAGCCACTTGTAATTATCGAATCAAAGCGTTTATGGGATGGCTTACGCTACACCCCCGAGCAGGCAATCCAATACGCTAAGTCCTTTCCCACCTGCGAGAGGTTCGTGGTCTCCGACGGAATTCGGTACAAGCTATATCAGAGGGAAAGTGAACAATGGCGCTACGCTGACTATATGAACCTGCTAGCGCCAAAGCGACATCACCCATATGAGCAAGGCGTTGGTGGTGCAGTGCCGTTCTTTCTTAGCCTCATTCCTAAAGGCGCAATCTAACCCAGCGCCAGACTGTGTGAAAACCCCAAATGTTGGCATTTTTGACGTCGTAAACTGTTGATTCTGTTGAGACACATTTCTGAAAAATCGAGTTTTCCCACAGTCTGGCGCTGGAGCGGACGCGATAAACCGCGCCGCTCAGCTCACCCCGTGTGTGCCAGGCATGGCACCGCACGAGCGCGGGGCACGTCCTCGCGCCAGGTCTTCGCGGCGCCGCAGGCGAGGCGCAGGGCCAGGGCGTCCCCCGGGAGGGGGGGTCGGGCGGCAGCCCCATGCCCAGGCGCGGGGCGACGCCCAGGCACCGGAGCGGAGAGGTGGGACCACCCGGGACGACCGGGCAGGTGCCCGCGACGTCCGCCCTCCGCAGGGGGTGGGCGTGATCAAGCCGGCGTCTAGGCGCGGCACGTGCGGGGGCTGACCCTGGGAGATCGGCTAGGTGTCCAGGCGGCACAGGACGGCGGGCGGAGCGCTCCGGGCGGAGCGGCCTGCAGACGTCAGCCGAGGGGCGAGGCGGCCCGACGCCGGCCAGGCTCGTGCGGTCCCCCACGGCCGACAGGCGGGGCCACAGATCGGCGGCGCGGCCACGCGGGCGGGTCGAAGGCCCGCACGGGGCCGCGCGCGGCCTGCCGAGCCGGTGTGAGGACTGACCACGCCCCTGCCTCCACCGCACCGCCGGAGACGTGACCCGGACGTCCGGTGGGGTGGGAGGGCGGGAGCCGCGAGGTTCCCTCCTATCCCGATTAGGCGGCTGAAAACTTAGCTCAGGAAGGGCAACAAATATGCTCACGGATATTCCGATCATCGATGGGCTATTTCAATCAGTTATTACCTATGCCAGGCAAACCGCATTTATCGCGCGACGACCGTCTGCCTTTGCAAGGCAAACCAATTTCACCGATCAACAAGAGCTCAAGCAGTCAATGAAGTATCTTTTCGCTGGTATTGTCGTCTGTTACCTCATTCACATTCCTACATTTATCAAGTATGATACAGACATGTCGCAGGGGCTCTTTCTGACGGATCCTCCCGCTGCTCTGTACGGGGAGGCTTTGGAAAAACCAGGGGTGATCGCTATGTGTTATGACACGTGTCGGCATGCCAAGAGACAGATCAGCGGTGACCATCGACGAGAAGGGTGTGATGATTGTATGCCTATAGAGCGCGACCGGTCCAAATCGCCATGCTCCGCCCGCCATGCTGTGGCGTGAATCCTGCCGCGAAGGCGGCCGGGTGCGTACCCGCACGTTGGCGCACGTGACGGCGTGGGCACCTGAGCGGATTGCAGCCCGACGTCGTGCCCTGGTGGCCGCATTCGGCACCATGGATGACGACACAATGGCGGTGACGGTGGACGAGCCGCTGGCGGCTTGATCGCGGCTCTGCTGGTTGAGCGACCAGGTCCGAGGGACTGCCATCACGCGCCTGCCAGCCCCAGATGCACGGCAAGCCGCCATGCTCCATGCTGTCGGGACCCCCTCCCGCGCGCAAGGAGCGTGTCCATGATGTCGGCCGACGGTCTCGCCCCATGCCTGCACCGTCTCGTCAATCATCTGAGAGGGTTGCAGGAAAAGACGTACTCAGAACAGGGAGGAAGATCCGCCCGATGTGGCAGGTCGGCGTGGGAAGTCACCGGGAATTGGCTCCGGCTGGTGCAGCATCGGGTGCAAGACAGGCTGCGACGTGCAGGCGAAATGAGGCAGGATCTGCCGCTGTCACTCCCTCTCAGGCGAGTGGGAGCATGAAGAGGATGCGCTGAAGCAGGCTACTTTCTGCTGAGTGCCGGGAATTTAGTCCGGTCCTGCTCCATTCGGCGTGCCACTTGCGCACGCACCAGGGGGATCAGCTCACGTCCGTATTCCATGGCATCCTGGAGCGGATTGAAGCCACGGATCAGCAGCGTGGAGACGCCTGCATCGTAGTAGGCGAGGAGTGCTTCACACACTTGCTCCGGTGTGCCGACCAGGGCTGACGTATTGCCGGCCGCGCCCGTTGCTGAGGCGATCGGCATCCAAAGGCGCTTGTCATGCACATCGCTTTGTGCCGCAAAGGCGAGGAGTCGCTGTGATCCCACGGCTTTCGGCTGCCTTGCAATCGGCGTTGAGGGGCTGCTCGTTTGGACCTGCGCCAGGATGGTATGTGCCCGCTCCCAGGCCTCAGCTTCTGTGGCGCCAAGAATGGGCCTAACCGAGACGCTGAAACGTGGGCTGCGGCCATACGGGCGCGCCGCGATACGTACGGCCGCGATGCGCTCTTTCACCGCCGCTACCGGCTCACCCCAGAAGGCATAGACGTCACAGTGCTTCGCTCCTGCAGCCACGGCAGCCTCTGAGGCACCCCCAAAATATAGAGGAACATAGGGTTGCTGCAGCGGTTTGACGTCTGAGAAGGCGTTACACACCCGGTAGAACTCGCCCTCGTAATCAAATGGTTTGTCGCTGGTCCACACCCGACGCACCACATCGAGATACTCGTCGGTGCGTCGATAGCGGGCGTCATGGTCCAACCAATCGCCATCACGCTGTTGCTCAGCGTCGTTCCCACCAGAGATGATGTGCAGGGCGATGCGGCCACCCGTCAAGTGATCCAGGGTGGCGGCCGTCCGGGCGGCGAGCGTCGGGGCCACAAAGCCTGGGCGGTGGGCAATGAGGAATCGCAAACGTTCAGTCGCTGCCGCAGCATACCCGGCCACCGTGAAACCTTCGGCTGCCGTGGAGGCATACCCGATCAGCACCGTGTCAAAGCCCGACTCTTCATGGGCCTGGGCAAACCGGCGTAGGTACTGTGGGTCCACACTGCCACCGATCACCCCTGTTCTAGCTCCCGGCATCCGTGTCTCCGGCTGCACACCAATCATGCCAATCAGTTCGACACCTTGCCTCGCATCGGGTGACAGGTCTATACCTGCTGCGGTTTCGGTTCCCTCACCAGACATTGTCACATGAACCTCCCTACGTTCTCGCCCCTGACCTCATGTGGCAAACTCATCCTATGAACATACTACGAGTCACCAAGCCTCTACCATCGCGACCAGTGTCCCGCCATGGCTGTGACCGATCGCGCGACGCCTGACGCTCATCCAGGAAGAGACTGGTGATCGCTTGAACAATTGATGACCGTTGGCAGACTGATGAGCCAAAGTCAACTCACCACTGAAACGGTGATTGACAGAACAATGCCGCGGAGAGCGTTATGTCAGGGCCACGATTCCAGCGGTCACAAAAATATTGAGCAGGGCTAGCGGCAGCAGCACCTTCCAGCCCAGCATCATTAGTTGGTCGTAGCGGAAGCGGGGGATGGTCCATCGCACCCATACGAATAGGAAGAGGAGGACGGCGACTTTGATAGCGAAGGCGAGGATCTCCAGGATGCTGAGCCACCACGGCGAGGGTTCGGGTGTGGAAACAAAGGGAATCATCCAACCCCCGAAGAAGAGCGTCACGACCAAGGCCGAGGCGGTGATCATATTGGCATATTCGGCCATAAAAAACATGGCGAACTTCATGCCCGCGTATTCAGTGTGATAGCCCGCGACCAGCTCGGTTTCAGCCTCTGGTAGGTCAAACGGTAGCCGGTTGGTCTCGGCGAACACCGCCACCAGGAAAATGAAAAAGCCCAGTGGCTGCTTCACCACATTCCACAGGCCATACTGGGCGTAGACCATCTCCCGCAGGCTCAGCGAGCCCGTGAGCAGTATCACACCGACGATGGACAGCCCCAACGCCAGCTCGTAGCTGATCATCTGCGCCGACGAGCGTAAGCCACCCAGCAGCGAATACTTATTATTCGACGACCACCCCGCCAACACAATGCCGTACACACCCAGAGAGGAGAGGGCCAGAATGTAGAGCACGCCGATGTTGACATCGGTGATAACCAGAGGGATCTCCCACCCGAAGATACTAAGTGTGCCGCCAAAGGGAATCACCGCGAAAGTGATCAAGGCGGGGATGAGTGAGAGGGCTGGCGCGATGCTGAAGACCCGCCGGTCCACCTGCCCAGGGATCAGATCTTCCTTGTGGATAAATTTGATGGCGTCCGCAAGCGGCTGTAGCAAACCATACGGGCCGACCCGGTTGGGCCCCAGCCGGTCTTGGATGAAGGCGCTGACCCGGCGTTCGACCCAGACTAACAAGGTCACCACAACCATCACTGCGTTGAAGACAAAGGCGATTTTGAGCAGCGTGATCAACAGCCCCGCCAGCGTCATGTGTGACCTTTGTGCCGGTTACTCGATCGCGATCCCCAGGCTCCCCACTTTTTCATGGGTGATCCCGGTGTACGTCGCGATCTCCCGCCCGATCTCTTCTGTGACCATCGCGGCGGAAGTGAAGGGCCACGAGGCGCCGAGACAGTTGGCGAGCACACAGAAAATCTCCCAGTCCGGTTTGCTGAGTCCGAAGGGTTTCAGGGCGCGGCGGATGCGTTGTACTCGCCGTCGATAATTGGTGATCGTCCCCTCCTTTTCAGCAAAGCTGACACCAGGCAACACCACATGCGCCAGCTTGGTGGTCTCGGTCGGGAGGATGTCCTGCACCACTAGGAAGTCGAGTTGGCCCAGCACCTCACGCCACGCAGGATCTGCTGCCAGGTCCTCTTGCACAACATAGAGACCCTTGATCGTACCCGCCCGGATGCCCTCGCGAATGCCCCACAGATCGAGCCCGCCCGCCGCTGGCCGGCAGTCGAGGTCGGCGACACCACGCGCGCTCGGCGCTTTATCCCGCCGAATGAGGAAATTGTCTTCATCGCCTTCGGGTGGCGGTGGAACATCGAGATGAGGTGAGCCGATGATGTCGCGCATCAGGCGTCGGAATAGAAAAAGCTCTTCATTGGTCAACTTCGTTGATCCAATGCCCGCCAGTGCCCCAGGGCCGAATGCCTGCTTTAGTCTTTGCAAAGCTTCGGCGCACCAGTGCAGCGCTTCATCCCATGAGGCCGGAGCGAACCGCTCGCCGTGCCGTACCAGCGGGGTTTTGAGGCGGTCATCGCGATTCACATACTCGAAGCCGAAGCGGCCGGCATCACACATCCAATGCTCATTGACGTCGTCATTAATGCGCGGCCGCAGGCGTTGAATCTTATTCTGGTAGACATCCACCCAAATATTGCAGCCGTTGCTACAGCCGGTGCAGATGCTCTCGGTAGGCTGTAAAAACCAGACACGAGCGCGGAACCGGAACTCCCGGGCGGTCAGCGCGCCAACCGGACAGATGTCGACAACGTTGGCAGAGTATTTGTTGCGCAGCTCCTGGCCGGGGAAGACGTCGATGATTTGCCGGTCCCCACGATGGAAGATCCCCAGCTCCTCCTCGCCCACGACATCACGGCAGAACCGGACACAGCGGGTGCAGACGATGCAACGCTCGGCGTCGAAAAGGACATGGGGGCCAAGCGGCACCTTCTTTGGCTTGTGGACCTTCTCTTCGATGAACCGACTCTCACCGGGGCCGTAATCGTGGGTGTACTCCTGCAAGACACACTCGCCGGCTTGATCGCAGATCGGGCAATCCAGGGGGTGGTTGATCAGGATAAACTCCAACACGCCTTTACGGGCCTTCTCGATCTCGGGGGTGTTGGTGGCGACCACCATGCCATCGGTCACAACTGTCGAGCAGGCGGGCACTGGTTTGGGGATCTTCTCCACCTTCACCAGGCACATGCGGCAGTTAGCTTCCACCTGCAGCTTCGGATGATAGCAGAAATATGGGATCTCGATCCCCAGCTGTTCGGCAGCCAGGATGAGGTTCGTCCCCGCCTCCACCGTGATATCGCGATCATCGATCTTCACCGTCGGCATATGCTCATCCTCAGCTCTGGCTCTTCCCGCGGATGTCCCCTTTGCGCCACAGCTTACTGATAAACGGCGGCGGTGGCTGCTGCAACGTGCGCACGTTGTCCCGAGGGTCGACCTCAACCTCTGGGCCTAACGTCGGGAAATCCTTACGGAGCGGGTGTCCGGGGTAATCATCCGGCATGTAAATGCGCCGCAGGTCCGGATGATCCGCAAATCGGATCCCCAGCATATCGAAGGCCTCACGCTCGTGCCAATTGGCAGTGCTCCAGACGGAGGTCACCGAGGGGACGACGAGGTCGCTCTCAGCCACCCGCACTTTCAGCCGCAAGCGGCGATTATGGGGGATGGAGTATAGATGATAGACCACCTCAAAGCGCGGTTCACGCCCCAGATAATCCACCCCCGCCATGTCCATGAGCAGATCGTATCGGAAATCTGGATCGTCTTTTAACCATCGACAGATATTTACGATCTGCTCACGGCTGACGACCAGCGTCACCTCACCATGGGCCTCTGAGACCTCCTGCACCGCGTCCGCAAAACGTTCTATGAGCTTGTCAGCGACCGGTATGTCACCAATCATGGCCCTATGACATCACGCTCTGGAGTTTATCGACAATCACCTTCTTCGGCACTGCCCCAATGATGCGCTCTGCCTCCTTACCGCTCTTGAATACCAGCAGGGTTGGGATACTTTGGACGCCATATGCCGCAGCCGTGCGGGGATTATCGTCGACGTCCAGCTTCATGACTTTGAGCTTGCCCTCATAGTCGCCGGCAATCTCCTCAACGACGGGCGCAACGGCACGGCATGGGCCACACCACACCGCCCAAAAGTCGACCAAGACCGGTTGCGTCGATTGCAAGACTTCCTGCTCAAACGTGCTGTCAGTCACCTCTATGGCCTTTGCCATGATCGAAAACCTCCTTTGCGCTATCACGTGGTGGAGCTGTCCTCTGTCAAATGCTAAAGCGGCCGGCTGGACTACCGGCCGAGGTCTCGTCGCTGTATCAGCCCCGACTTCATAGGTGCCAAGGCATCGATGCACCTCAAGCGAGGAGGATCCGTGCATCGACGGCCAACGCCCCCGCCGGATAGGCGAAGACAGCATTCAGGTCGATCTCATGCAACTCCGAACGCTGTTCAGCCAGGGACGATAGCTTTAACAAAATGTCCTCCAGCGCACCGAGATCGACCGGTGGTGCACCTCGGAAGCCCTGCAATGTGGGAAAGCCGCGGACCTCTCGAATCATGGCGCGCGCGTCCCTGGGGCGTAGGGGTACCACGCGAAACGCCACATCGTTGAGGACCTCAACGAAAATCCCACCCAATCCGAACATGACCACGGGCCCAAAAGTGCGGTCATGGGCGAGCCATGCCACCACCCCGATCCCTGTTTTGGCCATAGGTTGTACAGAGACGCCTTCGATAACGGCCGCGGGAACGCGGGCCCTCACCGTGGCGAGGATTTCCCCATAAGCTTTACTCACCTGCGCAAGGCTGGTCAACTGTAGTTGCACCCCCCCAACCTCGCTTTTGTGCATGACATCCGGGGAGACGATCTGGAGTGCGACCGGCAGTCCCAGAGCTTTCGCCAAGCGGACCGCTTCACTCGATGATCGCGCCAGACTGATAGGCACAACCGGGATCCCTTGCGCCCCTGGCAGTTCTTTCGCCGCCACCTCCGTCATGAGCTTTCGTTCCCCTGTTACTACCGGGGCCTCAGTCATGGTCGCGCCGATCCTCTGAGCTCTGCTGCTTTGGCGAAGTGGCCCACGCTCGCAATGATGTCTGCTCGGAGTCGTCAATGCCTTTGCCACCATACCATCTGCTGGCTCGGGCTGTCAAGGCGCCGACGGCCGCGGCAGTGCACAGATGATTTCGCGACCTTGACCACCACCGGGACCTACCGTAGAACGAGGGTTGCCAGCTCACCTGATGCCGACGAGGGATGCCCTGATGAGCCACAAGCCGCAGCACTCCGCTGCATCACCGGTTCTCTCATGCTGAGCCGCTGCCTAGTCCTACAGTGGTAATTAAACCTCTGCCGTGGCACCATGATTCCACGTGCATGCATGGAGGGAGGAATCCGCATGCCGATGAGAGCACGATCCGCTGACCCCCTTGGGCCAGGATCTCGCAGCAGCCCAGGGGGGGAGCCGCCTACCTAAGCGATATCGAGCGCCGTCTGGTGCGCTATGTTGAGCGGTCCGAGCCCCGGCAGCGGGCGTTGGCGTATCTACGCGGGCTGCTGGATCCGGCCGAGCGCAAGAACAGCTGGCAGATGGCCGACGTGAGTGGCGACGCAACGCCCTATGGTATGCAGCATCTGCTGCGCCGGGGGCTGTGGGACCCTGAGGCCATGCGTGATGAGCTGCGCCGCTTTGTCGTCCAGCATCTGGGGGACGCGCCGGCGGTGCTGGTGATCGACGAGACCGGGTGTCTGAAAGAAGGCCGGTATTCGGCCGGTATGGCTCGCCAATACAGCGGGACCACCAGACGCATTGACTATTGACAGATCGGGGTCTTTGTGGGCTATGCGAGCCGGCGCGGCCATGCCTTGCTAGACCGCGAGATCTCTCTGCCGGCGTAGTGGACCCACGACCCCACCCGTTGTCAGCAAGCCAGGATCCCGGCAGATCGTTTGCGATGTCCCGGCTGGGTCACAGTCGCGCCGCTGGCATCAAAGCCTCGCGACGTGTGAGCCCTCTAAACGTCGGGGGAGCATTGGTTGAGTTATTAGCTGTATAATTACCACTGTAGTATATGCTAGCGCCATAATTTATGCACCCTCAGGGCTGATAGAAACTGTCCTCCCTGATTGAGCTTATGCATTCGTCAACTGTCAAGCCCCGCTCCGTCTCGACCCATTGGCCTGTATGGCGCATAAACGCTATATTGAACTGCCTGTTGCCCACGTACTCTAGCCGCGTGAAGCGCACCTCAAAAAACGGCGAGACGGCCGTTGGACCAGGGCAGGTGTATTTGGCGCAGAAATAAAAGTAGCTACGGAACCATTTGCCGTAGAGCTCGACGATGTAATTGAATTGGTATTCTGGTGGCGGAGGCTTGATGTATTGGGGACGCCATTCTTTCAGCAATCGTTCGGCTTTCTCGGTGAACTCGGCTTTCAGATCACCGGGAACTTTGGGCTTGGACGACTTCGGAGGCGAGGAGATCCACATGTTCGGTGGTCTCTTGTGTCGGTTCGCCATCACTCACCTCATTCGCTTTGATAGTCATCGACCCCAAGTATAAGGCACGCCAGCACATTCTACCGCCTAACGTCCTGCCGATAAGCTGCGGGCGCCGGAGGGACCGTCAGCTGCATCGGATTGATACGTATGGAGGCCCCCTCCCCAGCAGACCACCGTGGTCTGCTCCATGTGGGAAAACCCTGGTCACGAAGCAGGCGGAGACCTCCAGGCGAGTGGACCACACCCCGCCCCCATGTGACGGCGGCCTCGACCTGCAGGCCCGGGCTCTGTCCGTCTGCAGCCTCCACCCCCGCGGCGAGAGGCTCGTGCCCCGTCAGGTGCCGACGCCCCCGGCGACCTGGCTGCACGGCCTGGCGCCCGCCCGCGCGGGGCGCGTCGGCGCGGTCGACTGCCTGGGCCCCGGGGACCTGGTGGGCCGACCTGTGGACGACCGACGGCCGCCCGGTCGTCTGCGGCATGCGAGCGCATCCCGCCGGGCCGCGCGGCCTGGCCAGCGTGGCGCACACCCCCGGGCAGGGCCACGCCTGCACGCGGTGAGCGCCTCCCGTGGCGCCGGCCGTCGCGGACCTGTGCACGCGCCAGGTGGCCGGTGCGAGGCCACACGTCGGGC
>Ga0137403_10006925_pt1 | contig 12897 bp, 8 predicted proteins | sample CZOMad2_1_16fung_FD_122057 | JGI IMG/M metagenome (GOLD analysis project Ga0137403, IMG submission 122057) | Vadose zone soil fungal communities from Angelo Coast Range Reserve, California, USA - CZOMad2_1_16fungal (Hybrid Assembly) | ecosystem: Environmental > Terrestrial > Soil > Vadose zone... | reverse complement strand
CCAAAGGAAACATGTCTTCCCAGTAGGGGATTGGGGTTACGCTGTTGATGGGTGTTCCCACCTCTGCGAGCTTGGCAAGCTGCGTTGCCGCTGTGAAGTAGTCAGTTTTGGAAACTGGATCGACCAGGTTCAGGGGTTGAGCGAGATCGGCTTCCTGGAGAAGCCGACGTCCCAGGCGTCCGGTGTAAGTCGCCTCCATCACTAGTCCCTTGCCGAGTTCGCGAGTGAAAGAAAGATCGAAGACATGGGAGTAGGGCGTCTTCAGTTTGTCGTCCAGGCCCCAGGCGATGGCCAGGCCCGCACCCAATGGATCTCCCGAGGGCGTATAGGGAAATGGACCTGGCGGAGCGGGAGTGATGAGGCCGGGGATGTCGTTCAACCCCGTGAAGCGCGGGGCACCATCAACGGACTGGATGCCGGCGGGATTCTCCTGTGTGGTCGTCAATCCGTAAGACCCTTGCCGATCGAAGGTGTTGATGACGCCCTGGCCGAAGTGGTCGAAATACAAGCCGTATCCGGCTCGAATGGAGGACTTTCCATTATCAGGGGAGTAGGCAACCGCCAAGCGCGGCGCCAGATTGCGATAGTCCCAGTTCCAGATCGGTTTTCCGTGGTTGGCTTGGCCCGAGAGAACAAACGTGACGTCGGGCTGGGTAACGAGACCTTGCGCTTGATCCCGTCCCCGCTGATTGAACCAATCGTGCAAGCTAAAGTTTGGTGCCACCTGGTTTCCGCTGGTCTCATACGGGGGCTGGAGCAGGGAATAGCGGAGACCGAAGGTGACCGTAAGGTTGGAACGGACTCGCCATTTGTCCTGGACATACATTTCGCTTTCCAGCGACTTGAAATGCCTGGGAACCAATGCTCCTGCGGGCAAGATGTTTCCATTCTTGTCCTTGTTCGTGGTCGACGAGACTTCGCTGATAATTCCTGCCAGGGCCATTGCGGCGAAATCGTAGGATGTTCCGAAGTCACTTTCCACTAGCGGAAAGTTCGCGCCGAGCGCTGGATCCAAACTCGTTCCGTTGTTGGAGATGAACGAGTTCAGCCAAAAGAGATTGGTGATGCCCTCCGAGAAATTCTGCTGGTTCGATAGGCGGTTGTTGTGAATCATGCGGATGTTCCCGCCGAACTGCAAAGTATGGTTCCCCTTGGTCCAGGAGAGGTCGTCGGCAAAGTTATGGACGGGCACGTTATTCACGGCGGTCCGCGTATCACCCGCCAACGCGGTGACGTCGTCCAGTCCACGGAAGCGAATGAAATTGGAGGTGGCGTTGCCCGACTGTCCAGTTCCCTGGCGAATGAACGCGTAGCGGAAATTATTGATGATGTTGTTGCTGAGCAGCGCCGTGTAGCCCACCGCGATGCCCTTGCTGTTGTTCGTCAGGAAATCGGAATTTACCAGCGCGGTCTGTAGTGCAGGCGTCTTTTCATGATCGTTCTGCAGGTTGCCACGGACAAAGAGCGTGTGTTTGCCGTCGGTGGTGAGATTGAAATCCAGTTTTGCGATGTAGGTATCGAACTTGACGGGATCCGGTGCCGCGAAAGTAACGCCACGGAAATTGAGTGCGTCGGAGCCATCTCCCGCGTCCGTATTCGGGTGCGGATAAAGATTGAAAATGGCTTGGGGATTGGCGCCGGCGAGAAGCGGATTCGCTCCAGCACCTAGAGGACATGTTCCGCTTCCACCGCAACCCTTATCGAGTGTTGCAAAATTTGACGCCGAAAGTGTCGCAACAAGGCTGTTGGGGAACCGCGGGTCGGACACTACGCTCTGAACGTTGGAATTGCCGACAGCGCAATTGGCATCCGAAGCGGGGTCGCAAAGATAGGAGATCAGCCCATTCCGCAGATTGTCACTGGGCACGGTGCGCGTCAGTTGAGTGGTCTCCGCTTTTCGCTGCCCCTCATAGGCTCCGAAGAAAAATATCCGGTCTTTCTTGATAGGGCCGCCGACACTGGCGCCGAAAGTATTCCGCAAAATCTTGCCCGGACGGTTGGGAAGACCCGCCGTCAATTGCGCTTTCTTGTTGAACCAATCATTCGCGGTCGTGAGAGTGGGCCGATGGTATTCATAAACCGACCCGTGAAAACTGTTGGTTCCGCTCTTGGTGACCAGATTGACCTGCGCTCCCGAAGATCTTCCGGAGTCCGCATCGGCATCGCCCGTGGTTACCCTAAATTCCTGCAACGAATCGAGGGTCGTTCGCAAAGCACCCTCAAAGGCATAGCCATTGAGCTGGTCATTATTATCCAAGCCATCCAGCGTAATGTTCGTTTGGTCGCTGCGCGCGCCGTTGACCGCGCCCCCGCGGCTATCGTCATTCTGCTGCGAGTGAGTTTTCTTGCCAATGTAAGAGACTCCTGGCTGCAAGCTCAAGATAGCCACCGGATCGCGCCCTTCGGAAGGCAGGTCGATGAGTTGTTTGGTGCCGAAATTGTGCCCCAACGAGGCGTCCGTGGTGTTGACCGCGGGAGTTTCTCCGGTGACTTCCACCGTTACCGCCTGTCCGGCCACTTGTAGCGTGACATTCAGCGTCGCTGGACTGCTCACCTGCAGCACAACATTTTCACGCTTGATGGTTTCGAAGCCGGGCGCGGCAATAGTGAGCTGATAAGGAGCCGGAGGCACCTGGAGGAAGCGGTAGTCGCCTTGACCATCGGACTTCACGGTGCGCGAGAAACCTGTCTGCGGATTGCTCAGGGTAAGTTCCGCGCCGACGATGACGGCTTCCCTCGCATCGGTCACCGTTCCGGTGAGGGACGAGGTCGCGCTTTGGGTCCAGCCGAGCTGGGGGAAAGTAAACGCAGCAGCCAGTAACAAAGCGAAGCATAGCGGGCGAACTAGTTTCACGGGAGGCTCCTTAGCACAATTCTTGATTACCTGCGCCGAGCTGGCGGATGACGTCGTCATCAGTCGGCTCGGCAACGCGCCCGCGGTGCGTGGCGCTCATGAAGCTTTAAGTTGTTGAAAAAACTCTGCCTGCCATTCTGCAAGTCTTGGTCCTATTCGCGCAAGCTGGAAAATCAATTGATTGTGACCGCGTCGGGACGTAAGTCTGTGAGTTTTTGTAGCACTGCTTCCGAATTGCGTAGCTCTAGCTATCGATGAAGAACTCTCCGGCGAGCGCTGGCGCAATTTATGCGCGTTTTTTGAAGGATGCGGCCGCCGCAAGTATGACCGCGGGATAGCATTCGAGCGTGTAACGTGGCTCTGGATTTTCGATGCTACCTAGGAAGAGCGTGCGCAACATTACAAACAATAACAACAGTCCTGTGTGCTGTAATGCGCGCCGCGTGAAGCCGAAGAGCGCCGCGCCCACATAGAAAAGGTTGATGACGCCAAACCCAACTGCCACGCCGGACCACAGACGCACATCATCAAACTCCCACCATCGCGGATCCGAAGGCAACAGTTCCGTTCGAGGGCGCAGCCACATGTCGGCCATGCGAAGCAGAGGCAGGCGAACGTAATAACGAAGACGGGAACGCTGAATCCGCTCCTGCGCCAGGGCGGCGAATCGGGCGTCGAGGCCGGCGTCGATTTCGTGGTTAGCGTTGTAATCGTCGAAAACCTGCTGCGTGGCATCGAATTGCTGCCGGCTGTCGAAGGCCCGCTCAGGGAGTTTGTCAAAATCCATTTCCTCTCCCGGCTCGGCCCAGTAGAGTTCCTCGGTTGAAACGTAATCGGCGATCCAAGTTTTGGTCCAGCGATTGAAGCCGTGAGGGACAAAATCTTCATCGGTGTTGGCATAGCGCGGAGCGAGGGGCTGGAATCGGTGGAAGGTGTGCAGGTTGCGCACAGTCCACGGAAGGAGGCAGGCGGAAACCGCGAGCGTGAGCGTAAGCAAGGCGACGAATTCGCCCCGGCGCCGGCGAAGGAGGAACCGGATTCCGAGATATCCGCCGATCGCGACGGCGAGGATTCCGCCATCGGGACGCAGCAAGATCGTAACGCCGATGGACGCTCCGCATCCCAGCCAGATCCCGCGTGCGACGATGTTTTCGGAGTGAAGAGTTTCAAACCCAGCACAGGCGAGATCCAAGGCGAGCGCAGTGAAGAAAATCTCCAGCGTTTCCGTGAGCACGGCGCCGGCGTAGTTGGCGAGAAACGGGCAGAGCGCCGTGAGCGCGAAAGCGGCTTTGGCGGCGCGGTCGCTCCGGACGCAACGCCGGGCGGTGTCGGCCAATATCAGGCATGTGCCCATGTCGATGAAAACTTGCAGAGCCAGCACCGCGCGAAAATTGTCTTTGCCAAAAATGGCGAACACGCCCGCGAGAAATGCGGGATAGCCAGGCAGGCGAACGTAAGTGGCGAGTATGCCGCTGGGATCGGTTTGTCCGTAGATGCCGTGTGCGAGCCAATTCTTGGCGAGGTCGGCGTACAGCAGGGAATCGGGCGTGACCGACTGAAACTTCACGGCAAAAAATGCCCGCAACGCCAAGCCCGCTACAGTAAAGGCGAGGAAGAACCAGCGATGCCGTTGCAGCAGAGCGAGCACGCCTCACTATAGCGTGGCAAGCGGCCTGGGCGAAGTGACGCCGCATGTGCATTCACCCTATAATTAGGTAGTCTCTTTGCGAAACAGCATTCTCTCGACCACCGGAAGCATGGCAAAACCTGTCTTTTATGACCCGAACCAAGCGCGCTGGAAGCAGGTTCGCCGCCTTTTTGACGTGCTGGGAGTCGGCTTTTCGCTGTTGATTGTCTTTTTTATCTTTACCGCACTGCGCAGCGAGTCACTTCCCAAGCTTGTTCTCCCTCTGGAAAAACACCCTTATCATCCACTCACCGAGCGAGAAAAAGAGAAAGAGAAAAAACGGCTCAAGGGCCGGCGGGGCGCGCATCGCAAGTCGAAGCTGCCGGGTTCGCAGGTGAAGCTGAATGAAGACGAAGGCATTCGCGCGGCGTTTTACGTAACCTGGGATGCGGCCAGCTACTCCTCGCTCCGGGCGTATGCCTCGCAAATCGACTTGCTCTTTCCGGAGTGGCTGCATGTTCTGACTCCCGACGGCCATTTGCAGGCGACGACCACAGAGAACAAGCCTTTCGACGTTTTTTCCGGTAATGGGTTCCAGCCCGTCGATGACAAGGTGATGCCGTTCCTGAAGACGTCCGCGGCGGAAATGGAAGTGTTTCCGCTGGTCAACAATTTCGATCCGGTGGCCAATGATTTTGTTCCTGGCATTGCCGATTTCTTCGCCAGCGCCACAGGGCGGCAGAAGTTCCGCAAGCAGATGCTGGATTTTCTGGCGACCGATAAGTATCGCGGAGTGATGATCGACTTCGAATCGTTTCCCCGCAGCGCGCAGGCGAATTACAACATTCTGCTGGGGGAGTTGGGTGGCGATCTGCACGCGCACGGGATGAAGCTTTACACCGCCGTTCCCGTGCGCGATGACGACTTCAATTTGGCAGAGATCGCGTCTCACGTGGACGGCCTTGTGCTGATGAACTACGACGAGCATTTTCCCGGCGCGAGTGCCGGCCCCATTGCTTCGCAGGACTGGTTTACGGAAAATCTGGATGCAGCCGTCAAGGCTGTTCCAAAAGACAAAATCATCTGCGCCATCGCGAACTATGGATACGACTGGACGGAGCATGTGAAGAGCGCCGCCGGCAGTGTTGAGGCGAATCGCTCCGTGCAAGAAGCCTGGCTGGGGGCGAGCGATTCGGAAGAAGATATTGAGTTCGATGGCGATGCGTTAAACCCTCATTACAGCTATCGCGACGACAAGAATCGCCGGCATGACGTCTGGTTTCTGGATGGAGCGACGGGGTTGAACCAGATGCGCGCGGCGAACGCCCGGGGCATTCGAACGTTTGCATTGTGGCGGTTGGGATCGGAGGATCATTCCCTTTGGCGCGTGTGGGATGTGCCTGGAGATCCCAGTGCTCCCGACAAATTGAAGGCTGTGCCGCCCGGGCAGGACGTGGACATGGAAGGCGACGGAGAAATTCTCAGCATCGAGAAGCGGCCTTCCGACGGATCTCGCGACGTTACTGTGGATCCGCAGACAAATCTGGTGACGGACGAAACGTTTATCACGCTCCCCTCGCCGTACCGCGTGGCGCGCTACGGGGCGAATGCGAAGCAAGTGGCGATTACGTTCGATGATGGCCCGGATCCGGAATGGACGCCGCGGATTCTTGACGTGCTGCGTGACAAGGGTGTGAAGGCGACGTTTTTTGTGATTGGTCTGGAGGCGCAGAAGTTTCCGTCCGTGGCGCAGCGGATGTATGCGGAGGGCCACGAGATCGGCAACCATACTTTTACGCACCCGGACATCAGTCTGATTTCGCCGCAGTTGATGAGGCTGGAGCTGAATCTGACCGAGCGTCTTTTTGCCAGCCGCATTGGTATTAAGACAGTGTTGTTCCGGCCGCCGTACTCCATCGATCAGGAGCCGGACACGGCCGATCAGGTTCGGCCTTTGGAAATTACGCAGGGGCTGGGCTACATTACGGTGGGCAATCGCATCGACCCCAACGACTGGCGCACCAATCCGTCACGCTCGGCGCAGGAAATTGCCGATGAAGTCTTCCGGCATCTGCCGCCATGTTCGCCAACGGATTTCCGCTGCGGCAGCATTCTCCTCTTGCATGACGGCGGAGGCGATCGGCGGACCACGGTGGAAGCGCTTGGACTCATTATCGACGGCGTCCGCGCCCGTGGTCTTGAACTTGTGCCGGTAAGTCAGCTTCTTGGCAAAACTCGAGCGGATATCATGCCGCAGCTTTCCAGCAACGAGCACTGGGCGGCACGCATTGACTGGTTCGCATTTGCGCTCGGTGAGTTGGTGATGACCGCTATTCCTGCCATCTTTTTTCTTGGCGACATCCTGATGACGGGAAGGCTGGTGTTCGTCGGCCTGCTCGCGATTATCGACCGTCTGCGCCGACGCCGCTATGGTTCGGCGGAGGAGTTGGCAGCCTTCCGCCCGAACGTCGCGCTGCTGATCCCGGCCTTTAATGAGGAGATGGTGATTGAACGCACAATTCTGGCGGCGCTGGACTCCGACTACCCCAACCTGCGCGTAGTTGTGATTGACGATGGATCGACGGACAGGACGCTGGAATTTGCGCGCCGGGCGTCACCGGTCCAGTTCGCGTCGGGGCACTTGATTGTGGTTACCAAGCCCAACGGCGGCAAGGCCGAGGCGTTGAATTTCGGGCTGCAGGACCTTCGCGAGGACGAAACGATTTTCGTCGGCATGGACGCGGATACCATCATTGCCCGCGACGCCGTTTCGCATCTTGTTCCTCATTTCCGCAATGAGAACATCGCGGCCATGGCGGGCAACGCCAAGGTCGGGAACCGCGTCAACCTCTGGACCCGCTGGCAAGCGCTCGAATACATCACCAGCCAGAACTTCGAGCGCCGGGCTCTCGATTTGCTTGGCGCGGTCAGCGTCGTGCCCGGGGCCATTGGCGCATGGCGGGTTTCGGCTGTCCGCGAAGTCGGCGGCTACCACTTCGATACCGTTGCCGAGGATGCCGACCTGACTATGTCCCTGCTCGAACGTGGTTATCGGGTGGAGTATGAAGATCTCGCTCTGGCCTTCACGGAGGCCCCCATGACGGCCAATGGCTTGATGCGACAGCGTTTCCGCTGGTCATTCGGAATTCTGCAAGCGGTGTGGAAGCATCGCGGCGTCATGGGGCGCAAGGGCGCGCTCGGTTGGGTGGCGCTGCCGAACATTCTAGTCTTTCAAATCATCCTGCCGCTGCTGTCGCCTTTCATCGATATCATGTTTGCTGTCGGATCTGTGTCCTATCTGATCAGCCGCTTCTTCCATCCGGAGTCGACGAGCCCAGCATATTTTCAGAAGCTTTTGTTCTATTTCGCGACTTTCATGATCATCGATTTCATCGCCTCGGCAATCGCGTTTGTCCTGGAGCGCCGCCGCCCCGAGACCCGAGAGGACCACTGGCTCCTCAGCCAGGTGCCGATCCAGCGCTTCGCCTACCGCCAGTTGTTTTCCGTTGTTTTGTTCCGCACCGTAAAGCGCGCCATCGATGGCCTGCCCTTCAACTGGGACAAGCTCGAACGCACCGCTGAAGTCAGGTATGCCCGCCCCGGCTAACAGCCGTTATCAAAGCGGAGAGGGCTTTTCCGTCCCGGCCAACACGGCAATCTTCTTCGCCAGATCCGTTCTGCGAGCGGCGTCGGCGACGTACAACCCTGCTGCGCCTGCCACCATGTGCACGATCTTCTTGAGGCTCTCCGCGTCCAGCGTTTCCGGGGTTGCGCCACACTTTGCTATCTGGCGTCCAATCACCTCGCGCGCCTTCGTCTCGTTCACGTAGCCGCTGACTATCTTCAGCAAGCCCAGGTAGACGCTACTTGCCATGATCACCCTCACCCGCCGCTCCCGTTCGACGGTCGGCGCACACCCCCCAATACTCTCATCGACAGGGTCTTCTCAGACTTGAGCGAAAGGCGGGTAATTCAGGCCTTCTCGTAAGGTGCTTCGAGAATGCCAGCGCCTGCTCTCTACAGGGTTTTCCCCTCTTGCACCCGCCAAACACTTGTGCTCTCATCAGGGAAAGTACGGCAGCGAACATACGACCGGGAAGCAAGAACTAACCAAAAGCACGAACTAGCCCGAAAGTACGACGCGCGGTCCCGCCGCGCGCTGTTCAACCTCAACCCTTCAACTTTCCGAAGGAGGAAACTGATGAATCCAAACAAAGTTCACTACATTCCCAAGGGCTACAACTCCATTTCGCCGTACCTCGTCATCAAGGGCGCGGCCCAGGCCATCGAGTTTTACAAGAAAGTTTTTGGGGCCACGGAAGTTTTTCGCATGAACCAGCCCGACGGCAAAGTCAGCCATGCCGAGCTGCAAATCGGCGACTCGCGCTTCATGCTTTCCGAAGAAAATCCCAAGATGGGCCAGGGCCACGTCAGCGCCGCCGGCATTGGCGCCAGCCCCGTCAGCATCTATCTCTATCTTCCCGACGTCGATCGCGTGATTGAAAAAGCTGTCGATGCCGGCGCCAAGGTTCTAAAACCGGTACAAGATCAGTTCTACGGTGATCGGTCCGGATTCATCCAGGACCCGTTCGGACATCTCTGGGGCGTCGCTACGCACATTGAAGATGTGGCGCCCAAGGACCTGGAAGAACGCGCCAAGAGGGTCATGCAGGCCGCATAGCCTGATTCACGCGTGTGGTTTACGAGGGAGCGGCGGTTGTCCGCCGCTCCTTTCGCGCGTGGTGTAGATTTTGTAACTCCGCCGCCTAGGTGTTCCACCCGAAGAAGAGCGCCACCACTCCAAACGAATCAATGAACCCGTGCGCCAGGATACAAACCCACAGATTCCGTCCAGACAGCAGGTACGCCGCACCCAGCACGAACCCTGCCATTCCCGAGTCCACCATTCCCGCGGGCCCTTTGTAATAGTGCCCAATGCCGAACAGCACCGATACCAACAGCACGCTGACCCAATATGCGGCCTTGGAGCGTCCGCCTATGTCTGCGGCCCGCGTCGTCAGGTAGCCCCGGTAACTGATCTCTTCACCGAATGCGGCAAAGGTCCAGACAATGGCAAGCCAGCGCAACGCCACCCACGCGTGTCCCGTAATCGCCTCGAAGCCGCTTGGTCCAACCGCCGCTGGCCAGAACCGCGCCGTCAGCGGGTCCACCACCACCGCTCCCAGCAAGATTCTCGTCGCCGCCGCTGCCAAGCCAATCAGTACCGTTCGCCGCCACGCTACCGGCCATCGCAATCCCATCTCGCCCCAGCCCCCATCTCGTACTCTCAGCGAAATCAGGCCTAGAACAAAGAGGATAGGCACTTCGTTGGGGATCACGTGAAAAACGTTGTAGGCGATGACGATCGCGCCGCCCAGCAGAAACTCCGCCAGCGAGATCCAGCGTTGCGTTTGCGTGAATCCGCGTCCAGGCGGCAAAACGCGGTCAGCATCCAATGCCGGCATTGCATTTGCAGAAATAGGTTCGTTCATTCGTCCTCTGTTCCACTTCCCGGCAATGCCCGCGATTTCCTATATGTGCTTATGCACCACAGGGCAGAGTGCGTGGTGAGCATCACCAGTCCGCAACCCACCAGCAGCCCCAACGGCACAATCCACCAGCCCAGTAATTCCGCGCCCACTCCCGGCGCGTTCCCATAGCCCAGCCGAACGGAAATCCCCAAATCGCCCGCAGTGTCGCGGTAGGTCCAGATCCCGGCATTCTGAGGATGAAACGGCTTGCAGAGCGCCACCAGAATGAAAACGCCGCCTAAGAAATACCCGAGCACGGACCCCAACAGCACAAAGAAGCCAGCTAAGCTCAGGCTGGCCCAGCGCAACAGGCTTCGCAGCAGGCGCACCGGCGACCGGCTGCCTGCTGCCCGTGCCAGCAGGCTGTCGGTGAGATACCGGCCTGCCAACTCTTCCGGACCGCCCAAAGCCGCCAGGGCCGAGTCCACGTCTCCCCCAGCAGCCTTTTCCAGAATGTGGCTGCGCAGTTCCTGCACAATCTCGCGCACTTCACTCTCATCCACGCCACGCAGCGCGCCGCGCAACCGCTCGAGGTAAGCATTCATCGTCCGCGAGTCATTACTCGTCATCGTTTCGCCTTTCCCAGCGGCGCCAGCAAGCGGGACATGCTCCCGGAGAATCGCGACCACGTTGCAGCCATCTCCAGCGCCCGCTGTTTGCCTGCCGGCGTCAGCGCATAATATTTCCGCGGGTGCCCACCTTCCGATTCCACCCACTCGCTCTGCAAAAGGCCCAGCGCTTTGAGCCGGCTCAGCAGCGGATACATCGTCCCTTCCGATACGATCAGCGCCGAGTCGCTCTCCAGACGGCGCAGAATTTCCAGGCCATACAGCTTCCCGCCCCAGAGAGTCGCCAGAATCGCCAATTCCAGGCAGCCTTTGCGGAGTTGCACTTCCCACTTGTCTCCCGAATCCGGTTCGTCGACTTGGCGGGCTTTTATGGGCGCAGGCATTGAGTGCGGAGAAGATCGTATATACCTTGCAATACAAGGTATCATGTTGTCAAGAACTCCGTAAGATTTCAATTATGCGCAAACCACTCTCGCTCGTCGTTCTTGCTATCTTTTCCTTTAGCGCCTGCAAGTCCCGACAGGAACCTCGCATGACCAAAATGCCCGACGTGAACCAAGCCATCGCCGCCCTGCGCGACGCCTATGCCGCCTTCAACCGCGGCGACATGGATGCGGCCGTAGCTTCGCTCGACGAAAACATCGAGTGGATCGAACCCCAGGAGTTTCCCGGCGGCGGCACGTACCAGGGGCGGGAGAGCGCGAAGCGGTACCTCGCCCAATCCCGCGCCGCTTGGGCTGAAGTGACAAGCGAGCCCGAGCAGTTCATCCCTGCCGGCGATCGCATCGTTGTCCTCGTCCATGCCAGAGTTCGGGCCAAGGGCAGTAACGAATGGCAAGATGTGCGCCTCGCCGATGTCTACACATTCCGTGACGGCAAGGCCATCCAGATGCGTGCTTTCGCGGACCGCGACGAGGCCCTGCGCTGGGCCGGAGTGCAGGTTGCCGCGCCCGCGTCGTAAATGCGACCGAGCGCGCTGCTACCCGTAAGCGCACTCGCCTGTCGCCCGGTGATAAAATTACAGGTTCACCCCACCGTCCCGCCCGGGATGGACGAATTTAGTTCTAGCGAGGCTCCTAATGGCCACACTTGAAGCCCCCCCCTTGCCGTTGCGCCTGCACTCCGGCCCGTTCGTCAACGAGCCCATGATCGATTTCTCGAAGGAAGAGAATGCAAAGAAAATGCGCGCGGCCATCGACAAAGTCCGCGCCGAACTCGGCCGCGAATACGACATGGTCATTGGCGGCAAACGGCGGCGTACGGTGGAAAAGATTCGCTCCATCAATCCAGCCAAGCCTTCGCAGGTCGTTGGTGTGCACCAGAATGCCAGCGCCGCGGAAGTCGAGCCTGCCATGCAGGCTGCCCTCGGTGCTTTCCCGGCCTGGAGCCGCCGCACTCCCGAAGAGCGCGCCAGCTTTGTTTTCCACGTCGCCGACATCATCCGTGAGCGCCGTTTCGAGTTCTGCGCTTGGCTGGTCTTCGAGGTCAGCAAAAACTGGGGCGAGGCCGACGCCGATATCGCCGAGACCATCGACTTCTGCGAACTCTATGCCCGCGAAGCACTCCGCATGGCGCACGTGGAAACGCCCACCCAGCTTCCCGGCGAGCGCGATCGCCTCTTCTATATACCGCTAGGCGTCGGCGCGGTCATCCCGCCTTGGAATTTTCCCTGCGCCATCATGGCTGGAATGACTATGGCTTCCGTCGTCATGGGCAACACGGTCGTCCTCAAGCCCTCGCACGATGCACCGACCATTGCTGCGAAATTTTTCGAAGTGTTGGAAGAGTGCGGCCTGCCTGGTGGAGTGGTGAATTTCTGTCCTGGCTCCGGTTCGACGTTTGGCGATGCCATCGTCGGCCATCCGAAGACACGCTTCATCGCCTTTACTGGTTCGAAAGGCGTAGGCCTCCACATCAACCAGCGCGCCGCCGAGCAGCAGCTGGGACAAATGTGGATCAAGCGCACGGTTCTCGAAATGGGCGGGAAGGACGCCATTGAGGTCGACGCAGATACGGACCTTGACACGGCCGTGGAGGGCGTGGCCCAGGCGGCTTTTGGGTTCCAGGGGCAGAAATGTTCGGCTTGTTCCCGCGCCATTGTCGACGAAAAAATCTACGACGAATTCGTAGCGAAACTGAAGACTCGCGTCGAGAAGATTACAATCGGCGATCCCGTCGACAACTTCAATATGTCGGCCGTCATCAGCGAAAGCGCGATGAACAAGATTCTCGCCTACATCGATACCGGTAAGCAGCAAGGCCGCCTCGTCACCGGCGGCGCCCGCGCGGCGAACCTGGGCGAGGGCTACTACATTC
>Ga0137403_10006924_pt1 | contig 12898 bp, 12 predicted proteins | sample CZOMad2_1_16fung_FD_122057 | JGI IMG/M metagenome (GOLD analysis project Ga0137403, IMG submission 122057) | Vadose zone soil fungal communities from Angelo Coast Range Reserve, California, USA - CZOMad2_1_16fungal (Hybrid Assembly) | ecosystem: Environmental > Terrestrial > Soil > Vadose zone... | reverse complement strand
CTCGTCACCGCCGGGATTTTTTCCGCCGCGGGTGTGATTCCCCTCAAGTGGCTCTTGCTGCCGGTTATGCTTTGCGCCATCGTCGGCGATCAGATTGGCTATTGGATCGGCCGCTCGGCGGGCGTGGCTCTCTACCGCCGCGAGGACTCGCTCTTCTTCCGCCGCAGCCATCTTCAGCGGGCTCATGATTTCTACGAAAAATATGGCGGCCGTGCCGTGATCCTCGCGCGCTTCATCCCCATCGTTCGGACGTTCTGTCCTCCGGTCGCCGGCGCCGCGAAAATGCCTTATGCCCGCTATCTCCTCTTTGACATTTGCGGAGGTATTTTGTGGGTTGGCACGATGATCCTCGGCGGCTACGCTCTTGGAAGTTCGGTCCCCAACATCGGCCAGCGCATCCACTATGTCATTGCTGTGGTCATTGTGCTTTCGGTCTTGCCCGCGGTCATCAGCATCCTCCGTTCCAGGCGCACGGCCCCTGCCTCCGACGCCAAGGACGCTTAGACCGTGTCACCCGCAAAATTCCGCGCCATCATCTTCGACATCGGCCGCGTCCTGATCCACGTGGATATTCACCGCGCCATGGCCGGGCTTGCCTCGGACCTCAAGCTCGCTCCTCAAGAGTTGTGGTCCTCCATCGAAAACGATCCCCGCTGGGCAGACTGGCAGGAAGGCCGCATGTCTCCACAAGACTGGCACCTCCATCTCAGCAAGCATTTCGGCGGCTCTCTCACGTTCGAGCAATTTAAAGACGTCTGGAATAGCGCCCTGGCCCTCGAACCGATCCAGTCGGAACCATTTCTCGAGAAGCTTTCCAAAAACTACCGCCTCGCTTTGCTCTCCAATACCGACCCCATCCACATGTCTCACGAAGAGGCGCGCTTTCCCTTCTTCCGGTTCTTTCCCATCCGCATCTATTCCTTCCGCGTGGGCTCCAGTAAACCTAATCCGCTCATCTACCGTGAGGCTCTCCGCGCCTGCAAAGTCCGCGCTGTGGAGGCCATTTACATTGATGACGTGCCGGCTTATGCCGATGCCGCTCAACGCCTTGGCATGACTGGACTCGTCTTCCAGTCCCCCGGCCAGCTTCAGTCGGACCTCCGAGGCCTCGGTGTCAAGGTAGACTGATGCCCTGCCAAGCAAAAAATCCGCTGTTCGCTCTCTGTTCGCGTAAACTTTGCTAGGACTAGTACCACGTCCTGATTTTCACCTCTTCACAACCACCCATCCCTCTATCACTTACCGCTCCCCTCGATTCACTTCCTTTGGCGTGAAGAATGCAAACCCATTGTTACAGGCCGATTTATACGGCATCAACCCCACAGGGGTTAGGAGAGAGATTGACTATGTCAGAGGATCGTATAGAAGTAAGAGATGGTTCTTCCTGGCAGCTTCCCGCGATTATCGTTCTCGGGTTGGTTGCCCTCGGTGGTCTAGCATTCGGTTGGAACGCCTCATCGAAGCTCGATAGCACCCAGCAAGCCGTGGCAACGCAGTTGAAGGCCACGCAGCAGTCGGTCCAGCAAGATATGTCGTCCTTGAAGGATCGCCTCGCACAGGACGAAAAGTCCAATACCGAACTTCAGGGCGACCTGAAGGTTGTCACCACCAAGCTAAAGATTACCCAGGGCCAGCTCAAAAAGGCGCGCGAGGAAGCCGCCAAGCTCAACGACGCAACTACCCAAAAGGTGGCCGCGCTTGACACCTCCGTCCACTCCGAGCTCGCCACCAAGGCCACCAACGATGACGTCAAGACGGTCGACACCAAGGTTGTGGGCGTCAAGACCGACCTCGATGCCACCCGCGAGGACCTGAAAATGGCTCGCAGCGAGATGGGCACCCTCATCGCGCGCAACCATGACGAAATTGACCAGCTCCGCCGTCTGGGCGAGCGTGACTACGTTGAATTCACCATCGTCGGCAAGAACAAGCCGCAGAAGGTGGGCAACGTCACCGTCGAACTGAAGGGCGTCAACGAAAAGCGCAATCAGTTCAGCGCCGCCGTGACCGTCGAAGACAAGACGTTTGAAAAGAAGAATCGCGCCATGAACGAGCCGATCTTCTTCTATCTCTCCGGCACCCACATTCCCCAGGAAATCGTCATCAACAAGGTGGGCAAGAACACCATCAGCGGATATGTCAGCATCCCAAAGGCAAATTCGCAGACGGCCGCCACCGCAGCAAAGTCTGGCAACTAAATAAAGAGAGAAGTGCCCGGACGCTGTAGCCGGGCATCCTACGAGGCGGGCAGAATCTTCTGCCCGCCTTTTTCTTTTGTCCCAACACGGCCTGTCCGTGGAATTCCGATAGAATGTCTTCGCCATACCGGAGCTTTGTTTGCGACAGACATCCAGCATTCTCTTCATCGCCGTCGATTCCCTCATCCCCATCCGCGGCAAGAGCATTCCCGGCCTCGACGAGTTCACGGCCGCCTTAGACCACCAGGGAATCCCCGCCGTATGGCTCACCAGCCGCTCGCGCCTCCAGTTTGACGAGCCACGCCGCAAGCTCGGCCACGCCCATCCCTTCATCGCGGAAGACGGCTGTGCGGCCTACCTCCCTGAGGATTATTTCCACCTCCGCCCGGAATCCAATCTCTCAAAATCGCAAAAAGCTTCCACCATTCGCCTCGGCCGCTTCACCTGCATTCCCGTGGCAGAGGCCCTGCCCGCAGCCGCCGATGCCCTTGAAACCCTTTCAGCAGACACCGGAGTTCCGGTTGTAACATTGCGCTCGCTCTCTCTTCGCGAATTGGTCCAAAACACCGGCCTCCCTGAGCGGGAGGCGGAACTCGCACGGCAACGTGATTTTGACCAGGTATTCTTCCTTGCAGGTGTGTCTGATCTGGATGTTCAGCGGTTTCTCGCTGAGGGTCGGAATCGCAATTTACAGCTTCGCCGGCACGGCGTCTTCTGGTCCGCCGCGATCGGCGCCAGCACACAACGCTGCATCCGAGATCTCTCCAAGCTCTACGATCGGGCCCTGCGTCAACATGCCCACATCGTTGGCATCGCAACCGAGGACCTCAGTCCTGGCCTCTTCCCATACTGCGAGCGTACTATTCTTCTCACCAACCGCTCTCAAGACTGCGACCCCACAGATCGCGCCCACTCAAGAACCCGCCGGCTGGAACTCCAAGCACCGGACATCTGGGAGCGTGTCCTTGAGGCTATCACTGCGAGAAACTAGTACGCGTTGGAAATGAACTCACCTTAGTGTGCCTAGAATTGCACACATATCGCTCATTCGGTCTTGTTCTGTCTCAGAATACAAATTGCAAAGCACCTGTTTTCCGTATGATACGCCTTTCAGGAGTCGGCTGGATTTTGGTCTTCCGATTGCCCAATCTTCTATAGGCGGCGAGGAGTGTTCCCGAACCTGCCGAACCGGATTCGCTCTTTTCTTGGATGATTAGGCGGATCGAGTACTAGGAGAACCCCTACCATGGCTTGGTTCCGGCGTGTACTTCGGCTTCCCGCTCAAGAGTCCAATATCGGCCTCGTCCTCGTCTTCTGCGTCATCACCATGAGCTTCATGTCCATTGCGCTCGTCTGGCAAGCGCAGATCATCTCCAACCAGCGCGAAGCCATTCAATGGCTGGAACAGATCAAGTTTGGCGGCTAACGGCCTTCTGTTGCCGGCGCCCCGCTCCGCCACTCGATTCTGCCACTGTCTCCAACCCCTCCCACCGTGTGCGAACTTCGCTAGTCTGCATCGCAGACCTAGTTTGCAATACAGGCCAAATTCAGCCACTCGCAAACTAAATCGCCCTCCACGGCTTTGCAGTCTCCTGGTTGCTGCTGTATCACCTCTAGATACGTTCCCCCGAGACTTTCTTCATCACTTGTGATTCAATATCCCCACGGGGGATTCCTTGTTCTTGGGAGAATTGTTGTGAAGCGAACCTTGAGACTCTTTTTCTTGGCCACAACGCCAGCTTTGCTTTTCTGTGCCCAGCCTTCCATCGCGATGCAATCCAATTCGCAACCTGCTGCGCAGGCCGCTCAACCCCAAACGTCAAACCCTGCATCGTCCCACGATCGGCATCATCGCCATCATAGTGGCGCGAAGCACCGCCGTCACCATCACTCGATACGCGACGCCTGAATTGCCCCGCCGCCCTGAAACAGTGCCAGCCCGGTGGCGCGGCCGCCGGCATCGCGCACGAAACGCACCTGCAGCTCGGTCGCCGTGGTGTAGTAGTCGCCGCGCGAATCCTGCAGCAGCTCGAAACGATCCTGGCCCGTGGCCTGCGCATAAAGGTGATCGTTTTCGAACGACACGGTCAGCACGAATCCAGGTCGCAGCTGGTAGCTGCCAACCGCCTGGTCCGCCGCCGGCAGGTCAAGCGCCGCGACGCGCCGTGGAGGCGCGAGCGCAACCTGTGGATCGAGGAGGCGGAACGCCAGATCGTCGAAGCCACCGAACGCGTCGGCAAGCACGATCGATGCACGGCGCCGGTTGACGTCGATCACGAGGCTGGAAGAAAAACCGCCGGTCATGCCGTGGTGGGACAAGAGGTCTCCGCCTCCGCGCTTCAACAGGTGCCAGGCAAAGCCGAGATCGAGCGTGTCGTTGGCCGTGCGCAGTTTCGTGCGCGAGGCAACAAGCGCGCGCTTGAGACTTGCGGGCACGCCCTTAGGCACATCCCCGAGCATGGCACGCGCAAAAAGCACCATGTCGGCGAGCGTGGAGCGGATGCCTCCAGCGCCGGCGAAGTTCACCGGGACGTCCCAGTTCGGCGTCGGCGCGCCAAACGACGTGTGGCCCGCGACGAGGCGATCGTTGCGCGCTACCACCGTGTCGTTCATTGCGAGCGGACTGAGCACTCGCTCGCGCAACAACTGATCGAACGGTTTGCCGGCACGCCGCGCGGCCGCGTCCGACAGGATCATGAAGGCCCAGTTCGAATACGCGTACGGCTGCGGCAACGGTCCGGGCAGGACCACCTTCGAGAGATCACCGTAGATGATCGCCGCCGTAACGTCGAAATACGGATTCGCCAGACCCGCGCTCGGTGCGAATCCGGGCGGAAGCGGCGGAAGCCCGGACGTGTGCGTGAGCAGATCGGTCAACGTGATCGCCCTGGCCGCGCCCACCGCCGTGCCCTTGGGTACCAGGGCTTCGAGCGGCTCGTCGAGCTTCATCTCGCCGCGTTCGATCATCTCGGCGATCAGCACGCCGACGAAAGTCTTGCTGATCGAGCCGACTTCGAAGCGTGCGTTTGCACGCGGGCGATCGGCGCGTTGGGTCGCGCATTCGTCCGCGGTTGCAACCTCGGGCATGGCGCCCAGTTCGATGCGTGCGATCTGCACGCACACCGCGCTGCGGTCGCCGTCGATGCGGGTGTGCGCGAGTTCTTCCAGCGACACGCGCGTGGGCGTCTGCGCGTTTGCGACCGGCGCAAGCGCCAGCAGCGCCGAGGCCGCCCACGCGCAGCGTTTCGCCACGGCGTTCAACCTGCGCGCACCACCCGCACTCACGAAAACGCCTGGATCCCTGTTTGGGCGCGTCCGAGGATCAGGGCGTGGATGTCGTGCGTGCCTTCGTAGGTATTGACCACCTCGAGGTTGACGACGTGGCGGATGACGCCGAACTCGTCGGAGATGCCGTTGCCGCCCAGCATGTCGCGCGCGAGGCGCGCGATCTCCAGCGCCTTGCCGCAGGAGTTGCGCTTCATGATCGAGGTGATTTCGGGCGTATCGGTGCCTTCGTCCTTCATGCGCCCGAAGCGCAGCACGCCCTGCAGCCCCAGGCAGATCTCGGTCTGCATGTCGGCGAGTTTTTTCTGGATGAGCTGGCTCGCCGCGAGCGGCTTTCCGAATTGTTTTCTGTCCAGCACATATTGCCGCGCGCGATGCCAGCAATCCTCGGCTGCGCCGAGCGCCCCCCATGAAATGCCGTAGCGCGCGCGGTTGAGACAGCCGAACGGCCCCTTGAGCCCCGAGACATTCGGCAGCAGCGCATCCTCGGAAACCTCCACGCCCTCCATCACGACCTCGCCGGTGATCGACGTGCGAAGCGAAAGCTTCCCACCGATCTTCGGGGCCGAAAGCCCCTTCATGCCTTTCTGCAGAACGAAGCCGCGGATCGCCCCATCATGCGCGCCGCTCTTGTCCGAAAGTTTTGCCCAGACGACGAAGACGTCGGCGATCGGCGCGTTGGTGATCCACATCTTGGCGCCGCGCAGCAGATAACCGCCATCGACCGCCTTGGCGCGGGTGATCATGCTGCCGGGGTCGGAGCCGTGATCTGGCTCGGTCAAGCCGAAGCAACCGACCCATTCGCCGGTCGCCAGCTTGGGCAAATATTTCTGGCGCTGCGCCTCGGTACCGTAGGTATGGATGGGATACATGGTGAGGCTGGATTGCACGCTCATCATCGAGCGATAGCCCGAATCCACCCGTTCGATTTCCCGGGCGATCAATCCGTAGCAGACATGGTTCACACCCGCGCAGCCATAGCCTTCCAGCGTCGAGCCAAGAAAACCGAGAGCACCCATTTCGGCGAACACCTCCCGATCGAAGCGTTCCAGCCGGTGCGCCGGAAGAACGCGCGGCATGAGTTTGTCCTGGCAGTAGGCGCGCGCCGAGTCCCGCACCATGCGCTCCTCGTCGCTCAGTTGTTCTTCGAACAGCAAAGGATCTTCCCATTGGAACGAAGGGCGGACGAGGGGGGCGTTCATGCTTTTCTCCTGTTTTGGCGGATAGCTCACCCGCCTCGGAACATCGGACCGGCGACGATCCCATATTCTAAGCCAAACGAAGCCGGGCACAGGTTCCGGGGACTACTGCGAGGTGTCTGCCGGGAGTGGACGCCGGCGATCCCGGTCGGGCGGATTCTGAAACGACTGCCGCTTATTTTTTGCGTTTTCCGCAAATGTCGTAGCCATCGCGCCATCCGGACGCATATTGCGGATCGTGTTTGAAGCGGTCGTCGTCCCGGGTCTGCCCGACCGTGCGTTTGCTGCTTTCGCAGCCATCCAGGTAGCCGGCGCGAAATTCGGGCGGATAGCCGGAGAGATTGACGCTGGCCTCCTTTTTCGTGGGAGCACAGGCGCAAATCAGCGCGGCGGCGATCAACAGGGAAATTTTCTTCATTGCAGATTAGCTTTTTCGCCAGGCTGCGTTGCTTTGCTCGACGACTGGAATACTCCGGGGCATTTTACCCTGCCACGCAGGCAGCCAGTTGCAGGCAAAAAAAACGCCCGATAAGGGAGGAAACCGGGCGTCAAACACGCAAAAACGCGTTGGATGGGTTACGTCATTGTTCGAGTACTAAATGCATTACCTCGCGGTTCCAGTCCGAGTTATTTTCAGCCAAGCCGGATTACCGACCCATTGACCAGCTTGATCCGCTCGCCTACATCGAACGAAGGTCGCTCAATTTCGTAAATGGTTCGCACCGAGCCGTTTTCCATATGGACGGTCACGACAAATCCGCTCGTGCGTGATCCTTCCTGCACATCGTTCGTCGGGCCCAAAACCTTCAATATTGTCGCGGCATCACTTCCGCTGGCCAGCGAATGGACGACACCCGTTGCGGCCGGGCTGGCATGGCCGGGCATGATCGAATCCACGACACCACAATCGGCGCACACAGGATTGCGGGCCGGCACGCGCGCGCCAAACCGGAAATTGACGGGCCTGCCCTCGACCGGCGTTTCGCCGCGGTTGCGTGTCAGCCCCTGGTGTCCCTCGGTGGGAATGGCCGGTGCCTGGATAAAGCCGCTTGACGGCGCATTGCTGAAGCTGGAAAACGGATTCAGGCTTGAGTGCGTAATGGAAAGATGCCCGGTGATGGCCGCCACTCCGATGCCGCTGAAAGCGATGATGGAAAGCGCGGCGGCAATGACCAGCGGTGTCAGGAGGCGATTTTTCTGGTCACTCATGATCGGTTTTCTTTTGTTTTCAGTTTGTCCGGACAGCGCCATAAATAATCGCGACTTGTCCCCCGAAAACTATAAAGCACCTGTCGTGCCAGGAAAAAATAAAAATTCTAAAACAATCAGTTGGCTATCGAACCCGGGCGACGGGCGCACGCGGATCGTCGCCAAGAGGCGACAGCGGGCCGTGACCCAGGGACAATCAGCCGGATAGCCCGTGGTAGTCCATGTCCCCTGGCAGGCGACATGGACCTGCCAGTCACATCGCCTTGAACAGCTTGGGATCGAGGTGATGACGCTGCAGCAGTTTGTAGAACTCCGTGCGGTTTCGCTTTGCCAGCTTGGCCGCCTGGGTAACGTTGCCGCCGGTAATCTTGAGGAGTTTGGCGAGGTAGTCGCGCTCGAATTCACTGCGCGCGGATTCGAAAGAAGACAACTCGGCGCTCTGGCCGCGCATCGCACTGTCGACAAGGGCGGGCGTGATGATCGACGTAGTCGACAGGGCAACCGCCTGTTCCACGACGTTGTACAACTCACGCACATTGCCCGGCCAGGCTGACTTGACCAGGATTTCCATTGCCTCGGAGGCGAATCCGTTGAGCGGCTTCTTGTAGCGTTCGACGAGTTGATTGAGGAAGTGGGTGGCCAGGACGGGGATGTCTTCGCGCCGTTCGGAAAGAGCGGGCAATCCGAACGAGACCACGTTGAGGCGGTAATAGAGGTCCTCGCGGAAGCTTCCTGCCTTGATCGCTTCTTCCAGGTTGCGATGTGTGGCCGAAATGATGCGCACATCCACCGCGATGGTCTGGGTGGTGCCGATAGGCCGGATTTCCTTGTCCTGAAGGACGCGCAGGAGTTTCACCTGCAATGGCAGCGGCATGTCGCCGATTTCATCGAGGAATACGGTGCCGCCTTCAGCGGCCTGGAACAGGCCCTTGTAATCGCGCGCGGCACCCGTGAAGGAACCTCTCATGTGGCCGAACAATTCCGATTCGAGCAGTTGCTCGGGGATGGCGCCGCAATTGATGGCCACGAACGGTTTGGCTGCGCGCGGACTCGCCTTGTGTATTGCCCGGGCCAGCAATTCCTTGCCTGTCCCGCTCTCGCCCCGTACCAGCACGCTCGCATCGCTTCCCGCTACCAGCTTCGCCTTGCCGAGGATGCTTTCCACTGCCAGGCTGCGGGTAATGATTTCGGCGCGCCAGTCGGCTTCGCCATTCAATTTGTCGGTGCGACCGCCGCTCAACGCCACCGCCTTCTCGACTTGCTGCAACAGATCCTTGCTGTCGAATGGTTTGGTCAGGTAGCCGAACACCCCCCGCTGGGTGGCGGCTACCGCGTCCGGGATGGTTCCGTGAGCGGTGAGGATGATTACCGGAAGCGCGGGGTTGCTCTTGTGGATGTTCTCGAACAATGCCATGCCGTCCATGCCGCTCATGCGCAGGTCGGTGATTACAAGTTGCGGGATCGCGACCGACAACTTCGCGAGGGCGCGCTCCGCGCTGTCGGCGCTTTCCACCGCGTAGTCGGCGCCTTCCAGCCTGAAGGTCAGCAGGCGCAGGAGGTCGGGATCGTCGTCGACGATAAGGATGCGTGCTTTGGACATGGTCATTTTTTCTTGGGAAGGGTCTGTTCTCGTTCGATCATCTTCATTTCCATATCGAGTATCGCATCGAGTTTCTGCTGCAAGGCCTCGCTGCGGCGCTGCTCGTCTTTCAGTTTCGCCGTCAGTTGCTGCAAGGTTTCGTCGGTGCGGCGCTGCTCGTCTTTGAGTTTCGCCGTCTGTTGCTGCAAGGTTTCATCGGCACGCCGCAACTCCAGCAGTTCGGAATGCAGCCATATCGCCAGCGGTCGCAAAGGCGAGCCTTCCCGGCCTTTATCTTTCATAAACGGACCAAGCAACGCAAGTGCAGCGTTGTCGTCGCGGAAGTTGGTGCCGGGGAACGAAAGCAGTAGAGCGAGTTGCAATCGGTTTAGTTCCGATTTGTCCTTCTCGAAGGTCTCCCGGGCAATCTCGAGTTCTCCCGCAAGTTCATTGCCCTTCATGGCCAGCAACCGGTCGTAAAACCTGGCGATGCGATCGGGATCGCTCTGCATCGGTTCGACGATGGTTCGGTACCACGGCGCTTCCGGGCGCGTCGTCTTGCCGTTCACCGCCGGCGTGCAGGCGGCAATTGCCACTGCCAGGACAATCCATCCACCTTTCCACCTCACGCGGCGATCTCCACCTGGCGTGACGGAAGGATGACACGCAGATGCGCTCCCGGATTCCCGTCGACAATGATTTCGACGCTGCCTTGGTGTGCGCCAACGTATTCCCGGACGATGGCGAGACCGAGGCCGGTGCCTTTGACGGGGCCGGTATATTCCGAGCCGCCTTGATAAAAAGGTTCGAATACCCTGCCCCGATCCTCGGGAAGAATGCCGGGGCCCTCGTCCATGACGTCGATGACGACGTCCGCCCCGCGTCTGCGCAATTGCACGCGAATCGTGCCCCCGGCGGGGGAGAATTTGATCGCGTTCGAAAGCAGGTTGTCCGCGATCGCTTCCATCTTGTTCTCATCGGCTTCTATGTTGAATTCGGAGGCGGCCAGGTTCAGGCTGAGGTTCTTGGCTCGCATCGCCAGCGAATGCTGCTGGGCGACGCGCGCCACGAGGCCCTTCAGATTGAATTGCGAGAACGACAACGCAGAAGTGTGGAATTGCGCGCTGTGGTAACTGAGCAGATCCTCGATCAGCTTCTGCAGGCGCAGCGTGTTTTGTCGCAGGATACGCGCAATTTCGAACTGGCCGGCCGTCATTTTTCCGGTGACTTCGTCCGAAAGCAATTCCACCCCTTCACGCAACGCCGTCAACGGCGTCTTGAGTTCATGGGAAACGTGACGCAGGAATCTCGATTTCTGCTCTTCCAGGTCGAGCAGGCGCAGGCGCAGCCAGTCGAGTTGCCGGCCGAGCGATTCCAGGTCGGCCGGACCATTGACGGTGACGCGCGCATCGAAACGCCCCTCGCCCAGTCTTTGTATTGCCGATTCAAGCTGCGCTATCGGCTTGGAAATGAGCATGGTGGCACCAACCACCAGCAGCAAGGCGATCGGTACCAGCGCCAGCAATTGCCAGAAAATGAATCGCTGAACTTCGCCCGCCATCTTCTGCATGGTGTCGACTTCGCGGTCCACCAGCGAGTTGCCTTGTTCATCGAGACCGCGCGCCGCTTCCGAAAGTCCCGCCAGCTCGGCCGCCGCAAGGTTGATGATTTCGGGTTTTCCTGTCGAACTGCCGACGCGCTCGAACAGTGCAGCCTCTCGATTCTGCAACGCCTCCATTGCCTGCTTTTGTTTGGCGTCCAGCGGCAGTGCCGACATTTTGTGCGCTGTCTCCATGAAGCGTTCGTGCGCGAGCCCGTAGCCCTGCAGCAGCGACGGATCGCCGATGATCGCAAACTGGCGGATGCTGCGCTCCATGCTGGTGATCTGTTCGATCAGGAAGCGCGTGTTCTGCGTTGTCTGGACTGCCTGATACACGGCACGCTGGCTGTGAGTAGCCAACTGGTGAATCGAATAGGCATTGTTGATCAGGGCGAAGATAAGGGGCAGAACGGCCAGCGAGAAGCCGGCGAGGATCAGCTTGAGAAAGGAGCGCGGGTAGTAGAGCTGCATCAAGAAGAACTCATTTCATGACGGCCTTCGTCACGATATCCGCCCGGCATACCAAACATTGGACGATGTTCGCATCTTTTCGGGAGTAATCGCGCAGGCCGCACTATCGCATGTAACCTGAGGCCTCGCCATAAAGCAGTCATGTACGCGTGGGCGTGACAGCGAGCCAGGCTTACGGCGCCAATCGCGCTTCCGCGCGACCGAATACACCAAAATCGGCGACGACATGGTCGCCCGCGGCAACCGCAGCCGGCACAATACATGTCCCCGTAGTAATTGTTTCGCCGCTACACAGCATGTCGCCCATCGACGACAATTCGTTTGCGATCCAGGTCAGGGCAATGTGCGGGTCGCCCAGCACGTTTTCGCCCCGGCCTTCACGGACGAGCGTGCCATTTACATGGACGGTTACCCCATGCCGGGCCAGGTTGTGCTGACGCCATTCGGCGACGGCTGCAGGCCCGAGGACGAAATAGCTGGCGCATGCATTGTCCGCAATGAGCTGTGGCGCGCCGACCGAAACGAATTCCCTGTAGCGTGAATCCGGAATTTCGATCGCCGGATGCATGCTGGCCACCGCGGCAACGACTTCGTCGAGAGAGTAGGGGGTTTTGCGCGGCGGAAGGTCGCGTTCCATGCGAAACGCGAATTCAGCTTCGATCACATTCATTATGTTGTTTGCCAGCGACACTGTTGCCCCCGACGCAAACGCCCGCTTTTCCAGCAATCGTCCGGCGAGGGGACCGTCGACGCCGATGTGCTGTTGCCCTGCCTTACTGGTCGCGGCGATTTTCCAGCCGAAAATCTTCTGGGCTGACAGCCGTGCAACCTGTGCCTGGACCCGATACGCCTCGACGCGCGTAGTCGGCCGGAACTCGACCGGCAATTCTTCGATGCGCTGATTGGCATGCCATGTCGTCCAGATGGTTCTGGCAGCTTCTTCGATTGCCTGGTTTTCCATTTGTTCGTCCGGAGTTTCGTATCAGTGCGCGGCTTCGGCCTGCCTGACGACATTGACTAGCGGCTCGCCACGCACAAGGTGATCCAGGTTTTCCGCGATCAGCCGGCAACGCCGCGGCCGCAGGCCTTCGGTCCAGCCCGAGCCGTGCGGCGTCATGATGACGTTATCGAGATCGCGGAAGGGCAGGCTCGAGGGATCGCCGCGCGCCTCTCCTTGCGCCGGATAGCGATACCAGGTGTCGATCGCCGCGCCGCCTATGCGACGGTCCCTGCATGCTTCATACAGCGCCATCTCGTCAATCAGTGCACCGCGCGCGACGTTGATGATAAAGGCGGCGGGCTTCATTTTCGCTATGCGTTCCCTGCCGATCAGACCGGCCGTGGACGATGCCAGGGG
>Ga0137403_10006922_pt1 | contig 12901 bp, 6 predicted proteins | sample CZOMad2_1_16fung_FD_122057 | JGI IMG/M metagenome (GOLD analysis project Ga0137403, IMG submission 122057) | Vadose zone soil fungal communities from Angelo Coast Range Reserve, California, USA - CZOMad2_1_16fungal (Hybrid Assembly) | ecosystem: Environmental > Terrestrial > Soil > Vadose zone... | reverse complement strand
CCCGAGGAGGCGCAGAAGATCAACTTCTACGAGCAGCTCGCAGAAAGACTCGGAACGCTGCCGGGCGTACAAACCGTGGGAGTTTCGTCGGGACTGCCGCTGGGCAACAACGGCTGGCAGACCTCCTTCAGGGTCGAGGGCCAACCCGAGCCCGAGCCAGGCCATACTCCGCTCACCGAAGCCTGCGTCGCAACCCCCGACTACTTTCAGGCAATGGGCATCACTCTACTCAAGGGGCGCAACTTCACCGAGCAGGATGTGAAAGACGGGCCGCACGTCACGTTGATCGATGAAGAGTTCGCGCGCCGCTATTGGCCCGGCGAAGAAGCCGTCGGCAAGAACATAAAGACCGGCCGCAACGACCCGCCAATCACGGTGATCGGCATCGTTCGCCGGGTCAAAATGGATGGGCTCAACGAGGACTCCAACCGCGTACAGTCTTACTACCCCTTTCGCCAATTGCCCAACGGCGGCATGACCGTAGTAATCAAGACCGCCAACGATCCGATGGGCATCGTGTCCGCGGCCAGGCAACGGGTACTCGAGATTGATCCGGACCAGCCTGTATACGCCGTCAACACGATGGAGCAACTGCGCGCGGACTCGATCGCTCCGGATCGTTTGACTCTGATGCTGCTCGGGAGTTTCGCGGCGGTTGCGCTGATCCTTGCGGGAGTAGGCATCTACGGCGTGATGGCTTACTCGGTCACCCAGCGAACGCACGAGATCGGAATCCGAATGGCGCTCGGCGCCCGGCAAGGGGACGTGCTCGGCATGGTGATCGGTCAAGGTATGAAGCTGGCGGTGGTCGGGCTCGCGATCGGCCTGGGAGGCGCGTGGCTGACGACTCGCTTGATGTCCAGCTTGTTGTTCGGCGTGAGTGCGACCGACCCGATGACCTTCGCGGTGATTTCAGTCATTCTGGCAGGAGTGGCTCTGGGAGCCTGTTTCGTGCCAGCTCTTAGAGCGACGAAGGTCGATCCGATGATCGCGCTGCGGTATGAATAGGTTCAGGGTTCAGGGTTTCTGGTTTCTGGTTTCTGGTTTCTGGTTTCTGGTTTCTGGCTTGTGATTACTGATGAGACGGCGGACCCAAAGAGCAATAGGTAAGCAAAAACCAGAAACCAGAAACCAGAAACCAGAAACCAGAAACCAGAAACTAGAAACTAGAAACTAGAAACCAGAAACTAGAAACTAGAAACCAGAAACTAGAAACCAGAAACCAGAAACCGTGGAGGTTACGATGGGTATCTTGATTCAAGACATTCGCTATGCGCTGCGGATGATGCTCAAGCAGCCGGTCTTCACGGCTGTCGCCGTCGTCGCTTTGGCATTGGGCATCGGCGCGAACACCGCAATCTTCACCGTAGTGAACGCGGTGCTGCTCCGCCCATTGCCCTACGATGATCCAGACCACCTCGTGTGGCTGTGGGACACCCTGCCGCAGTTGGCGACCGCTCCGACGTCGCTTCCTGAATTCATCGACTGGAGAGATCAGAACCAATCGTTCGAATATCTGGCTGCTTATCAGAGCGGCAACATGTTCTTCGACGACGGCAATAGCACGGAGGACACGCCGGCGGGGCTCGTAACTCCCGACTTATTCTCTCTGTTTCGAGTGAAACCTTTGCTGGGCCGCACATTCACCGAAGAAGAAACACGACCCGGGCGTTTTCGCGTCGCAGTAATCAGCCAGTCTCTATGGCAGCGACGGTTCGGGTCCGATCCAAATGTGTTGGGCCGGACGGTGCAGCTCAGCGGTGCTGCTAGCACAATCATCGGGGTGATTCCTGCCGGCTTTAGCTTTCCAAACGAAGCACAGCTTTGGCGGCCTCTGCCGATTGATCCAAACAAACTGGATCGCGGTCCTCATTACCTGCGGGTGGTCGGCCGGCTCAAACCCGGCGTTACGCTCCCGCAGGCGCAAGCCGAGATGTCGACGATTGCGTCGCGCCTCGCCGTGCAATATCCCGAGAAGACCGCCGGGCACGGAATCAAGCTCGAGCTTTTGAGCAAAGTCGTGGTGGGCGACATAGGTCCAGCCCTCTTCGTGCTTCTGGGAGCGGTAGGATTCGTCTTGTTAATCGCCTGTGCGAACGTTGCGAACCTTCAGCTTGCCCGCGCGGGCGCGCGCCAAAGAGAGATCGCCGTAAGAACGGCGCTTGGAGCCAGCCGCACGCGCATCATACGGCAGTTGCTGACCGAGAGCATTCTGCTGGCATTCGCAGGGGGCGTGGCCGGGTTGCTCGTGGCGGTCTGGGGCGTCAGTTCGTTGGTGTCCTTGAGCCCCGGCACAATTCCCCGCGTTCACGAGATCGGCATCGATGTTAAGGTTGCGGCCTTCACGCTGTTGATTTCTCTTGTAACCGGAGTGGTGTTCGGTCTTGCTCCGGCGTTGCAAGTCTCAAAGCCCGATCTGACCGATGCGCTCAAAGAGAGCGGCAGAACGACCGCCGGGGCGGCTCGGAATCGACTTCGCAGCTTGCTGGTGGTCTCAGAAATCGCGTTGTCACTCGTCCTGTTGATCGGCGCGGGATTGATGATTAAGAGTTTCGCGATTTTAAACCGCGTCGATCCCGGATTCAATCCTGACAAGCTTCTCACGATGGGAGTGACGTTGTTGCGCAGCAAGTACCCGGAGGACAGTCGAGTGGCGGCCTTCTATTCTCAGCTTCTCGAGCAAGTGGCGGCCGCGCCGGGCGTCAAATCGGCCGGCGCGATCACCGAGCTGCCGCTCTCAGGAGCCAACACGAGCGACAACTTTACAATCGAGGGACGCCCGGCTATTGCAAAAGTGGAGGAGCCATCGATTGAATGCCGCTTCGTCACTCCTCATTACTTCGAGTCGATGGACATTCCTATTTTGAAGGGACGCGATTTCGCTGATACCGACACAAAACAAACCCCAAATGTCGTCGTGATCAACGAAGCATTCGCCCGCCGCCACTTCGCTGATGAAGACCCACTCGGCCATCGAATAAAACTTCAAGGTCAGTTTCGCGATCCTCCGTTGATAGTCGGGGTGGTTGGAAACGTGCGTGACCTCGGACTGGACGAACAACCGACTCCCGAGGCTTACTTTCCATATCTGCAAAACCTTTTGGGCGAAACCTACGACCGGTCGCTGACGATTGTTGTCCGAACGAAATCAGATCCCCGAACGATATCCGAAGCCTTGAGGGCGGAGCTGTTGTCTCTAGACACGACCCTGCCGGTGTATGCGCTCAAACCCATGACCGAGTACCTTCGCGACTCGCTCTCCCGGCGTCGCTTCAACATGGTCCTGTTGAGCGTATTCGCGGCGGTTGCGTTGCTGCTGGCGGCGGTCGGGATCTACGGCGTGATTAGCTACTCGGTCTCCCAACGAACCCACGAAATAGGCATTCGAGTGGCAGTCGGCGCACAAACTCGAGACATTCTCAAACTGGTCATCGGACAAGCAATGCTGCTGACTCTCCTGGGCGTCACAGCAGGACTGGCTGCGGCGATCGCGTTGACTCGGCTGATGGAGAGCCTGCTGTTCGAAGTGAGCGCAACCGATCCATTGACGTTTGCGGTGATCTCGGCGGTTCTGACAGGAGTGGCTCTGGCAGCCTGTTTCGTGCCAGCGCGCCGCGCTACAAAAGTCGATCCGATGGTCGCGCTGCGGTACGAATGATGTCATAGCCGATTGCCGATTTAAGAATCGATCACCGTTTTGTCTTTCAATCGCCCTTCGGCAATCGCCAGTCGCAAACCAGCATCGGAGGGAACCAATGGAAACCATCATTAAAGACATCCGCTACTGCGTTCGATTGATGGCTAAGAACCCGGGTTTCACCGTCGCGGCGTTGATCACCCTCGCGTTAGGGATTGGCGCAAATACCGCAATCTTCACGGTGGTAAACACAGTGTTGCTCAAGCCTCTTCCTTTCAAGGAACCGGAGCGGGTCGTGATGGTTTGGAACAGGGGTGCTCAAGCAGCAGGAGGTGACCGCACGCCGCTTGCGGTTGCAGACCTGCTAGATTGGCGCGCGCAGCAGTCATCCTGCGAAGACGTCGGGGCGTTCCAGAACATACTTTACAACTACACCGGAAGCGAACTGCCCGAGCGAGTCCGCAGCGCCGGAGTGACTGCCAACTTCTTTACGCTCCTTGGCGCGCCGGCCCGTCTCGGAAGGACTTTCGAGCCTGATGAGGAGCGTCCCGGAGCGCAGCCGGTCGTCGTTATCGGTGAGGCGTTCCGGCGGCGGCATTTTTCAGGAGATCAGGAAGTCTTGGGCCGCGTCATCAACCTGAGCGGTGCGGCCTACACCATTGTCGGGGTGATGCCCGCAGCATTCGATTTTCCTGCGCGGGAAGTGGAGTTGTGGACTGCAATCCAAATGCAGCCGCCGACACGCCGCGGGCCCTACTTCCTGAGGGGCGTCGCGCGATTGAAACCCGAAATCAGCTTGAACCAGACACGCGCGGACCTGAACTCAATGAGGTCAAGCTTCGAAGACAAAACTTTCACCTTCAATGTCCTGCCGATCACCGATTTCATTGTCGGCGATGTGCGTCTGGCGCTGCTGGTGCTGCTGGCGGCAGTAACGCTTGTGCTGTTGATTGCGGCAGCCAACGTAGCTAATTTGCTGCTCGTTCGCGCCGGCGCGCGCGAGAAAGAGATCTGCATTCGGGTGGCCCTGGGCGCAAGCCGCGGGCGCATAGTTCGCCAGTTGCTAACGGAAAGCTTGTTGCTGGCGCTCGCTGGCGGGGTGCTCGGAACACTTTTGGCTATGTGGGGTGTTGCCTGGTTGCTGAAAATGGCACCCGAAGCGATACCGCGTCTTGAGCAGATCAGCATTGATCCACGCGTGCTCGCCTGGACCGCATTTGTGTCTCTGGCAAGCGGCGTCGTTTTCGGTCTGGCGCCGGCCTGGCAAAGTTCGCGGCTAAACCTGAACGAAGCTCTCAAAGAGGGCGGGCGCGGCTCTACTGAAAGCGGCGGCAAGCGTCGCTGGCGCAATCTGTTAGTGGTTTCCGAATTGGCAATGGCGGTGATGCTGCTTGCCGGCGCCGGGCTATTAGTCAACAGCTTCTTGAGATTGCAGAAGGTAGATTCGGGTATCGTACCGGAACAGATACTTACCATGAATCTCGCATTGCGAGGCGCCAGTTACCCTGATGGCCGGCGGGTCAGCGCATTCTACGATCAACTTCTTGAACGGGTGAGGTCGGTACCGGGCGTACGCGCCGCCGCAGTCAGCAACAGCTTACCGCCCGACAATACCGAGTTCTCCGATGACTTCACGATCGAAGGGAGACCAGTTATGGCGGACGAGACGCCGCCCATAGCCGACGTTGTCCGCGTAAGCCACGACTACTTTCGCGTGCTCAGCCTTCCCTTGCGCAGCGGCCGCTACTTTACCGAGGCCGACATCGGAGGCGCGCCTAATGTTGCGCTAGTCAACGAATCGCTGGCCCGCCAGTTTTTCTCACAAGAAGACCCGATCGGCAAGCGCGTGAACATGGGTGACGCCAGACAGCCTTACTGGACCACCATCGTCGGCGTGGTCGGAGACGTAAAGTACGCCGGGTTGGCGGCCGATACTCAACCCGCACTCTACCAGCCGGCAGCACAGTCACGTTCGTGGAATATTTTCCTCATCGTCAAGACAGAGACCTCGGACGTCTTGAGCCTTACCACCCCAGTCCGCAACGAGATCATATCTCTGGACTCCGAGCTGCCGGTTACTCAGATCGGCACGTTGGAGGAACGATTGTCTGCGTCAATCGCGCTGCCCCGCTTTCGCACAGCGCTGATTGGTATCTTCGCCGCTATTGCCTTGATCCTGGCGAGCGTTGGCATTTACGGAGTGATCTCGTACTCGGTAGCGCAGCGGACGCACGAGATTGGGGTTCGCATGGCCCTCGGCGCGGAAGCTCGCGATGTCTTAAAACTGGTGGTCAAGCAAGGCATGACGCTGACGGCGACAGGCTTGTGTATCGGTCTTGCAGGAGCACTTGCGCTGACGCGTCTGATGTCTACGTTGCTGTTCGGCGTAAGCGCAACTGATCCGCCGACCTTCGTCGTGATTTCGGTGCTGCTGACCGGAGTGGCGCTGGCAGCCTGTTTCGTGCCGGCTCGCCGAGCTACGAAGGTCGATCCGATGGTTGCGCTGCGATACGAATGAAGGGATTGCCGATTGCCGATTGGCGATTGCTGATTGATTGATCCGCTGTGTTCTTTCAATCGGCAATCGGCAATCGGCAAAGGAGGGCCTGATGGAAACCTTGTTACAAGACATTCGCTATGGGCTTCGGGTACTCTTGAAGAGGCCAGCTTTCACTGTCGTTGCGGTGGCAACGCTGGCGCTGGGCATCGGGGCCAATACGGCAATCTTCAGTGTCGTCAGCGCCGTCCTCCTGCGTCCCCTTCCTTACACCCAACCAGAACGACTCGTGGCCCTGTGGGAGACCAACGCGCAGGCCGGGCGCGAGGCGAACAATCGGAATGAAGTCGCGATGGGCAACTTCCTGGATTGGCGAACGCAGCAGACCGTGTTCGACGGGATCGCCGCTCTCACATACGCCAACGTTAATCTGACCGGAGTCGCAGAGCCGGAACGAATTCAGGGAGCGGCTGTGACGACCAATCTCTTTCAGGTGCTGGGCGTCCAGCCCGTCACAGGCCGTGGGTTTCTTGCAGAAGAAGAAAACCCCGACAGCCCGCGTGTCGTCATCATCAGTCACGAGTTGTGGCAGCGGCGCTTCGGGTCTGATCCAGACATCGTTGGGAAGACGCTCACTCTGAACGGCAATCAGGTGTCGGTCGTCGGCATTATGCCGCCCGCCTTCGTGCTTGAATTCCCAATCGCACGGCAGGTTGAGATGTGGTTGCCGATGCGCATAGCCGCTTCCAATACTGATCGGCAAAGTCACTATCTCTACGTTATTGGACGAGTCAAGCAGGGTGTCTCGCTCGAACAGGCGCAGGCGGGAATGAACGTCCTGGCCGGTCAGCTACAAGAGCAATATCCGAAAACGAACTCGGACAGGGGCGCCAACGTCGTTCCCTTGCAGCAACAACTGGTCGGGAATGTTCAGCCTTATCTTCGAGTGCTCTTCGCAGCGGTTGGCTTCGTGCTGTTGATCGCCTGCGCCAACGTCGCGAGCCTGTTGTTGGCCCGCGTCACCGCGCGCCACAAAGAGGTAGCCGTCCGCATGGCCATCGGCGCCAGCCGCTGGCGCATCGTCCGTCAGCTTCTAACCGAGAGCATCCTGCTGTCTACTCTCGGCGGCCTGGCCGGTCTGCTGCTCGCATACTGGGAGACTGATCTGCTTGTTGCTTTGACACCGCCTGAGGTCCCGCGACTCGGCGAGATTGGCCTGCACGGTCCGGTCTTCGCCTGGACGCTGGGGGTGTCGATCATTACCGGAGTGTTGTTCGGGCTCGCGCCGGCACTCGGGGCATCGAAGCCGGACCTCAACGAATCGCTGAAGGAGGGCGGGCGAAGCACGGCAGGTTCCGGTCGCAGCCGGATGCGCAACCTCCTGGTAGTCTCAGAAATAGCTCTCGCTCTGGTGCTGTTGATAGGCGCCGGCCTGATGATCAGGAGCTTCGCGCGCTTGCAGCGGGTCAGCCCCGGCTTTGAGTCGAAGAACCTGCTGACGATGAACATTTCCCTTCCGCGGCAGAAGTATCAGAAGAATCAGCAAATCAGCGCCTTCTTCGATCAACTCTTTGAGCGCATCCGTTCAGTGCAGGGAGTCGAGGTGGTTGCGGGCATCGATCCGCTTCCCATGAGCGGTAACGATGGAACGACCGGCTTCGTCGCCGAAGGAGCACCACCGCGAGCCGTCGGAGACCGACCCGAAGTAGGTGAACGCACCGCCACGCCTGACTACTTCCATGCGATGCGAATCCCTGTTCTGAAGGGTCGTGCGTTCAGCGTGCGTGACCGGGAAGATGCGCCGCGGGTGGTGATCATAAACGAGGCGCTGGCACGAAGCTTCTGGCCCGATGAAGAGGCGCTTGGCAAACGGCTCGGCTTTAGAGCGTCAGACCCGCAGGTCTGGCACGAGGTGGTCGGCATCGTCGGCAACGTTAAGCACCGTAGTCTGAACGCCGATCCAAAGCCGGAACTCTACTTCCCGTACTCGCAGTATCCGAACAACTTTATGAGCCTGATAGTGAGGACCTCTTCAGACCCAACGAACACGATCGCTGAGATTCGCAATCAGGTTTTGGGAGTAGATCCGGATCAACCAGTGTTCGACATTAAGACCATGGACGAGCGCCTCTCGAAGACTGTGGCGACGAGTCGATTCGTAATGCTGTTGCTCGGCGTCTTCGCGGCGCTTGCCATGATTCTGGCCGCGGTCGGGATCTACGGAGTGATGGCCTATACGGTTTCGCAGCGCACGCACGAGATCGGCGTTCGCATGGCTCTTGGGGCTGGAGCGCCGGATGTGCTGAAGCTGGTCGTCGGACATGGATTGAAGCTTGTGCTGGCGGGTGTCGGAATAGGCGTGGCAGTTGCGCTGGCGTTGACACGGCTGATGGAGAGCCTGCTGTTCGGCGTGAGCGCAACCGACCCGCTGACGTTTGCAGTGATCTCGGCGGTTCTGACAGGAGTGGCTCTGGCAGCCTGTTTCGTGCCGGCGCGCCGCGCGACGAAAGTGGATCCGATGATCGCGCTTCGATACGAATAGGTTTCTAGGTGCTGGTTTCTCGTTTCTGGTTCCTGTGCGCACATCAAATCAGAAGCAGAACCCAGAAACCAGGAACGAGAAACTAGAAACTAGAAACTAGTGGGCTGTAACAGTGATTTCGATAGCACTTTCTCATTAACACCCAACTTCAGTTGGGTGTGTTGGGGATACAGTTCAGTCACAACGGCTTTGCGGCCTCGTGGATGTGTTGAAACTGTTGAAACAGTTGGGGAACACGCGCTCCACAACCACCCCTCTGAAGAGGGGTGTTAATGAGATGACAACGAATTAAGACAATCTTAAACGAGAGACTCTGCCGACCGCTGAGATACTACCGATCTCAATGTTACAGGTCACTAGAAGGCTCTTTGCGTGGTTTCGCTGCCGTAGAGAACTGGCAGCCATCCATCGACTTGCGCGGCGGCGGACCCCACGCGAAGAACATTGTACGTTATGCGTCTGCTTGAGTGTGTGAAATAAGAAAGCAATGATAGAAGACAGGTAAACTTTGTCTTATGAGTAACATTCCTGCACCAATAGAAACAGCTTGGGATATACATTGCGAACATTGCTGGTGTGCGCTCTCAATCCATGACAAGAAGAAGTTTGCTTCACAATACTTTCAAGGAGGGCGGCTTACCTGTCCTGAATGCAAAGGGGAAATTGATTGGTGGGATTCTACTCTGAAGAGTATACGTACGGAAGTTGACCCGATGGAAACCTGCCTGCCAATTGGCGCTAGGAGAACATTCATTAGTTCCATCCTACAGCACAACCAAGAAACCGAATTGCGGCTATCAGACTATGGAATTCCTTCTGATGCCGTCATTGTAAGACTGAATTACAACTCTACGAGTGACGGTGGTTTATCCCCTATAGAGTTGCTGAACAATCCGTCTGAACGCCATTCAATTCCTCCAGTCGTGCGGTTTTATCCACGCCCAGTCGGTGAAGGCCCATATCAAGAAACATCATTTTGCTTAATGGTGACGTGGATACCAACAGCAAAGGAAGATATTTCCTGGCAAAGTTTGATCGAAGCATTTCATCATTTTGTAATTGGCCGATTCAATCCAGCCATAATCACGGCTAATACTGCAATAGAATCAAGAATGGGTGTCCTCTTAACTGAGTTCTTGGAAACCAGATTCACGAAGAAACATTATAAAGAGCACATTAAAGGTAAGTTTCTTGAGAACGCCGCAACTTATTACTACCAGCTAAATGTGGTTTTGCCTGCTCTGCTCAGTTTTGCAGATTCACCGCCTCTACCGGAGCATATTAATAGAGTCCTGAATGATCTAATCAATAACCGCAACAAACTGACTCATACTGGTTTACCAAAGAAGCCCATTACTAAAGATGGAGCAGCAGAACTTCTATGCGGGGCATTGTTCGGAATTCATTACTTAGACTTAATTAAACCGATACTGCTAAAAGGCTAGAAATGGTTGGCGATTGCAACGGCGCATAACAACGCATGAAGTGGAGCGCGGCGAGCGGATTTCGCATGGCCACTTCAGTTTTGAGCGCCGCGTCCACTGATGCGAGACGTTGGCAGCGGCACCGATCGACACTGATCGGTCTTACTTAGAAGGCGCATCTGGAAGGCATCTGGAGGTTACATACCAACTCTTCGGGTCGCACCACCTCGACACGCCTGGATTCACTACGGCGCTTGAGTGTGGGCGGTGCTCTTCGCCGCGCCGCACTTGTGGTAGGCAGTCGGCGTACCGGCAGGATCCCCCGGTGGTCGGCCGAACTACGAGTTGATGATGAGCACTATACTGGCTGCTTGAACGCAATGGGAGCGAAGGATCTCGAGTGGTGGGTCTAGGGCGTAGGGGCGAGGGAACGACAAAGCGCGAGGATCTAAATGGTTCCCCGGCGAAGATGAACGCAAGCGCTATTACTTGACTGCCTACAATGCCTACATCGTGTTCTATGCGGCGTCGGCCTATCCGGACAAGCACTCGTTGTGGTCTAAGCTTGGATTGTTCAAGAATAAGGACATCATTCTCGGCGGCCGAAGGCTGACGCTCAACGACCTTGAGCACAGCATCATTCGCAAAGAGTTTCTCGACCCGCGGATTCATTTCGCCCTCAACTGCGGCGCCAAGGGCTGTCCGCCTTTGAAGGCCGGAGTCATCGCGCAGAACGCGACGGAGAACGACCTTGAAGAAGCCGCCCGGCGTTTCATCAACGATCCCGCACACGTCCGATTCGACGAATCGAGTCTTACGCTGTATCTCTCGAAGATCTTCGACTGGTTCGAAGTCGACTTCCTCAACTACCTGCGGGTCAAGCGGGGACTCGCTAGTCCGAACGTCGGTCAATATGTGGCTCTCTATCTTCAGGGTCCCAGCGCGGAGACGCTCTCGAATGCGCCGGCTACGTCGCTAACGATCAAGTACCTTGTCTATGATAAGGGGCTGAACGAGCAATGAAGGGCAAGGGCAGTGCGCCGCGGCGTTTTTGAAAGTCCGATCTGCGCGTCTCTGGGAAAACTCGTTCCCACAAGCGGACACGGAGAAATTCAATGTTTTGAATCTCCGATTTTCGCCGCCTTAGGCGGCGGGTGGTTCCGAAAAGCCAACCGCCGGCCAAGCCTCCCTCAAGCCTCGCAATGACCGCTACTTAAGGGAGCATCGTGCTCGCGCCATCGATCGACAGTTCGTAACTCGATCGTCGAGATTCGCAATCGCAGTCTGGCACGCGACTTGGCTAAGGAACCGGCGTAACAACGCTCTAAGAATCCGCCTCTTCGACGGGCGTTACGAAGGGTGTTAGGTGTCAGGCTCTGGGCACACGGCCGAACACCTAACACCCGTTATTGCTTTTTAGTCTGTCCTCCTACGGTTGGGGATGGCGGGATGTGCAAATCGCCATCCCCGTTTTTGTATCCAACATCCCCAGTGAGGAACCAGTCTCCAATAAAAGCCGCAGCGGTTCTCGCGGCGGCCCCATGATATCCGGTGAAAAGACCAGGATCGGATTTGCGAACGGCAACGTGACCGGCATGGAGCGCAGGAAGAACGTTGCCGCTTTTATCAATGATCTCAACTGATCGTCCAGGTACAGGCCGGCCCAACGAACCAGCCGCCGTTGCGAACCATCGCTCACATCCTCCAACTATCCAGCCGGTTTCCGGTCTGCCGTAAACTTCGCTCAGCGTCACGTTGGGGTCGCTATTCACAAAATACTCCGGCCACCGCGAGGCTTCGGCAACGACGGTTCGGACTTTCAAGTTGAAGTGTTCGCCAGGTTGCGGCTCAGACTCGGAGAGTGCTTCCAGTTGGCCTGAAGCGATGAAAGCATGAGTGACGTCGCATTGCTCCATCAAGCGCAGCGCGCCGGCGGCGTCCTCGGACGTGCCTGCAACAACCGAGCAGCCGTACCACCATGCAGGATAGAGCAGTCCGAGCACCGCGCCGGGCGAGCACCATTCACCAGCCGTCCAGAACACCGAGTCGGCATCGCGCTCAACGTTGTTGAACATCTCGAACGCGGTTAACTGGCCGATGATTGAGCGATGGCTGTGAACCACACCCGTGATCTCGCCTTGTGTCTCGACGTAGAAAATGAAAGTGTTCGCGATCGCATCAGTTTCCACGGCATCGAAGTCCGATGACGACCGATCGACCTCGCTCCAGAAGTCTTTGAAGTCGCTTCGTGCAGCGGTCGGCCTAAGGTCGCGAACGACAAAACGCGATTTCAAGTTTGGCAGGTTCCGGTCGAGTGCCTCAATCACGCCGTAAATTGACTCTTCAACTACAAGGGCCCTGGCGCCGCTGTCTGCAAGCGCATACTCCAGCAAAGCAGCGTCGGAGACCATCGATAGCGGAACGACCACGGCGCCAGTCTTGAGCGCGCCGAGGTGCGCGATGGCAAGCGCGGCCGATGGTGGCAGCACTACTGCTACTGAGTCTCCCTGACTAATGCCCGATTCAGAAAGCGCCGTCGCGAACTTATCGGAAAGGAAATCGAGACCGCCAAACGTGTAGGTATTGATTCCGCCTTCTTTGACATCGCTCAGAGCGATCCTCGTTACGGCGTCAGGGTGTCTCCGGCAGATTGCCGTTGCAATGTTGATGCGTTGAGGGATCAGCCAGCGAAACTCTCGGCAGGCCTGCTCGTAGCTGTCGAATCGTTCAAGGTGGGGCGTCGGATCAACAGGGTCCATTTGTCATTTTCCATTTTCCATTTTCCATTTGTCATTTATGCT
>Ga0137403_10006921_pt1 | contig 12902 bp, 11 predicted proteins | sample CZOMad2_1_16fung_FD_122057 | JGI IMG/M metagenome (GOLD analysis project Ga0137403, IMG submission 122057) | Vadose zone soil fungal communities from Angelo Coast Range Reserve, California, USA - CZOMad2_1_16fungal (Hybrid Assembly) | ecosystem: Environmental > Terrestrial > Soil > Vadose zone... | reverse complement strand
GCCCGGCGTGCCGTCGCCGGGGATTTCTCCGCCCGGCAGAAAATGATCGAGCACAACCTGCGCCTGGTGGTCAACGTCGCCAAGGCCTATCTCAACCGGGGCATGCCGCTCCTGGACCTCGTCGAGGAAGGCAACCTCGGGCTGATGCACGCATTGGACAAGTTCGATCCCGAGCGCGGCTTCAGGTTTTCCACCTATGCCACCTGGTGGATCCGGCAGAACATCGAGCGCGCCATCATGAACCAGTCGCGCACCATCCGGCTGCCGGTGCACGTGATCAAGGAATTGAACACCGTGCTTCGCGCCAAGCGCCATCTGGAGGCGCGCGCCGAGCGCGAGCCGACCGCTGAGGACATCGCGCACCTCGTCGGCAAGGACGCCGATGAAGTGCGCCGGCTGCTGTCGCGCAGCGAGCACACCGCTTCGCTCGATGCGCCCCTCGATGTCGATCCGCTGCTCTCGATCGGCGAGTCGATCGCCGACGAGAGCTGCACGAGCCCGGAGCTGCAGTTGCACGCGGCCGAAATCGAGTCTCTGGTTCGAGAATGGATCCTGCAGTTGAACGACAAGCAACGCGCCGTGATCGAGCGGCGTTTCGGCTTGAACGGAAGGGAACTGCTCACGCTCCAGCAGCTCGCCTCGCAGCTCATGCTCACGCGCGAGCGCATACGCCAGATTCAGCTCGAGGCTCTTGCGGAGCTGCGGCGCATCCTGCGCCGGCACGGCTTATCGAAGGACGTGCTGCTCTAGAAGGCGGGCCCGGGGGAAATCCCGCGCCCCGGGGATCAGCGGACGTCGTCCGTGATGGTGTTGGGGGGGTTGCGCTTCAACGCGGTGCCGTTGCCTTCATCATTGATGGCCTGCGCGAAATCGATGTTCTTCGTGAGCTCCTCCAGATACAGGTCCTGCCCGCCGAAGTGATCCCGCGCGTATTTGTGGGCTCCGCCGAGGTCCGCGTCGAGGCGCCGGGTCGCGCCCTGATAGAAACGCGGAGTCTTCCTCACCAGGTCCTCTCCCGATTCGTACAGGACTTCCTCGCCTCCGTCCGCAAGCCGCTTGCGGGCGATGCCGCCGGCGACGAATTCCGGATAGAGCCGGTCGCGACATTTTTCCAGGTAGCAGCGGTCGGACATCTGCGCGATGATGTCCGCCGAGCCGAGGAGGCTGCCGAGCAGCTTGTAGCGAAGAGACGGCACCTTGATTTCGGCGACCGGGATCTCGTAACCGGTGAAGTGAATCAACGAGGCCGCGACCTCGGCCACCTCGCCCATGCCGATCTTCGGCAGGTATTCCTTCAGGAAGCGCGCGCCGCGGGAGACGTGGGTCAGTGTCAGCTCGCCCCCGTTCTTGTGCTGCCTGTCGTCGAGCGTCCGAATGTAGCCGCAGTCGTGGAACAAGGCCGTGATCACGCCCAGCCGGAACATCGCCGCGTCGAGCGGTTCCAGGCCCACTCGGGCGCGCTCGTAACCGTCGATCAGCCGCGCCATGGCGAGCGTGACCTCGAGAACGTGCTGCACGTCGTGATAGGCGGTATCGCAGGCGTGGTACCCCGGGCGGTCGCCGCGATACATCGTGGCGAGGTCCCGGAAAGCCCGGTCGATCTGCGCGGTCGCCGTCCTGGGATAGAGCTCGAGGAAAATCCGGTTGACTTCCGAATTGACGAGCGCCGAGTCGGTGGTGTTCACCTGGCAAGAAACATCGTACTCGTTGCCGCGACGGTTCACTCGGTGCGCCCTCGACTGGCTTGCCCGCGAAGGGCAAGCGGAGGTCATTCTACCGCCGATTTTCCGGCGAAGCTCCCCGGAAAACGTGAATTCTTGGCACGCGCATTCGCTTTCTAGACCCTCAGGTCTTGAGAGTAAAGGGATTGAAATCGGTGTTCCTGTCGTAGTAGTCCTCCTGCTCGGCGCGCTTCAGCCAGCCGACCACGGCATAGGTGAGCGGCGTGAAGGCGACTTCCACCCCGACTTTGGAAACGAATTGGACCAGCATGATCTGCGGCAGCCTGTCATCGGGAATCAGCCCGCTTCCCCAGAACGCGAGCGGGTAAAAGATCAGGGAATCGACCCCCTCGCCGAAGATCGTCGAGCCGATGGTGCGCGTCCACAGCCATCGGCCCTGCGTGAGGATTTTCATCTTCGCCAGCACGAACGAGTTGACGAACTCCCCGCACACGAACGCGATCAGGGAGGCGGCCGCAATGCGCCAGGTGGAGCCGAAGGCGATCTCGTAGGTGCCTTGGTTCTTCCAGAAGGGCGCAGGCGGCAGCATGACGACGATCCAGGCCATGAAAGCGGCGAATGCGAGGCCCGCGAAGCCGGCCCAGATCACCCGCCGGGACCGGGCATAGCCGTAGACCTCGGTAAGAACGTCGCCGAAGACGTAGGAAATCGGAAAAAACAGCACGCCCGCGCCGAACGACACCGGCCCGATCAGGGGAAGTTCGACTTGAGCGATCTTGGCCGGGCCGATCAGGTTCGAGCAGATCAGCACCGTGACGAACGCCGCCATTACGAATTCGTAGTATCGGTAGGAACGCGGATTCACTGGTTTTACTTGGCGGGATTCGGCGGCGGCGGAGCGGGCGGTGCGGGCCTGGCCCGGGCGAGCTCCGCGGCAAGATCCAGCACCGCCGCGGCATAGAGGTTGGAGCGGTTGTAGCGCGTCAGAACGAAGAAGTTCTGCAGCGTCACGCGGAACTCGGACGGCTGGCCCGGCGTTTCCAGCTCGATCAGGGCGCAGCGCGTCTCGGGAGGCAGGGGAGCGGCGAGCTTCACGCCGAGCCCGGGGAGCTCGGCGGCGCGGCCGGCCGGCGCGATTCCCGCCTCGACGAGCTTGCGCCAGAGCTCACCGCTCACTTCGGCGGAGAAAGCCACCGGCTCCCCGCGGGCCCAGCCGTGCGCCTTCAGGAAATTGCCGATGCTGCCGATGGCGTCCGCGGGGCTGGTGGCGAGATCGCTGGTTCCGTCGCCGTCGTAGTCCACCGCGAAACGCCGGTACGAGCCCGGCATGAACTGGGGGATGCCGATCGCCCCCGCGTACGATCCCTTGACGCGCAGGGGATCGATTTTTGCCTCGCGGCTGAGCACCAGGTAGTTCTCCAGCTCGCCCCGGAAAAACTGAGCGCGCTTGGGGTAATCGAACGCGAGCGTGGCGAGCGCATCGATCACCCGGTAGGTGCCGATGTTGCGGCCGTACGTGGTCTCGACGCCGATGATGCCCACGATGATTTCCTCGGGCACGCCGAACTCGCCCGCGGCGCGCGCGAGGGGTTCGGCGTTGCGGTTCCAGAATTGCACGCCCGCCTCGATGCGCTGAGGGTTGATGAATATCGCCCGGTAGGCCTGCCAGGAGGCGAGCGCGGTCTCGGCGGGCTGCTCCATCGCCTTGATGATCGCGGGCTGAAACTGTGCCTTGCCGAAGACGCGGCTGAGCTCCTTGCGGGCGAAGCCGTGTTTCTTCACCATTTCGGCGATGAACTGCTTCACTTCCTTGCGGTGCTGGTAAGCCGGAGCCTCGGCGGCGGCCGCCGAGCCGATCTGCAGCGCGAGCGCCGCTGCGACGAAGAAGCGGGTGCGGGTTTTCAAGGACTGAATTCCCGAACCAGGCGCTTCAGACGCGCGATCGAGCGAACGTCCCGGTCCGGGCCGTAGCGCTGATCGACGTAGAGCGCGGCGATCGCGCGCGCGGCATCCTCGCTCGCCGGGAGCGTTCGGGCAACGCGGCTCGCGTAGTCGAGCGGGCCCTCGGCGCGCGCGCGCGCAAGGCCCGCGCGGGCGAGCTTGTCGCAGAAGCGCAGCCACGTGCGCTGCACCGCGTCCCCGCGCCGTATTCCGCGCAGCAGCCATAGCGCGGTCAGCAACACTACCCCGGCCACGCTCCAGAACAGCATCAAGGTCATCGTCTCCCAGTTCGGCTGGCGCACGCCCAGCCATGCGAGCATCTCGCGCTGGCGATCGGGGTTGTAGCCGAGCACCCACTGGTTCCACTGGTTGGTGAGGGCCTCCCAGTTGTTGCGCAGGCCCTTCAGCCAGTTGAGGTTGGTGCGCATGAGCAGCGACTGTCCTGCCGGCGCGGCGGCCGTGATGCCGAGCTCGACCCGGACCGGGACCGCGGCGGCGGTGGGATCGACGCGGGTCCAGCCTCCCCCGGCTAGCCATACCTCGGCCCAGGCGTGGGCGTCGGCCTGGCGCACGACCATGTAGCCGTCCACCGGATTGGTGTCGCCGCCCTGGTAACCGGTCACCACGCGGGCAGGCACCCCGGCGGCGCGCATCAGAAACACGAAGCTCGAGGCGAAGTGCTCGCAAAATCCCTGCTTCGCGTCGAACAGGAACTCGTCCACCGAGCTCTCCCCGAGCAGCGGCGGCTGCAGGGTGTACTCGAAGCGGCTGCCGCGGAAGAACTCGACGGCGCGGCGCACGATCGCGGTATTGTCGGGCAGCGACTCGCGCCACTCGCTCGCCAGCGCCCGCGCACGGGGATTGACGCCGCGCGGCAGCCCGAGGGCCTGCGCGAGGTCTCCCGGGTTGGCTCCGCTCGGCGCCTGGAACTGAGGGTAGGAGCGCATCTCGTAGCGCATCCGGCTGCGAATCGGCGTCGGGGAGATCACGAGGTACTCGGAGGTGAGGCGCGCGCTCGGCGGGATGCGGGTGGGCATTTCCAGCGCGAACATCCAGTTGCGGTTGTGCGGCTCCAGGGTCACTTCGTAATCGACCGGCGAGCCGGCGGCCTCGACGTTCATGTTCCGGCGCAGCTGCGGCAGGCCCACGCGCCAGGTGCGGCCGTCGAAGTCCGACAGCACCGGGCCGCGCCAATAGAGCCGGGTGCGCGGGGGCAGCTCGGTTTCGAATTTCACCCTGAATGCGATCGCGTCCGACAGGGACAGGCTGCTGATCGAACCGGGCGACATGGTCTCCGACAGGCCGTTCACGCTGCCGTAGGCGTCCTGCGGCATTCCCCACAGGGGCCCTTGCACCCGGGGAAACAGGAAAAAAAGGAGCAGCATCACCGGGCCCGCCTGGGCGAGCATGCGGCCGGCCGTTTTCAGGTCTTCGAGCACGGGCCGCTGCGGCGCGCTGAAGCCGACGAGCGCGGTCGTGGTGACGAGCACGGTAAGCAGCATCAGCCCGGCGATCGGGATGGACTGGGAGTAGAAAAAGTTGGCCAGGGCGACGAAGTAGACGAGAAAAGCCACGACGAAGACGTCGCGCCGGGCGCGCGTCTCCAGCAGCTTGAGAAACAGGAGCAGCACGAGCATCGTCACCCCCGGGTCCCGTCCCATGATCGTGCGGTAGGAAAAGAAGACGCCGACCGCGCCGGCCAAAGTCAGCAGGATCAGCAGCCAGCGCGCGGGCAGGGCGGCGCCGCGAATCGACGCCATCGCGCGCCAGACGAGGAGCGCCGCGGCGGCGGCGTCGACCCAATAAGGCAGCCACAAGGTGTGCGAGGCCGCCGTGAGGGCGGCGCCGCAGACGAGCAGCGCGAGCGGCGGCAACGGCAGCGGTTCGGTGTTTCTCGGGTCAGCCATGGTAGAGCGCCAGCTCCTTCAGACAGCGATCCCGGTGCGGGAATCCTTCACCGAGCGGCACATTGATGCCCGGGAGCGCGAGCCCATAGCGCAGGCCGCGCTCCTCGGCGAGCACGACCCAGCGGGCAAGCCGCGACAGCCGCGCCTCCGTGAGCATGCCCGGCGGGAGGCTGTCCCAGTCGAACCACAGCTCGGAAGCGGTGCGTCCGGCGAAGAGCTTGGTGAGGAGGAACTCGCTCCGCGCCGAGGACTTCCAGGCGACGTGGTGCTGAGAATCGCTCGCCTGGTAAGGTCGCAGGCCCGCGAAATCGTCCGTCCCCGAGCCGGAGGAGACCGCGTCGCCGGCTTCCGCCTCGGCATGCGCCGGCGGCAGCGGGGCCGAATCGGGTCGCGGGTACACGAGCGCGCGCATGTCCGGCTGCACGTAGCTCCAGGCGCGCATTATGCCCAGAGGAAACCGCGTATCGACGGTCACCCGTTCGAGCTGCAGCCAGCCCCGCTTCTCGGCTTTCACGGGTACCACCACCGAACAGTGCTGATGCGCGGGCGCGTTGCAGCTCACCCTGGTTCCGCGGCAGGTGAGATCGAGCGAATGGCGGTCGAAGTCGCTCTTGTTCTCGAAAACGAGCTCGAACTGCGCCGTGTCCCCCGCGAACACGGGCGCCACGCGCCCGGCGCTCACGTAAAGGTGCGCGAGATTCCTGAAGGTGTGCAGGATCGAAACGATGCCCAGGCCCGCGAGCAGAAACGTGAGCACGTAGCCTAGGGAGAGGTTGTAGTTGATCGAGCCGATCAGCATCAGGATCACGGCGACGCCGAAGATCAGGCCGTGGCGCGTGGGCAGGATGTAGACGCGGCGCTGGGTGAGGAACACCACGCCCGGCTCGGGCGCGTGCTTCCCGAACACCCACTGGAGAAAATTGTAGGCCTGCGAATATTGCAGAACCCGATCGAGCTTCACGGGATCGGCACGGCCGAGATCAGGCCGCTCGCCTTGTCGAGGCTCGAGGCGCGAACCCCGTCGTGCACCGGCCGCAGGCGGTGGCCGGCGACGCCGGGGAGCACCGCCTGCACGTCCTCCGGGACGACCTTGTCGCGGCCTTCGATCAGCGCCCAGGCGCGCGATGCGTGCAGGAGCGCGAGCGCCGCGCGCGGAGAGAGGCCCGTCGCGTACTCGGGCGAGCGCCGCGAATGCTCGACCAGCAGCTGGATGTAATCGAGAAGCGGCGCCGCGGCGTGCACGGTCTTCGCCATCGCCTGCAGATCCATCAGATCTCCCGGCGCGAGGCAGGCGTCCAGGCCGGCGATCATGTCGCGGCGGTCCGCGCCCTGCAGCAGGGTGCGCTCGGCGTCGTGGTCGGGATATCCGAGCTCGATCCGCATCAGGAACCGGTCGAGCTGGGATTCGGGCAGCGGAAAGGTGCCCACGAGGTGCGAAGGGTTCTGCGTCGCGACGACGAAGAAGGGCTCGGGGAGCCTGCGCGTCTCGCCTTCGGTGGTGACCTGATGCTCCTCCATCGCTTCGAGCAGCGCCGACTGGGTCCTCGGCGTGGCGCGGTTCACCTCGTCGGCGAGGATCAGCTGCGAGAAAATGGGACCCGCGTGGAACTTGAAGGTGGAGCTTTCGCGCTCGTATACCGATACGCCGATGATGTCGGCGGGGAGCATGTCGCTGGTGAACTGGATGCGGTGGAAATTCAGGCCGAGGAGCTTCGCCAGCACCTGCGCGAGCGTGGTCTTGCCGACGCCGGGCAGGTCTTCGATCAGAAGGTGCCCGCTCGCGAGCAGGCACGCGAGCGCGAGGCGGATCTGGCGCTCCTTGCCGAGAATGATTTTTCCCGCTTGCTGAACGACGCCCTGAATGAGCGGTGAGGACATCCGATGTGCTTGTGCCTGAAATCCGTCTGTTAAAATCGTGAGTCTACTGGAAAGCCGATATGATTGGACGCGGGGAATAGAATTCATGGCGACGGCGTTCATCACCCATGCCGACTGCGCGAAACACGACATGGGCCAGCATCACCCGGAGAGCCCGGCGCGGCTCGCCGCGATCGAAGACCACCTTATCTCCTCGGGTGTGGCCGGTCTCGTCGAGCGCCACGACGCCCCGGCGGCCAAGACGAGCGAGCTCGCCCGGGTGCATCCTCTCGAATACATCGAAGCGATCCGCGAGGCCTCGCCGCGGAACGGGATCGTGCACCTCGATCCCGACACGGCGATGTCCCCGCACACCTGGGATGCGGCGCTGCACGCGGCGGGAGCCGCGGTGCTCGCCACCGACCTCGTCATCGGCGGGCGCGCCGACAGCGCTTTTTGCGCGGTGCGCCCGCCCGGCCATCACGCGACGCGCACCCGCGCGATGGGCTTTTGCCTGTTCAACAACGTCGCCGTCGGGGCGATGCACGCGCTCGAGCAGCACGGCCTCGAGCGCGTGGCGATCATCGACTTCGACGTCCACCACGGCAACGGCACCGAGGACATCTTCAGCGACGACGAGCGCGTCGTGATGGCGAGCATCTTTCAGCATCCGTTCTACCCGTACAGCGGTACCGAAAACGTGGCGTCGAACATGGCCAACGTGCCGCTGCCCGCGGGTTCGGACGGCAAGGCTTTGCGCACCGCGGTGGAGAAAATCTGGATGCCGGCGCTCGACGAGCTCGCGCCGCAGATGATTTTCATCTCGGCAGGCTTCGACGCCCACGTCGAGGACGACATGGCCGGCTTGCGCTTCACCGAAGCCGACTACGCCTGGGTCACGCAGCGCATCGTGGAAGTCGCCGACAAATACGCGGGAGGAAAGATCGTATCGGTTCTCGAGGGAGGCTACGCGCTCTCAGCGCTCGGACGGAGCGTGGTGACGCATCTCAAGGTGCTGGGCGCTTCATAGGAGTTTTCCCATGAGAATGTGGCATTCCCTGCCTGTCGTGCTCGGGCTGCTCCTACCTGCCGGGTGCAATAACAGCACCAGCGTCGCTGAATTGCCGCCCTTCGAGATGCGGTTGCAGCCGGTCATTACTGCCGGCCTCTCCAGTCCGATCGATTTGCAGGCGCCGCCGGGAGACTCGCGTCTCTTTATCGCCGAGCGTGCCGGGCGCATTCGCGTAGTGCAGGGAGGCGTGCTGCAGACGGCGCCGTTCCTCGACATCTCGACTCGCGTGACTGTCCAAGGTGAAGCGGGACTGCTTTCGTTTGCCTTCGATCCGCAGTACTCGACGAACGGTTTCGTCTTCGTGCATTTCATCGAAAAAGTCGGAACCACCTTCGGCGACATCCTCGTTGAACGCTATCAGGTGTCCTCGAATCCCAACGTACTCCAGGTCTCGGGGACGGAAGTGATCCGGATTCCCCACCGGGAAGCCGGCAATCACTACGGCGGCCGGGTGGCGTTCGGCCCGGACGGAATGCTCTATTTGTCGGCGGGCGACGGCGGAGGGGGAAACAACCAATTCATGCATGCCCAGGACGCAGTCTCGCACCTCGGCAAGCTCTTGCGCATCGACGTCAGCGCGCTCGATTTCACTAGGACACCTCCTTACGCGATCCCGGCTGACAATCCGGTCTGGCCGAACAACGTAGGTCGGAACGAAAACTGGGCGATCGGTTTGCGCAATCCCTTTCGCTATGCCTTCGACGCGGGCAAGTTGTACATCGCCGACGTCGGCGAGAACCAACGCGAGGAAATCGATGTGGTCGCGGCGGATGCTGCCGGCCTCAACTACGGCTGGAACATTATGGAGGGCACGTTGTGCTCTGCCGGTCCGTGCTCGACGCTCGGCCTGACTCTGCCCGTCTACGACTACGATCACGGGGGAGGCCGCTGCGCGATCATCGGGGGCTACGTATATAGAGGTGCCGCGATACCCGAGCTGCAGGGGCAATACCTGTTTTCCGACCTCTGCACCGGCTTTGTCCGCAGCCTGAGGCTCCAGAATAATGTTGCGACAGTCACCGAAGCACCGAACGTAAACGTGGGAACGCCACTCTCTTTCGGGCAGGATGGCTTCGGGGAGATTTACGTGCTCACCAGTGACAATCGGGTGCTGCGGATCGCGAGGCAATAAGTCCTAATTGGGTTCGCCAGGCGTCCATCGGTCGTCTTCATCGAATCTTCCGCGGTGGGCTCGCTGCGACAGGTGCGGGGCGGGTCTCGAGTATTCCGATTTCTGCGCACGCGTTAAGAAAATCCGCCGCGTCTCCGACTGCCACCTCGCAGGCTTCGGCGAGCGCAGCGGCCAGCGCGGCGTCGGCCGTCAGGATCGCCGCCATCCTCAAGTGAACTTGCCGGTGGGGAAGCGAGGCGAAATTCGGCCAGCGCTTGAGCCGGACCGGCTCGCGGGGATTCCACGTGCCCAGCGATTCCCCCGCGCCGGTGACGAGACCCTTCAGCCACAGTAGTTCCTCGAGCGGGCGTGGCCTGATCCCCCATCGCGCGAGGCGTGCGGCGAGTTTGCGCGCGTCGGAGACGTCGACGACCTTCCCGTCGATACGGCGCCGGTTGCGCAGCAGTGCAGTCAGCTCATCGGTGGTCCGCGACGAGTAGAAAACTCGCCCCTGGGGATCGACCACCAGGGCGGAACCCGTCGCGAGCACGACATCGGAGGGATACGGTTGCTGGCACGCCCTGCGCACCATGCTTGCGAACGGTCTCCAATTGGACGTGGGTGTCGACGACGCCGGAGCTGAAAGCTGCAACTTCCCCGCGACAGCGGTCAGGACTTCGGTCAGGCTGTGCGGACCGCCCGGGCGGATCGGCTTGAGCAGCGTCCACTCCGCCGCCAGCACTTGGTCCCGGCTCAGGGCAATGCGCGGCGTGCCGCCGAAATTCACGTTCTCCCAGACTTGGACCCCCTCCTTGCCGTCCATGTCCACGAGGACCGCGTCGGGCAGATCGCCCAGGCGCGCCGCGATACACCATGACGGTTCCAGATAGTCCTTGAGCAGCGCGAGCACCGAGCGCAGATAGCGCTCCTCGTCGGCGCCCACATTCACAAGCGACAGGACCAAGGGCAGGAGACTATCTTCGGAAGCCACAGGTTGTTGTCCTCGAAATTACGGTTTTCGGGAGCGCGCCGGACCGCCGCGCTCGACGGGCAATCCCGCGACCGCCCAGGCGTTGGTGCCGCCATCCACGTGCACCACACGGCGGAAACCCGCCGCGCGCAGCTCCGCTGCGGCGAACTGGCTGCGCGTGCCGGTCTGGCACACGACATACACCGGATCGTCCGGGGCCATGCTCGCGAGCAGCGCGGCGGGCTCGAGTGTATCGAGCGGAACGTTGACTGCGCCTGCGATTCTCAGGGCCTCGAACTCGCCGGGCGTGCGCACGTCCAGCAGATGGACTCCGGGCGCGCGCAGCGCCTCGGCGAGCTGCTTTGCCGACACGCTTTGCACCGCGACTTTCGGCTGCGCGAGGGCGCTCGCGACCGCGGGCTGGCCCGCGCCGCCTTCGAGGTTCGCCGGGACCGCCTCGTGGATGCGCGCGGGCATGGGCAGGTTGAGATTGTTCATGACGGAAAGGAACTCCTCGCGGGTCTTGCCCGCGACGCGCGCGTTGAAGCGCTTTTCCTCGCCGATGCTGCTCACCCGGCGTCCCTTGTAGTCGTGGGCCGGATAAACCAGGATCTGCTCGTCGAGAACGAACAGCTTCTCCGTGATGCTCGTCCACAGCGCCTCCGCGCTGCCGTTCTGGAAATCGGTCCGCCCGCAGCCGCCGATAAGCAGGGTGTCGCCGGTGAAGACCCGGTCGCGCCACAGGTAAGAAACGCTTCCCGGCGTGTGCCCCGGCGTCGCGATCGTGAGAATCTCTTCGTGGCCGAAGAGGATCACATCGCCGTCCGTGAGCAGGCGGTCGTAGCCTTGCGCATTGCAGTCGCGACAGACCGCAGTCTGCGCGCCCGTGGCCTGCTTCAGCGCGAGCGCGGCGGTCACGTGATCGGCGTGCACGTGGGTCTCGAGCGTGTACTTGAGAGCGAGGCCGTGCTCGCGCAAAAGGCGCACGTCGCGCTCGAGCTGCTCGGTGACCGGATCGATCAGCACCGCCTCGTGGTTCGAGTCGTCGGCGATCAGATACGTGAGAGTGGACGATGCCGGGTCGAAGAGCTGTTTGAAGAACATGGCATCCTCTATGTTCGGGCGCGTTCCCCCGCTCGAGGCCGGGCTTTCAGCAACTCCCGGGCGGCCTGCGCCATACCGGTCTCGTCGAGCCGCTCGAGGGAGAGGCTGCGGGCTTCATCATAGTGCAAATGGTTTTGCGTGGTCGCGCGCAGGTAGGAAGGGTCGTAGTGGGTGACGAGCAGGTCCGCGACCAGCTCGCCCCACGCACCCGAGTCGGTCTGCGCGATCCAGCGATCGATCACCGCGCGGCCGTAGCGGCTCGTCAGGCATTGCAGCTTTTCCTTGAGCGCCGCGGGGTCCTCCAGGAAGTGCCGGTATTCCTCGATCAGGAAGCGCACGCGCTCCGCCACCGGTACTTCGAGCCGCAGGCATTCCCCCTCGCGCATGCGGGCCAGGAGCCGCGCGGGCACCTGCAGTTGGCCGATTTTCTTGCTTTCCGCCTCGACGAAGACCGGCCGCGCGGGTTCGAAGCGCTTCAACGCGCTCCATACCAGGCTGTCGAACATCTTCTGCGAAGGCTGCGGATCCCCCGGAAGCTCGCCGAGCAGCGAGCCGCGGTGGCGGGCGAGGCGCTCCAGATCCAGCACCTGCGCGCCCTGTGCCGCGAGCGCGGCGAGGAGCCGGCTCTTACCGCTGCCGGTTGCGCCGCAGACGACCTGGAAGCTGAAACGCCGCGGCGTCTCGTCGAGCTGAGCCATGACTTCGCGGCGGTAGGCCCGGTACCCGCCCGAGAGCGTCGCCGCGTCCCAGCCTACCTGGCGCAGCACGTGGACCATCGCCGAGGAGCGCTGCCCGCCGCGCCAGCAATAGACGAGGGGGCGCCAACCGCGATCGTGGCCGCGGAGACGCCCGTCGATGTGCAGCGCGATGTTCTTCGCAACCAGCGCCGCGCCGATTTTTTTCGCGTCGAACGGCGAGACCTGCTTGTAGAGCGTGCCGACGTAGGCCCGCTCCGCGTCGTCGAGCACCGGGCAGTTCAGGGCTTCGGGCACATGATCGAGCGCGAATTCGGCGGGCGAGCGCACGTCGATCACCTCGTCAAAGGCATCGAGCTGTGCTACCGTAACCGCGTCCGAACGTTTCTGATCCATGCCTCAATTCTATCCATGAATGCTCCCGCCGATCTTATCCGCCTGACGCAGTTCTCCCACGGGGGCGGCTGCGGCTGCAAGATCGCGCCCGCCGTCCTCTCCGAGATCCTCGCCAAGACCCCGATCCGCGGCCTGCCGAAGGACCTTCTGGTGGGGATCGAATCGAG